>Ga0070706_100002720_pt1 | contig 17691 bp, 14 predicted proteins | sample KBSK5501metaG_FD_65476 | JGI IMG/M metagenome (GOLD analysis project Ga0070706, IMG submission 65476) | Corn, switchgrass and miscanthus rhizosphere microbial communities from Kellogg Biological Station, Michigan, USA - KBS K5-50-1 metaG | ecosystem: Host-associated > Plants > Roots >... | reverse complement strand
CAGCGCAACACGACCAATTGTTGTGGAGAATGAACAGGAATCGACTGCAGCATGACCGCGTTGAGCAAACTGAAAATCGCGGTATTTGCGCCGATGCCGAGGGCCAGCGTGGCGATGGCTACGGTTGTGAAGCCCGGATTCTTCGCCAGCATTCGCAACCCGTAGCGAATGTCTTGCCAGAGAGTCTGCACTGGGCCTCCGCAAGAAAGCCACAACTTCCGTTTACGCTAGGAGAGAAACCAAACCAGAAATTGTTTGCGAGCCGGCCGCAGCTCCTGCTCCGTTACTTCAGCCGGATGCGGTCAAAAGCATCCCAGGCCGACATGTCAGACAGAATCACTTTGTCGCCCACTTTCAGCCCGTCTATGATTTCGATGGTGTTGACGGAACTTCGCCCGAGCTTTACGTTTACTCGCACCGCATCGGAGCCGTCGTCGATAATCTTGAATAGACCGATCGTGCTGTCGGACTGACCGTGCACCGGTCTCCCGACAAAAAGCACATTCGTCAAATTCTCGAGAGTGATCGTGCCGTCCACGCTCAAGTCCGGTCTTGCACCCGGGGGAAGCGGTTCGTCAATCGTCACGTCCACCGTAACCGTTCCGTTTATCACCGATGGATCGATTCGCGAAACATGTCCGTTGACGATTCCGTTGCGCGTGTCGATCGACGCCTTTTGCAGAGGTACCACGTCTTTCGCCTGCGTTTCCGCAATCTTGATTTCTGCTTTGAGTTTATGGGGATCAGCTACGCGCGCCAGGTTTGTCCCGGGGGTCACGTTCTGGCCGACCTCCACTGGCACGAGCTGCAATACACCATCGATTCCAGCGCGAACATGCAGTGCATCCAGTTGGCTCTTTTTCAGTTGATAGAGAGCTTTCGTCTGATCGATTTTTGCCTGTTGCGCGGCGAGCTTGGCATTCGCGGAATCCGTCGCGATCCTGGTCTTGTCACCCTCAAGCTGAACGCGAATCTTCAGTTGTTCTTCCCTGACCCTCGACAGATTCTCAAGGAGCTGTGACGTCAGGCCCAGCTTCACCAGTTTTTCATCGTTGTCGTGCTGGATTTTCGCCTGCTCGTAATCGCTTCGGACGGACGCTTCGGTCGCTTTTTGGTTCATCAGATCGCTGTCAACCTGCACTCGAAGGTTTGCGTAATCTGCTTCCGCGCCTTTAAGCTGGAACTCCGCGTCGAGCGCGGTTTGCGACAACGTGGGATCGCTCAGTTCCATGATGATGGAACCTGGCTTGACGATGGCGCCCGGACGCAAGACCCAGCGGTCCACGCGTGCTTGCGTCTGCGAGGCAATCCAGCGGATGTCTTCGGGAACGAGTGTCCCCAGCCCGCGCACTTCGCGCAGCATCGGCCCGCGCTTCACCGTGTCGGACCACACCGTCCCTGCGTCGACCGATGGCGCCGCTGGCTTCAACTTGGAAAGCGCATACGTGACGCCGACCAGTAATACCAGCGCCAGGGTGCCGTAGGCAATCCTGCGGATTTTCTTAGCTCTTGCGTTGGATGGTCTTTGGATGTCCATAGTAGTTATCGCCTTTCATAGGCGCAAATCCCTGGCCCAAAAGGGTTCGCCTAAAGCTTCGATTTCTCAATAGGTTATGAGCTTTTGCTCTGGTAGCCAGATCGCTTGTTTGGCCGGATATGGGAATCTATGTCCCATGACCGGACAGTCCAATTCTTGAGCCTTGGAGGGATGCTTCATCTTCCGTTGCTATTGACCCTACATACTAATGATACGTCTAGTGGGGCCTATTGTTCCAATTCATCCTGTCCTCGCCCAATTCCTCCCAATCGTGCTTAGCCTCCGACTAAGCGCTCTCGGAAACAGATAGATTGTACTTCATGCTGCACAACGGCCCAATTTTCCCCCCGGTCGGCAAGCCCGTCGAACGACTTCCCAGACCACAGAGTAATGCAATTTGAATCCACATCGACACGCACGGTGATACTACAAAAGCATTAGAGCAATTTTTGGCCAGTAGTGTAGGCTTCCACTCGCGCGGAGCTTTGGAGACATCCCCCGGCATTCTCTCTCCGCGGAAAAACCGTAGATCGGGTCCTGTTACTTCAAACAAGGAGATGACTCGAATGAAATTGACAGCAATCCTTGCAAAAGCAGCTATCCCGTGCGCTCTTCTGGTTGTCGCTGCCTACGTTTCCGTTGCCGACACACCGTCTCTCACCGTAAAAGGTTACGTTCTGGATTCTGCCTGTGCGTTTACGAAAGATCTGAGCAAGCCCATCAGCAAACAATGCGCGACCTCTTGCGCAAACGCAGGCTCACCGCTCGTCATCCTGGCCGACGACGGAACCATATACTGGCCTATCGCGGCCACTACTCCATCGAGCGGACAAAATCCCAAGCTTCTTCCATTCGCCGCGGATAAAGTCATCGTGACTGGCAAGGTCTATCAGCGAGGAGGCTCGAAGGCCATTGTCATCGACAAGATCGAAGCCCAAGGGCCACAAAAATAACTTCCGCGCGCGAGGAAAACACATCAAACGCAGGGCGCTGCTTACATCAGTCCGCTCTGCCTGGCTAATTTTAACGCTTCAATGGCCGCTCCTCGCGCACCCGCGGTGTCTCCATTTGGCATCACGCAGATGGGAATACCGGCTTGTTCTTCTCTCTGGTTGGGCATTCCCTTGCGAATTTCGGCCATGAACCATTGCTGGAACTCCTTGCTCGCCTCCAGCGCTCCGCCGCCTACGATGAACGCATCCGGGTCAAACGTATTCACCATTTCGTCGAAAAAGAGTCCCAAGGCATGTGCTTGAACCCGGAAAATTTCCTTGCAGAGCGGATCGCCCTTATCCGCCAGGCCGCGCACGAGTTTCGCCGCTTGATGCGGAGCGAGCTTTGCGAGTTCGTGGCCGCCGTAGTGCGGCAGAAAGTACGGCAGCAGATTCCTTTCGATCGCCGTGAGGGAGCAAAGCGACTCCAGGTCTCCAGTGCGCCCGCAATTGCAAACCGGATTGATGCCGCTTGTTCCAGCAATGCTTTGATACGGAATCAGCACGTGACCCAGTTCTCCGCCAAAACCGTTTTTGCCCTTTACGACATTGCCATCGAGAATGATCCCGCCGCCATTTCCCGTCCCGATGATGATCGAAATGGAAGTTTCCCTGCTATTGGCGCCAAAGATCGCATAGTGTCCCCAAAGCGCGGCCGCGTTGGCATCGTTCAAGTAGGACACAGGTATTCCCAGCTTGCGCGCCAGACCCTCGCGAATATCGAATCCCGCCCAATCGGCATGAACAAAGTTTGTGGAGCCGCGCGCACTGAACTGGCCTCCCGAGCTAGCCGGACCCGGAGTATCCAGGCCTACAGCCACCACATCCGAGAGCTGCACACCCGCTCTCCCTGTGGCGATCTCGAGACCATCTGCTATCTGCTGGAGGCAGATCGCTGGTCCTTGCTTGGCAAGCGCCGGATGCTCGCACAGACCCTCGATTAGAAATTTCTCTTGTCCGTCCACCAGCGTATAGTTGACGGCAGTTCCGCCCAGATCGACTCCGGCTACGACTGTCACGTTTTTTCTCCTGTCCCGCGCACTGTTTGCTCGACACAGCGTAGCAGAATCGAGAAAAATCGGGGAAGGCCGCATCTTTATCCTCTTCGTGACGACCCAGCGGCAGATGCAGCCCAATGCGGAACAGATCGGAGGGCTCTTGCGGCGACGGCATAAGCTTGTCTTCGACCAGGAGCGCCGAAGCACGGAGCAGACCGAACTGCAAAAGGGACGCGCGGTCCGGCGCTGCTGACATACAATCGGGCCATCATAAATCAACCTCTTTGGCGGGAGCCGGCTTATGAGACTCGGAATCCGGAAATCGTTCAAAATCCTTGCACCGGGAAGCTCTCTGCGGAAGCGAGTGGCATATAGCCTGACCATCGCCCGAGCGATTCTGGTGCCGGTAATTTTCCTGGCGGTCTATTACCTGTTTGAGATGGGATGGATTGTGGACCGCATTGTGAATGTGGACGCGCCGGCAGCCACGCTCGCGCAACGGGCTTCGATTGAAATGCTGGAAGCGCGCCGCGCGGAAAGAAACTATCTCCTGCTGCACGATCAGAGTTATCTCGCAGCGAACCGTGAATCCATCGAAAAAACGAAAGGGATTGTAAGTCAGATCCACGATCTGGAAGCGGAGGACGCCGGTTCAACACAGAAGGCTCTGAGGTCGCTCGATTTATACGAACAACGGTTTGCCACGGCGGTTTCGGCGATGGCCCAGCCCGGGCTAGGCGATGTGGATCGCATTCAAAGCGTGGTGCGTGCTTATGAAAAGGACCTGGACGACTTGTTGCGAAGGTCAAGGGCCAAGCGGCGCGCACAATTGATCGACGAATTGCGTACGCGCGTCGGCTCGTTCGACGCGCAGATCACCGAGACCGTTCGAGCAGGTAATCCAGCTTTAGCTCAAGTCACCGTCGATCTACAAAGCTCGAGCCAGGAGGTTCTGGAATTGCTAGCCGGGCTCGAGACGGAAAATTGGACCCGAGTGCAGGGCGATCACAAGGAAGCCAGACAACTGATGCGACATGCGGAATGGGCGTTGAGCATTGTGTCCGCGATTACGCTCCTGTTCAGCGTGTGGGTGAGTTTTATTCTGCCCCGGCAAGTTGTGAAACCGCTCATCAGCTTGCGGGAGGCCGTGGATCACGCCGCGCAAGGACATGGCGCGATTGATCTGGAGATCGAAGGACGCGGAGAAGTGGCGGAGTTGGCAAAGAGCGTGCACAACCTCATTGTGCAGTTGCGCCAAAGCGCGTGACGACACTGTTGCTGGAAAGTCTGAATCTTATTTGCTTGAACTCGAGAGGCGCTTCACCAGTTCATAGAGGAAAGCTTGGCCTTCGTAGAAGGACTGAACGCCCATTCGTTCATCGCGGCCGTGGAAGCGAATGTCATCGCGGTCCATAAAAAAGCCCTGAATGCCATACGTGGGAATACCCGCGGCCCGGAGATAACGGCCGTCGGTGGCGCCCATAACCATTATGGGAACCGTGGGGACGCCAGGCCACAGAGAATTGGTGACTCCCGTCACGGCCTTGAGCACGTCGGGGCGCATTGGTGAAGCGGCTGCCTTACCAAAGTCGCCCATCTGTTTGACGCTGACCTGATCATCCGCCACGACTTTTTGCAACGTGCTTTTCACGTATTCGGGTGCGTCTTCCGGCAGGACCCGGCAATTCACGGTAGCGGCCGCAAGCTGCGGCAATGCGTTGATGGCGTGGCCTCCTTCAAGCATCGTGGCGACGCACGTGGTGCGAAGAGTCGAGTTCCACGCGGGAGACGCCGCAGCGACTCGCTCCATGGATTCCTGAGAACCGGAGGAAACCTTTGCAAGTTCGTCCTTGATCGGGCCGGTTTCGATCTTTGCCATTTGTTGGAAATAGGCGGCCGTCACTTCGTTCGTTTTCAGGGGAAAGCCGAAATCGGAGAGCCGCTGGAGGGCCCCGGCGAGATGATAGATGGCATTATCGTGGACCGGCATGGAGCTGTGGCCGCCCTTGTTGTGAACTTCGAACCGATAGTTGATGACATATTTTTCGCTCACCTGCAGGTCGTTCGAAAGCTTCTTGCCTTTGGATTCTTCTCCCCAGCCACCTTCGTTGAGAGCTAGATCGGCGTCAATCAGTTCGCGGTGATTCTTTAACAGCCAGTCCACGCCGTTGTACGGACCGCCGCCTTCCTCGTCGGCGGTGAGAGCCACGATGATGTCGCGGTCGGGCTTGAACCCTTCGCGTTTGTACTGAATCAAGTTGGCGATCCACACGGCGGCTTGCGCCTTGTCGTCGCCGGTGCCGCGGCCGTAAAAGTACCCGTCGCGCTCGATGAATTGAAATGGATCCATGCTCCAATCTTCGCGTTTGGCTTCGACGACATCGGTGTGCGCGAGAAGCAGAATTGGCTTGTGAGCTTCCGTGCCGCGATAGCGAACGACGAGATTGGCTTTTTTCGGGATGGCACCGCCAACGAAGATGTCAGCGTCAGAGAATCCTGCGGCCTTCAAGCGAGCGGCAGCTGCCTCCGCAACCGGAGTTGTGGCGCCGGACGTGAAGCCGGACTGAATTTCGATGAATTGTTTGTAGATGTCGTGCGCGAGCTGCTTTTCGGCGTCGGGGCGTGTGGTTTGCGCCTCTGTGGAATACGCGCAGAAAAAGAAGATGAGCGAGATTGTGAAAGGAGACCAGGCTTTTGCGTTTTGCATGGCGCGATTCTTACATGGCTACGGCGATGGGCGCAACTTTTCAGCGCCGGCGACCGTTCGAAAATGCGGGAAGATTTGAAATGGTTCAGACGCGCCCGGTCTTTAGGCCCACTTGTAGCCTTGCTTCGCCAGCGGAAGAGAGCGGATACGCTTGCCGGTAACTGTAAAGATGGCGTTGCAAACGGCGGGCAGAATCGGTGGAAGCGCGGGTTCGCCCAGTCCAGTGGGCGGATTGTCGGTGGTCAGGAAATGAATCTCGATTTCCGGAGGAACCTGTTTCATGCGCAGCGGCGGATACGAATCGAAGTTATTTTGCACGGCGCGCCCGCGCTCAATCGTGATTTCGTAGCCCATGAGGTGGCTGAGGCCTTCGATCACCGAGCCCTGCGCCTCGTTGAGTGCACTCGTGGGATTAATGATCTGGCTTCCGACGTCACCCGCGACCCAGACCTTGTTGACCTTAAGCCCATTGTCCGAAGTGACGCGAACTTCGGCGACTTCGGCGAAATATCCCCGATGACTGAAGTGGAACGCCACGCCCATGCCCGTATCTTTTGCCAGCGTGCGCTTGCCCCAGCCCGATTTCTCCGCGACAAGTTCCAGGACGCCGCGCATGCGCGAAGCGTTAAAGAGAAACGCGGGCGGAGTTGGCTGACCTCCGGCAGGGGCTGGCGCGCCTTCGAGCGGAGGAGTGTTTAGCAAGGCGAGGCGGAACTGCACGGGATCTTTTCCCGCGGCATGTGCTAGCTCGTCGAGGAAGGATTGCATCACGAAGGCGATACCGTTGCTTCCCGGGGCGCGCATCGCGCCCGTCGGGATGCCCATCGAAATCAGCGAAACGTCCGTGGCGAAGTTCGAGATGAAGCGGGCGGGAAATTCATCCGGAGAAATTCCCGCGGAGGAAGCGAAGCGCTCGCCTTCGCCAAAACTCACGAAGTGGTTGCGCCAGGCAACAAGCTTTCCTGAGGAATCAACGCCGGCCTTCAAAAAGTGAAAGCCTGCTGGTCGATAGAAGTCGTGATGCATATCGTCTTCGCGCGACCACAGGAGCTTCACGGGCGTGCCCCCGAGTTGCTTGGCTATCCATGCTCCTTCGATCATGTAATCGTTGGTCAAGCGCCGCCCAAACCCGCCTCCCATTCGCGGCAGGTGGATGGTGACGTCGCTTTCGGCGATGCCGAGCGTCTTGGCCACCTGCGTCAACCCGCGCTGCGGCGTCTGGCTGGGCACCCACATTTCGAGTTTGCCGTCCTGAAAACGCGCCGTGCAGTTCTGCGGCTCGAGCGGTGCGTGCGCGAGGAACGGATAGAAGTAGGCGCCTTCCACAACTTTGGAAGCAGATTGCAAGGTGGCGTCCGCGTCACCATCGGTGCGCAGTGACCGCGCAGGCTTTTGTTTTGAAAGTTCGGCGGCCGTGCGCGCGAACCCCTCGCTGCTTTGGCTGGCGGTCGCTCCTTCATCCCACTTGACTTCCAATTTTTGGCGGGCGGTCTTTGCGGTCCACCAGTTGTCCGCGACGATAGCTACGCCGCAAAGGAGACCCGTCAAGTCACTGCCGCCTTCCACGATGAAGGCATGGCGAACACCAGGAATGGCCTTGATGACATCGAGGTTGGCGCTGACCACTCTTCCGGCAAACACGGAACATTTTTCGAAGATGCCCCATAGCATTCCCGGAAGTCGGAAATCGATACCATAAAGTGGCTTGCCGGTGACGATCGAAGGATTGTCCACACCCGGGATGGATTTGCCGATTATTTTGAAATCTTTTGGATCCTTCAGCTTAACGGTGGTGATATCGGGCGGCGTTAGCTGCGCGGCCTTGGCAGCGAGCTCACCGTAACCCAAAGAGCGGTTCGTGGCCGAATGCTGCACGCGGCCCGAGGCAGTGGAGCATTCGGACTCCGGAACGGACCAGGATTGTGCAGCGGCTGCAACGAGCATCTGGCGCCCCGCTGCGCCGACCTGGCGCATGGGAATCCAATTGTTCGGAGTTGCGGTGCTGCCGCCGGCAACCTGCAAGCCGTATTTTGTGAAGTTGACGTCGCCCTGCTCGATGCGCACATCCTTCCAATCAACATCAAGCTCTTCCGCAATCAGCATCGGGAGCATGGTTCGAATGCCCTGACCAACCTCGGGATTCTTCGCGATGATGGTCACAATGCCTTCCGGCGAAATGCGGACGAACGCATTCGGTGTCAGGACGGCTTGCGGCGGACCTTGCGGCGCTTGTGCGAGAGCTTTCTCGACCGGATCGATATACGCGGCGAGCAGCATTCCGCCGCCGGCGGCGGCGGTCACACGAAGAAATGAGCGGCGTCCGATAGTTCTGGTGGTTCTGGTCTTCTTGACGCTCCTGGGCTCAACCACTTCCATCGTCTTCATAGGGCCTCCTCACCTTAGACCGATCATCCGCTATATAGGTTACGTTGCCGCGCGGAACAAGCCTGCGCCACATGCACGAACACCGGAATTATAGCGCGTGAAGAGCAAAGTGGCATCAGCTCTCGAAGCGCCCCTGAACTTGGGCCGAGGGCGAACCCTTCCCTCCGGGAACTAAGTGCCGCATCGAAGGGAATTTAGGGAAGCCGCAGAGAGCTGTTACATGCCCCATGTCGGGCAACCGAGGGCGGGTCGCGCCGGGTAAGCCACGGAGCGGATATCCCTACGGGATGTTACGCACAGAATGACGAAGCCTTGCGTCCGCGCGAATCGGCAAGAGAAGCGATATTCAAGGAAACTCGCGAACTGTCACGAGCCGTCTAAGTTGAGAACCGGCCTGCGTGCAGGAGACATTTGGGGATAGACAGGCGTAGATTTGAATTAGAAGAGATGGGATGAGGAAGACCGAAATGAATGTACTCACAAGATTCTTGTCAGTTTCAATTTTGAGTTTTCTGGTAGTGGCGACGGAGGCGCAGGCGGGGCCTGGGGCTCCGCAAGAGGCGCCGCCATCTCAGAATCCTGGGACCGCGCAGAGTGCGGGCTCGCCGCAAACGCCGGGGCGCGGCGGCGAAAGGCGTCCAGGTCTTTTTGGAAAACTGACGGCCATCCACGAACAATCTCTTGAGCTAACAACACCGCAAGGAGGCGTGGTCACCGTCAAGATCAGCGGGACGACGCAATTCCGGAAAGACCGTGATGCGGCGAAGCTAAGCGATTTCAAGGTCGGGGACATAGTGTTCGTACGAGGCGAAGAAAACTCCGATCACACCTGGACCGCGGAAATAGTTGGAGAGCGTCCCGGCGGCGGAGTTGGCGGCGGACCAGGTGGCGGGGCGCAGGGTGGTCGTGGCGCTGGTCCCGGCGGAAGACTCATGACGGGAGTGCTAGGCCAGGATTATGTATTCGGAGAAGTGAAGGCTATTGACGCGCCCAAACTCACGATTCTGCGCCCGGACAACGTGACGCAAACTATCGAGCTGAACGAAGAGACATCGCTTCGAAAAGGGCGTGACAGTGTGACCATGGCGGACATTCAGCAAGGCGATCACGTGTTTGTGCGGGGCGCCATGAAAGATAAGGCGTTCGAACCGAAAACCGTGATGGTCATTGGGCCAGAACAATGGAAGCGGATGCAGGAGATGGGAATGGCCGGAGGGCCTCCCGCGAACCCGCCAAAGGACAACAATTCGCAGCAGAAACCTCCGGAGCCGCCACATTGAAATCGTTTGTTTGGACTTTTATTCTTTTGAGCCTGGCGGCCGTCGTAGTTCCAACTTTGTGTGCGCAAGAGAGTCCGCCCGCGGCGCAATCACCTGCTTACCAAATCACCGGGAGCGTGCACAGCGGAAAAACGCCGCTGCCGGGCGTTACCTTGACCGCGACAAGCACGCTTACAGGAAAGAAATTCACCGCGGCGACCATTTCCGATGGAAATTTTGTCTTTATCGGCTTGCCTCGAGGAAGATACGTGGTGCGCACGGAGTTCATGGGATTTGCGGCGCAGACACAAGAAGTGGTGCTGAATCCGGAAAATCCATCGGGAAAGGCGGACTTCGAATTAATTCTGGCGTCGCGGCAGCAGGAGCAGACCAATCAACTAGCCGCTGCTGCGGCAAGTGCTGTGCGCGGTTTTCAAAGTTTGACGATGGATTCTACGGAGTCGGCCCTCGCTGGCAGCGAATCTGGAGCTGCATCGATGGGGCAAACGCCAAGCGCGAGCGACCTGGCAGCTCTTCCTCAGAACGGCGCCGGCGCGGACGCGCCCACGGAATCTGTGAGCATCAGCGGCGTGCAAGGACGCACGCAGGACTTTGGCGCGGGCAACGAAAGCCAACTCGAGGAACGAATTCAGGAATTCCGTGATCGCGCGCAGCAAATGGGATTTGGCGATTTTGGAGGAGGCGGCAGTCCCGGCGGATTTGGCGGAGGCGGGCCGGGGGACGGCGGTCCAATGACGATCCGTTTAGGCCGCGGCGGGTTTAATGTGAACCAGCCGCACGGTTTCCTTTACTTCTCCGACGATACTTCCGCAATAGACGCCAGGCCGTATTCGTTGTCGGGGCTCGAACTGCCGAGGGCCGATTACAACCAGGCTCGCTTCGGAGCAAACGTCGGCGGTCCGCTGAACATTCCGAAAATATTCAACGGCGGCAACAAGACATTCTTTTTCGTGGGCTGGAACGGGACGCGCGGCAGTTCGCCGTATGACGCGTTTTCGACGGTGCCCACAGCCGCGGAACGAACAGGCGATTTCTCCGCGCTGGCGGCGCCGATCTACGATCTGGCAACCGGGCAGCAATTCCAGTTCAACGGGCAGTCGAATGTGATGAACCCTTCTGTCATCACGCCACAAGCGCAAGCCCTTCTGAGCTACATTCCACTGCCCAATTTGCCGGGAGCGACCCAGAACTTTCATTTCGTAACTTCGGCGGAGAGCAATTCGGATTCCGTCAGTCTGCGGCTCATCCATAATTTTGGCGCCGCGCCGGCGCAGGGGAATCGCGTGATCGGCGGAGGACGCGGCGGCGGCGGTGGCAGGCGGGGACCCAGAAATAACCTCAATATGGGCATGAGCTGGTCGCGGTCGACGAGCGACATCATCGGTCCGTTCCCTTCATTGGCGGGCGGAACGGGCACGCAAGGCTTGAATGCCAACGCGGCGTGGGTTTACGGCAAGGGTCGCGTAACGAATAACCTGCGTTTCAACTACAACCACAGCCACGTTTCGGTAACCAATTTGTATTCCACAGTTACGGATGTCGCTGCCGCCGCCCAGATTGCCGGCGTCTCCACGAATCCATTTGACTGGGGGATTCCGGGGATTGGCTTCACGTCCTTTTCCGGCTTGAACGATCCTACTACCCGGCGGCAACTGAACCAGACCTATACCGTTTCCGACAACGTGATCTGGAATCACGGCAAGCACAACTGGCGGTTTGGCGGCGACTACCGCCGCATTTTGCAGAGCTTTCACTCGGCAAGAAACGCGGCGGGCAGCTTTACGTTTACTGGCTTCGCCACCGCGCTTTACGTGAACGGCCAGCAACAGCAAGGAACGGGCAGCGATTTTGCGGATTTTCTGCTCGGCTTGCCTCAGCAGAGCAGCATTCAATTTGGAACGAATGCTTATAATTTTCGCGCGAATTCCTACGATTTCTTCGCGCAGGATGACTGGCGCATCCGCGCCAGCTTATCCCTCAACCTCGGCATCCGCTACGAGTACAACGGGCCCTACACGGAAGTGAAAAATCAAATTGCTAACCTGGATGTTGCACCAGGATTTACTGCCGCGGTGCCTGTTGAACCGGGGCAGACTGGTCCTGCCTTTGGCGTTTTTCCGGCATCGCTGATTCAGCCGGATCGAAACAACTTTGCGCCGCGATTGGGACTGGCTTGGAAGCCGCTGAAGCAGACGGTGGTGCGCGCCGGATACGGCATCAATTACAACCTTGCGCAGTATGGCGCGGTAATTCAAAACTTTGCGTTCCAGCCGCCTTTTGCGGAGACGGCCACGAACACGGCCACTACGGCGAATTTTCTCAATCTGGCAAATGCCTTTCCGAATCTGGCGCCGGGCACGGTCACGAATAATTTTGCCGTCGATCCGAACTACCGGCTCGGTTACGTGCAGGTGTGGAATCTGGATGTGCAGCGAGAATTGCGCGGCGGCATCGTGATGAACGTGGACTACAACGGCTCGAAGGGGACGCGACTCGACACCGAGCGAGCGCTCTTGATCACTGGCTTGCAGCCTTTCACGTACGAATCGTCCGCCGGAAATTCGGTCTTTCACTCCGGTTCGCTTCGCTTTCGGAAGCGCATGGCCAAAGGCCTCGGGCTTAGCGGGACCTACATTTATTCCAAATCTATAGATGATGCGTCTTCGATCGGCGGCGGAGGCGTGGTCGTGGCGCAGAATGCGTTTGACATCGCCGCGGACCGCGGACTCTCGAGTTTTGACCAGCGCCATAAATTTACCGGGAACTGGATTTACGATTTGCCCTTCGGCGAGAACCGGCGATTTGCGCAGAAGGGCGCGGCCTCGCACATTCTTGGCGGGTGGCAGTGGAGCGGAGATTTTACGGTCGCGAGCGGCCTGCCTTATACCATTCGAGTGCTGGGAGGGACGCTGGATATCCAACGCGGAGTCAGCGGGTCACTGCGCGCCAATTTGGTTTCTGGCGAATCGACGGGCGTCAGCAATCCCACCACCAAGGAGTGGTTCAACACCGCGGCGTTCTGCCAGCCGCAGACGACGGCTGTCAACCCAACTGCAACGTGCGTGAACGCCAGCGATTCCACTTTCGGCGATGCGGGACGGAACATCCTGGAAGGGCCGGGGCAAGTGACTCTGGACATGTCGCTGAACAAGACAATCCAGATCAAGGAATTCCGCGCGCTCGATCTGCGGATTACGGCGAACAATATCTTTAACATGGTGAACTTTAGTTCGCTGGGCACGACGGTGAACTCGACGACGTTTGGCGAAGTGACGGGCGTCGGAAACATGAGGCGCGTGACGGTGCAAGCGAGGTTCCGGTTTTGAGGGAGAAGGACATGATCGCACTGCTGCGAAAAATCGCGGCCATCGCAGTTGCGAGTGTGTTTGTGCAAGGAGCCGTTCCTTCGTTCGCGCAGCAGCCGCAACCACCGAAGCCGACAGGAGCGACGTCGGACTCGCAAAAGCCGCAGACTCCCATTCGAGTGACATCGGAATTGGTGCTGGCAAACGTCGTGGTGCGCGACAAAAAAGGAAACCTGATTCGCGATTTGAAGAAGGAAGATTTCACGCTGTTTGAAAACGGCAAGAAACAAGAGATCTCGACGTTCGATTTTGAAAATGTCGACCAGCTGGAGACGGCAGGAGCAGCTGAAAAAACGGTTACTGGGAAAGCGGCAGCTGTCGGACCGGCAGGCGTACTGAAGAAGAGCGACGCGCCGGTAATGAATGCGCGCGACCGGCGAGTCATCGTTTTCTTTTTCGATTTTTCCGCGATGGAGCCGGAACAGATCGACCGCTGTGTGGACGCGGCGAAGAAGTACATCAATACGCAGATGCACGCAGCCGACCTCGTCGCACTCGTATCGCTGGCGACGAACATGCACGTCGATGTGGACTTCACGGACGACAAGACGAAAATACTTTCCGTGTTGACGGCATACTCCTCCGGCGCAGGCCAGGGATTTGAGAACGGCGACACCGGGAGCGCCGAGGGAGCGGCGGAAACGGGAGGCTCGTACACAGCCGACGGCACGGACTACAACACGTTCAGCGCGGATAGAAAGTTGCTCGCATTGCAGTCCACCATGGACGCGCTGGGAAAAATTCAACAAAAGAAATCGCTCATTTATTTCAGCAACGGGATCAGCCAATCCGGAAACGACAACCAATCGGCGTTGCGGGCGGCGACGGCGGCGGCGGTAAAAAACAACGTCGCCATCTACACCGTTGATATTCGCGGCTTGCAGGCTTTTCCTCCGGGCGGCGAAGCGCAAAGCGCCAGCTTGCACGGGCAGTCCGCCTATAACGGCGCGGCAGTTTTGAGCGACTTCAGCAACAATGCCGCTTCACAAGAGACGCTGTCGACGCTGGCGGCGGACACGGGCGGCAAGGCATTCTTCGATACGAACGATTTCAGCGGCGTGTTTACGCAGGTCCAGAAAGACACTTCCGCGTACTACGTTCTTGGATTCACGAGCATGAACCCCGCGAAAGACGGGCGCTACCGCCGCTTGAAGGTGACGGTGAATCGTGCCGACGTGAAGCTCGAATACCGTCCGGGATACTACGCCGGCAGAGATTTCGTGCACCTGAATCGCGCGGATCGAGAGTCGCAGCTCGAAGATGAACTTGCCGCGGAGCTGCCGCAGACCGACGTTCCGCTCTACGCGGGGACGGCGTATTTCCGTCAGGATGAGTCACATTATTATCTCGCGGTTTCCTTAGTGGTTCCCGGTTCGCAAATTCCGTTCGCGCAAGAAAAGGACAAAGACAACGCCACGATCGACATTGTCGGAGAAATGCGCATCGGTGACAAAGGCAAAGTGCCGGTGGGGCAGCTGCGCGACACGGTGAAACTGGCCGTGGACAGCACGCAGCAAGTGCGGCGGAAGAACGTGCAGTACAACACGGGATTCGTGCTTGCGCCGGGAAGTTATCATTTGAAATTTATCGTGCGCGAGAATCAGACGGGACGCATGGGTTCGTTCGAGACGGATGTTCAGATTCCGGATTTGCGCAAAGCGCCGCTGCGGATGAGCTCGGTGGTGCTGAGCAGTTTGCGGGCGCCAGTTGCGAACGCGCCGAAGAAGAAGGGCGCGAATCCGCTGATTCAGGATCAGACGCAGCTTGTTCCGAATGTGACGCATGTGTTTACACGGGACCAGCATTTGTATTTGCAGTATGAAATTTATGATGCCGCAAAAGGCAAGATTGCAATTGCTGCGCCTGCGGCGGCCGCTACTCCAGCCGGCCAGCAAGCGCAGGCGGCGCAGAGCGGTCCGCCTCCGAAGGCGGACCCTGCAAAAGCGGGCGCGACGCAGATGCGCGAAGGGATACACGTTTTGACTAGCATTGAATTCTTGCAAGGCAACGTAAAAGTCTACGAATCGAAGCAAGTGGCTGCGACAGAAGTTACGGCACCGGACCGGAAGGCGGTCGTTTTTCAGATTGATCTGCCGCTGCAATCGCTGAAGCCGGGGCTTTATGTTTGCCAGGTGAATGTGATTGATGATGTTTCGGGAAACTTTGCGTTTCCGCGATGGCCCATCTTAATAAAGGATGCGGCTCCAGCGGTTGCTCCTGCGACGCAGCCTTCCTCCAGTTCTGGGCGGTGGCTAGGTAATCCGTTTTAGGTTGCCGTTCTTCGAAACCAGCACCTGTCGCCAGTGTGTCGCTCGGCGGATGGATTCGGTACGGATTTAGGACGGGCACGGCGTGCCGTGCCCCTACGGTTTCTCGTTGGCTTGGCTGGCGATACCCCTTCCCCTCGTTTTTTATAAGTGTTGCTGATAGAGGACTTACGCTTTGCGTGCGCCTGCGCCTGGGGAGTGCCGGGCTAAAGTCCGGCGCTACGGTTGCGGCGACGCGTTTGTGATTCTAGAAGGGCTTGCCGTCAACGACCAGGCGATCATTGGGGCCGTAGTGGACGGCGTAGGGATCGCGGGATTGGGGCGCCGACCGAGATGGAGGAACAGATTGGGAGGCGGGAGGGGCGCTGGGCCTGGGTTCCGAGGCGGCGCGTGCGCTCGGCGGCTCGGGCCGGGCCCTTCGTGGCTCAGGGTAAACAAGCCCGGCCCCTACGGGGGAGGAGATTGCGTGTGGCTTGGGAGTTGGTGGTGTTGCTGGAGTTGGGCGGGTCTCAGCGGTAGTGGATGGGGCGAGATCTTGCCGGGGTCCTTCGCTACGCTCAGGATGACAGGGTGTGGGTGGGGGCGGAGTGGAGGACGGCGTGGCCGGAGGCGGGGTTAGGGTTTGTGGCGCGGCAGGTTCGGTGGGTTCGGGGAAACGGTAGTCGTGGTTGGCGTTGATGGATTGGACGACGGTGTGGCGCCAATCTTTTTCGCCGCAGGCGGTGATGAATTCGTTCTGGGCGAGATGGAGGGTTTGGAACATGGTTTGGGCGAGGTAGGCGAGAGTGCGTGCGGAGCGAGGCTTTAGGTCGCCGCGCGCCACGGCGACGAAGACGCGGCTTAGGGCAGTGTTGAGGTCGTTGGCGGAGAGGTAGTCACCGGAGAAGAAGAAGGCGAGATCGTTGCCGATTTTCTCGTTGGCGCGGAACTGGGCTTCTTTTTGGGCGTGGTGGAAACAGAACTTGGCGTTGGTGGAGATGCGGGGAGTGCGGCAGCGGCGGCCGTCGTCGAAATTGAATAGACATAGGGATATGCGGTCCTTGGCGGTTAGCGAAGGCATTGGTGTCTCCTTTTTTCTTTTTTTGTTTTGAGATTTGGAATTACGAGAAAGAAAGCGCTGGGCTAAAGCCTGGCGCGACGTTAAGAAGCACAGCCGGGATTGGCTGTGCCACTAAAACATCGGACTAAAACGAAAACGCCTCGCTGGATGGCGAGGCGCACTTCTCAACGAGTTAATTAAACCAGACTAGTGTTGATGTGTCAATAGAAATTGCGCGGCGGCGGCGGGTGGAGCGGACGGATTGGCGCTGGCCGAGTTTTTGTTCTTCTTGGGTCGGATTAGATGGCAGGTTATAGCAGCGCGATCAGTTCATCAACGGACATTTCGACGTCTCGCAGAATGGCGCGTAACAGGCCGGGTCCGAGTGACTCGCGCGAGTGTACGGGAACGCTCGTCACTCTACCATCCGGATGTTTGAGGAAAACGTGACTGCCGCGGGTCCGTTCAACCGAGAAGCCTGCTCGTTCGAGTGCTCGAACGACTTCTTTCCCCCTGGCCCGGGGAAGCCGCGTCATACGGAAATTTGTTGGATGCCGATGAGTTCGAGGGGAGCGCCGTTGCTATCGTCTTCTTGGAGGCAGACTTGGACCACTTCGCGTACACGCTTCATCAATGTGTCGAGAGTTTTGGCCTGCGTGTGGCAACCGCGCAATGCGGGGACGGTGGCAACGTAGTAGCCGTCTTCGTCTTGCTCAATGACCACGGTAAATTTGCGCTTCGTCTTCATGTGGATGATTTCTAGGCATAGTCTAGCATGGACGCCGGATCTGGATGAGGCTGGGTTTTTCGGAGGGGTCAAAATGACAGGAGACGGCGTCGCGAATAATGGTTTTGAGTTCGTCGAGGGAATCGGCTTCGGTGAAAATGGAAAAGCCCAGGGCGCGGGCTTGAAAGCCGCCTTCGGGAGATTCTTCGATGGAAAAGATGATTTCGGTTGGGGGCATGTTTGGGCGGTCTCGAATGATTATATGTCGAAAATTGCGGAGCGTCCCGTCTGGAACGTGTGAAGAAATTGGTTTTTGAAACGAAACCAGCCGCGGGCAACGGTACGACTGCGCGATGTCGGCGATTCTTTCTCCTGCATACTTTCCGTTCGACCG
>Ga0070706_100002718_pt1 | contig 17695 bp, 19 predicted proteins | sample KBSK5501metaG_FD_65476 | JGI IMG/M metagenome (GOLD analysis project Ga0070706, IMG submission 65476) | Corn, switchgrass and miscanthus rhizosphere microbial communities from Kellogg Biological Station, Michigan, USA - KBS K5-50-1 metaG | ecosystem: Host-associated > Plants > Roots >... | reverse complement strand
CGTTTGGCGTTTGGCGTTTGGCGTTTGGCGTTTGGCGTTTGGCGTTTGGCGTTTGGCGTTTGGCGTTTATTAAGCGTGAGGAGTCAGATTTTTGGCTCGAGGTAAAGGACTTTTAGGCGTTAGAGGGCTGATTTTCGTGCAAAAGTTTGGCCATTATTTGGGAACGGCAGAATCTGCCTGGGAGGAGTTTTGTCCCTCGCTTCGATGAGTGGCTTGATCTGAGGTTCTGGTCCGCGAAACGCCAAACGCCAAACGCTCTCCCTACAGCCGCTGTTCGAACTCGACGATTCGCGACAGTGCTTCGACGAATTCCTGAAACCCGCTGGCCGGGAGCATGATTGTGTCCCGCCGGCCGCTGACGTCTTCCGTAATTTTCAGGAACCGGCCACGCTGATTTTCTTTGAGATCTAAGAAAAATACTTTCCGATCCACCTGGATCTTCTCGGAGGCGAGGGGTTCATCGATTCTTTGCGATGTGTTGCTGTTGATCATATCTGCCATGCCTGCTCAACGTCTACCGCTCGGATCCCGTCAATCCGCCCAGCTACGCTGAGTGATTTGTTCTTTTACCTGTTCCAGCCCGGTCTTCGACTCAGGCATTTAGTATGCCGTCTCACATTAAATGTGAGATGGTACGTTTAGTCCGACAGTTTCGCGTACCCGCGCAATGGTCTTTTCCGCCACTGTGCGAGCGCGCGCTGCCCCATTCTTTAGGATCTCGTCCACGTACATCGGATCGGATTCCAGCTCTGCCCGACGTTTTCGCATCGGCGCAAATTTTTGCCAAATCGCTTCGAACAGCCTTTTCTTAAATTCGCCGTATCCTGTCCCGCCGGCTCGAAATTCTTCTTCCATTTTCTTCACTTCATCCGTAGACGCAAACAATCGGTAGAGGGCCAGGATTGTTGACTGATTCGGGTCTTTTGGGGCCTCAACCGGCGTGGAGTCCGTTACAATTCCCATGATTTTCTTTCGAAGTGCCTTCTCGTCCAGAAAAATCTCCACTGCGTTTCCATAGCTCTTGCTCATCTTCTGGCCATCCAAGCCAACGATGGTGGCAACGTCCGGGCGAATACTGGCTTCCGGAACTTTGAGCACGTTACCATAAACGTCGTTGAACTTGATGGCAATATCGCGAGCCATTTCCAGGTGCTGCTTCTGGTCTTTACCCACGGGCACAATATCGGTGTCGTACAAAAGAATGTCCGCAGCCATCAGAACCGGATAGGCGAACAGACCGTGTGTCGGCTGAATCCCTCTCGCGATCTTGTCCTTGTACGAATGCGCGCGTTCCAACAAGCCCATTGGCGTTACGGTGCTCAGAATCCAGGTCAACTCAGTATGGATTGGGACATCTGATTGGCGAAAAAGGCAGGCACGATCAGGGTCCAGACCACACGCAAGAAAATCGAGCGCGAGATTTCGCACATGGGTCTTCAGCTCGGCTGGATCTTGAATCGTTGTCAGTGCGTGATAGTCAGCAATGAAATAAAAGGCTTCGCCCTTTTCCTGCAGTTCAATGGCAGGGAGCATCGCCCCAAAGTAGTTCCCGATATGCAACGAGCCAGTTGGTTGCAACCCTGTGAGATAACGCACCATTGGCAAGATGTAGCACGAATACTGGCAACTGCCAGGGCGTTTGGCGTTTGGCGTTTGGCGTTTGGCGTTTGGCGTTTCGCGTTTGGCGTTTCGCGTTTGGCGTTTGGCGTTTGACGTTTCGCGTTTCGCGTTTCGCGTTTCGCGTTTCGCGTTTCGCGTTTCTCAAACCTCCGGAGGCAAATTCCTTGTGCGACGTAAAGCGTTTTCAGCGTCTCGGTGTTTGAATTTCTTGCCGCGGATCTCGCTGTTGTTTAGGAAGCGGAGCAGCCCGCCGAGGCAAAAGGTTGCGCGCTCGGCAAGCGGATCGAGCTGATCAAATTCTTCCTGTTGGAGGTAATCGAAATCGATCGCGTAAATCAGCTGGCCTCGAATCTCACCAACAGAGCCTTTGGCAACCGAAACGTATTGCGCAAATTCGCGGTTTCCGTCCCGCTCAAAACCCTCCGTGAAATTCGAGTAAACAGAAAGTAGAGCCTTTCGCATCTGATAGACGAGAGTCGGATCTTTGGAAAAGGCACCTTTTTGCAAAGGGATCTTCAGTGCTCTCGCGAACTCGCGAGCCCGCTCAAACGCATCAAACTCTGTAAATTTCTTCATCGCGTAAACAAAACATATAAAAAGATTGTTATCAATATTTTTTGAAATTTCGACCGTTGCCTCCGTCGCCAAACGCCAAACGCCAAACGCCAAACGCCAAACGCCAAACGCCAAACGCCAAACCCCTCCGCTCCCCTACCACCTCTGCACGATCCGATCTTCCTCGGCTAACAGGCCGTCCCAGATCTTGCGATGGTCGGGTTCGTAGCGATGATCTTGTAGTTCGGCCATTTGGCGGCGGAGATCGATCAGACTATCAAGATGTGGCAGCATGCTGACGTAAAGCTCGCGCAAAAATCGAAGCGCTGCCGGGTCCCGTTCCCAAATACCACCGAATGAATCTACGAATTCAGTGGCGTAGTTGAAATCGCCACGCTCGTTATGCTGCCAAATTTCCGGCGACGGTTCCGGCAAATCCAATAATAGCGGTGCGATATAAAGATTGTGCAACATCCCGCGCTTGTACTTTTCGATCGCTGCCGTTTCTTCGTCTGTTTCGAAAAGTGTGATCGACCAACCGAAACAGAACCCGGGATCCTCCAGATCGTTTGGATACGATTGGCGATACCAGGCGAAGAACTCGTTGGCGGCTTCAAACTGATTCAGCGAGAGCTGCAACAGCGGCACGAGAAAACGAACGCCGGAATGATCAGCCGGATCGGCGAACAATAGTTCTTCGCCTACGGCGATCGCGTTGGCCAGCTCTCCTTTTTGCCAAGCGGTCAGCATCCGGCCATGCTGTGCACGAAGGAAAGGGCCGAACTCGCCCTCGATCTGGAACGGAGCGGCGAACTCGATTGCTTTGGCGAATTCCTCGGATGCAGTGTCGAGGTTACCTTCCTGCAGCTCGAGCTCTGCCAATTCGACGAGAGCCTCGGGCAAATTGGGTGAGAGCTCGAGGGCTTTGTTGAGGAGCGCGCGCCGCTTTTCCAGCGAACGCATGTGTTTAATCGATTTGGTTAGACCCTGCGCAACGAACGCGTGCCCATGAGTGGCCAAAAGATTGTCGGCTGATCCGGCGATTAAGTTGCTCAACTGCGATTCAACACCTTCGCGTTCTCTGGCTTCTTCTTCGGTCGGCTCGGTGTCGATGAGATTGATCTGGCATTGGTATTCTCGTGAGAGTGTTTGCCAGAGGCCTTCTTCCCATTCGTCCAGATCGGGGACAAGCAATTTATCTGGTGCCCCGCGTTCCTGAAACAGGCGGTGGAAGAAGAGTTCCACCCGGCGCTGGTCTAGCTCCCGAACAAATTCGTGTCCGATCAGCATCCGCGTCTGACGATGGAGGACATAGAAACAGGTCGGCAGGATGAACATCGAGCCGAACTGGATTGGCACGTCCAAATCGAACCAGTCAAACGTCCAAACCTCGCGAGTAGAACGAAGCGGAAGAATCATAGGAACCGCAGATTACGCCGATTACGCAGATTTTCTTTAAAGTTCTCTCGAAACTGTTGAGCTCAACCTTTTTCCGAGTCTGCGTGATCGGTGTAATCTGCGGTTGCTTACCCTCAAAATTTCACACCGATTCTTTGTTTGCGATTGAACTTATCGGTGTAGAAGAGTTCCTGGTGTTGCTGGACGTGCTCATGCACGAGCCTGGTTACTTTCACGTCGAAGCAGCAGTATTGGGCGATGTCGAACAAGCGCTTCTCGCGCCACCATTTGATCGCATCCACGCCGTCGCCGGTTTTTCCGACCCCGAGCGTCGCTTGGGCAATGTTGTCCAGCCGCGGCTTAATCCCAGCCACCTTATCGACCTCGACAAGCATATCGAGGGTGCGGAGCTGGTGCGGGAGATCAAGGATGGTATAACCCATTAAGACCTGGTAATCGAAATTGAGGATGTTGAAACCGACAACAAGGTCGGCTCGGAACAATTGGTGTACGAGATCGTTCGCCTGGTTCTCTCGATAGATGCGATATTCACCGAGTTGAGTGCTGTAAGTGACCCCAACCGACATGCCCATATCTCGTTTTTTGTCCCAACCGCCGACATCATTTGCTGTCTTTTGTGTCTCGAGATCGAAGTAGACAATGTTCGTCATAACTGCTGGCCCCGATCGTACACGAAACAGTTTGAGAATCCAGGAATGAGGTGTGAATTCGAAGCGCGCCGGCCTCCAACGTGCCGTCTACCTAGAAAGTCAACCCGCCAATGGCGATCAAGCCGGAGGCTTGCATCCTTGTGCGACCGCTGCCCACCATATGAAAGAATCCCCCGGATTCACTGTGGGCTGAGCTTCTAGCTCGGCATTCCGGCTAGTTCACCGGTGATCGCTATTTGAAGGCCCCGGCATCAAATCGATAAAGTCTGTTCAGGTGCGCGATCTGATATTCTTCTACAACAGATCCGTCCGATACGTAAACGCGCATGCCGGTTGGCCCGTCTGGTAGCCAGTGAAGCTCTTTTATGTTCTGTGTCTTTGAAACCTGAAGCAATGGGAGCCCGTCAATGCTCGATATCCATGCACCGCTTTCGTCAGCCGATACAACCAATTGAAACTTCGGCTCGCGTCCGTTCCGCTGGAGGGGATTTTGCGCAGGCTTTACCGCGATAGGGGGCGAATCGGTTTTCTGATCCGCCGGCACAACTTTTCCGTCCTTAACATCGAAAAATTGAAACGTTACCAGCGCACGATCGAGCCATTTTTCCCACACCGATTTTCCGGAGTTTGCGGTCTGGAAACGAAGGCCAGTTACCCTTTGGGTTTTGTCCGTCGGGGAGATCAACAACAAGGCTTCTTCCGATCGCGACACACTTAAGCGGCTGACATTGCGTAGCTCTTCGGGCAGTTCAATCTCGCGTATTTCTTTTCCGGAAAGTTCGATTTCCTTCAGCAGAGTTGTTGTGCCGGTCCGCACCAGCAACCAAACCGCGTCATTTGCGCCTGCGCGGATGTCGAGGAGTTCTCCCGTTTCGCCGACATCGACCGGAGTAAACTGATCATTCTGGTATCGCCAGACTTTTCCGTTTCTGTTGGCCACCACAAAAGATGAAGTCGACAGCGCGATCTGTGAGATGTCTGCTGCAGGAGCAGTGATTTCGCGGGTGGCGTCCTTCGTCTGAAGCGTTATCGTTGTGTCACCCAGGACGGCAATCTGATCGCCGAATGCGTCAGCATCTCTGATATCTGCAAAGGCTTTTTGAAACGTTTGATTTCCGTTTGTCGGATCACTCATGGCGACTTGCGAATGGTCGAACAGCAACAACTCTGTGCCGGAGGATTTGATTCCTTCTACTGGCCATCCGACGGTCGCGGCTTTGGACTCGTTGAGCTTGGGATCAACAACCAGCAGCCGCGATTGATCTGCCAGAACGGCCACCCGTGAATTGTTTAGGAGAGCGGCTGCGTTGATCTTTTGAATCCGCGATTCTTTTGTCTGATCCGCCCAATCGTTGAGAGAAAATCCGATTCCTTTGACTCCGATATCTCCAACCAGGACGCCCCGCGCAAAGTACCGATCGCCAGGAACTGGTTTACCTTCAGCATCCGTCCAATTCCAGTCGACATACAGCCCATTCAGACTCGACTTGAAGCTGCTGATGTCTGCAGCCTTTTTCAGGACCTTAACCAGTTTTCCTTTTTCGTCATAAACCCCGAGGCTGATAACACCTTGCACCGGCGGCGGGATGAACATGAGCTGCTCGCTCTCAGTCTCGTCTTGAGCGCGGAGGAAAGGGGGAAATGCGGCGAGGAGAAGGCAGGCGAGAATGAGTAGGAGTATCACGCGCAGGCGGCGAAACCCGATCGTCCTCCTCCTCGATGTCGAGGAGGAGGACGAGCAAGAGGAAGAGCAAGCGTAAGAGGGGGTTTGAGGAGGAGTGGTTGTCGACGACGACGTATTGAAGAGCAAATGATAGCCGCGCCGAAGCTCAAACATAGTACTTCCAGTTGAGATCCGGGAATAGGTTGTCGCGCCATTCGCAGTTTTTCAGGAACCCCTCGTCGACCGCGCCTGCTTTGAGTTGGTCGTAAAGCCGGGTAAACCGGAGGATGTGGTCTTTGGTTTCTTTGGCCGCATATGGACGAGCCGTTCCGGTTTTCATGAGAAACGCCCAATCGCTGGACTGCGCGAGAAGGAGCTCGCGTGCCATCTGCTTGAGCGTGCGCTCTTTCCATTTGGCCGGCTTCTTTTCGACCGCGCGAGCCGATTCCGTCATGCGCCTCGCAGCGGCGTGCAGGTGCGGATAGATCCAAGCATTTGATTCATCGAGCCAGACTTCCCAGAACCCTTTATGCCCCCAACTTGATGGGCTCGGCGAAATGATTTGCAAAGTGTCGTGGACCTCGAGGTACGCGCTTGGTGTTGTCAACTGGAAGACTTTCTGATCGTACGCCGCTTTGCGGAGAAAAAGATTCAGAAATCTTGGGCCCTCGTACCACCAGTGTCCAAAGAGCTCAGCATCGAATGGACTGAGGACGATTGGTTCGATATTTGTCGCCTCGATCAGATGCTGGATTTGCTGTACGCGGCTGTTGAGAAAATCGCCAGCGTGATGGTCGGCGGCGCCTTCGGCCCATCCAGGAACGTAGATGGCCTTATGCGGGGTGCGACCAGTGATGCGGTGATATTTGATTCCGGTAAATCGGCGCGCACCGTCCGATGGCAGAAACGGTCGCAGATACTCGATGTCCAGATCGTGACCGATGTCTCGGTAGAAGTCTCTGTAGGCCGGGTCTCCGGGGTATCCCTCTTGTGCGCTCCAGACTTGCTTGCTGGATAGTCGATCGCGTCCAAAGGCAGCTGGACCGGCAGCGGTGAAGCAAGGAGCGTAGATCGCGTACCGGGGACGCGGATTACCGAACATCAATCCATGCGCATCCAGCGTGAACCATCGCAGTTCTGCCTCAAGAAGATATTTTTCCAGACCGCTGAAATAGGCGCATTCGGGCAGCCAGATTCCTCGCGGCTTCTGGCCGAAGCTTTTTTCGTATTCGTCGCATCCGATTCGGATTTGAGCACGGACCGCTTCAGGAAATTTCTCCATGAGCGGGAGAAAACCGTGGGTTGCGGCACAAGCGATGATTTCTACAAAACCTTGATCTTGGAACCGTTTGAATGCCGCAACTAAATCCTGGTTCAGGCGTTCGACGTAGATTTCGCGGCACTCAAGGAAACGGCTGTGGTAAATCCGGGCGAGATGATTGACTTCAGGCTCTGACGTTGTGCGATCGATTTCGCGTTTAGAAAGTTCGATCAGCCGATCCAGGTAACGGAGATAACGTTCGCGCAACAGCTCATTATTGAGCATCGCGCAAAGGGTGGGGGTCATCGACATGGTTATGCGGAACGGCACATTGTCCCGGACAAGACCCTCAAATACCTGCCATAAGGGCAGATAAGTCTCTGTTATCGCTTCAAACAGCCAGTCCTCTTCAAGAAATTCCGGGTACTCCGGATGCCTGACGTACGGCAAATGCGCGTGAAGGACAAGAGCGAGATAACCTTTTCGCATGCTGTGGAAGGGAGGAATTGGTTAAGGGCTAACACACGAGGCTCGAGGCTCCGTCGCAAGCGAAAAATTGCGAAATGGATTAATATTAACGGAGATGAGGTGGGTAGATGCGCGCAGCTGGGCAAAAAGTCGCAACGCCACGAAGTGGCTGAGAGATATTAGCCCAGGGCTTCAGCCCTGGGTTCAGTGAAAGGGAGGGGTCCGCTCTAAAAGAGCGACCGAGCAAGGCGTTGCCTGCAAAATGGTGCGCGCTGATTCGGTTGCCCTGTCAGGGCACGGCGCCATTCAAACGGCCCACCCCGGGCTAAAGCCCTGGGCTGACATCCAGCGCTCCTGTAGGAGCGCAAAGGAATTGCACGTTTGTATCTGCGCGTGCGCGTTGCGCGACACCGTCATGGCACCCCAGCCTAAAACTGAATTTGCTAGAGCCATCCTACAGATCGAAATACATGTAGAACTCGTACGGGTGCGGCCGGAGCCGAAGAGCGTCGTGTTCTTTCATTTTCAGCTCAATCCAGTTGCTGATGAAATCCTTCGTGAAGACGTCGCCTTTGAGCAGGAAATCGTGATCCGCTTCGATGGCGGCAATCGCGCCAGTTAGCGAGCCGGGTACAGTTGGGACTTTGGCCATTTCCTCTGGCGGCAACTCGTAGAGGTTCTTGTCGAGTGGATCGCCCGGATCGATCCGGTTCTGGATTCCATCCAATCCGGCAAGCAAGAGTGCGGAGAACGCCAGGTATGATGTCGAAGCCGGATCCGGAGGACGAAACTCGACTCGTTTTGCTTTTGGACTTGGCGAATAGGTTGGGATTCGAATCGCCGCGGAACGATTCCGAGCCGAGTAGGCGAGGTTAACCGGCGCTTCAAATCCGGGTACCAAGCGCTTGTAGCTGTTAGTTGTCGGGTTCGTGATTGCGGTGAGTGCAGGCGCGTGCTTCAGGAGACCGCCGATAAAAAACAGCGCGGCTTCCGAGAGCCCAGCGTATCTATCGCCGGCAAAGAGCGGTTTACCCTCTTTCCAAAGCGAAATGTGTGTATGCATCCCCGAGCCATTGTCACCGAACAGCGGTTTTGGCATGAGAGTTACGACTTTGCCGTGCCGTTTTGCGACGTTCTTAATAATGTATTTGTAATACATCATCTTGTCACCCATCGACTTCAGTGAAGCGAATCGGATGTCGATTTCCGCCTGACCCGCGGTGGAAACTTCGTGGTGTTGACGTTCGACGGGAACCCCAGCCTTCTCGAGCTCGAGACACATCTCGTTTCTAATATCCTGGAGCGAATCAGATGGGGGTACAGGGAAGTAGCCTTCCTTGTGGCGAAGTTTATGTCCCAGGTTCGGAAATTCTTCGCGCCCGGTGTTCCAAATTCCTTCGACACTATCAATGCTATGGAATGAGCCGTTTACGCTGTAGTCGTAGCGTACATCGTCAAAAATGAAAAATTCTGCCTCGGGTCCGAAGAAAGCAGTATCGGCAATTCCGGTGCTCTTCAGGTACGCTTCGGCCTTTTCCGCGACGCCTCGCGGGTCACGCTCATAAGGCTCGCGGGTAATTGGATCTTTGATTGTGCAAATGAAGCTCAGTGTCGGCTCCGCATTAAAGGGATCCACCCAAGCTGTCTCGGGATCAGGTATAACGAGCATGTCGCTGGCGTGGATGACCCGCCAACCGCGGATGCTCGATCCATCGAAGCCTAGACCGTCCGTGAACAGCTCTTCGCTATATTCGTTTAATGTCGTGGTGAAATGCTGCCACGTCCCGAGAAGATCGGTGAATTTGAAATCAATGAGCTTGATTCCTTGTTCTTTAATAAGTGCGGTTACTTCTGCTGGCGTCATAAATTATTCAATATTGGATGCATCGAAGTTCTTCAATAGAATCTGATCTGCGGCGAACTGCTCTACCCTAAAAAAGGAGCGAGGAAGTGGGACTCCCTCCAAGCCCACTTCCTCGCGAGAATCCGCGCCCCGCCTGATGAATCGCCCTGGCCTCCCTTTGATTCGTTCGTGGCGGCGGCACGAATAAACATTCGGCCCTCCCCGAATGAAGCGACTGTAGAATGAGCAGTATGCGTGCCAAAGCGTTGAACGAACGCGGCTATAGAGGCAAAGCGGGCGCGGCTTCTGGAGGCAAAGGAAGATCGGCCCTTGGAACTGGCGGCAATTTTGCAGGGTTATGTGCAGAATGGCAAAAAAGACGCATCGGGGCGATCGGGCGCCAATTAATTACCTGGAAAGTCGCGACACAGCACGCCAATCCTGGACTCAATCCGGCTTAAGAATACGAGTGCAATTGCCCTTTTCCTTATGTAAGAGACTCTCTTGTCGCTCCACTTAAGTTTTGCCTGAACGGCGAGCCGCGTTTTTCCGCAACGTACTACTACCCCAGCGCAACATGAATCATGATACAGCGCTTTTGAAAGCAAGAGAGATAGCCGATGACGTGCTGGCCCCGGCGGCCAGGCAGAACGATAAGGAGGGCCGATTCTCAACCGAGGCGATCGAGGCCCTAGGGCGAGCCGGGCTGCTTGGGTTGATGCTGCCCACCGAGTTCGGCGGTGCAGGTCTCGGGCCACGCACTTTTGCTTCTGTTGTTGCTACACTTGCCGAAGCGGATGCATCGGTCGCGATGGTCTATCTGATGCATATCTGCGCCGCCGCGACGATCGCTGCGGCGCGGCCCGCTGCCGCAGTCGCGCAGATCCTGAAAGACATTGCCACCGGCGACCATCTATCGACACTCGCCTTCAGTGAATCTGGCTCGCGGAGTCACTTCTGGGCGCCTGTTTCCCGCGCGCATCGGAACGGCGCGGGTGTGCGGATTACGGCGAAGAAGTCTTGGGTAACAAGCGCTGGTTGGGCGCAAAGTTATGTGGTCTCCTCGCTTGCGCCCGAAGGGGCAAGTCCTACCGACTCGACGCTCTACCTTGTTCTTGCAGGCACACCGGGCCTTTCAGTAGAAGGCGCCTGGGACGGCTTGGGCCTAAGAGCCAACGCTTCCGCGCCGATAATGTTCGAAGACTGCCAGGTGCCGCCTGGGCTCCAGCTCACCGACGACAATGCAGGTTTCCAGGCCATGCTGAATGTAGTGCTCCCACAATTCAATCTTGGGACGGCAGCCGTAGCGCTAGGCCTCTGTCGCGCAGTGGTTGCAGCAACCGCTGCGCATCTCAAGAGCGCCCGTTTTGAGCATCTGGGTCAGAGCCTCGGTGAGAGCTTACCGACATTGCGGGCACAGCTCGCAACGATGCAGATCGACACCGACGGTCTTTCTGCGCGTATTGACGACTTGGTCGAGCACCTCGAGCGGCCTTGCGATATGACGCTGCTACGCGTGCTCGAGACCAAAGCCGCCGCCGGCGATATCGCCATCGGGGTCACTTCGACGGCGATGCGGGTTTGCGGCGGTGCGGCGTTTTCTAAGCGCATGATCATCGAACGATTGTTCCGCGATGCTCAAGCGGGCGCTGTGATGGCGCCAACGGGCGACGTCTTGCGCGAATTCATTGCAAAGGCGCTCCTGGGAATGCCGCTCTTCTGAACGCATATGAACAGGCGTAATCAGATCGCTTTGGCTAATAGTGATCGAGCAAATGGTGGACTTCGACGGCGACAAATTCTCGTAAGAAAGCAATCATGAACCGAACAATCTGGGTAGGTGCTGTCGCGTACGATCCGAAGGTGGTCACCATCTGGGAAGGTATGCGGCGCTACTTTCACGAGGAGGCGCGCCTTTCTGTCGAGATCGTGCTCTTTCAAAGCTATGAGATGCAGGTTAGCGCGCTGCTTGCGGCCTCCAGCGATCCTATGCCGCGCATTGACATAGCGTGGAATACGAACCTTGCATATCTACAGGCCGACGCGTGGAGCAACCATCGCTGCCAGCCGATCGCTATGCGTGACACCGATATTGCCTGGACAACGAAGATCGTTGCGGTCACTGGAGGTTCAGTCGCTTCGCTGGCCGATCTTAGAAATCGCATCTTGGCGCTCGGCAGCCGTGACAGCGGCCACGCGGCGATCCTCCCAGTCCATTTTCTAGAGCGCGAGGGCATGGTCGAAGGACAGCAGTACCGTACGCTGCGGTTCAACACCGATCTTGGCAAGCACGGTGATACTGGCACGAGCGAGGCCGAGGTTGTCCGCGCGGTCCTCGACGGCCGCGCTGACGCCGGCGCGGTTGGTAGTCCGTTCTGGAAGGCGTTGCGCACTGAGCGCTTGGTCCCGGAAGGCGCGCTGACCGAGATCTGGACTTCGCCGCCCTTCAATCACTGTATGTTCACCGGTCGACCCGATCTCGACCCATCAGTAGAGCAACAGTTCGCCGAGGCGCTGTCCGGAATGAACTACGAAAATCCGAGCCACCGTGTTGTGCTCGATGCGGAAGGGCTCCGCCGCTGGGAATCTCCACGGCTCGATGGGTACGACTCCCTGCGGCAGGCCGCTGCCCGACAGGGATTCTTCAAGGTGAAATCCGATCGTTGAACGCCAGATTCCGAAGTTCCCTCTGCGGAATTCCAGGTGTTATCACGCGCAATTGAAGATGGACGCCAAACGGCGCCGGTGCTCGCTTTCACGCTCAAAGAGGCGCCGCACTGCAGCAAAGGATTCGGCGAGAGGAAAAATATCTGTAGTGACCAATAAATCGGCGTCCTCGGCGCCTACTGGGTGCCAGTAGACACCTTGTGCTGTTATGGTGATCTCAGGCACCAGATCAGCGCGGGCAAGCGCGACACCCTCTGTCGCGAGACCCCGCAGCGCGATGCGGCGAATCACTCTGTTCTCCTCACTGATCCGATGAGCATCGAGGAAGTGACGGAATTCGTCGGCCTCGCGGTCAGAAGCGACGGTCGCGGCCAATCGCACCCGCAGTCCTTCTGCACGAGCGCGCATCACGCCGTTCCATGCGCGCATCCATGTGCCCTTCCCACGATGGAGGTCGTGGCGTTCGGGCGTGGGACTGTCGAGGCTGATCTGGAGCGTCAAGCGTCCACTCGGCAATGAGCGGAGCGCTTGGAGGCGTCGCTCGGTGAGCAGCATTCCGTTAGTGAGCACCATCGTTGGCGCGGCGGCGGTGCACGCCGCCAGGATGTCGTCGATGTCCGGAAGTAGAAAGGGTTCGCCGCCGGTCACGAAGATTTCGTTCACCCCGAGTTCGGCCGCTTCGATTGCGATCCGCTTGACCCGGAGCAGACCAAGCTCCCGCCGTGGAGTTTTGGGCGAGGAACGCACGCAGCAATAGTCACAGTGCAGGTTACAATCGAAATTCGTATAGAGCCAAAGACGCGAACCAATCGGCCGATCAGCGTCAGCATTCGCTGGAGCTTCCCCACACCGGATCAGCCAACGCGTGCGGTCCGCCTCGACAGTCGTATCAACCAAAGTGTTGCGTGTGAAACGGCACCAAGTTTCAAGATCGGTGCCGACGCTCGCGTCACTGCTAATAACGGCGACCAGGTCGCCCGCACGACACTGGCGCAGCGCAGCAATAAGTTCTGGCAGCAAGCCGGTAGCAAACGATTTAACGCCGACGTCGAATTCGATGTTCGCTTTGGCTAGCATACGCTATTGGCTTACGATCGACCAAGCTTTCGACAGCGAACGAATTTATTAGCGGCAATTGAAAGCGCCAAAGCTGCAAAGGTCGGATTTTATCCAATTCTCTTTTGCGAGCACCGGCCTATCACTAGTCCGAACAAGCCGTCCCTTTTCTATTGCGCCTTCGTCCAGTCTGATCCTGTCACCTTAACGGACAGATCTGAAATGTAAATCCGCACGGGATTCCCGTCCGCCGTACCGCGGTGTTCCGTTGAAATATTGAGTGGGCCAGCCTTCTTGTAGTCGGTCCACGTCACGATCACGACACTGGGCTTTGTTGGTCCCCCTCGGCGGAAAGTAAGTTCCTGAACCCGATGGTCTGCGTCGACGTAGAGTTCCCAGGTATCACCGGGCAGGTAGCCACCCTCAGAAGGATATTTCACCACTATCTTCTCCGCGGAAGCCTCCCCCAGCGTCAGTTTCTGCATGCCCTCATCGGTGACTTTAGCGCTTTTGTCCCAGGCAGCATGCAGCGGGAAGAGCAACCAATATTGGTCGTTGAAGAATACCGGATCGACCTGGGTCTTTACGTCATCGCTTTGGCTGCTGAGCTGCGAGCGCTGATAGCTAACCTTCAACGGCTTGCCTTCCTTAGTTTTCCCCTCAAAAGAGACCGTGTCGGTCTTCGGGTCCCATTCCCAAATGCGAGAAATCGCGATAGTGCCAGGCCCTCCATCGAAAGGCTTTTCGTGCCCAGGAACCTCGGCGTTCCAGGTGTAGCGGATGCCCTCGACTTGCCCAAACGAATCAAGGCCGTAGGTCTTTGCCATCTGCTCGGCGAGCGGTGGGATCTGTGACTTTTGCTCCCCGGAACATGCCGCAAGGACCAGTGCCGACACCGTGAAAGCCAAAAGACGGATCATATCGGGACGACTTGAATTTGTCATAACGGTCGCTCCTCAGTGAATTGAACGGTTTCTGTCAAAGAGTATCCGTGAAACCTGTGAGATATCTAGTCGTGTAAGCCGACGCAATAAGATAATTGCGCCGGCCGCAGCCACGGATCCGTATTCGAGCAGCGTAAGCCAGCCAGGAACCGACCAGGGACCTCCAAGTAGATGCAAATGCCAAACGACGTAAGTGGGGATAATGCTCACGGTCCAAATGATGATGGGCAGCGTCGAGGGTGACCGAAGAAATGGCAGCATCCATAGCAGGTACCAGGGATAGACGACCGGTGCGCACAGAAGCGATCCCGCCATCGGCCAAGCAAATGCGCCCGAAGACAATGCCGGAGATCCGGTTCTCAGCCGGACTGCGATTAGAAAACCAACGAGTGCCGCCAGTGCAGCTACAAGCTGTGGAGGTACCACGAGCGCGAGTGTTGCAAACACCGGACCATTGAAACGGAAGCTCTGAACATAAGTGCCGAGGGAACCGATCGGAATCCATCCGTGTTTCAGAAATGGAACGTAGAGAAGTCCGACTACAATTGTCGCCAGGATGCCGTCGCGTATGCGAACACGCTTCCAGTAAAGCGGGAGCAATACGATCGGTAGCAATTTCACGGCAACGGCCAGTCCAAATGCCACGGCTGCGACTGCACGCCACCGGCGACCCAGCGCGGCGAAAGACACCAACAACAGCAGAACGCCGACAATATCGATGTGACCGCTGCCAGCCACTTCCGTCGCCAGCAGTGGATGCCAGGCATAAGCCAAAACCCAGTGTGTTCCATGCCGGCTGCAACGCAAGATGTCGAGCAACACGAAAGCAATTGCGAAATCGCAGAGCACAAATGCTACTTTCAGTGCAAAGGCCGACTCATGAATCGCGGTTACAGCGCGGAAGAAAAGCTGAGCGCCTGCCGGATATGGACTTGGTAGATCCGGGTTGTTGAGCCTGCGAGTTTCTGATGTGTGCAAGCCGTGGAACGCAGGATCGCTGGGAACAACGAGGTATGGGTCGTAGCCGAGGCGCTGCACGCGACCATCCCAAACATATCGATGAACGTCATCATTTGGGCCCGGCGGCATCTGTAGGAATTGAAGATGCCACAGGGCAGCTAGCAGAAGGCCAATGACGATAACGCGCCGCGGGAATCTTGGCGCAGAGAAGAACTCACGAATGGCGAGGAGGTAGGCAATGCTCGCAACCGCCAGGGGAACAAGGAAGGACGGATCGCCCATTCTGCCGAAATTGCGCGAGCAGATGAACAACGATACGAGCAGAGTCGCGCCAAGCCCGTAAACCCTGCGGGATGGAGTGAGCTTCACAGATCTCCCGTCCGCAATTGTCGTCCCCACTGTTTGAGCCAAGCCGCCGTTCGCGGTGCCCGGCCCGGAGCGTCCTGCAATTCCGCAGCGAGCCGAATGAGATCGTCAGCTACGTCAATGTCGTAAAAAGGACCTGCGAATCCTGCGGAAAGCTCAAGAAGTCGCGCACGCGATAAGAGTCTCTCCAGCGCGCTGCTAGAGCCCATTCCGTCGCCTGTGAAAAGCGTAGGGTAAGAGGCCTTCGCCCCTACTAGATAGTACCCTCCGTCATGGGTCGGCCCGATTACCACGTCATGCACCGCAAGGGTTTCGAAAGCTTCTTCAAGAACTGAGCGCGGAAGATGCGGGCTGTCGCTGTTGAAGGCAATGATGCGGCGTTGGGGGCCGTCTGCGAAGTGTTCAAACACCGACGTAAGGCCCGCCGCAAGTCCCTCACCCTTCTGTGCAACTATGTGAGCTCCGTGACCGGCCAAACGAGCTAGTTCGTTGACATCGGAGTCCGGGCACATGACGGCAATCTCTACGCCGCCCAACGACCGCGCCAGTGTGAACGTGTCGCCCAGAAGACAGCGATAGAATGCGGTGGCGGCCTGAAGAGGAAGGCCTGGAGTTAAGCGGGTCTTCACCGTGCCCGGCCTCGGTGCTTTCGCCATGATTACCAGCACGCGGTCGCTGTTCCGCGCGGGCGCCCCGGTCTCGCTTGAAGATTCCATATATCAACACGCAGTTACGCGGACCGTAGAATTCCAGCTTTTCGGTAGCGAAAATAGTATCGCACCATTAGGCTCAGAATGAACCAGGCAGCGCCGACCGTGCCCTTCAGCGTACCGCCGATCTTCGATTTTCCGATACGCGGGTAGTAGGTCACAGGCACTTCAACCACGCGAAATCCACCGAGGGCACCCTTCAGGATCATCTCAACCGCCCAGCCATAGGTGGTTTCTTCTAGGGCGAGTGCGCGAAGCAGGTCCGCTCGTCCGGCGCGAAAGGGGCCGAGGTCAGTGATCTTTAGGCCGTACAGAAGGCGGATCAAAGCGGCGGCGAGGCGGTTTCCAAACGCCTGATGCCATGGCAACGCCGCCGGAATACGCTGCTGGCCGAGGCGAGAACCGAGCGTGATATCTGCATGTCCTTGGATGATCGGGCCGATAAGAATAGGGAGCTCAGAAGGGCGGTCACTGTAGTCGCCATCGAGGAATACAACTATGTCGGGAGAATTTGCCCTTGCCAGCCCCGTAAGGCATGCCCGTCCATATCCGCGGCGTGGTTCATGAATGACGCGGGCCCCCATTCTCGCGGCGATTTCGGGTGTTCCGTCATTCGAGTTGCTGTCAACAACGATTACCTCTGCGATGAGATCAGACGGTAGATCTGCAAGAACGCGGCCAATCGCCTGCGCTTCATTGTGGGTGGGAATGATCACCGACACGCGCATGTGACCTTGGCTGGATCACCACCACAGCGAGGACGGCCGCCGTTGTGCCAGCCAAGCGTCAACGCCCCACCGCCGGCCTGCGCGCCCGATCGCGAGCCCAAGGGAAGCGAGCACCATCACTAACAGTTCCCATATCCAGCCTACGCCCAACTCAGAAAGCCAAAGGCTGCCGAGAAACAGAAAAGCCACGAATGCGGCCGGACGGGTAAGCAGACCGATGACGAGCAAGATACCAAGAGAAATCTCGGTCATGGCCTGTAACGGAGCTGCTATCGCGGCGTGGTTTGCGACCAGGCCCATGACCGCCTTCCACACAGCCGGAGAGTGACCCTTCTCGATGTAGTAGTTAATCAGCTTTGCATATTCCTCGGTTGTGTAGAGACCTTTTCTCAGATTTTCGAAAAAGACCCATACAAACATCGCGCCGATCGTGACGCGTACCAAAGCAAGACCGTTTGCCGCGTCGAGCAGACCGGCCGAGCTTGTCGCCTCATTTTGCGCTGAACTTCCGTTGGTCGTCATTGTGAAACTCCTCTCGAAGCATTCGACTTGCGACTGGGACTGACTTCGCCCGAATCCGTAGTTTGCCGCCCTAGAAAATGAAGTCGTTATATGGGTCCACTACAAGCAAGCCCAGCAGATCTTTTTCGTAGGCCACCGTACTCACGATTTAAAAGAACAGCTTTTATTTGGGCAAGCTTTTTGACGACCCTAATTCAGCGTTTCTGGTTCAGAGCTTTTGATTGAACTCACTATCGTTTCCAGGAGTGCTTTCACCTCGTCCA
>Ga0070706_100002717_pt1 | contig 17702 bp, 16 predicted proteins | sample KBSK5501metaG_FD_65476 | JGI IMG/M metagenome (GOLD analysis project Ga0070706, IMG submission 65476) | Corn, switchgrass and miscanthus rhizosphere microbial communities from Kellogg Biological Station, Michigan, USA - KBS K5-50-1 metaG | ecosystem: Host-associated > Plants > Roots >... | reverse complement strand
TAGATCTGGCCCTTTTTCCACGACCAATCATCAATCCCCAAAATGCGCACCGAGGTGGGGGAAGCACAGGAGACGGTGCGCAGAGAACGCAGCTGGGTGGAGGCGCTGACCTGCATGCCAAGTTGAGGCGCGAGCCGGGCACAGACTTCGGCGCTGGCAGCTAACCCAAGGGCGATCAACGCCTCGCGGAGACGATTGGTGATGCGCGCGTAGGACTGCACCAGACGTGGAAGCCGCTCGGTAAAGATCTGCTGCGGACAGGTGGGGGTGCGGCAGACAAATTTCCGGGCTGTCAAAGCCAGGATGAGATGGCGTCCAGCACAGGGCAGATCTGCCACCGTTCGTCCATAGTGCCCGTGAATGCGCTCGGAAGGTTGTTGGCACCGTGGACAGCACGCAGTTGGCACGGTGCAGGCCACATGAACCCTGAGGTGGGTTTCGGTTGCAGCAACAGAGACGATGACCAGGCCATCAGGAAGAGGCAAAAAGGGAGAAGCCGTATCCAGACCATCCATCGATGACGTGCTCCTTCTCACAAAACGACACCAAATTGTATCGATGGTAGTCTATCAAAGCGAACCTCTTCCTTTCCAAGCAACCAGGCTCACTTTTTCTGGTGGAGAGCCGAGCCCGCTTGCTAGAATTCCCAGAGACGCGCGAAGCGGCATGGAAGTGCGTACCAGACGAGCGAGATCGGCCACCCGTTCCGCGATGAGTGGGCGATCTTCTGGCAGGTCGAGGAGGGTGCGGGAGGTTGCACCTACGTCGTCGATGCCGAGGCTGCCGGGCTCTGATCGACGGGGACGCGGTCGGCATGACGATGGACGATCTTCCACTCGCCGTTCTCGCGGCGGTAGACGTGGGTGACGCGCAGGGTGTACGGCTCGAGCGGAACGCCGTCCCAGGACACCGAGGTGTGTTCGTAGCCGACCGTGTAGGCCAGGTCGCCACTGACACCCGCGGTGACAAGCTCGAAGCGATACGAGGTGCAGTCGGAGCAGTGCGAGGCGAGCCAGCGGAAGGCCTGGCTCGCCTCGTCCCATCCGCTCGCGCTCCTGATCGCCCCCAACACGGTCACCGGATCGCGCGTTGACCACAGCGCGAGTCGCGGTTCCACGTCGCCGTTGTGGATCGCTTCTTCTGCCTCGATTTGACGGGCCAGGGTCTTGGTGAGGAAATCGTCGAGTTCACTCATGGGGTCTCTTGCTCCTTTCAACGGAAACACATCTGATGGCAGGCCTCTCCTCTCACTTCGGCCAGAGGTGAACAACTCATCCTGCTCACAGTATAGCAGGAGGAACGCGATCACACACCGGTAAAAGTACCGAGGGGGATTCCCGATTGTGCTCTTTTCGCGGCAACTGCTGCCAGCCGAGACAGGGACAAGGGCCGGGATGCTGCTTCCTTCCGCTCGTTTCTTGCTTGTCTGCTCTCGTTGGCAAAAGAAGAGGACCTCTCCAAGCAAGCGGGCTCACTTAATATGAGGATGAGCCCAATTTTTGTCTGATTTTCTAGGAGCATTATAGACTGTCCAGGTTTGCCGTGTCTGCGCCAGGCGCATAGGACTTATTGGGCAGGTATCGAGAATGACTGGCGAGAGTTCTGATACCTACATTAATATAAAAATGAGTTAACCGGACCAGATAGATAAGAAAGGAGTTGTGAAATGACCGACGACGCTATTGTGATTGATAGCAGACTACTCCAATATGGAGACCATTATGACGACTTCTGGGTGTGGGCCACGAAGCTCACGCGCCAGCAAAAGAGCCAAATATCAGAACGTACAGGTAAATGGATGCTGTGGCCTGCCGACGATGAAGTAGTCAAGGTGTGGCGGGTCATATGTGAATTAACACAAAATGGCATGCTCGGTGTACAGGCAAAAGTCACATACTGTGGGTACGATCTGAGCAGGTCATTGAAAGACCGCCTGATATGCGTCTATACCAAAGACTCGGATGATCTGGCAGATTTGCAGCGGGTTGTTAACCAACTACGGGAAAGCCTGGATCGAAAGCACCGACTTGTCTATAAAGAGGATAGGATGATCCTCGCAGGTGGATATAAGGACACAACGGCACGCCCTGTCTCCAAGTGGTACGTGAACCCATATGAGACGGAAATACGTATGGTAAAGGGGTATGTACCGCCGCAAACTGGCTAGAGTGTTGATAAAGGAAGAATAAGGGAGACTCGCCGACGACATACTAACACACAATGAAATTGGCCACGGCATGATCGACAGTGATTGGGACTAACCGCACATAACCACCTCAGCCCTCGCACTCCCACGAGGGCCTTTTTTCATGCTCACACGTATATCCTCCGTAGCGCGATAGCGCAACTTATCGGGGCGTTTCTGCGTATACATGATACGCAGAAACGCCGCTTTTAGAATGGCCCTTGACATTTCTCCTCTTCATGTTATAAAAATGAATGAACGTCATTCATAATTGAGGTTATAACGTCGGGGATGAGCTGCGCATATAGGATATGCAGAAACGGCGTGATACACGCAGAAACGGCGGGTTGTGAGCGCGTAAGCGCGAGGTAGCGACGACGACACGACCGAGCGCCAGCGACGGCGCGGCGCGGGGGTACGACAGCCGCCCCCTTAAAGTTGCACTGAGTGAGCTTCATTCATATTCGCACATGAAAGCACAATTTTATTTACGCTCGAAATGGGATTATCCGTCACTTTTTACGCGATTTTCGACTCTATCCGTGTTTTCTTGCTGGCCCGCGCGTAACGGCGGGCCAAAGAATAAACGATCAATGATTTCGATGGTGCGTTCTCGATAGAGTTCTTCGCGCTCGCCGCCTTCGACACAGAAACAGGTATAGAGTACGGAGTGAACCAGTCCAAAGAGAATCTCGGCGTACATCTCCGTATCGAATGGTGCGAGTTGACCCTGCGCAATTGCCTGGCGCAAGAAAACGACGATGGTCTTCGTAATCACTTCATCAGCAACTTTATGTTGCTCAATTTCCTTAGTAGATTGAATATCTACCTGGAACAATGACATCAGTTCGTTGTTTTCGCGGCAGATACGGAACGTGGCTTCAATCATGGCGCGTGGTACCTGCTCAATTGGCAAACTAGCAATCGCAGGGTCCTGGAGAACCGCCGCTATTGATGTTACCCAATCAAGTGAAGCGCTTGTATAGATATCGCGTTTATTGTGAAAGTACAGGTAGACTGTTCCTACAGCAACACCCGCCGCTGCCGCGATATCAGCAATAGAAGTATCTTCATATCCCTGCTTTGCAAAAATCTCGCGTGCTGCCTCTATTATCGCCTGCCTTTTCGAACGTGTATCTTCTCGTGTTGTTGCCGTCATATAACCTCGATCCTGAATGAACGTCATTCATTTTATAACATGGAAAAAGAGAAATGTCAATAGCAGATGCGGGGAAGGTTCTAGCACAAATCAGGGGTCGGAGTGAGTGAAGTCGTCGTATAGTAGGGGCGAGGGCGGTGGAGTGGAGCGGTGAGGGCCCTTGCGGTCGCCCTGCTAGCCAGCCCCTGATTCTTGGTGGAACCCCTGCTCCTGGAAAAGGCCGAACAGCTCTCGCACTGGCGCAAAACTTCTACGATGGTGGGGACTGGCACCATACTGGCGTAAGGCAACCAGGTGGGCTTCGGTGCCGTAGCCCTTATGTTGGGCAAATCCGTAAGCGGGATATTGCTCGTGCAGTTGGATCATGATACCGTCACGAGTAACTTTGGCAATGATCGAAGCTGCTGCAATAGAAAGACATAGCTCATCGCCCTTGATAATCGAGCGTTGTGGAAGTGCAATGCTGGGCAAGTTTATTGCGTCGAGCAGCAGCGCCTGCGGTAGAATCGCCAGTTGCGCCAGCGCAGCGCGCATGGCGTATTTTGTAGCCTGCAAAATATTACGCTCGTCAATCAGTTCGACCGGCCCGATGCCAACCCCTACCGCCAGGGCATGCTGGAAGATAACCTCGTAGAGTTGTTCGCGTGCCTGTGCCGTCAACTGCTTCGAATCGCGCACACCTGCCAGGCACATCGAACAGTCATCGGAGAGCGGTAAAATAACAGCAGCAGCCACTACAGGGCCGGCAAGCGAGCCGCGCCCTGCTTCATCAAGTCCTGCAACAAAGGAATAGCCCTGACTGAGCAGGGCCATCTCTTCCTCCAGGGTTGGTACTTGCTTACTATTCTTCTGTGCTTTCAACGTTGCTGGTACCATCAACTGCCGTTACGCTCGCAACTTTAGCAGCCTTGGCAGCTTCCTTTGCGGCTGCCTCTTTGCTCGTCATTGGGCGAACTTCTTTCAGGCGTGCAGCCTTGCCGGTCAAGCCGCGCAGGTAGTACAGTTGCTTGCGGCGTACACGGGCATGGCGTAACACTTCGATCTTCTCAAGGCGCGGGGAATGGAGCAGGAATGTACGCTCGACGCCAACCCCATGTGTGATACGGCGTACCGTAAAATTGCGGTTGACGCCGCCGCCCCGCAGGCGCATTACCACGCCCTCGAAAGGCTGTAAGCGTTCGCGGTTTCCTTCAACAACTTTCACTTGCAGGCGCACGGTATCGCCTGATCTGATCTCCGGTATATCATGACGTAACTGGGCGTTCTCAACTGCGAACAACAGCGCCCGTCCGGCAGGCTTGGTTACAACTTGTTTATCAGCCATCTCCTACAATCTCCTATGCGCGCCGTGCTCAGCCCGTAGTAATGCAGTGGCAGCAAAGCGCCTGGCGCCAGAACCTATTTCGTTGCGTTAAGCTGCTTCATCAAGCGCGATTTGCGGCGAGCAGCATTATTCCGATGAATAACACCTTTTTTAGCGGCGCGATCCAGTTCGCTCACAGCGGCACGTACAGACGCTTCAGCATCCGCATCCTCTGCGGTTATGGCCTGGCGAGCCTTGGTTACCTGCGTTTTAACGAGTGATTTAATGCTGCGATTGTGCAAGCGGCGTTTCTGCTCCTGGCGCATGCGTTTCTTCGCAGAGGCATTATTGGGCATCTAAGTACTATTCCTCCCCGAAACATCAGCCCTTTCACACGGGTGGGCTAAGCTACAAAAAAGCCGACAGATCGTCGGATCGAGTGCCCCTGGATTATAACAGAATTGCAATAAGCATGTCAAACGTTGTAGAGGCCGATTCAGGGCTTCAGTAAAGTTTTTACCGCGATTGCCGCATCCACGCCCTCACAAGCCTGATTTCGTCGTAGGAATACTCATCCCCTAAAAAGTCCTTGACTGGTTTGAGAGTATCGCCCCCCGCTCGTTGCAGTGCGTCTGCTATCACCTCATAATGCTCAGGTTGAATCAATTCTTCAACATCAATAGCCTCGCCTGCTCCGATGAGTTCGGTGAGATGACTCATAACAGTTCCTGGCGTCAGATTACGCTGCCTGGCTATCTCTTCGACGCTTAGACCCTGCCGGTACAGTGCAAGGGTCAGTTGACGTGTAACGCTGCTATTAACAGGTGGAGCGAGATTCGTCATCGTTTGTGCTTCCATACCCATACTCAGGTTATGCGTCGTACAATGCTCCCTTATCTCGTCTGTAAAAGTCGTAAAATAGGTCGCCAGTTTGTTGCTGCCAACACCTGGAATCTGAGCGAATTGGGAGCGACTTTGTGGACGCTGCTGTGCCATCGCCCGTAGACTTAGATCGTGGAAGACAACGTATGGGGGCAGACCCTGCTCATCAGCGATCCGTTTACGCAGCGCACGCAGGTGCTGGAATAGCTCCTCTTCTCCTGCTGCCAGGATAGGTGCGTCGACAGTCTTTGCCGGGTGTTTCTCTCCATTTTGTACAGGTTTAACAAGTGTGGTAATCTCGACCGAGCGCTTTTTCCCCAGAACCTCCCAGGAAAGTGGATTCAGTTTGAGGATTCGATAACCATCGGCTGTCTCGTCCAGCAGTCCCTGGTGTAATAGAGCGCGACCAAGGCGCAGCCATTCGTCTGTACTCAATCCCCTCCCAATGCCATAGATCGGCAATTGGTCATGATGATAAGTGCGTATTTTCTCGGTATTTGCTCCTCGCAATACATCAACGACCTGGCGCATGCCAAAACTTTGTCCTGTTTTTGCGACACAGAATAAGAATCTTATGGCATCGACGGTGCGATCTTCCATCGTGGTATCTGGGTGCAGGCAATTGTCACAGTTGCCACAATTCTGGCTTTGCAGCGTCTCACCAAAGTAGGCCAGCAGGACGCGACGGCGACAGGTGCTGCTTTCGCCATAAGCTACGATCTGTTGAAGTTGCTGGCGCGCGATGCGCTGTTCCTGCTCGTCAGGTTTTTGCGCGATCAAGTACTCAACTTTGGCCCGGTCACCGTGGCTAAAAAAGATGATACATTGTGCGGCCTGACCGTCTCGTCCTGCACGGCCAGACTCCTGGTAATAGCTCTCAAGGTTGCGCGGCAGGTCGTAATGGATGACTGCACGCACATCCGGCTTGCTTATGCCCATGCCGAAGGCAATGGTTGCCACCAGTACTGGCACGTCATCACGAATGAAGCGCGCCTGGTGCTCGTTTCGTTGCTCGTTGGTCAAACCCGCGTGATAGGGTAATGCACGAATACCATTGTGTTTCAAGGCTTCGCTGAGATCATCGACGCTTTTGCGGCTCTGGCAATAGATAATCACGGGCGCGCCAGGCTGTTCGCCCAGCAATTGCACTAACTCCCCGTACGAACCCTGGTGCTTCTGTCGAACTTCATAGTAGAGGTTAGGCCGGTTGAAACTGGCGATGTGAATATAAGGATGGCGCAGCCGCAATTGTGCCAGGATATCCTGGCGAACTCGTTCGGTGGCTGTCGCGGTCAGAGCCATCGCCGGTACGTGTGGATAGCGGGTACGTAGCTGGTCCAACTGCCGGTACTCTGGGCGAAAATCGTGTCCCCATTCGCTTACGCAGTGTGCCTCGTCCACTGCCAGTAGCGACAGGCCCACGGTTTGCTCGACCTGGTCCAGTAGAGATAGGAAATTCCCGCTCACAAGGCGCTCTGGAGCTACATAGAGCAACTTCAGCTCGCCATTCAATGCCGCCCTTTCCCGCCTGGCTCGTTCGTCGAAACTCAGAGTACTGTTGACGAACGTTGCTGCGATGCCATTGGCTTTCAGGCGATCTACCTGGTCATGCATCAGCGCGATTAGTGGCGAGATCACGATGGTAAGTCCAGGCATCAGTAAGGCCGGAAGTTGATAGGTGAGCGACTTTCCTCCACCGGTTGGCATCAAAACGAAAGTATCTTGTCCTGATAATGCATGCTCGATGACTTCGCGTTGACCTGCCCGGAACGTTTCATGCCCGAAATACTGCTTGAGCGCCTGCTCGATCTTTTCCAATCTATCCTGCCTCGACGACAGACCATGTTTCACTCAATAAAGAATCACCGGCGTCCCCCACGGGATCTGCGAATACAGCCAGGCCACATCGTCAGGATTCATATTAACGCACCCATGACTCCCATTATCGTTATACTGGGTGGTACCAGGGGGATCAGCGTGTGGAAAGTTTTTCCCAGGCCCATAGCTATATCTCCACCAGCTATCGTGGAAGAAATAGCCGCCAGCGTGATACTCCATCGCATATTGGATAGCCGTAGGCGGATACCAGAATGCCGACCCGGGCGGCTCGGTCGATTTGAACTGCGTTGGGTGTTGGCGCAGGATAATGCTCCAGAATCCGGGTGGGGAGGGCAACTGGTATTGTCCAGAGACAATGTAAAATGCCCTGACCAATTTCCCATTATTGTAGAAGCGCAGCGTCTGTTCGATCAGCGAAACGACGAGCACCTGGCCAGCTTGAGATCCATAAACATTGTAGTGTTTCATCAAGCTAATGTCGGTGGCGTGCGGTTGATTCATTGGCGTCTTATCGTTATAGTCAGCCTCCATTGCCCTCAGGTGTAGGAAGTCATTGTTCAACTGGTCGATCGCTGACTGGTAGTCATCTATCGTTTGTGCCGACTGTACAGCAGCATCCGCGTCTGAGCCAATACCTTGCATATCGTACTCATAGTCCAGGTTGTAGCTGTTACCGTCGTACGCGTCATAGTATTGGTGCGCCTTGCCCCAGTTCGTGACTTCTTGATGGAACTGTTTGAGCAGGTAATTGGCCTGACCCTGCACCAGCGGGAATTGGATGGACGCGGTATCGCTATCAATTTGCGCCGAAACCTTCAGATAATCGTTAATACCCTTGGCTTGAGTGAGCGCCGCCTGGTCGGCCTGGAGCCGCTGCTGGAAAGGTGTGGAGTTTTGCCCATACTTTTTGAGCAGGTCGATAGATGCGCTGAACTCTTTCAGTTTGGCCGCGCCGACAAATGGAATAGCCTGCGTAGAGTAAACCGTTGTTTCTTGCAACTGCGCGTTGATCTCATCGATAAGCTGTGAGAAATCTGCCGGTGTAGTAGCAGTGCGGAAAGCCTGCAGGTCGTCCCGTTGCTGTTGGTTGAGTGCCGTCACATCCAGGCGTGATGCCTGCAACTGTTGAATGACCTGTTGTAGAGCAGTTAATGACGAATATGCCGGGCCCATCAAGTGCAGCGCTTGTGTGGAATTCAAGGCATTCTCACCGATCTGAATATAATCTCTTGGGTATTGAGCTTTTGCCAGTGCTGTTTGATACTGGGTAAGCTGATTCGCAAAAGTCTTGGCCTCAACGAAATTCTGCGCCTGTCGCTCAGCCAGCGCATTCTCCAGCTTCTGAAGATCCTGGCTGGCCCGGAAATCAAGCTGCTGTGTTGCCTGCGTGATCAAACCATTGACTTCGACCGTTAGCAGCGCGTAACGCTGCACCAGGTTAGAGAAGTAATCATTCACCGGCTGATCGTTAATCAGGCCGACTGGTGAGTTGGTATTACCCAGTTGATCTTCCTGGCTAATAATCGGCTGCAACATGTAGTCAGGAACACCAATACTCTGTGCACGCGCAATAATGCTGTCGAGAGCGGCCTTTTTCTGGCTCGCTTGCTGTTGCAGTTGGGGATTGCCGTTACAGGCGCTTAGTAGGAGCATGATGAGCGTCGCCAGTGTTAATGCTAGCACGCCTTTGCTGGCCCGCCTCCGGGCAAAGCTGGAATATAACATTTTTTATTGGGCCTCTTAATTCTTCAGATAGAGATATGTTGATAAAAGTATACACATAACCCTTTCATTTATTACATCGGTCGTAAGCTATAAACGTAACATAGGACTTCGATTTGCCTGCAAGGGTGAACGAGGCGTTCATTCCTCCTTCACCCTGCAAGCTGTCCTTTATCCCAACGCCTGCTCCAAATCCCGCATCAGATCTTCTTTATCTTCGATACCGACCGAGAGCCGCAGCAGCGTATCGGTCAGGCCCCGGGATTCGCGTATATCCTTAGGGATCGAGCCATGCGTCATAGAAGCAGGATGGCATACCAGCGACTCAACGCCGCCAAGGCTTTCAGCTAGCGCGAACACTTTGAACCGCCGCACTATTTGAGCGATATCAACAAGACTACCCTTGGGTTGGAACGAAACCATACCGCCGAAACCGCTCATCTGGCGTTTAGCGAGTTCATGATCGGGATGGGAAACCAGCCCTGGATAATACACCTTCTCCACTCGCGGATGCTCGGCCAGAAATCCGGCAACCGCTCGCGCATTCTCTTCGTGCTGCCGCATGCGTACCGCAAGCGTCTTGATGCCGCGTAGTATTAGCCACGCATCGAAAGGTGAGGGTACGCCGCCTGCCGCGTTCTGGTAGAATTTGATGGCCTCGTACGCCTCTTCATCGTTCAAGACGAGTGCCCCGCCAACCACGTCGCTATGCCCATTGATATACTTGGTCGTGCTATGTACAACAATGTCCGCCCCCAGCTTCAGCGGCTGCTGAAAATACGGACTGGCAAAGGTGTTATCCACAACAACCAGCAGCTTATGGCGGTGCGCAATCTCTGCGATTGCCCGGATATCCACCAGTCTGAGCAGCGGATTGGTAGGAGTCTCCAACCACACCATCTTCGTGTTTGGCCGGATGGCCTTTTCGTAAGCATCCAGATCGCCTGCTGGCACATAGCTGGTCTCGACAGTATAGCGGCGCATCACACGCTCAAAGATTCGATAGCTGCCACCGTACAGGTCATCACAGGAAACGATGTGATCACCTGCACTGAGCAAGCTCAGGATAGCGCTTTCAGCCGCCATGCCGGAAGCGAAGGCTAATCCATACTTCCCATCTTCGAGTGCTGCCATACATGCTTCTAACACAGAGCGCGTCGGATTACTCGTGCGCGAATACTCAAAGCCTTTATTTTCACCCAGCCCTGCCTGGGCATAGGTTGCAGTCTGGAAGATTGGAGTCATGATCGCACCTGTCGAAGGATCAGGCTCTTGCCCGGCATGAATTGCCTTTGTTGCAAACTTCATACAAAACTCCTTTAGCTATAGCTATGCAAGCGGCTTCAATAGAAGCCACGTACTATATATGAGTAACGCAAGGACTATAGCACTTTTATCCTCAAAGAGCAACGCCCCTACGATGCGACGACTGCACTTCCTCCGACCCCGCTTTCTGCTAGCCCCGCCGGGTGGTTGATGGCGAAATCAGCGGGCGCACAGGAGATATGGTGCAACTGTGGCGCATTTGCGCCGTATTTTTTTGATTTTCCCCTTGCTCCCCTGGCGGTGTTCAAAAGTGTGAAATTTATGCACGTTACGATCAATTCACCAGTCCTTTAGCGCTGCGTGTGGTTGTTCCACGTGCGTGGGAGAGGGAGTTCTCCCTCTCTTCTACATATTCTTTTTCTGACACTGGTAACTGATACAGTTGGCGCATGAAAAAAAGCGTGCACCATGGCAGGGGGAGGGTGTTTTCTTGCTACGATCTTGCCGCTTGCCCTGCAAATTCTTGTTGCATATTCGTAGCCAAGAAGTCCACTACAGAGCAGAGCAACGATTTAGTTATGGTAATATAGACCTCGAATGATGCCTACTCGTAGGCTTTCCAATCTTCTGTGGTATATGCGAATAATCGTCCCTTGTAAGGAGTGTGGGTATGTTTAAGCGTATGACAATAATAATAAGTTTTACCTGGCTGATTGTCTTAGGGGTAGTGGCATGCGGTGGTTCAAATTCAAATAATGGCGCTGCCGACACCTTTACAACAATCATATCTCCAACTCCGTCGTCCTCTCCAGCACTCTCCTCTCCTACACCCTCAGCAGCCCTCGCACCGCTGCACATAACAGGTGTGGTGATAGGTGTTAGCCCCAGCAACATCTCCAATATCGCCTGTGGCGCCTCAACCAATCTAGTGTTTACTGCAACCATTACATCGAATAGCGGAAACCCTGGCGGGCAAGTACCGTATACATGGAGCATCAATCACACAAATATATCCGGCAGTGTAACTTTCACCCCTGGACAGACCACCAAAACGGTGGCGTACACTCTCAGCGGTGTTGTAATTCAGCTTGGCTCGCCATCCGCTGTCTCAGGCTTGATCGCAGTCGGAAATTCGGGCAGTTCCATCACCTCCTCCACCGTCGGACTCACCGGCGTCTGCAGGCTTCCCGGCCCATTCCAGGTCGTCCACCTCTCCATTTCTACGAATCCCGCCTCGATTTCAAGTATTGCCTGTGGCACGACCATCAACGTCATCTATACCGCCACAGTTACCATCGCACCTGACAGCAATGCCGGTACCGTTCAACTCGTGTGGAGTTATGGAGGCTCTCATCCCGCGACCAGTGTCGCCTTTGCGCCGGCAGAAACAGTAAAAACAGTCTCCGTTACACTCACCGGCAAACTGGGCCGCTTCACAGGGTTCCCGCGCCCCGTGTCGATAGCCTCGACCAGCCCCAACGCTGTCAGTTCAGCATCTGGCCAACCCAGCGGTACATGTAGCTAGTAGTCAGTCAAAAATGGTTAGAGCGAAGAAGTCAGGCCAGAAAGGAAGACTTCTAAACCTACCTGGAAACCGCTCCTGGGTTTCTGCTCACCGAGGATAGCAGCGCTTTCGAGTTGAATGAAACCATGCAAGAACGCCCACAAGGCGACGGCAGCACTTGCTGCTCTTTCTTGTCCTACCGTCTTCTCAACAAGCTCCACAACAAAGATCCACAGCGCGTGCTCTGCCTGCACCAGCCCCGGCGTTTGCTCGTGAACGCTCATGAGGAGGGCATACCACGCAGGATGAGCTTGTGCAAAGGCCAGATAGGCGGTCGCACCCGCGCGAAGTGCATCCTTTCCCACCTGCACGCCCACGGCATCGACAAGAGCCGCACGAAGGCGACCATATCCTTCTTCTGCAATCGCCGCTTCTAATGCAGCCCGATCAGTATAATACCGGTAGAGGGCACGAGGAGAGAGCCCTAAGCGACTGGCTACCTCGCGCATAGAAAGGGCTGCTTGCCCATACTGTTCAAGATGCTCAATCGCTGCTGCCAGGATGGTTTGAGCATTAGTTTTTGCTGGATAAGGCATACGCCTCTAGTATAGCTCTTGACAAAGAAAAATGGAAGATATACACTGTATACCATGAAAGTATACAGTGTATATCTTCCTCGTCTACCTGTTCTTGCACGAGTGTGTTCAGGGGGTCCGCGTACCCTTTTCCATCTCTGTTCATCTTGAGGAGGCTTTTGTCATGCCATCGGTTGTGGTCACCGGCGTTTCCTCTGGCATTGGGAGGGGAACCGCCAAAGTCCTGGTCCAGCATGGGTTTCATGTCTTTGGCAGCGTTCGTAAGCGGGAAGACGCTGATCGGCTCAGCGCCGAATGGGGAGAGGCTTTTAGCCCACTGCTCTTCGATATCACTGACGAGCAGGCAGTTCGGCAGGCTGCTGCTGTCGTTGCTGATCGCTTGCAAGGTCAAACCCTGTCTGGTTTAGTCAACAATGCCGGGATCGCTGTTCCCGCTCCACTCATCTATCAGCCCATTAGCGAGTATCGTCAGCAACTAGAGGTGAACCTTGTCGGTCCCTTGATCGTCACCCAGGCTTTTGTCGATCTGCTGGGAGCCGATCATCGACGAAGAGGCCGTCCTGGTCGTATTATCAACATCAGTTCCATTGGTGGGAAGCTAGCAGGTCCCTTTCTTGGCGCGTATCATGCCTCTAAGTTCGGCATGGAGGGGTTCTCAGACAGCCTGCGCATAGAATTGATGGTGCATGGCATCGATGTCATTGTGATTGGACCAGGAGCAGTTGCCACTGCGATTTGGGACAAAGCAGAACAGGTTGATATCTCTGCTTATCGGGACACCGAATATGCTCAAGCTGTAGAGGCCTATCGCAAGTACATGATCGAGGGGGGGCGCAAAGGGTATTCACCTGAACACCTCGGAGAGATCGTCTGGCAAGCTCTGACAACTCCTCATCCCCCTGTTCGGTACGGGTATGCTGTCGTGCCGCGCCCACTCTTCAATTGGATCATCCCTCGACTTCTTCCCAAACGGCGTGTCGGTGCATTGATCGCGAACAATTTGGGATTGAAGGGCCCAAAACGATGAGGAAGTAGGAGCGGCATGCTTATGCGTGTGGTCCTCTTACTAAGTAGTTCATTAGAGTATGTTCCGTAACCCAACCGCTTGCCCGAACGTATTAATACACAGTAAGCAACACGCTAGAAATCCGGCTCTATTTTGCTTTATCTTGAAATGGGTCTTGCTTGTAACGGTCCCCCGGACCGTTCTTGACGACGCTGCGAACCTTGCAATGGGTCCTGGCAACGACGCTGCGCGTCTACGGACTGCGTCCGTCAGGCAAGACCAAAGGCAGTACAAGGATAACGAACATCATGCCAATATCCCAACCCCTACACACCTCTCACAGCCATTCAGCGCAGCCTGTAATCGGTGTACTGCTCGTCCACGGCTTTAATGGCAGCAGGGACGATATGGCCGAACTGCAAAGTATTCTCGATGCTCACGACATCATCACAGTAAATATGCTTTTGCCAGGGCATGGTCAGCGCGTGCAGGCACTCTTTTCTGTCGGCTGGGAAGATTGGGCACAGGCAGTGCGCCACGAACTGAGCCTGCTCAAAGAGCGCTGTGATGTTGTGTTTCTGGTAGGACACTCGCTAGGTGGCGCGCTTATCTTGCATATAGCTGCTCACGAGGAAGTAGCCGGTGTTGTGTCAATGTGCGCTCCGCTGCATATACATCCATGGTTAAAGCCCGCCATTAGCTTCGCCAAGTATGTTATCCCGCTGGTACCAACCATACGCGAAGATGTGCATGACCCGGAGGCTCGACGCCGTTATATACGCGACGTATATAGCTGGATGCCTATGCGACCGATAGAGAGCATGTTGCAATTTCTACCACAGTTGCGTACAGAACTGCCGCAAATCACAGTGCCGGCACTCATTATGACTTCGATTCACGACCATGTCGTCCCTGCCCGCGATGGAAGGGAGATTTACCGGCTTATCGGCTCACGTGAAAAGCATCTTGTCACGCTTCATCGCTCGTATCATGTGATTATGAAGGACTACGATCGCGAAGAAGTATTCGATAAAACGCTTTCCTTCGTTCAACGTCATGCCAGCATTGCAAAACTGCATGAGAAAAAATCGTCTGCAGACCAGACAGCCTGATCATCTTTCTCGCTATATATTGTTTCGTGTATACTCAAGTTCAATAGCATTCATTCTGGGGGTTAAACAAGGGTTTTGGCACAGCAAGTAAGCGATCCACCAGGCCAACAGCCTCCGCGCATCACGCCGCCACAGGCAGATGCGCGAGCGCGTTTTACTAAAGCAGGCATACTCTCCTTGCTTATTCTCGTTGGGCTGCTACTGCTTTTATTTTCCGGTCAACTCGTTCTCGGTCTCTTGCACGCGAACGATGCCAGGAATGTTGTTGCCGGTACACACCCAACCTCGACCGCGCAAAGTAGTAAAAAGGTGACACCTGCACCAACACAAAACCTGGATGCTATAGCTAGTACACCCTCCCCTTTCGTTGCACCCAATAATGTAACATTGCCTCCGCTCCAATTGCCCGCCGGCTATTATGCGATCTATGAACAGAAAAGCGGCCTCTTCGTCGTTTCCAGCACCGGTAACTTTTCTCGTGCAATACCCACGCAAGGCTACATCTATAGCGAGGCCGTGCCTCCTATACTGACGCCTTCCGGTCAAATCCTCTATAGCGGCAATGGCATATGGTTGACAGATATTTTTGGCGGAACTCCAACTCAAATCGCAGACCTGCTTCCTGGCCAGGTAATCACCTCAATGGCGTTGACCGATGATGGCAAGATGATTGCATGGAGCACCGAGCCTGTAGACGGACTCGGTGTTATTGATATTCACGCAGGCCCATTGGCGGCTCCCGCGGTCGTATATGAACAATCGGCTCTGGATTGCCCTTGTTTCCGTATCTTCTCGTTCATGAACAGCTCCGGGCCGCAGGCCGATAATACACTGCTGCTGACTGATGATCGTGGTAGCCATGAAGCTGTACAGTATGGTTTGTGGTCGCTCGACCTCACTCAAACGCCTCCCATACCCTTTCCTATTTTAGACGAAAATCCTCAGCAAGGGCCACTGACCCTCACCCCTTCTAGCAATGGTTTATTGTACTCATCTGACGAAGGCGCCGTACCTGTGCCCTCCGATTACAGCGTACCCGCAGATATTGCCGCGCTTTCGTATGCCAACAGCTTGAGTTTGACGACGTTAAATGGGCCATCGCCGGCTCTAGGCCTCTCACAGGTGCTTTTGCCGGAGCAGGATAACTTGAGCAACAGCGCTCAATATCACTGGGTCACCACACCCATATTTTCGCCCGATGCGCGTACCCTGGCATACGTTGAATTTTCCAGTGACGCCCAGGACCCCTATGATCGGCATAGCGCACTCTACACCGTGCAAATCAGTGGCTCGGGAACCAGTCTGCACGCAGCTAAGCCCCGGTTGCTTGCAACCTCGACAGATCGCCTGGTAGAACTGGGTGCCTGGTTCAATAACCACATCATCACCTTCTATGGAGATGGCACCCTTTACGCAATGGATATACAAAGCGGAGCTTTAACAACAATAGCCCGGCCCGGAACCTATACGCGCCTTATAGCCGTCGTCGGTTCCTAGCAAACGTGGCCTTAACGGGAACAAATCCAATCCAGAAAACGTCTTTCATTGTAAACGCTGTTCAGATGGATACCGGCAAGGAAGAGGCCACAAGATGAGCGACGCCTACACAACTAAAGTTAGCAAGGACCCACAACAATCCAGCATCACCTCTATCTCAATGATCGTACTTATCCTCTCCCTCTTCATTCTCTCAAGTTGCGGCATTCAGCATAACACAGGCAGCCAATCCTCCACACTGGTAACGTCAGGCAGCCAGCCGGCCACGAGTACGCTGACGGGTGACCTCACCGGGCTGCACATGATCAATGCAACGGTTGGCTGGGCCGTAAGCTGGGATATTGCTGGAACGGGTAATAGCTATCATATTCTGAGGACGACCGATGCAGGCGTGCATTGGAAGGTCGTGTTACAATGTGCTTCTACCCAGGGTGCAGGTAAGGGATTTATCGTGGGATGCGTAACTGACTTTCATTCAGCCTCTGTCGCCACAGTCCTGGCTCCTGAGTTTGATAGCGCAACGCAAGAATCCCAGTCGCGCATCTTTCATACCAGTGATAGCGGTCAGACCTGGCAGAGCTCGGTAGTTAAAGCTCGCTACATTGAAACACCCGCTGTCTTTGTCGATGCGCTGCATGGCTGGTTTTTAGCAACAGACCACTTCCCTGGATACGACCCGGGCAGTGCGTACATAGGCAAAGAAATCGCCCTTTATCGTAGCGTTGATGGTGGAAAATCATGGCAGAGGGTTGCCAGCGGTCCGGCTACTTCACAGCTTCCTGTGACGAGCGATGATGCATACGGTATAGTACCTTTGACCGCAGCTACAAGAATGCAGTTTGTGACAGCAACAACTGGCTGGTTCGCAGGTACTTCATTTCATAAAGACCAATCCGAATTTTCCTGGCTTTATGTGACACACGATGCCGGTACCACCTGGCAACAGGTAGACATCTCCCTCCCTCAGCAGGCTGCTCTCCTGTGGCCACCGAGATTTTTCACGCAGCAAGACGGCCTTCTCTCAGCCCTCACAAGTGGCCCTGCTCCTCAATATGCGCCAGGAACCCTCCTTTATGCCACCCATGACGGCGGTCTGACCTGGACAGCTACAGCCGTCCCTTTCGATGTAACCAATGGTGAATTTCTGAATATGAACGATGCCTGGGCACTGGCGGTAAATGGGAATGACAAAGCGTTCTATACCACCAGTGATGGCTGGCGGCATTGGACAAAAGGGCACATGGACGTTACATTTAATACCATATCCGGTTTCAGCTTCGTCTCACCCGGTCTTGGCTGGGCGCTTGCTTATAACAGAACGAGATCCCTCCCCGAACCAGGCGGGGGCCTGCGCAAAGGCGATATCATCGCTCTGCTCAAAACCACCGATGGTGGTCAATCATGGCAGGAGATTGGACATTCGGTCGTGTAAGGCTATCCTCTCTTACAACGGTCGTCGCCTCGTCCTCGGTATCAGTAGCGCACCGATGATCATTCCGGCAACAAGGCCGCCGATGTGGTCCCAAATCCCAATACTACCGCTATTTGTAAAACCAAACACCAGGTTAAGCCCCAACCAGAAGAGCCAGTTGGTGATAGCTCCAGTTCCATACCTGCCAAGCGCCTGGCGG
>Ga0070706_100002715_pt1 | contig 17706 bp, 22 predicted proteins | sample KBSK5501metaG_FD_65476 | JGI IMG/M metagenome (GOLD analysis project Ga0070706, IMG submission 65476) | Corn, switchgrass and miscanthus rhizosphere microbial communities from Kellogg Biological Station, Michigan, USA - KBS K5-50-1 metaG | ecosystem: Host-associated > Plants > Roots >... | reverse complement strand
ATACATTACTATCCGGTCACGCGAGTAGAAGCGTTCCGTCCAGCAATCGAGACGGCCCTGGCAAGCAGTCGCCTGAGCCTGATTGAAATAGACATGGGAGCAGTCGGACCGTTTAGCGTTCCCTTTGCGGGGTATGCTTTGCGCAATTAAAGTTCATATGCGCCATAATCCATGCATTCCGCAGGACGAGCTGCAGGGGTAACGCATGCATATGAGCTTGTTGAAACGGGGACGAATATGTCGCTGAAAGTAGATGCCTTAATAATCGGGGCCGGCATTATGGGCGCTTCCTGTGCCTTTCAACTAAGTGAGCGGGGACTGAAAGTCGCGGTTCTGGAGGCACAAATTTCGCCTGCGATGGGATCGACTGGGCGAAGTACGGCAGGAGTACGAGTACAATTCACGGAAGAAGTGAATATTCGTCTCTCCTGGGAGAGCATCCAGGAGTATCAACATTTCCAAGACTTATATGGGGAAGATGGCGGTTATCGCCCAATTGGCTACCTGCTCCTTGTCCCGCCCGAACGATTGGTAGTGCATATGGCCAGCGTCAGATTACAGGAACGCATAGGTGTGCCTGTGCGCGTGCTTTCTGTTGAGGATGCGCAACAGTTCGTTCGATTTGATCCTGCAAACATCGCTTGTACAACGTATGGACCAGCAGATGGGGTCGTCGATCCCCACCGTATTACGTTTACTTACCTGAGGCTAGCAAAAGAAAGGGGGGCTGGGATTTACCTGGAAACCCCTCTCACGAAAGCCAACCGGGTACGAAGTTCCTGGCAGGTGGAAACTCCTAAGGGTATCTTTGAGGCCGAGTACCTCGTAAATGCTGCCGGAGCCTGGGCTGGTGAAGTAGCAAGACGAGCTGGTCTGATAGTACCTGTCCAACCGGTAAGACGCATAGTGTATGCCACTGTTCCGACTGCCTGGCACCATGCCTATCCTCTCACTATCGACCTGGCGAGCGGTTTCTACCTGCGGAGCGAGGGTAATCGCATACTTTTTGGCCGTTCAAACCCGGACGAACCTCCTGGATTTACGGAAGGGGTAGATTGGGATTGGTTCGAGCCAACGATAAGAGTAGGCTCGACACGCTTTCCCTGGCTAGCTGAAGTGGGACTAGATCATCGGGCTTGTTGGTGGGGATATTATGAAGTAACCCCTGACCACAATCCGATTCTTGGTCGGTTGCCGACAGCGGATAACTGGATCAACGTGGCAGGTTTTTCGGGACATGGGGTACAACAGGCTCCGATGGTAGGGCAGCTGATTGCTGAAGAAATTACGTTGGGGAAGGCCCAATCTATTAATATCGATCCTTTAAGAATCGACCGACTTCTCAATCAACAACAGCATAAAGAATTTAACATCATCTAAGCTTTATTGTATCAGCTCAGGTACACCTTGTGAGCAGAGCGAGGTGCATTTCAATGACAGAACGCGAATCGGGAAAACACATGTGTACTTTCACAATCGACGTCTATTTCATCCTGGAACGGCTCTACAGACCGCGCTGCATTTGTCGTGCTCACACTCGAAGCCATGCCGGGAAATGAGCACCGTACTACCGCTTTTACAGATCAGGGAAAGAAGGGTGTACCAGGATATGGGATCGGAGAATCCTGGTGGTTTCTGAAGCAACTTGAGTGGAGCAACCACAAACAAGGCCCATGTCTGCCCTCTGTTAAAGAGAAGTCGGTGTGCTCAATAGCGAGATTATTGAGCATAACAGGGCATAACAGTGGCATCAAGCGGCTTATCGCCGCATCGCGGGTAGGGCGTGTGGAAGAGGAGCAACGCTACAGCTCGTTGACACTTTCTGGAAGTACAGAGAGCAGAGGAAGTCAGGAACCCCATAGCTCTGCGCTCGGGGCTTGTCCCTCGAGCCAAGCTAAGGTGTAGCGGGGCTAGGCCAGTGCCACTGGCACGGCATCAGGAAACCGTCGCATAGTCTCTCGCGAGGAAGACCTTACCCGCGCAAGCGGTGGGGTTCGTACGCTCCCACCAAAAGCGTACCCCCGCACGGGGATAGCGGGCACCGATGCCCCTGAACACTGATCTAACCTCCCCCGAGCTAAAGCTCGGGGCATCCTGAAAGGAGTTTCGGTGAAGGAGTCAGGGACCTCATAGCTGAAGCTAGGGGCTTGAGAAACGGCTAGCTCAACGCAAGCTCCTGACTAGAGGCCACAATCGCTAGACTCGCGCTAGCCGCTTGTGGAGCAGCGATACGGGCTAAGAAATAGGAAACCCCCAGGCTCACGTGCTAAGGGAAGTACCGAAAGTACGTGTAGGATACCGCCCTCGTCCTACCCACTACCTGCCACGCCGAAGCAGATGGTCTCGGACCTATGCCTGTATCGCAATCTCGAAGGGCAATTGCACCCACGCAAGAACGTGGTGGCCTGAAATCAGGCAAGAGTTTTCGCCCTTTCTCCTAAAAAGGGCACCTTTCGGGGTATCGTTTGGATGCCCCTGAACACTTTCTTTCTTCCCCATGGCTGAAGCTAGGGGTATCCAGAAAGGAATTGTAATGAACAAGTCTGAATTAGAGACGTTACTGGAAGAACTCGATGAGGCATTGGCGAAGGCTTTCCCCGGTCCGGAGCCCATGAGCGTGCTCGTGGTCGGAGGAGCGTGCCTACTCTTTCAGGGAGTCACCACTCGGCCCACCGAAGACGTAGACGTGATTATCTTTGAAATGATGGGCAGCGAGGAGAACACGCTGATTTTTCACGCACCGATCGCCGACAAGATTCGCCGGATCATTAAAGGCATCGGGAAGCGCCACGGACTCAGGGGCGAGCGCCAAATGTTCTTTAACGATGATTGTGCACCCTTTTTACTCGAGCTGAGCGAGAATGAGCTTCCTCCTATGCGCTTGCTCAAAGCCTACCAAAAGTTGCACCTCTACGTCCCAAACGATCTAGGCTATATCCTGGCCTGCAAGCTCATGGCAGGCAGGCCTGACAAAGATCTTGCCGACGTTAAAGCGCTCTGCCGGACGCTCGGCATCCAGAACCGGGCACAGGCACAACAGGTGGTGAATCGGTACTTCCCCTCTCCCATTCATCAAGCCACATACCTATTGCCTCGCACATTGGATGAGATATTTGGGGAATGACCTCCCATGCAATGCTTTTGCGCCTTTTCGACGTGATGTGTCTTCCGTCCATGTCGAAAAGGCTGGTCAGATATTTCTCTCTGTGGTATGCTGTACGTAACAGGAATGCGTATCGAAACAATAAAGAGCATGCAATGACGACCTTCCAGTTTACGACACAAACATTGGCCATGGCCTACGACGAACTCGCTTCGGGCAAGGAAGGGTTTCGCGTGGCTGTGGGCAATTTCATGAATGCCTTCTTTTTGTATAATGTCGAGAGCCGTCAGCACCTCCTTGACGATCCGATTCGCATGCCGGAGAACCCCACAGAGGAGCAACGCGGCTGGGCGGCGTTCTGCGCAGGCGCGGCGGAATACCTGGCCTCGCGCTACAACTTGCAGTGCCCGGTCTGGGCGCACGATCCAACTTATCGTATGCCGGAGCCCTGGTATATCGTGCCCGATGCCGGTCAAGTGATGCGCGAGGCTTTCCAGGAAACGGCCCCTGAGCCGTTCCGCCGGCGCAACGTGTTCTGTAGCGATCGCGTCTTCACGAACCCACATCCAGCTTCTAAAGAGCCAGGTTCCCTGGCCGACCTGGAGCGCAGGCGTGCCGAGGTCCTGGCCGCGCTGCCACAAGCAGAGCGCGAAGCCTATCTCGCAACGCATCACGCGAAGATGTCAGGGAAGCCGCGTATCCACATCGTCTCCTAACCACACAAGCAAGAACGCTCCTCATAGCGGATACTGAAGTTTTCGCTGCGAGTGGCCACTCATGACATTTACGCCGGTTTGAATAATCACTTAACAACCGACACCCGCTGGGACCGCGGTGGCCTCAAATCGGACGACACTCGACGGCAAAGCGCCCAGACGGGAGCCGTCCGGCCGCCTGAACCTCGAGCGCAGCCTCGCGGGCCAGTTCTCGGAACTCTGCGAGTGTGCGGTCCTTGCTTCCCAGCAAGACCATCATCAGCAACTCAGGGTTAGCTCTGTCATCTGGCGACACGCCGCCTAGGATCACCACGCGACCGCCGGGACGCGCTGCCTGGGCACAGCGGCCCAAGATCAGCCTGGCTTCCCGGTCAGGCCAGTCGTTGAGAATAGACTTGAGGAGATAGAGATCCGCACCAGCTGGTAGCGGGTCGAAGAAACTCTGTCCGACCATCCTGACCCGTTCACCCACACCAGCCGCCTGCAAGAGCGAGCCTGCGCGGGCCACCGTCCTGGGGAGATCGACCAGCGTGCCATAGATCTCGGGTCGGGCGCGCAGGATCTCCGCGAGCAACGCTCCCGTCCCTCCGCCGACATCCACCACCGTCTTGACCTCCTCCCAGCCTCCAGTGACGAGCACCTCCGGGTCGGGAGTGCCGTGACCTGGCGGCCCCATCAGCGCGTCAAAGCTCGCCGCGATGTCCGGATGCGCTTCCAGGTCCTCCCAGAAGGGCAGGCCGAACAACTCGTGGTAGGCGGAAGTGCCCGTGCGGACGGCGCTGAGGAGGCTCCCCCACGCATAGGCCATGCGGCCGCCGATGCCACCCAGGTCAAGACCGAGTTGCATCGAGGGGTCGAGCAACTCCAGGGCTGCTTCATTGAGCGCGAACCGACCGGGCACTGGCTCCTGAAAGATGCCCTTGTCCACCAGATGCCTGAGCACCCTCAGAAGTGAGTCGGGATCGCACCCTGCCTCCTCGGCCAGGGTCTTGATGTCGGTGGTATCGGCGGCGATGTGGTCGGCGATCCGCAAGGTCGCCACCACATGGATGCACCAGGGTGTGCAGAGATCGCTCAGCGTACTGAGCTTGGCGCTTGCTCCTGGTGTCTTGTCACCTGTCATGTCTTTTTCCTCCTCATCGGTTTCCTGATGGCTCCCGAACGCGCACCACAACCCGAGCTGGACCTATTGGGAGCTCGTCTTGATCTCCATAGCGAAGCGCGAGAAGCATCGGGCGAGTGGCATGGCTCGGATGGCAGTAGAGGACAAAGCGACCTGTCTTGTAAAAAAATTCCTCAATCGGGAAGTGGTACATGGTGGGGATGCTCCTACGGCGTGAGTGGCTTGCCTATCTCCCAATGATGCCCCGATGGGTCGGCGACTCGTCCGATTCGCCAGCCGTATCCTTCGGTGATAGGTGCGACTTCCCTGGCTCCGGCACCGACGGCTTGTGCGAACACAGCGTCGGGGTCCTCTACGGTCAAGATCATGCGGACGGGCGACCTGTCGCCTAAGGCGTGCGGGTCAGTCTCTCCGTCCTGCTGGACCCAGAAGTCTGCTCCTCCAATCGAGAGTTGAGCGACCACCACACTCCCCGCTTCGTCTTCGAGACGCTCCAGCTCGAGCGCGCCGAACGCAGCCTTGTAGTACTCGACGGCCTTCGTCGCATCGGCGACCGAGAGCCACGGTGCGATCTTCGCCGCGGTCAGTTGAGTCCTCGTCGCGTCACTGCTCATACCTCCCTCTTGACGATCTGTCATCCACATCATTGTAGCAGTTTCGCCCATGGAATTCTACCAATCCACGGCCAAGGGCAGGGCTTTCCCGTCTGCTACGACTTTAGCGATCCCAGAAAATCCAGCACGAGCTGGTTGAACTCGGCTGGCTTCTCCATAAAAGGATGATGCGCTGTCTCTGCCATGATCACCTTTTTCGCTCCCGGGATCTCTACTGCCAGTCGATCCAGCGGATTTGGCCCGTCCAACGCTCCTAGAATGACGAGCGTCGGCACGCCGATCTTCGACAGACGTCCAACGGCTGGCGGCTCTAATGGCACTGGCGGCGTCTGGGCCTGGGCCTCATCATCTGGGCGCTCCCAGTTGCGCGTCGTCATCTCGCGTACCCGCTCGCGCACCTCGGGAGCCGCCTGCCCTGGGAGCCGGCCCGGCCCGTCCGTCCACAATGCTAGCGAGATCTCAACGGCTCGCGCAATGTCGTGCTTCTCAAATGCTTCCTCCATGCTCGTATACATACGCACCACATCTGGATGCTTTTTCATCACTTCTTCTGATGGCCGAAATCCGCTTACGCCTGCCGTGACCGGGATCAGCGCATCGACCATCTCAGGATGCTCAAGCGTAAAATCGATAGCCAGCGCGCCTCCTCCAGAGACTCCCATCAGATAGGCGCTCTCGATGCCGAGGAATTGCATCAATGCGTAGAGATCCTGGCGATCAGAATACGACTCCCCTTGCGTAATCAGCCCTGAAGCGCCAAAGCCTCGCTGATCGTAGCGGATGACCCTGTAGCGCCCTGCGAAGACTGCGAACTGATCGTCCCACGATCTTCTATCCAGAAGGTGTCCATGGACGAGAACGAATGGATGCCCTGCACCTGCAACCTCATAATACAGTGTTGTGCCGTTTAGCTCTGCAAAACCCGTCCGGACGGGGTTTGTGTTTGACATATCGCTGCTCCTCTCTTTTCATGTGTCTCTCTCGATATGATAGCATCGAAAGCGGTCAGAAACGACCCTGTATAGGGCTCTCAGAGCTTTCCCATTCTCGTAAGCGTTCCGCTCAGGGATCCAGATAAGTGCATCTGCGGCAGATTTCGGCATGACATCATTCTCAGAAGGCCGTTTTATTACTCAGCATCCTTATATGGGTGAGTATCACAGGTGAAGGTGGAAGACGCAATATGGATGCAAGAGAGGTGTTGGGACAATGCTGTTGATGAGCAACAAGTGCTCAGGGTGTCCCATCGCTGCTGTTTATTAAAATATGGGGAAAGGACACATATTTTGCTCCAGGCCGCTACTGTCGACCACGACCTCGATACGTCTGATGTTTGTTCGCCAGTACCGTGCGCTTTCTTCCCTGTTGCCGCGTTTGTGCAAGGAATGGTCGCTAAAAGACCCCTCATGCATTCTCGAGGATGCGAGCAAACGCCTGGAGATAGCTGGGATCGCCGGATTGCTTGCGCAGCATCCAATACTCTGCCCCCCAGAAGAGGTATGCGTACAGGGGAATTTCTCGTTGGGACCATCGCATACAGGTGTTATAGTTGAGAATGACCTGCTCTGGCAAACAACTGTACATGCCCTGTCCCGGCGGATTGGGTGGAGTCGTGACCGCCTCCCACGGCTCTGCCTGTCCCTCCGCAATCATCAGTTTTTGCCGGTGCGCGTGAGACTGTGCGAATACATGCTTCCATCTCTGTTGCTGCCAGGGACGCCTGCTGCCATCTAGGTATAGCGTCCTTGCACCAACTGCCATCAGCGCGTGCCGTGGGTAGTAGTCGATCCCGACAATATCCGCCAGGCGTTGCGCGACCGCTAGTGAATCACCCTGGTCGCGCGTCCGCCACCACTGGGAGAGACGCACCAGCAGTGACGTGGGTAAGAAGCCGTTCATCATGACCGGCCTGGTGGGATCGGCCTTCCTGAGCGCCTCCACCTCTTTTTCGACAAAGGACACGTCCAGCCGCCAGCTATGTTCTACTCCAAGCGGGTCAACGGCCTCGTGTTCTACCTGCCAGGCGACAATCCCCTGCCGGTGCTTATAGCGCTCCACAAGGCGGGTGATGAACTCCGTGGCGGGGGTCGATAATGATGGGTAGGCGGACGGTTTGATGCGGGTATGTTCGGGGAAAGGCTGTGCGAGCCGGTGTGACGGCACAAAGAATTCAGGATAGCTAAAGGTCTTCAGCGGGCCGACACACAGAATAATCTGTTTTCCTGCCTGCTCTGCGGCATCGATCTGCCAATCAAGCTCATCAGTATAGAATATGCCCTGTGCGGGTTCCATACGATTCCAGTAGGCCCCCAACCGAATGAGGTGATACGGGTAGGTGAGCAATGTTTGCAGGGTAGTTCGCGCATCTAACCCAAGCGCCTCAACCTGCGGAGGGCGATAGCTGATGCCGAGTTGCGTGGAACCACGAGGTACTATGGGCAGACGCTGCCATTTATCTGTCAGTGGTTGTGTGGCCTGCTTCAGCCGAACTTCTGATAGGAGCGGTATCGTCAAAATGCTCGCGGCGCTAAGAGCAATAGTGTGCAAGGCCCTCCGTGAGGCTTTCTGTGTTCTCTTCATGGGCACATTCCTTTGAACCCGTATGAAACTAATTTACGTCGGCAAAATATTCAAAAAGCACCATAGACAGGAAAAACCAGAAGGGAAGCAGTTTTGTCGTCCCATCTTTAAGAGCTGCCCGCTGGCTCTTGTACGCATACCATGCCTTGATCTTTGGAAACACGCTGGCCCCTATGAAGAGTTTATGCGTGGGAAGAGCCTGTTTTTCGCGAAAATGTGGGGTTGTTACCAGGTATTCAGATGGCTTGACTCTCGCCAGCACTCTTTTGGGGAGCGTCACATACCATAAAGGAATCTCGTGAAAGCTGGTTTTTTTCAGTTCAGTGATGATCTCAGAGCAGGTGATATGATCCTCGTGTCCGTAAAGCCCGGCGAGGTCGTAAGTGAGAAGAAGGTCGGGTTTTTCCTGCTCGATAAGGGCCTGAATGAATGTACTCAATTCCTGCTTTTTTTCGTGCAATTCGCCATCGCCAAAGTCTTCCTGGATAAGCTCCGAGATGCCGAGGATGGCTGCTACTGCCCTGGCTTCTTCTGTGCGAATCTTTTTGAGGTTTTCGCGGCTTATGGCAGTGCGTGTTCCTTTTTCTCCTTTAGTAAGCACAACCAGCGTCACTGCCTGGCCTCTGGTTGAGAAACGATGCAGCGTCCCTCCGCACATGATGGCCTCGTCGTCGGCATGAGGAAAAATAGCGAGTATGCGGCGAAACTGCTTCGCATCTTTCACAGGGACGGAGAAATCCGTGACAAGGAGAAAACCTGTTAGCCAGAGGAAAGGAATGAGCAGCAAAATGATCAAGAGAATTAACATCGTTGGCTCCGGCCCGCTATCCTAGAACACAAAGGGAATAACAGGAAAATGCTGGCTGCTCCTGCGCTGATATAGATCAGTGGCAGCAAAAATGCTCTCCTCTACAAATTGTCGCCCAGTGACCAGTCCTTTGCCCAGCGCGGGTCGATCGGGTCGTCGGCTCGCTGGTAGCGGATATCGGTGGAAAGCCTGCACCTGTCCGATGGGTCATGGTTCAGAGTGGCGGCATGGATCATATAGGGGCTGTGGATCAGCATATCACCGGCCTCGTAGTCGGCGATCAGCCAGCGGCTCTTGAAGCGCTCGGCCATTGCCACGAGGTTCGTGCTGATCCAGCCGTTCTCGCGCATGTTGCGGTTGAAGGCGCTGATGCGTTCTTCGGGAGGAAGCTCAGCGTTCTTCACACGAAACTCGGCCTCCATCTGGCGTCCCACGGCGTCTGAACGTTCCAGGTAGATCAAGCCCCCCATTTCGACCGGGATGTCGCCGAGCGGTATCCAGCTGGTGCAGAATTCGTCGGTCCCGGCGCGCAGGTAGATCAGGTCGTAGTGTCCACCCGTGCAGTGGTCTTCGCCCGGTTGGGTGAAACGAATGATCTTGCGCTTGTGCAGGTAGGGCCGTCCCTCCAGAAACTCCTGGTAGAAGTTCAAGAGACGGGCCATGGTGCAGAAATCCTCGTACTCTGGTGAAGCGACGATTTCAAAGAAGGTTTTCGTTCCAGAGATGATGTTCTCAAAGAAGAAACGTTGGAAGTCAAGCACACTATCCCGATCAAAGAACCCTTTTAACCAGAGGTAGCCATTCTGTCTAAATTTTTCCCTCAATTGCTGTTGCGGGAGAGTCGCATCGGTTGGCTCAAGCCAGCCCAGTCTCTCCGGTGTCATTTCCAGTGTATAGCCGTTGCTGATCAGTGGCTCGGTGAGAGATCTCAACCTGACATATTCCTTTCTAATCTAAAAGGGCAGGACAGGCCCCGAAGTTATCCTCGGGGTGTGCCGGTGTATTCCAATCGCTCGCGCATTTGATCAAAGGTGGTACCGTCGATCTCGCCGCGCGCATAGCGTCTGCGCAAGATCTCCAGGGCGTCCACTTCAGGAGGCGCTTCTCCCGGCGTGAAGAAGGTCCCACGCCTGCCTCTCCATCCAAATCCGCGGCCCACACCCCAGCAAAGGAATGCTATTACCCCTATCGAGAGCAACGGCAACAAAGGCCAGAATCCAAATCCCCAAAAACAAACAGATCCTCTCTTTCTTATTCTATATTACGTTCGTTAATCGGGTCAGCAAACTCACACATTGAGCCTGTGTTCAAAGTATATGCAGGGAACATGACAGGAATAGGAGCGCTACGCACAGTGGATACGTATAAAAGTGAGCAAGCGAATTGATGCTCCCCGATAACCAGAAGGGCTAACCTTTCAAGCGTGTCGCTGTATTAAGTGCCTATCCGAATAACCCGGCAGCACGAAAAGCGATCAAGCCACAGGCAAAATGGAGAAACGCCAGATAATTCTCCGGCTTTTTGTCCCATCGGACCAGCAGACGGCGAAAACGGTTCATCCACGAATGCGCCCGTTCCACCACCCACCGCCTGGCGCTTCCAGCCAGCTTCGTGCTTGAGCGCTCTGGTTTCTTCTCCCCGCGTGCGAATGTGGGCGGTAAAGCCAAACTCACGCAAGATGTCGCGCACCTCCTCGTAATCGTAGCCTTTGTCTAGACACATTCCCTGCGGATGCTCCTTACTCGGCTCCGGACGGGTGACCACGATGCTCTCGATGGTCGGGCGCACCAATTTCATATCGTGACGTTGCGCCCCCTCAATCGTCAGGCCGATTGGCACTCCATGTCCCTCCGTGAGAAGGCTGCGTTTGACCCCGCTCTTGCCCCGATCGGTGGGATTAGGTCCGGTTTTTTCCCCGCCCAACGGAGCAGATGCCGCATCGTCCCGTCCATACCCAACCAGTCCCGGTCGATGCCGCGCAGCTCATCAAACTGTTCGATCCCTGCTTGCCACAATTTGAGGAAGACTCCCGCTTTCACCCATTCTTGAAAGCGTTCGTGGGCTGTCGAATGCGCACACAACTCGGTCTGGTCGAGAGCTTGCCAAGGGCCTCCGGTTCGCAGCACGTAGAAGATGGCATCGGCACAGTCTCGATCCGGCACCCGTGGTCGTCCGAAGCCTTTGCGATGCGTGTTGACATGCGCGGGCAGCAGAGGCTGGAGTACGGCCCTCAACTCATCGCTGATCTGATATCCGGTCGTCGTGCGGTTATTTGGCGTCCGATCTCGCCGTCGTTTCGTCGGTTCTTGTTCGCTCATGCTTTTCCATTCTCGCGCGTCGGGATCCTTGGCATCGACTGTCTGCTTTACGTAAGGAGCTGTCGAAGCACACCGACGCTCCCAAAATGTAAGTTGACACTTACGTAAGTATTTGCTACAATAATGACATGCTAGACCGTGTTTTACAAGCCATTGCCGAACCACGACGTCGAGAGATTCTGCTGCTGCTCAGAGGCACAGAACGCTCGTCGGGAGACATTGCGACGCATTTCGCGGTGAGCCGTCCAGCCATTTCACAACACCTGCAGGTCCTCGTGGCTGCCGGTCTGGTGACGGTGCGCAGCAAAGGAACGCAACGGCTTTATCGTGCTCGCCCCGAAGGGTTTGCAGAACTGAGGAGCTTTCTGGAAGGATTTTGGGAGGAGCATCTGCAGCTCCTGAAGCAGGAGGCGGAAGCCGAAGAAAGGAGAGAAAGACGCCAATGACCTCACCTGATCAGGAGGTGGTCGAGCGGGAAATGCATATTGCTGCGCGACCTGAGCTGGTGTTCTCGTTTTTCACCGAGCCAGAGAAACTGGTGCGCTGGCTGGGCATTCGCGCCACGCTCGATGCGCAGCCTGGCGGCGTCTGCCATATCCACATCAACGAACGCGAGATGGTGGGCGGCCAGTATCTGGAGGTGGTCCCCTACAGCCGCGTGGTGTTTACCTGGGGGTGGGAGGGCAGCCCATTGCCGTTAGGCTCGACCACGGTGGAAATTACGCTGACCCCTGAGGCAGATGGAACTAGGCTCCGCTTGCGCCACCTGGGAATACCTGTCGAGCAGCAAGCGGTTCAAGCTGCGGGTTGGGACCACATCTTAGGACGGCTGGTCATCGTCGCTGAGGGAGGTGATCCAGGGCCAGATCCCTGGGCAACAGGGCCGATGGGATGAACAACCATGGGTATGCGTACGGCTTGTGTTGCCGTGACGTGATACGTTCAAGGTAAGGAGGTACCGCAGTGTCAACCGAAGACAATAAAGCACTCGTTCGCCGCCTTTATGCGGAGGTCATGGGCAAAGGCAATATGACTGTAGCGGATGAATTGCTCTCCACCCAGTATGTTGAGCATTTACCTATCCCGACTCCCGGGCGTGAGGGGCTCAAGCAACTCGTCATGATGGTCGTGAGCGCTTTCCCTGACATTCATCCCATCGTCGAGGACGCCGTTGCTGAAGGGGACAGGGTGGTGGTGCGCATTGTGGCCCGTGGGACGCAGCAACATGCGTTCATGGGCATTCCAGCCAGCGGGAAAGCGGTGGAGTGGAGAGAGATGCACATCTATCGAGTGGTTGATGGCAAGATCGTTGAACACTGGGGGGTGATCGATCAACTCGGTCTGCTGCAACAAATTGGCGCGATCCCATCTATGAGTTAGGGAAGACACGAGGCCATGCTGCACCAAGCGTGAGCTCCTGATGAGTATATGCGCAGGTTGATCGCCTCGAAGAGGGTATGATGACATCGATCTGGTATGAAATCCTGCCTGTGACACTGGAGTCGGACCAGATCTTGTTGCTTCGCCGTCGTGAAGATGGCGAAGCGCACACCTGGCAGGTGCTCCATCAAGCTGGGAGGCATCCAAACGCGACCGTTTTAGAACACGTTGCACGTTTCTTCGGTGAGCTGTTTGAGCCGGATGGGTCGATCGTGCATTCCACCTCATGGCGCTATTGCGATCGCTCGGATCGCCTGATTCTCACGTATCTGGTGGTCTTACCTCAACACACCTGGAGGTGCTGCCGGGCAGCGAGGAATCGTCTGGTTGCCCAACCAGTAGGGAAGGGGGAACAAGTGCGAGGTGATCATTTGCAGCCTCCTGGGAGAATCGAAATGAACCATATCCTTGCACATGCACTCGACCACCTCGCCTTGCTGAAACGCTCTGATGCGAGTATCAATGCGGTCCTTGAATCCAGTTGGGTGCAAGTGCTTGAGACGAGACTTCCGAAGCCAGCCGGATATGTAGCTCGGGCCTATCACGAGTGATCGAAGGTTTCGGCCAGATCGGCTCGCCGCAAGATTGACAGTTGACTCCCTCCTATGAATAACGAGAATCTTCTCCTGATCCATCATCTGCTCGACCTCGAATGGGCTTCCCCGGCCTCTGGAGTCGCATGCGTCATACAGGTTGCTCCATGCTTAGCAGGATCAAGGAGCGCGTGGTCTGAAACTCTGATCAGGTTATTCGGATAGGCCCTAAATGGGGGGAAACGACGCAGACTTTCCCTCTGGCCGCTTCTCGAGCCAGATGAAAGCAAAAGGGAAAGGACACGTGTCCTTTCCCAATGCCTGTCTATTTCGGCCTGCATCGGCTCTACAGGCCGCCTGAGCTACACCGCGTTTAAACATCCTTATCTTCGGTTGCGAATGTGTGCAATTGTGTATGCTTTGTGTGGCTGACCACCCGAGTTAATGCCGTCTGGCAGCAATCAGGAGGTGATGGCTACGTGGTAGAGGCGGAGGGGATAACAGTCAAAGCGCGCAATGCGGTGCTGGCAACAGGGCCTTACCAGAAGCCGAAGCTTCCCACAGCGAGCGCTGCCCTGTCCCCGGACATCTGCCAGCTCCATTCGAGTGAGTACCGCAACCCTCAGATGCTGCCTTCAGGTGCCGTTCTGGTGGTGGGTACAGGCCAGTCAGGTTGTCAGATCGCCGAGGATTTATACGAGAGTGGGCGGCGGGTCTACCTGTCTACCTCGAGTTGTGGGAGAGCGCCGCGACGCTACCGCGGCAAGGACACCGCCTGGTGGCTCACCAGCATGGGGTTTTTCGATATGACCCCTGATCAGCTTCCCTCACCCACAGCCGGATTCGAATGCGTTCCTCATATATCAGGCAACCATGGGGGCGATATCAACCTTCACAGCTTTGTCAGGCAGGGGGTGATTCTGCTCGGACATGTGCAAGCTGCCCAGGGCAAGCAGATCATCCTGGCCCCAGACCTTGAGGAAAATCTCGCCAGGGCAGATGCGTTCGAGAGGCAAATCATGCAGCGGATTGACGAGTACATCAGGAAGACCGCTGTAGAGGTGGAAACAAACAGGACGACCACCGATGAAGTTTCGTCCAATAGTGCAACAGCTACGAAGCCCATACTGACCCTGGACCTGCAAGCGGCAGGCATCAGCACGATTAACTGGGCCAGGGGCTACCAGCTCGATTTCGGCTGGGTACAGATAGCGGTTTTTGATAGGATGGGCTATCCTGTTCACAAGCGCGGCATCACTGCATTCCCGGGGTATATTTCCTGGGTTTGTCGTGACTCTACAAGAGGAAATCGTCACTGTTATACGGTGTCCGAGAAGACGCGGAGTACATCGCATCGGCGATCGTTGGCAGAAGATAGGATGAGAGGCGTGTTGTATAGGTGTTTCTTCATCTGCCAGGTGTGTTTTGAGCGTTTGTGTTGTATCCTCTCATCCCCACCCCCCATGTTAAAAATCTCTACTTGTAGTCAGGGCCTATTTCTCTTCCTTTCTTGTCTTGACATTTCTGTGATAATGTTCTATAATCAAGATACTCTAATTTCGAGATAATTGCAAGGGGATCCACATGACGGAACGGAAGAAGGAGGACTTGAAGCGACAAGTCATTTTAGGGGCGAGGGAATATGGCTTCGGCTCTATACTCTTTCGTCATGCGATTGGCGAGATGCTTGGCGTGAACGCCACGGACATGGAGTGCCTGGGCGTGATTGTCCTCAAGGGAGTGGTCACTCCCTCGGAGCTTGCTCGCTACACCGGGCTCAGTTCGGGGGCCACCACTGCCATGCTCGATCGCCTGGAGAAAAGTGAGCTGATTGCTCGCCGCCCTAACCCGCAAGATAGGCGTAGCACCCATATTGTGCTGGTGAGGGAAACTGCAGAAAAAATCGCTCCGTGGTTTGCATCACTCAGAGAGGCGCAGGATCAGATTCTTTCCAGCTACTCCGAACAAGAGTTGGAACTGCTCAACGATTTTTTCACTAGATCAGTCACGATGTGGGAGGAGGAGCGAGCAAAGCTTCTCAAACAGAAGGAGAAGAAGAGGTAACATGCTTGCTCATGAGCCTAACCAACAGGAATCAGATGCAAGGAGCAAGCAATCGTTCACAAAACTATTGTCAATGCATATGCATGTGTGCGCTGTTGGCATATCGAGGCGGAGCGATCGCCACGATCAACCCTTTTGATACCTTTTGAAAGGCAGGTAACTACTATGGCTGTTGAGAAAATTCTGATGTTCACGATGGCTGTCACAGAGATGGCGAAGGCCAAGGAGTTCTATGCTGGGAAGTTAGGCTTTCGAGTGACGAGAGACTACGGCCAGGGCGATCAACACTGGGTGTCTCTTGACGCCCCGGGTGGTGGTGCATCTCTGAATCTCACGACGATGCATGAAAACATGAAGCCTGGCACGATGAAGCTGTATCTCTCCACTCCAGATATTGCAGCAGCGTACCAGGAACTCAAAGCAAAGGGCATCGAGCCGACCAGTAAGATCGCTGATGACGGATGGGGCAAGTGGTTTGGCATTCGTGATCCCGAAGGCAACCAGTGGTTGCTGGTGCAGTCGTAGCACCTGGCACATAGGTCTTGAAAAGCAAGGAGAAGTCTCATGCAAGCACGAATGCGCAACCCGGCCACGCTCCTTACTGACGCCATGAGCGCCTTCCTCACCCTGCTGAAGGCCGCAAGCACCCCATTTTTCTCGTACAAGCTGCGATGAAAGAGAGAGCATCATGAGAGAGACTCACTACTCCCTTTCTGTCATTGGCTGGCTTCATTCGCCTCTCAAAGAGCCTGGAGAAGCTCCCAGGCAAGGCCACGAAGGTGCGCCAGATGCGTGGCTTGAGGTGAACGAGACGGTTGCAGAGGGGCTTGAAGGGATTGCGGTGGGCGATGAAATTCTCGTGATTACCTGGCTGCACAAGGCTCAGCGCGGCATTTTGAAAACACATCCCCGCGATGACGAGGCCATGCCTCTGGCCGGTGTCTTTGCGACACGGTCTCCCGATCGACCAAATCCACTGGGCTTACACCGAGTGGCGGTTCTCGCCATCGCCGGGAAGAGACTACAAGTGGGACCGATCGAAGCGATTGATGGAACACCGGTTGTCGATATCAAGCCAGTGCTCCATCAATTAGCAGAGGCATAGGGGAATCGTAGTGTTCAGTTTCTTCAAAGGCGCTGGAGCTCAGAGTCCTCTGCGTTCCAGCGCCTTTCTGAGATTATGGCTGGGGTTAAGTATTTCGTATGTGGGAGATCAATTTACGGCCATTGCCTTGCTCTGGTTTGTCTTACAACTCACCGGGTCAAGGGTGGCTCTCAGCCTCGTTGTCTTGTGTTTTCAGCTCCCCAGTGTGTTAACAGGACCCTTACTTGGAACAGTTTTGGATCGAGGGCCTCCTCGCCTGGTGATGGGGGTAGATAATGGTGCGTGCGCTGCTCATCGGAGCTATTCCCATGCTCTCCTGGTTGGGCGTCTTGCAGGTGTGGCAGATCTACGTCCTGGCCTTGCTGGCAGGAGCGCTTTCGCCTGCCACGGGAGCGGGTGTTCGTGTCATCTTGCCACATCTTGTCGCGGACGATGAACTTGAGCGGGCCAATGCTCTTGCTTCAATCAGTTTGCAACTGACATGGCTGCTTGGTCCAGCACTCGCTGGAATGGTCATCACTCGGGTTGGAGGGGCTTTTGCCTTAGTGATTGATGCGGTGAGTTTCCTCCTCGACGACTGCGGCGGTACCCCTTGGGGCATTGATGGGTGGGTTCCTTCTGCAATACCTCCCTCCTGCGCTGGTGATTGGTCTTTCTGGCATAGCCTGTATCCTGGCCGGAGGAGGAGGAGGACTCGTCTCACCGACGATGCGCGATCTGGGCGCAAAGGAGACACTCGACCAGGTAAGGAAGAGGGAGGAAAGCTCGTCTTGCTCGTGGTTTTCTTACCCTCCATGAATGCTGATTTCTTTCTGCCTGGCATAGCGCCAGGCTTCGCCGGGGTCGGTTATCCCTTGATCTCGTGCTTCCTGCATCCAGGCGCTCATTTCATACTTGTTCTGATAGAGCCGGTTGCCACAAAAGATCTTGCGCCGGGCGAAAGCCCCGGGTGTCGTCTGCACGAGCCACTCCCGAACCTTTGGATCATCTGCTCGCTCGGTATGCCACCAAGGTGTCTCCAGCGTGTAGCGTGGATCATGAACCCATGGTGGGCAAGCGACGTCATAGCGTTCGCACAGAAACTCGACGGTGGCGGCGCAAAACGCACCCCAGCGGTGGGTAAGCTCGGTGTCCTGCACTGGCTTGGCGAGTGGATCACTCACTAATGCACCCCGTCTATCTTTGGCATACCCATACCAGGCATTGCGAAAGTTGCCCAATGCAATCCACTGCTCCTCTCCTTCGCAGATCTGCCGGTAAGCTCGAGTCATGGTTTGCAGCGTTCCAAAGGTGGTTGACATT
>Ga0070706_100002714_pt1 | contig 17715 bp, 18 predicted proteins | sample KBSK5501metaG_FD_65476 | JGI IMG/M metagenome (GOLD analysis project Ga0070706, IMG submission 65476) | Corn, switchgrass and miscanthus rhizosphere microbial communities from Kellogg Biological Station, Michigan, USA - KBS K5-50-1 metaG | ecosystem: Host-associated > Plants > Roots >... | reverse complement strand
TCGCGCTTGGCTGCGTGTGATCTGGCGCGCCTGGCTCGACCACAGGCCCTACGACCCTCAGCTTCACCTCGGCGCCATCAAGGCTTCGGCGCAAGCAGGTTGACACTGGATGTCTCATGCCGGCTTCGGTCGCGGCGTCGGCGCCATCTCGACGCGCCGGTTGAGCGCGCGCCCGGCGGCGTCGGCGTTCGAGGCCACCGGCTGCTCGGCCCCGAAGGCGGCCGCGAACACCGCCGACGAGGGCACGCCCTCTTCGATCAGCGCGCGCGTCACGGTGAGCGCGCGCTGTGCCGAGAGCTCCCAGTTGTCCGCGAACTTCGCGCGGTTGCCGTCGCGCACCTGCCGGTCGTCGGTGAAGCCGCTGACCATCAGCACCTCGTTGCGCGCGGCCAGGTAGCCGGCCAGCGGTGCGGCCAGGCCTTTCAGCAGTTGTCGGCCTTCGGGCTGCAGGTCGGCGGAGTTGAACGCGAACAGCACGCTGCCGCTGATGCCGATGCGGCCGTTGGCGAGCGTCACGCGGCCGCTGGCCAGCGGGATCGCCAGCGCGCGCTCCAGCGCCGCGCGGCGCTGCGCCTCGGCTTCGTGCTGCTGCACCTCCGCCTTCAGGCGCGCGGCCAGGTCGAACTGCATCCCGAGCACGCACACCAGGATCAGCACGAAGGCGCCCAGCAGCCCGGCCATCAGGTCGCCGAAGACGGCCCAGACGGGCGTGCTCGATTCCAGGCCGCCGTCGAGTTCGTCGTACGCCGTCATGCCGCGTCGGTCTCCAACGTGGCGACGGCTGGGCTCGGTGGCACCTTGGCCAGCTGCTGCAGGTCCTCGACGATCTGCTTTTGCGAGCCCAGCGTCAGGTCGATGATCTCGCGCGCCTGCGCCACGTAGTAGGCGAGCTGCTCGTCGCTGCGCGCCATCGAATGGCCCAATGCGGTTTCGATGCGCTGCAGCTGCGTCGTCAGCTGTTCGCTGGCGCTGCCGAACAGCTGCACCGCGACGCCGAAGCCCTCGCCGAGGCTGGCCACTTCGGCCGCGCTGCCGGCCACCTGCGCGGACACGGTCTGCAGCGTGCGCGACTCGGACTCCACGGTCTCGGCGAAGCGCGCGCCCGCGCGGTCCAGCACATCGGTGGTGGCCTGCACCAGCGCGTCGATCGCGGCACGCTGCTCGGTGCTGGCGTGGTTGACCGCGGCCAGCAGGCCGCCCAGCGTGCCCATCAGGTGGTTGCGCTCGTCGAGCGCGGCGTTGTCGCGCACCAGGCTGTCGCTGAGCGCCAGCCGCAGTTCGCCGATGACCTCGGCCGCGGCGCGCGGGGCCTGCGACGCGGTCTGCACCAGCCGCGCGATCTCGGCCAGCGTGGCGCGTGCGTGGGCCTCGGCCTGCGCAGTGATGGCCAGCGTGGTGCGTTCCAGCGTCGCCGTCATCGTCGCCAGGCCGTCGTGGAACGCGGTCATGCGTTCGTGCTCGCGTGCGGCGGCATGCTGCTCGAGGCCGGCGTGCAGGTCTTGTGTCACGGCCTGGTTGTGGCGCAGCTGATCGGCCAGGGCCGCCTGCCAGCGCTCGGTCAGCGTGGCGACCGTGGTGTCCAGGCGTGCGGTCACGCCGTCGAGTTGCTGCTGCGCTGCGGCGGCGAGCGCGTCGCGAAGCGTGGCGCTGTCGCGCGCCAGGCCCGCCATCGTCGCCTGCACCGCGGGTTCGATCGCGGCGCCGGCCAGACGCGCGCTTTCGCTGAGGCTGGCCTTCAGGGATCGGTCCACCGACTCGGCCAGCCCCGTGTACGCGCGTTGCGTCTCGCCATGGAACTGCAGCTGGCTCGCGACCAATCGATCTTGCAGGGCCTGGCTCTGGCGCTCCACCTGGGCCACCAGGGCCTGCAGCTGAGTCACCAGCGCGGGCGTCACGTCGGCCTGCGCCTTCAGCAGGCGCAGCGACTCCTCGCGCTGGTGCGCTTGCGAGTAGCCGCGCAGCGTGGTGGCGATGCTCGCGTCCAGTTGTTGAGCCGTGCGCAGGCGTTCGCGCCGCGCCAGGGCCGACATCAACCCCAGCATCGCCGACGCGGCCACACCCGCCACCGAGGTGCCGAACGCCAGGCCCAGGCCCTTGACCGGCGCGGCCAGCGAAGCGCGGATGGCCTCCAGGTCGGTGGCGTTCTCCAGCGCGAGGCCCGTGCCCTTGAGCGTGACGATCATGCCGAGGAAGGTGCCCAACATGCCCAGCAGCACGAGCAGGCCGGCGAGGTAGGGCGCGAGCGCCGGGCCGGGCAGCCCGACACGCGCGCCCTGCACGCGCAGGCGCACCGCATTGCGCACGCCGGGAGGCAGCGCAGCGAGCCAGTCGCCCAGCGCAGGCGGGGGTTCGTTCGCGATGGTCGTCAGCGCGTGCGCCAGGCTCGTGGTGGTCCGCTGGAAGCGGTGCAGTTCCAGCGCGCCCATCAGGTAGAACGCGCCGATCAGCAGCACGAGGACCAGTGCCAGCGGGTTGCCGGGGACATAGCCGGCGCCCACCCAGGCGATGGCGAGCAGGCCCAGCGCGAAGGCGGCGTGATGGAGCAATCGGTTCATGTCGGTTGTGGTCGGTGTGTGCGCAGCGTGTCCAGCAGGCCCTGGGCCGGCAGCAGCCGGTGCTCCAGTTCGGCTCGCAGCACGAGGGTCATGTCGTCGCGGAACGCGTCCAGCCAGCGGGTGTCGCCGTCGCCGGCGGTGCGGTTCAGCCGTTCCAGCCGTTCGAAGTGCGCCTGCAGCCGCAGGGGCACCAGGCCCAGCAGGCCGCGTTCTTGCGCGGCGAGGGTCTGGTCCATCACCGCGTCGATGGCCGCCAGCCGTGCGAGTGCGGGCGAGCGGCGCGAGAGCGCGTCGCGCAGGCGCTGGCGCAGTGCGCCGATCGCGTCCTGCATCGCCTGCTGCCGGGCGATGCAGTGGCGGCGATGCGGGCCGAAGTCGGTCGGGCTCGACGCGTTCTCGCGGGGCCCGGCGTCGATGGACGCCTCCAGGGCCGCGCGCACGCGCTGGAAGTCCGCCTCCTCGCCGCCGGCGCCGCGCGAGCGGCCGGGACCGGACTCGGACGGTGCGGCGTTCAGCGCCGCGGACAGCGAGATGGCGTCGCTCCAGCTGAGCCAGTGGCCCAGTCGCTCGGCGAAGGCCAGTCCCGTGCGGGTTGGCGAGGCGCCCGCAAAGCGGGCCAAGAGGCGGGTGAGCTCCGAACCGGCGACGCCCGGGTGGGGTGACCCGTGCAGCATGAAAGCCAGTCGAACGTTCCGTTAGCGGACGCGCAGTTTACTACCCTGCCTGCCGGCGATCGCCATGCCGACATCGCCTTTCGGGAGGCGGTGCCCTAAAATCGCCGGTTGCGCATGGGCCACTCTTCAGCGGCCCGCGCCTCGACGGTCCGAATTCCGATGTTGACGATGTCCAATCCCTTCGCTGCCCTTCTCGACCCTGTCGGCATCCTGAGCGCCTGCGCCCAGTCCGGCGCGCTGGATGCCCTGCCTGTCAGCGCCAAGCGCAACGCAGATCGCACCAGTCCCAAGGTTGCCGGTGAGCTGGCCAAGCACGACGCGGCCGTCGACGAGGTCTACCGGCAGCTGATCGAGAAGGCCTCGAAGGCGCCGACGGCGAAGTCGAAGAAGACAGTGCGCGTCCAAGAGGCCTGAGCGGCCTCGGCGCGGCGGTTCGCCGCGCCACCATCACCGCATCGGAAAACGCCTGCGCTGGTCTCGACCGGGCATGCTGCCGTTCATGCGGCAGCCTGCTCCTGCAGCGTTCGGGTGTCGATCCAGGCCACCTCGCCGCCGCAGCGTCGAACCTCTTCGATCATGTGTGCGGTGCCGCCGGGACCATCGCCACCGCTGCCGTCCCACAGGCAGATGAAACGCAGACTGCCGGTGCCCAGCGCGAGCGCGCTGTGCAGCAGCCAGCGGTTGCATTGCTCGAACGGATCCGCACCGACGGGCGAGCGCCCCAGTGCGCGCGGCATCACGAGCGGCGGCACCGGCAGACGCGCCGTCAGCGCCACATAGCGTTCGCGCCACACCTCGCCGTCCTCGGACGGCAGGACCGAGCGCTCGATGAACTCGGGCTCGTCGAACGGCAACAGCACCTGCACGTGCACGCCGCGTGCGAGGCACGCTTGCGCGAACAGCAGGTCGCCGCCGGCGGCGGCCTGGCACAACGCAACATCGCGATCCCCGGCGTTCAGCGTGTCCAGCACCTGGTCGATGCGGTGCGCCGCATCGGCCACCTTGCGCATCGGGAACCGCGGGCTTGCGCGCGCGGGCGAATCCACCATGTGGCCGGAGAACAGCAGCGCCTGTCTGGGCGTGAACGGCAGCGCGAGCCTGGCGATCTCGGGCGCGGCGTCGTGCGGCATGGCCGCGAGCGTGAGCCCAAGCCGCGTTTCGTGCAATGCCTCGAGTGATGCGAAATGTGATGCGGGTCCTTGTGAATTAGGGATGCGCGTCATCGACGGGATATGGTCGACTCGACAAGGTCCAATGCAACTGCGATCGGGCGGAGCACGGCGATGCGCGCAATCTTCATCAGCTACCGCAGAGAGGACAGCGAGGGTCATGCGGGGCGGCTGTTCGAATCGCTGGCAGATCATTTCGGCAAAGAAGCTGTCTTCATGGATGTGGCCGCGATCGAGCCGGGGCGCGACTTTCGTCGTGCGCTCGATGAGCAGGTCGCGTCGTGCGGCGTGTTGCTGGCGGTCATCGGCAAGGGTTGGCTCGATGCCAGAAGCGAGTCCGGCGCGCGTCGACTCGACGACCCCACGGACTTTGTCCGCCTCGAGATCGCTTCGGCGCTGAAGCGCGACATACCGGTCGTGCCGGTTCTCGTGCACGGCGCCGTGATGCCGCACGCCGGCGAGCTGCCTGCCGACATGGCTGAACTGGCGTATCGCAACGGCGTCGAGCTGACGCATGCGCGCTGGGAGTCCGACGTGCAGCTGCTGATCGACGCGCTGCGGCCTTACGTCGAGCGGGCGCAGACGAACGGCGCCGAAGCGGTCGCCACGACGCCGGCGAGCAGCCAGGCGGCGCCAGCTGCCGCCACGCCTGCGACGGCCGGCAGGTCAGCGCATGCGCCCTGGGCCGCAGTGGCCTGCGGTGTCCTGGCGCTGATCGCGGCGGCCGGCGGCGCGGCGTTCTACTTCCATGGGCAGGGCGCGTCTGCGACGTCGGTCGCGACGTCCGGCTGGATGTCGATGCAAGAGCTGAACGCGCTCAGATTGAGCCAGCCCAAGGGCGAGCGCTTCCCGCTGGCGTTGGAGGGAAGAATCACCGCCGACGGGCGCCTGGAAACACGCGCACGGTTCGGCGCCCTGCCAAGCGGCAAGACGGACTTCTTCTGGTCGGCCGGGGTTGCGCCGGAGCAGTACAAGAAGCGCGCCGACGAATTGGCCGCGCAGGGCTTCGTCGAGTATTCGCGGCAGATTGCGGTGGGGCCGGCCGGGAACCGGGCGACGCAGTTCGTCTGGGTCAAGTGAGGTCGGCAGCAACACGGTCTGCGCCGGTACTGGCGCGCCCACCGAGAAGTGCCTAGTATCCGAACCCGCTTGTCGAGTTCGCGTTCTTCTCCAGAGCTTCTTTCCAACCGCATTCGTGGGAGGTGAGTCATGGCGCCAAGAGAGTCCGATCCGGAAGAGCTGATGGCGACGACGACATCGTCGTCGTCGCGCCGCAAGTTGCTGCGTGGTGTCGCGGCCACCGTGGGCACCGCACTCATCGCGCCGCGATGGGCCCGTGCGCAAGCCGCCGCGGCCGGCCCGATGGCTCCACCGAGCACGATCACGCAGCCGCCGCGCGACTTCGGGCCGCTGGGCGCGCCGACCACCTACTTCACCGACCCCGACGTGCTGACCGTCGACCCGCTGTTCGACGGCCTGCGCCAGCCGAACGCGCCGATCCAGCGGCTGTGGACCGGCGCGCTGTGGTCGGAAGGGCCGGCCTGGAACTCGGTCGGTCGCTTCCTCGTCTGGAGCGACATCCCGAACAACCGCCAGTTGCGCTGGAGCGAAGACGATGGCCACGTCAGCGTGTTCCGCTCGCCGTCGAACAACAGCAACGGCAACACGTTCGACTACCAGGGCCGGCAGCTCTCATGCGAGCACGTCACGCGGCGCGTCGTGCGCTACGAGCTCGACGGGTCGACGACCGTGCTGGCGGCCATGTTCAACGGCAAGCGGCTCAACTCGCCGAACGACGTGGTTCCGCATCCCGACGGCAGCTACTGGTTCACCGATCCGCCGTATGGCGCACAGCTCTACGAGGGCACGGTCGATGCGGCCGGCGGGCCGGCGAACAAGGCCGGACGCCTGAACGCCAGGCTCGGGCAGCCGCCGGAGATCGGCTCGTACAAGCGCGAGCTGCCGACCGCGGTCTATCGGCTGGACAAGAGCGGCACGCTGACGCAGGTGGCCGGTGAAGACCTGGTGCCGGACCCGAACGGCCTGTGCTTCTCGCCCGACTTCAAGAAGCTCTACATCGTCAGCACCGGCCAGGGCCCGGGGGACTCGATCGCCGGCGGCAAGGGCGACATGTACGTGTTCGACGTCGGCACCGATCACAAGCTCAGCGGCGGCAAGCTGTTCAGCAGCTTCATGATCGACGGCGTGAAGTGCGGGCCCGACGGCGTGCGCGCCGATGTCGACGGCAACCTGTGGGTCTCGAGCAATGCCGGGCGCAGCGTCGGCTACAGCGGCGTGACGGTGTGGACGCCGCAAGGCAAGCTGATCGGGCGCATCCGCCTGCCCGAGATCTGCGGCAACGTCTGCTTCGGCGGCCCGAAGCGCAACCGCCTGTTCATGGCGGCCAGCCAGTCGCTGTACGCGGTCTACACGGCCACGCAGGGCGCTGCGCCCGGCTAGGCACGCCGCTGCGCGGCGGGAGTGCTCAGCCCGAACGGCTTGGCGCAAGTGCGAGGCGCGCGGCGCCGTTGAGCTGCGTCGCGATGCCCATGGCGAGATGCAGGCGGCGCAGCAGCCATGGGCTCAGGTCGTGCTCGAACGGATCGGGCAGCGCGACCGGGCCCGCTGCGAGCACGGTGTCGTCGTCGTGGTCGGTGACAAGAGCGTGGTCGTCGACCGCGGGTGCCGCCGCGTTGTCCGTCAGACGCGCCGAGATCGCCAGCGCTGCGTCGCGCAGCGGTGCGCGGATCTGGTCGGCGCTCAGCCGGCCGCGCCGCAGGAGCAGCATCGTCTTCACGGCCGTCAGCTGCGCGAGCAACTGGTAGCTGTGCGCGGTCAGGCGTTCGAGCGCCGGCAGCGGCGGGCGCACCGCGCGCGGCTCGGACAGCGAGCGCTGCGTCGCCTGCACCAGTGCCGACAGGCTGTCGTAGACCTCGCGGCGCGCGAGCCGCCAGCCGAGCTCCGATTCGTTGTCGACCGCGTCGAGCTGGCCCAGGCCGAGCGCCACCTTCGCGTGGTTCGCCTGCGCGATCAGCGTGCGCCGCACCAGCGCGGGAATCTGCGTGCGTTCCCACGACGGCAGCACGTAGCTGAAGGCCCAGGCGAGCGCGACGCCGACCAGCGTGTCGGCGATGCGCTCGGCCACTTCGAAGATCGGGCTCGTGCCGGTGTTCAGCAGATGCGCCTGCAGCAGGGCGAGCAGCGTCGCCGCGATCACGGTGATCAGGTAGCGGCGGATCGCGAAGGCATGCGCGACGCCCTGCGCGATCGTGATGACGACGAGCACCGCGGTCAGCGGCGCACGCACGTAGAGCAGCAGGCTCACCAGCAGGCAGCCGAGCAGCGTGCCGGCCACGCGGATGTTGCGCCGCTCGAGCGTCTGCGCGAAGCTGCCGCGCAGCACGACCGTGATCGTCATCAGGATCCAGTAGTCGTGCGTGCCCCACGGCAGCGCGATCGAGACCACCTGGCCGGCGCCGATCGCGAGCGCGGCGCGGATCGCATGGCGCAGCGGCGGCGCATCCCAGCGCCACAGGCTCGCGAACGGACGCCAGGACCACGTGGTGGGGCTGGTGAACAGCTGCCACGCGGCGCGCACGGCCGCGAGGTCGGGCTTCGCATCGCCGCGCGCCAGTGCGCACAGGCGCCGCACTTCGTCGGCGATGTGGCCGACGCGTGCGACGAGGCTGCGGGCCAGCAGCTCGGTCGATGGCGCTGCGCGGACGGGTTCCGATGCGTCCGCGTCCGCGTCCGCATCTGCATCTGCATCTGCATCTGCATCCATGCGCGACTGCGCCAGCGTCGCAGCCGCGACGACGCGTTCGCGTAGCGCCTGCGTGCCGGTGCTGTCGAAGGCCGGCGGCGTGCGGCCCAGCAGCAGCGCATCGGCAATCGCGTCGAGCTGGACGGCGAGCCTCTCGAGCTCGCGCCGCAGCGTGTCCAGCACCGGCACGTGCTGGGGCGGCTCGCGCAGCGTGTCCAGGTCGAGCTCGCAGGCGACCAGGTGGTCGCGCAGCTCGAGCAGGGCCAGCAGCATGCCGGCGAGCTGCTGGCGGCGCGGCGTGCGCGGCGACTCGAGCACGATGTCGCGCGCGGCCTGCAGCTGATCGCCGAGCGCGGCCTGTTGGCGCAACAGGCGGCCGAGCAGCGGTGCATTCGCGGCCGGCGCGTCGGTCACCTGCGGTGCGAACTGCGCCGCCTGCGTGCGCATCAGCGATGCGATCGCGAGCAGCGTGTCGGCCAGCATCGTCACCCGATAGCGCGCGTTCAGCGCCAGGTTCGCAAGCGTTGCGTAGACGACGTAGGCGAACGCGCCGAGCGTGAAGTACAGGCTCGTCGACAGCGCGACGGCACGGTCCGGCGGCGTCGGCGTGGCGATCGAGAAGATCATCGCGAACATGATCGACATCGAGATCGGCAGCCCGCGCCGCCCCCAGGCCGCGGCGAGGAACGCGACGAACGCGGCCGGCACCAGCAGCGCGCTGGTGCGCAGCACATCGCCGTGCAGCAGCTGCATCGCGAGGAACAGCGGCGGGCCGATCAACGCGGCCGGCAGCAGCTGGCGGAACTTGCCGCGCCGCGGCGCCGGCTGATCGGGCGGGATCGTGACGATCACGCCGACCAGCGCCGCCGCCGCCGCGAAGGTGCCGGCGCCCAGGTGCATCGCCACCGAGACCAGCGCGAGCCCGAGCGCCGCCGACATCCCGTTGGCGACGTAGTAGCTCAGGCCCACGCGCAGGGCCCGGCGCACGGGGCTTGCGGGATCGGTGGCCGTCACTCGCGTTCGCGCGCGCGCCGCTCGACGGCGCGCGGCGTTTCCGGTGCCGCAGCCCGCAGGTCGATGCGCGGCGCCTCGGGCGTGGCCTTGTACGGGCGGTCCAGCCGCAGCACGGTCCAGCCCTTGCGCAGCGCGGTGGACTCGAGCCGCGAGTCGGGGTCGACGACGATGGGCCGGCGCACCGCGCTGAGCAGCGCGAGGTCGTTGATCGAGTCGGTGTGGAAACTCGCCTCGTGCAGCAGCTGCTCCGGCTGGCCCGACTCGAGCAGCCACTGCCGGACCCGCTCGACCTTGCCGGAGCGCATGTTCAGGATGCCGCAGGTGCGGCCGCTGTAGCGGCCGTCGGCGAGCTCGAGCTCGGTGCACAGATAGTGGTCGACGCCGAGGTCGGCCGCGGTCAGCTCGCTGACGACGCGGTTCGTCGCGGTGGTCAGCACCAGCGTTTCGCCGCGGCCGCGGCAGCGCTGCAGCAGCTCGCGAGCATCGTCGGGGATGCGCGGGACGATCCAATCGCGACAGAAGCGCTGGCGCAGCGGCAGCAGCTCGTCGCGCGAATAACCCGCCAGTGTGGCCGCGTGGAAGTTGCAGTAGTCGACCGGCGACACCGTGCCGGCGTCATAGTGTGCGGCGACGGCGCGGTATTGCTCGGCAAACGGGGCGGCGAGCAGGCCCTCGCCGATCAGGAACTCGCACCAGAGCACATCGCTGTCGGCGCTCAACAGGGTGTGATCGAGATCGAACAGGGCCAGTCGCATCGTCGTTCAGGCACCCCGGCGAACAGGCGTCTTCGAGGGGCAGGACGATCGTACCTCGGCGCCGCAGCGCCGGCGCTGTTTCAGTCGAGTGCGGCATCCGGAACGCGCGGGCTGCCTGCGGTTCGGCGGCCACGCGCTCAGTCGCCGAGGAAGCCGTACGACCCGATCACGGTCAGCTCCACCCGCCGCGGCAGCTCGACGCATCGGCCTTTGACGCCGGCCGAGAACGCCTGGAACGCGGGCAGTGCCGTCAACGCGTTGCCGCCACCGGTCTCCTCGTGCGAGACGAGGTGAATGAAGCTCACCCCATCGTCCATCTTGAAGGTCGCATAGCGCAGCCCCGCCGGACGGGATTGCTTCAAGGCGTCGTAGACCGCCCCGGCCAGCGCTTCGTTCTCGGCAACGCATTCGGGCTTGAGCTTGTAGCTCACCATGTGCAGCATCTTGAATCCTTTCAGTGTTCGGGATGGGTACCTCGATGCCATGACGATTGGGGCCGGCAAAAGGATGCGGTGGTGCTTCTTGCCATCGATCCGCCCGTGCCGCCGGTTCGTCGCGCCGTACGGTCGTGGGTCGCAATCCGCTCGTATCGCCCGCGCCCAGATCCTAGAGTGCATCCCGACGCAACGACGCGTTGATGATGACCCCAAAGGAGGCCTCCACCGATGACAACCTTCCTGACGCTGATCGCCTGGTGCCTGCTGCTGGTCGTCTGCTGGCCGCTGGCGCTGCTGGTGATCGTGCTGGTGCCGTTCGTGTGGCTGCTGTCGCTGCCGTTTCGCCTCGTCGGCATCGTGCTGGGGGCGCTCTTTGCGGTGATCCGCGCGTTGCTGTTCTTGCCCGCGCGGTTGCTCGGGTACTCCGGCCGCTGAGCGGCACGGCCATCGCGCCGGTCGTAAGTCGTACGATCGACCGCACGATGCCAGCATCCCGCGACACAGACGACAAGCCCGCGCCCGGCGCGATCGAGAGTCGCCTGGCGCGCGTGCGCGGCCGCGTGCAGGGCGTCGGTTTTCGCGAGGCCTGCGTGCAGCAGGCGCGCGCGCTCGGCGTGACCGGCTGGGTCCGCAACCGGATGGACGGCTCGGTCGAGGCGATTCTGCAAGGCTCGCCCGCGCAGCTCGATGCGATGTGCGAGTGGCTGCGCGACGGCAACCCGGTGGCGCTCGTCGACGAGCTCGAGCTCACCGAGCTGGCGCCGCCGTTCGCCCGCTTCGACGGCTTCGAGCGGCTGCCTACGCTTTGACCTGCGTGGCACGGCGCAGCGCCGCGCGCGCCAGCAGCCGGGTCGAATCGAGTGTGGGCAGCGCCGAATTCGTGTCGCCGATGATCAGCGGGATTTCGGTGCAGCCGAGCACGACCGCATCGCAGCCCTCGTCGTTGCGCAGCCGCGCGATCACGCGCTGGTGATGCGCGATGCCCGCCGGCATGAAGAGGCTTCGGACCAGCTCGTCCATGATGATGCGATGGATCTCGTCGCGTTCGGCCACGCTCGGGCGGACGACCGCGAGCCCGCGCGCGGCGAACTTCTCGGGGTAGACCTCGCTGTCGACCAGCCACCGGGTGCCGAGCAGCCCGACGCGCCGGTAGCCGCACCGCTGCGCCTCGTCGGCCACGACCTCGGCGATGTGCAGCCACGGCCGCGGCGAATGCGGCGCGACGTGGCCGAACGCCTGGTGGATCGTGTTGTCCGGGCAGATCAGGAAGTCGGCGCCGGCGGCCGCGAGCTTGCGCGCAGAGTCCAGCATCAGCGCCGCCACGCCTTCCCAGTCGTCGCGGGCTAGCCGCTGCGTGTACTCGGCGAGCGACGTGGTGTGCATCGAGACCTCGGGGTGGTCATGCGCCCGGCCGAGAAACTGCGCGCCTTCGACGCAGATCGTTCGATAGCACAGCGCGGCGCCTTCCGCGGAGCAGCCGACGATGCCGATGTGCTGAGGCATGATGCGTTCCTCCGGCGGGTCTGCCCGCACGCCTGTGTGGTTCGTGCGACGATTCTGGCGTGCCCGCCGCCACCGCATCAACCGCCCCGCGCATGACCCCGCCTGCCTGGATGACCGTCGCCGGTGCCGAGGTCGGCGTCGCGGCGCTGCCGCCGGGCGCGAGCAACCCGCGCATCACCGAATACCACGCGTGCACCAACATCCGCGGCTACGACGACAAGGCGTCGTGGTGCTCGTCGTTCACGAACTGGTGCCTCGCGCAGGTCGGCATCGCCGGCACCGGCTCGGCGCTCGCGCGTTCTTGGCTGCAGTGGGGCGAGCCGCTCGCGCAACCGCGCCGCGGCTGCATCGTCGTGCTCTACCGCGACGACCCGGCGAGCTGGAAGGGGCACGTCGGCTTCTATCTGCGCGAGGCCGCGGGGCGCATCCACCTGCTCGGCGGCAACCAGCTCGGCGAGGTGCGCGAGCACGACTATCCGCTCGAATCGGTGTTGGGCTATCGGTGGCCGAGAATCGACTGAACGACGCAGCGCGTGCTGGGCACAATCCCCCGTCCCCGAGTCCGCCTGACCATGCCTCAGAACAACAACACCCGCCTGCCGTCCGCCACCCGCTCGACCACCACGCCGCTCGAAGCCGCGATCGTGGTCACGATCTGCTTCGGCCTGTCGATCGTCACGTCGGTGCAGGCGGTGGCCGGCGGGTTTCGTGCGAACGGCGAGTTCAGCGACACGAACCTGCTGTGGCTGATGGGAACCGAGTTCGTGCTCGGCGGCGCCGCGCTTGCGTTCCTGCGCCTGCGCGGCTTCGCGATCGCGCTGCTCGCGCCGACGCCCTCAGTGCGCGGCGGCCTCGCCGGCATCGGGCTGTTCTTCGCCGCGTGGCTGGTCGGCTGGCTGCTGGTCGCGCCATTTGCGACCCTGGCGGCCGGCCAGGCCGAGCAGCCGATCGACCGGATGGTCGCCGAGGCGAACCTGTCGCTGCCGGTGATCGTCGCGACGGCGCTGGTGAACGGCGCGTTCGAGGAGGTCTTCCTGCTCGGCTTTCTGGCGCGTGCGCTGCGCGGCTTCGGCCTGGCGATCGCGCTCGGCGTGCCGACCCTCGTGCGGCTGAGCTACCACCTCTACCAGGGCCCGCTCGGCGCGTTGTGGGTGTTCGCGGTCGGCCTCGTGTTCGCGCTGTACTACGCGCGCACGGTGCAGCTGTGGCCGGTGGTGTTCGCGCATGTGCTGTGGGACATCGTGCCGTTCGTGTTCCGCGATTCCTGAGCCGGCCACCGCATCACCGCAGGATCACGGTCGAGCGCTTCCACCCCGCGTCCTGCCACTTGTTGAACAGCGCGAGCTGGCTCGGCGCGCCCGCCTGCTTCTCGGTGTTCAGCGTTGCGAGGTTCGTGACCTCGAAGCTGCGCTTGAAGCGGCCGTCGACACGGGCTTCGCGGGCGAGCAGCAGCTTGTCGCTGCCCGGCACCCAGCCGGCGAATTCGACATAACCGAGCTCGGGGTTGCTCGCCGCCGGCGGCAGCACCGCGACGCTCCACGTGCTGCCGTCGCGGCGGAACACCCACAGCTCGCGCCAGCCGGCCAGCGGCTGCACCGCGAGCGCGACGGCGCGGCCGTCGGCGCGCGTGCTGGCCGATGCGGCCCAGACGACGCCGTAGCTGCAGCGCTTGGCGAGCGGTGCCGCTATGTCGTGCGTGGCATCGACGAGCAGCGCGCAGGTTTCGCCGGGCTGGCCCGGCACGGTGACGATCGCCGGGCGGCCGCGCGCAGCGGCGTGGCCATTCGCGGCTGCGAGCGTCGAGGCGGGGATCGGCATCACGGCCCAGCGCACCGCGCCGACGCGCACCGCCGCGTCGGCATAGACAAATGCATCGCCGTCGCCGAGTTCGTGCTTGTCGATCGCCGCGAGATCCACGACCGCGCGCTGCGCGGCCGCCGCGGCGCCGACCGCATCGCCCTGGCGCGAACGCTCGAACGCGATCGCCGACCAGACGCCGGCGCGGCGCAGCCGCAGGCGGTTCTGCAGCGGTGCGGCGAGCTGCTGCCACTGCGCGGTGTCGAGGCGGTCCAGCACCTCGCCGCGCCAGGCATCGAGCTGGGCGCGGGCCAGCGGGCGCAGGTCGGGTGCGATGCAATCGTGCCGCGTCAGCGCGAGCGCCGCGCGGGCGCGCTGCTCGGCAGTGCCGGGCAGAGCGAAGACGCGGCGGAACGCATCGCCGTCGTAGCACAGGCGCAGCGTGCCGTCGTCGCGCTCGATGCTCTTGAACTGCACGCCGTACGACGCGGCCACGTCGAGATGCGCGGCGACGGCGTCGCTCGTCTTGCCGTTGGGTTGCCGCACCGAGGCGCGCCACGCGAGCCGCTCGGCCATGCTCGCGAGCGCGTCGAACGGCTCGGCGGTGATCGTGCCGGCCGGTGCGGCCTTCAGGTACGCCGCGGCATAGGCGATGCCCAGGGCCTCGGCGCCGGGCGTGTCGCGCACGAAGCGCAGCACCGCGAGCAGCGCGGGCGCGTCCTCAGGCGCCGGCGAGAGGGGGCGCAGCTGCGATGCCAGCACGTAACCGGCGCGCTCGCGGCGGTGGTCGTAGACCTGCAGATAACCGAGCCGCTCGCCGCGCACCTCGAGTGCGTCGCCCTGCCACAGCACCGCCTGCTGCGCGGCCGAGTCGCGCGGCGCGGCGCGCAATGCGGCCTGGTCCTGCGTGACGATCGCCAGCGGCGCCGGGGCGGGCTCCCCCGGCTCTGCCGGCGCGGCCCAGGCCGGCGCCGTGAGCAGCAACGCGGCCAGCGCACCGGCGATCGCCGCGGCGATGGCGGCCGCCGCCGCGGCCGAGCGGACGAAGTGGGTCGACATCATTCGCCCTCCTTCACATCGGCCGCGGCTGCGGTCTGCATGCCGCCGTTCTGCTGGCTCGCGCCGCCGACCAGCCCCGCGGCGATGAACTGCCCCGCGCTGCCGGGCGGCGCGATGATGACCTGGATCTTGTCGGAGAGCTTGTCGGCCACGGTCTTCTGAATCAGCAGCGGGTGCCGGCTCAGCAGCGCGCCGTCGCGCGCCATCTGCTCGCTGGCGATCTTGCCGACGCGGTCGAGCCGATACGCCTCGGCATCGGCCAGCTTCTGGCGCGATTCGGCCTCGCCCTGCGCCTCGATCAGGCGCGCCTGTGCGTTGCCCTCGGCCGACTTGATGCGCGTGACCTTCGCGGCCTCGGCCTCGAGCTGGCGCTGCTCGATCTGCTTCTGCTTGAACGGCAGCACGTGCTTCATCGCTTCTTCCTGCGCGCGGGCGGCGATCACCTGCTCGGCCGCGGCGGCGTTCGCGGCGGTCTCGCGACGCACCTTCTCGGCCTTCGCGACGAGTTCGGTCTCGACGACCTGCTTCTCCTTCAGCTCGAGCGTGTAGCGCATCTTCTCGGTCTGCAGCTCCTCGGCGAGCAGCGCGTCCATGCCGCGCCGGTAGTCGGCCGGCAGGTCGACCTTGCCGATCTGCACGTTGCGCAGCACGATGCCGTCGGCCGCGAGCTTGCCGCGCAGCTCGGTTTCGATCGCCTGCTGGATCTCGGCGCGTTTGCTCGAGAAGATCTCGCGCACGGTGTAGCGCGTGAACACCTTGTAGATCACGCCCTGCACCGCGGGCTGCACGATCTCGCCGCCGATGTCGTCGGGCAGGTTCTTCGCGATCGACGCGATGCGCGTAGCGTCGAGCGCATAACGCACCGACAGGTCGACGCCCAGCGACAAGCCCTCGACCGACTGGAACGGCGCCTCGCCGTCGGCGCGCCGGCCTTGCGCGGGGCGGAACACCTGGTCGCGCAGCGTATAGCTGCGCAGCTCGTGCAGCGCCGGGATCACCATCACGCTGCCCTCGCGGAACTCGGTGATGCCGCCGGTCAGGTTGTTGGTGCGCACGCCGACGTCGCCGCGCGTGATCGTCTTGATCGGCGGATGCGCGACGAGCGCGTAGGCGCCGACCGCCGCGATCAGCGCCGTGACGATCACGGCGCGCGAGTTGATCAGCGTGCGGCCGGTGTGCTGGGCGCCGGCGCGCAGCGCGGGCATGCTGCGCGAGAACGCGGCGCGGATCGCCGCGGCCAGCGTGGTGAGACGGTCGTTCATCGAAGGCTCCTTGTGCGGTTGGGGTGTGAGATCGCGAGCGCAGCGGTACATGGGGGTGGTGCTGGGCTCTGATGCGTCATTCTTCGAATCGACCGCGGAGCGCGAAAGGCCTGCGCGCACCCAGTTGCTTCACGCCAGCGGAAGAAAAACTCACAGCGCCGTCGCATGGGGCGACTCGATAATCCCGCCATGAGCCAGCACAAGGTTGCGGTGATCGAGGACGACGTGCCGACCAGCAACCAGCTGCGCGGCTGGATCGAAGCGGCGCGCCCCGGCATCGAGGTGCACCAGTGGTTCACGCGCGACGACGCCGAAGCCGCGCTCGCGCGCGAGCCCTACGACGTGGTGGTGCTCGACATCGAGCTCGGCCGCGAGCGCCACGCTGGCGTCGCGATCATCAACACGATCAACAAGAACGCGGCCGACCGGCAGCACGGCACGCCGGTGCTCGTCGTCTCGGCGATGCCGGCGGCGATCTACCGCAGCATCATGAAGGCGCTGGATGCGTGGGACTACCTGCAGAAGACGACCTTCGAGGAATCGGACTTCATCGACACGTTCCTCGAGATCCTGCGGGCTGCGAATAGCCAGAGGCCGGCCCTTCGACAGGCTCAGGGCGAACGGGGGTCGGCTGGAGCCACCCGGGCGAACGGCGCGAGCGGGGCGATTGGGGCGATCGGCACGAGCGGCAACGAGCTGTCGCTCGACCCGCTGCGCCAGAGCTCGGCGCTGTGGCGCGGCCAGCGTGTCAACCTGCCGCTGACCGCGCAGCGCATCCTCGCGACGCTGCACCAGCGCCGCGGCGACGTCGTCTCGTACGAGGAGCTGTTCGAGGTGGTCAAGAGCGGGCGCAACCGCGACAACATCCGCAAGCACGTCAGCACGATCCGCGATGCGCTGCGCGAGATCGACCCGGCGTTCGACGGCATCGAGAACGTGCCGATGCGCGGCTTCCGCTGGGCGCCGCCGCCCAAGAGCAACACGGGCGCATGAAATTCCGCCTGCCCGGCCGCGTGCCGTTTCGGCTGCGCGTGTTCTTCCGCGGCGCGTTCGCGCTGCTGACGCTGGCGACGCTGGCGCTCGCGCTCACGGTGCTGCAGGACGAGAAGCAGCGCAGCCACCGCCGCTACGCCGAAGGGCTGCACAAGAACCTCGCGCAGATCGCGGCGCGGCTGCGCCATCCGACCGGCCAGCTCGCACTGTTGAACCCCGAGCTCGCCGAGCAGGCACCGACGCCGCTGCACCCGCTGGTGCTGCCGTTCGCCGCGATCGACTTCGACGACCGCGTGAAGGCGCTGCAGGCGATCGAGATGGCCGGCTGCCAGGTGAACTACCCCGACGGGTCGAACTGGTGCGCGGGCGTCGGCAACAACCCGTATGCCGGCGCGTTCGTCTACCTGGTCGGTAGCGTGACCCTGGGCGATCTGGTGTCGCATGCGAACGGCGAGCTCGACCTGACCGGCGCGCACCGCGTGCGCATCGAGCTCGCGATGCGTGGCCGGACCTTCCGCTGGGTCGCGCCGTTCGAGGCGCTCGACGAGGTCGCGGGCAACGGCGGGCTCGTCGCCGCGGCGGGCCGGCGCGGCCGCCTGACCGGCTACATCGACGAGGACCAGCCCATCGCCCCCGGCACGCGCCCGGTGCGCGACTTCCGCGGCTGGCTCTGGCAGGAAGGGCGCTGCGCCGAGGCGCAGGCCGACCCGGCGGTCTGCGTGCGGCGCACGTTC
>Ga0070706_100002711_pt1 | contig 17718 bp, 12 predicted proteins | sample KBSK5501metaG_FD_65476 | JGI IMG/M metagenome (GOLD analysis project Ga0070706, IMG submission 65476) | Corn, switchgrass and miscanthus rhizosphere microbial communities from Kellogg Biological Station, Michigan, USA - KBS K5-50-1 metaG | ecosystem: Host-associated > Plants > Roots >... | reverse complement strand
CTGCCGTTCGACATCGACGGCGTGGTCTACAAGGTCGACGAGCTCGCGCTGCAGCAGCAGCTGGGCTTCAAGTCGCGCGAGCCGCGCTGGGCCTGCGCACACAAGTACGCGGCGCAGGAGCAGACGACCGTGCTGCAGGACATCGACATCCAGGTCGGCCGAACCGGCAAGCTGACACCGGTTGCGAAGCTGCAGCCGGTGTTCGTCGGCGGCACGACGGTCAGCAACGCGACGCTGCACAACCAGTCGGAGATCGAGCGCAAGGACGTGCGCATCGGCGACACCGTGATCGTGCGCCGCGCCGGCGACGTGATCCCCGAGGTCGTCGGCATCATCGCCGAGAAGCGGCCGGCGCATGCGCAGCCGTTCGACCTGTACAAGAAGCTGGGCGGCAAGTGCCCGGTGTGCGGCAGCGAGGTCACGCGAGAAGAGGGCGAGGTCGACTGGCGCTGCTCGGGCGGGCTGTTCTGCCCCGCGCAGCGCAAGCAGGCGATCCTGCACTACGCGAGCCGGCGTGCGATGGACATCGAAGGCCTGGGCGACAGGCTCGTCGACCAGCTCGTCGACAGCGGCCTGATCCGCACCTTGCCCGAGCTGTACAAGCTCGGCATCGCGAAGCTCCTCGAGCTCGAGCGCATGGGCGAGAAGAGCGCGCACAACCTGCTCGGGAACCTCGACAAGAGCAAGCAGACCACGCTCGCACGCTTCCTCTACGCGCTGGGCATCCGCCACGTCGGCGAGACGACCGCGAAGGACCTCGCCAATCACTTCGGCTCGCTGGACCGCGTGCTCGAGGCGAGCGAGGCGCAGCTGCTCGAGGTCAGCGATGTCGGGCCCACCGTCGCCCAGAGCATCCACACGTTCTTCGCGCAGCCGCACAACCGCGAGGTCGTCGAGCAGCTGCGCGCGGTCGGCATCCACTGGCCCGAAAACGACGGCACCGCCGACCGGACGCCCAAGCCGCTGCTCGGCCTGACCTTGGTGCTGACGGGCACGCTGCCGACCCTGACCCGCGACGACGCGAAGGACCGCATCGAAGCGGCCGGCGGCAAGGTCAGCGGCTCGGTCTCGAAGAAGACGCACTACGTCGTCGCCGGCGCCGAGGCCGGCAGCAAGCTCGACAAGGCGAACGAGCTCGGCACGACCATCCTCGACGAGGCGGGCCTGCTGAAGCTGCTCGAAGGCGGCGGCGCGTGAGCGGTGCGGGCCTGATGCTGGATGCGGACTGGCGGGCCCGGCTCGCGGTGCGCGCCGACGTCGCCCCGCAGGTGCCGCGCGCGCCGCTGCGCACGGCCGACGGCGCGCACACGATAGGCTCGCTCGAAGCGGCGCTGGCGGCGCGGCTGGTCGATGCGGGGCTGCTGGTGGCCGATCGCTCGGACGACGCAGATCGCGCGCATCACCCCGACGGCTGGCGCTTGAGCGCCACGCGCGATGCCGATGCCGCGCTGGCCGCGATCGCCCACTGGCTGCACGCGAACCGGCTCGGCGGCCGCTGGCGCGACGAATTGCTCGGCGTCTTCGACATGGCCGGCGGCGGCACGACGCCCATCGCCGTGATCGAACGCGCGGCGGTGCGGCCGCTGGGCATCGTGACGCATGCCGTGCACCTGGTCGGGCGGCGCGCGTCCGATGGACACGTCTGGGTCCAGCAGCGTGCGCTCGACAAGGCGACCGACCCCGGCCAGTGGGACACGCTGATGGGTGGCCTGGTCTCGGCGCGCGAGTCGATCGCATTGACGCTGGCGCGCGAGACCTGGGAAGAGGCCGGCCTGCGTGTCGCCGAGCTGACCGGCGTGCGTGCGTTCGGCCGCATCACCGTGCGCCGCCCGGTCACCGACGGCTACATGGTCGAGCACCTCGAGATGTTCGAGGCGCATGTGCCCGACGCCCTCGTCCCGCAGAACCAGGACGGCGAAGTCGAACGATTCGAGTGCCTGCCGCCCGCCGAGCTGCGGGCCCGGCTGCAGACCGATTCGTTCACGCTCGAGGCGGCGCTGATTCTCGCGACGGTGCTGGGCGATCGTTAAGTCGGCGCTGCCGCCGGCCGATATCCGAGGTGTGCTTCACTCCCGCGGCAGCCCGTCGGCCGCCCGCGCGCCCTGCCACGCTTCGGACTCTCGGCGACCATGTTCAACAACGTCTCGTTCAAGCGCAAGATCGGCCTCCTGGTCGGCGTTGCGATCGGCGGCCTCGTGCTGCTCTCGGCTGTGTCGGTGCTGCAGCTGCGCCAGCAGATCGTCGAGGGCCGTACCGGCCAGCTGATCAGCGCCGTGCAGTCGGCGCACAGCATCGTGACCGCGTACCAGGCGAAGGCCGCGTCCGGCGCGATGAGCGAGGACTACGCGCAGAAGGCCGCGAAGGACGCGTTGCGCGTCGCGCGCTACAACAAGACCGACTACTTCTACGTCTTCACGCTGACCGGCGACGGCGTGATGCACCCGATCAAGACCGAATGGGACGGCCAGCCGATGCTCGGCAAGGTCAAGGACGGCGCGGGTCGCGACATCGTCACCGAGCTGATCGCCGGCCTGAAGGCGAGCTCCGACGGCACCGCGTTCTACGCCAGCAGCTTCGCCCGGCCCGGCGGCAGCGAGCAGGTGCCGAAGCTGCAGTACGTGCGCGCGGTACCCGGCTGGAACTGGATGGTGGGTTCGGGGCTGTACATGGACGACGTCGATGTCGCGGTGCGCCAGGCGCTGCTGAAGAACCTGGGTGTGGTCGCGCTGCTGCTGGTCGGGATCGGCGGCCTCGGTGTGATCGTCGGGCGCAGCGTGCTGAACCAGATCGGCGGCGAGCCGGAGCAGGCGATGCGGGCGATGGAGGAAGTGCGCGCCGGCAACCTCGCGGTCGCGATCGTCGCGCCGCATCCCGGCAGCGTGATGCACGGGCTGGCCGGCATGATCGAATCGCTGCGCGGCACGGTCTCGCGCGTGCGCCAGTCGACCGACAGCATCTCGACCGCCTCCAGCGAAATTGCGATCGGCAACCTCGACCTGTCGGGCCGCACCGAACAGACCGCATCCAACCTGCAGCAGACCGCGGCGTCGATGGAGCAGCTCACGGGCACCGTGAACCAGACCGCGGCGTCGGCGAACAAGGCCAACGAGCTCGCGATGTCGGCCTCGACGGCGGCGGAGAAGGGTGGCGCGGTCGTCGCCCAGGTCGTGCAGACGATGGACGACATCAACGCGAGCTCGAAGAAGATCGCCGACATCATCGGCGTGATCGACGGCATCGCGTTCCAGACCAACATCCTCGCGTTGAATGCAGCGGTCGAAGCGGCACGCGCCGGCGAGCAGGGCCGCGGCTTCGCGGTCGTCGCGTCCGAGGTGCGCTCGCTCGCCCAGCGCAGCGCCGAAGCCGCCAAGGAGATCAAGGGCTTGATCGGCGCGTCGGTCGAGCGGGTCGAATCGGGCGCGCTGCTGGTCGGCGAAGCCGGCACGGCGATGACGACCATCGTCGCCAGCGTGCGCAAGGTCGCGGCGACCATCGCGGAGATCACCGCCGCGGCCGCCGAGCAGTCGGCCGGCATCGGCCAGGTCAACGGCGCGGTCAGCGAGCTCGACAAGATGACGCAGCAGAACGCCGCGCTGGTCGAGCAGTCGGCCGCGGCGGCGGAGAGCCTGAAGGAGCAGGCGCAGCGCTTGTCGGAGGTGGTGCAGGTGTTCCGGCTGGCGTCGTCGGCGCACTGAGGAGTCTTGCTCCCTCTGCCTCTGGTGAGAGGGAAGGAGAGGGAACCAAGTCAGCGTGGTGGCCAAACGTCCCACGCGGTTGCCGCGACCGGGTCGCCCCACAAGTCGACGTGTAGCGGCGTGCCGGCGTGCGCGCGCTGCGCCGCATCGCCGCGCAGATAACCGAACCCGACGCAGGCGCCGGCCTTCGGGCTCCAGCCGACCGATGCCAGCTCGCCGACCGGCGTGCCATCGAGCAGCAACGCCTCGCCGCCCCAGGCGTAGTGCCGATCCGACCCGAGCACGACCGTGACGAGCTTCTTGCGCAGCGGCTCGCCGCGCGCCTTCAGCAACGCGGTCTGGCCGATGAACGGCGCGGCCTTGTCCAGCTTGACCGCGAACATCAGCCCCGCCTCGAACGGCGTCTCGTCGGGCCCGAGCTCGGCGCCCCAGGCGCGCCGGCCGGCTTCGATGCGCAGCGCGTCGATCGCGTAGTAGCCGGCGTCGACCAAGCCGAGCTCGGCGCCGGCCTCGTGCAGCGCGAGGTACACGTGCCGCGCCATCTCGATCGGCACGTACAGCTCGACGCCGGGCCCGCCCACGTAGCTCATGCGCGCGGCGCGCACGCGGGCAAAGCCGACGTCGATCTCGCGCGTGTGCGCGAACGGCAGGGCGCTCTTCGAGAGGTCGTCGGGGCTGACGCGCGCCAGCAGCGCCTGCGCGTTCGGTCCCATCAGCGAGAGCACCGACGTCATCGCGCTGACGTCGATCAGCACCGCGTGTTCGTGCGCGCCGATGTGGCGCGAGATCCAGTCCGCGTCGCGTGTCGGCTGCGCCGAGCCGGTGACGAGCAGGAAGCGGTCGCGCTGCTCGCGGATGACGGTCAGGTCGCTTTCGAAGCCGCCGCGTTCGTTGAGCATCGCGGTGTAGACGATGCGGCCGACGGCGACGTCGATCTCGTTCGCGCACAGCCGCTGCAGCACCGCGAGCGCGTCGCGGCCCTGCAGCAGCAGCTTGCCGAACGAGGTCTGGTCGTAGAGCGCCACGGCTTCGCGCGTCGCGCGCTGCTCGGCGATCACCCAGTCCAGCCAGTCGGGGCGGCCGAGGCCGTGCTGCGCTTGCGAAGCGCCCGCGGGCTTGAAGTAATTGGCGCGCTCCCAGCCGTTCTTGGCGCCGAATTCCGCGCCCTTCGCGGCGAGCAGGTCGTACAGCGGCGAGGTGCGCAGCGGCCGCGCGGTCGCGAGCTCCTGGCGCGGCCAGCGCATCGCGTAGTGCAGGCCCAGCGTCTCGCCGGTGCGTTCGGACAGCAGTCGCCGGTTCGCGGTGAACGGCGCGAAACGGCGGATGTCGACGTCCCACAGATCGCCGGGCGCCTCGCCGCCGACGATCCACTCGGCGATCAGCCGGCCTGCGCCGCCCGAGTTCGCGATGCCGGCCGAGTTGAAGCCCGCGGCGACGAAATAGTGGCGCAGTTCCGGCGCCTCGCCGAGGATGAAGTTGCCGTCGGGCGTGAAGCTCTCGGGCCCGTTCAGCAGCATCTTGATCTTCGCGGTCGTCAGGCACGGTGTGCGGTGGATCGCGTTCGTCATCAGGATCTCGAACTGGTCCCAGTCCTCGCCGAGCAGCGCGAACTGGAAGGTGCTCGGGATCGGGTCCATCGCCCACGGCTTGGCCCGCGGCTCGAAGCCGCCCATCACGAGGCCGCCGACTTCTTCCTTGTAGTAGATGCAGCCGTCGGGGTCGCGCATCACCGGCAGCATGGGGTGCACGCCGTCGATCTTGTCGGTGACGAGGTAGAAGTGTTCGGCCGAATACAGCGGCACGTTGACGCCGGCGAGCCGACCGAACTGGCGCGCCCATTGGCCGGCGCAGTTGACGAGGACTTCGCAGCCGATGTCGCCCTGTGAGGTGCGCACGCCGATGACGCGCGGACCGCTCGGTCCTTGCTCGCGGATCACGTCGACGACTTCGAGGTCTTCGACGATGCGCACGCCGCGATTGCGCGCACCTTTGGCCAGCGACATCGTCAGGTCGGCAGGGTTCGCCTTGCCGTCGCCGGGAATCCACAGGCCGCCGTGCAGATCGTCGGTGCGCAGCAGCGGATAGAGCTCGCCGGCACGCCGCGCGTCGATCACCTCGACCTCGACGCCGAAGCTGCGCGCGAGCGCCGCCTGTTTGCGCAGCACCTGCATGCGCTCGGGCGTGGCCGCGACGTTGACGCTGCCGCAGGCCTTCCAGCCGGTCGCGAGGCCCGTCTCGGCTTCGAGCTTCGAATACAGCTCGATGCCGTACTTGCTCATCCGCGTCATGGTGCGGTTCGGCCGCATCTGCCCGACCAGTCCCGCCGCATGCCAGGTCGTGCCGCAGGTGAGTTTCCCTTGCTCGAGCAGCAGCACGTCGCGCTCGCCGAGCAGGCTCAGGTGGTATGCCGTCGAGCAGCCGGCGATGCCGCCGCCGACGATCACGATGCGGGCTTGTGAAGGGAGGGTCATCGAGGCTTCTTTCAACCGAACCGCAGCGCCATCACTCCGCCGACGATCACGCAGGTGCCGACCGCGCGCTGGGTGCCGAAGCGTTCTTTCAGCAGCGCGGTGCCGAGCACCGCGGCGAACAGCACCGAGGTTTCGCGCAGCGCAGCGACCGAGGCGACCGGCGCGCGGGTCATCGCCCACAGAGCGATCGCGTACGAGCCGATCGACGCGCTGCCGCCGAGCGCGGCGACCGGCCAGCGCCGCGCGGCGTAGCGCACGATCTCGCGCCGGCCGTCGGCGTCGCGGCGCAGCCAGACCATCAGCGGGTAGGCGACGCCGTCGAGCACGAACAAGGTCATCACGTAGCGCAGCGCGCCGTGGTCGTCGACGACGCTGGCGCGCACGCCGCGGCCGTCGACGACCGTGTACAGCGCGATGATCGCCGCGTTCGCGAACGCGAAGGCGAGCGCCTTGCGGTGATGCAGCGCCTCGCCGGGGTGCGCGAGCCCGACCAGCGCGACACCGGCCGCGATGCCGACGATGCCCAGCCACGCGACGGGCGACGGCGCCTCGCCGATGAACACGCTGCTCGCGAGCGCGACCAGCAGCGGCGCGAAGCCGCGCATGATCGGGTAGGTCAGCCCGAGCTCGCCGTGGCGGTACGCGCCGACCAGCGCGACGTAGTAGCCGATGTGGATCACCAGCGACGCGCCGATGAACGGCCACGCGAGCGGCGGCGGCGCACCCAGCCACAGCGCGAACGGCAGCGCGACGCAGGCGCCGAGGAAGTGCACGAGCGCGGTGTCCAGCGCCTTGTCGTGGCCCGACTTGATCAGCGCGTTCCACGACGCATGCAGCAGCGCCCCGAACAACACGGCCAGCACGACCGGCCAGGTCAGGACCATGCGGCGGTCAGGCCGTTGCCTGGACCAGCGCGCAGCGCTCGGCGCAGGCCAGGAAGTGCGCGAGCGACGGCGTGTCGAGATCGTCCTGTTTCGCGAGGTCGTCCCACTGGCGCAGCAGCACCGCATCGCGCGCGCCGGACTGCTGCAGGAACCAGGCCGACTGTTCGGCGCTGAACACGCCGCCTTGCAGCGCCAGGCTGCGTCTGGAGTCGTCGGAGAGCTTCGAGTAGTAGTCGGCGTTGGCCTGGCACAGGTAGCGCTTCGCGTCGACATGCAGCTTGATCGCATCGAGCACCGCGCCCGGGAACAGCCCGCGCAGGAACGGCAGCGCGAAGTACTGGTGTGTGTCGTCGATGCCGCGCAGCGTCGGCGTCTCGCCGTGATCGCACAGCAGATGCCCCAGGTCGTGCAGCAGGCAGGCGGTGACGAGCTCGTCGCCGGCGCCCGATTCTTCGGCCAGGTGTGCGGTCTGCAGCGCATGCTGGAGCTGCGTGACCGGCTCGCCGCTGTACTGGCTGGCGCCGTAGCGGCAGAAGAGCAGTTCGATGTCGGCGATGGTGATCATGGCGGGCCTGCGGGACAGCGAAGACGAAATGGCGAGATGGCGAGATGGCGAGCAACGAGCCTCAGGACCGGTTCGGCGGATCGTCCGGCGCGAGCGCGGCGAGCTGCGAGTGGCGCAGCCGCGTCTTCGTCAGCGCGCCGGCCGATTCGAGGATCGGGTAGGCGATCGAGCAGATGTGCGAGTTGATGCGCTTGAGGTCGCTGATCAGGTCCAGGTGCAGCGAGCTGGTTTCGATGCTCTGCGCGGTGTTGTCCTGCAGTCGCGTGATGTGGCTGGCGGCGTATTCGTGCTCGAGGTCGCGAAAGCGCGCTTTCTCCTCGAGCAGCTTCTTCGCGTCGCGCACGTGGCTGTCGAGGAACACGCTCATGCCCAGCCGCAGGTTCGCCATCAGCCGCTCGTGCAGATGCACGATCTCGGCCATGCCGGCTTCCGAGAAGCTGCGGTTCTTGCGGACCTTCTTGTCCTCGATGTCCTGCAGCACGCGCTCGATGATGTCGCCGATCTGCTCCATGTTGATCGTGAACGAGACGATGTCGGTCCAGCGCCGGCCTTCGCGCTCCGACAGCGCCTCCCGCGAGATCTGCGTCAGGTAGAACTTGATCGCCGAATAGAGCTCGTCGACGGTGTCGTCCATGTTGCGCAGCTGCTCGGCGAGCGCGAGGTCGTTGTGGCGCAGCACCGGCAGGATGCCGCGCAGCATCGTCTCGACGACGTCGGCCTGGTGCAGCGCTTCGCGCGCCGCGCAGGTGATCGCGAGCGACGGCGTCGCCAGGGCAGACGGGTCGAGGTGGCGCGGCCGGGCCATATCGGCTGCGAGCGTCGGCTCCTTCAGGATGCGCTCGACGCTGCGCCCGACCAGCCCGGTCAGGCCGATGAACACGACCGAGAGCAGCATGTTGAAGCCGAGATGGAACGCGACGACCTGCTGGTGCACCTCGGGCACCAGCTGCTGCAGCAGGATGTGCGCCTGCGGCAGCAGCGGGATCAGGACCGCGGCGCCGATGCCCTTGAACAGCAGGTTGCCCAGCGGCAGCCGGCGCACCGAGGCCGACGCGCCGCTGGTCGCGATCATCGCCAGCAGCCCGCTGCCGACGTTCGCGCCCAGCACCAGGCCGAGCGCGACCGGCACCGGCAACAGCGCCGAGCTCGCGAGCGTCGCCGTCAGCAGCACCAGCGCGAGGCTGGAATACGACAGCACGGTCAACACCGCGCCGACGAAGATGTCGAGCAGGATCTCGCTGGGCAGCGCGACCAGCAGCGCGCGCACCGCGGGGGATTCGGTCAGCGGCCGGGTCGCCGCGACGATCAGCTGAAGCGCGAGCGTGATCAGCCCGAGCCCGATCAGGATGCGGCCGATGCGGCCGGCTCCGGTGTCCTGCCGCGAGATGAACATCACGACGCCGACGAAGATCAGCAGCGGCGACAGCCACGACAGGTCGAACGAGAACACCACCGCCATCAGCGCCGTGCCGACGTCGGCGCCCAGCATCACCGCGAGCGCCGCGGTCGTGGTGACCAGCCCCTTGCCGACGAACGACGCGACGATCAGGCAGGTGGCGGTGCTCGACTGCACGATCGTGGTCACACCCAGCCCGGCGAACAGCGCACTGAGGCGGTTGCTGAAGCTCTTCGCGAGCACCTGGCGCAGGTTCTCGCCGAACACCAGCAGCACGCTGGTGCGCACGATGTGGGTGCCCCACACCAGCAATGCGATCGCGGCGAGCAGGTTCAGCAAGTGGACCATTGTTGCGCTCCAGCGCCCGCTCGCCCTGAGGTATCGAAGGGTCTCGTCGAGGGGCTTCGGTAGCTCCGCCTGTCCTTCGATACCTCAGGACGAACGGGTGCGGCGTCTGCCCGGCTCCAGAACTCCGCTCGCCCTGAGGTATCGAAGGGCCTCGTCGAAGGGCTTCGATACCTCAGCCCGTCCTTCGATACCTCAGAACGAACGGGGGCAGAGTCCGCCCGGCCCCAAAACTCCGCTCGCCCTGAGGTATCGAAGGGCCTCGTCGAGGGGCTTCGGTACCTCAGCCTGTCCTTCGATACCTCAGGACGAACGGGGGCAGTGTCGGAGCGGCCCCAAAACCCCGCTCGCCCTGAGGTATCGAAGGGCCTCGTCGAGGGGCTTCGGTACCTCAGCCTGTCCTTCGATACCTCAGGACGAACGGGTGCAGAGTCCGAGCGGCCCCAAAACTCCGCTCGCCCTGAGGTATCGAAGGGCCCCGTCGAGGGGCTTCGATACCCCAGCCTGTCCTTCGATACCTCAGGACGAACGGGGGCAGAGTCTGCGCGGCCCCACGACTCCGCTCGCCCTGAGGTATCGAAGGGCCTCGTCGAGGGGCTTCGATACCTCAGCCCGTCCTTCGATACCTCAGGACGAACGGGAGGGGCGGCGCGGGTGATGGTCAGTTCCACGGCAGCGAATACGTCTTGACGTTCGTGAAGCTTTTCATCGCCTCCTGAACCCCTTCCTTGTAGCCCAGTCCTGAATCCTTGATGCCGCCGAAGGGTGTCAGCTCGAGGCGGTAGCCGGGTACCTCGCGCACGTTGACCGTGCCGACCTGCAGCTCGGCGACGAAGCGGGTGACGTAGTCGAGCCGGTTCGTGCAGACCGCGGACGACAGGCCGTACGCGGTGCCGTTGCTGATCGCGATCGCCTCGTCGATGTCGCGGAACGTGAGGATCGGTGACACCGGGCCGAAGGTCTCCTCGCGCACGACCGTCATCTCGGGCCGCACCCGGTCGAGCACGGTCGGCGAGTACAGCGCGCCGTCGCGCACGTTGCCGACCAGCAGCCGGGCGCCTTGCGCGACCGCCTCGTTCACGCGCGCCTCGAACAGCCGCGCTGCCGCTTCGTCGATCACCGTGCCCATCTCGATCGCCGGGTCGGCCGGGTCGCCGAAGTGCCAGGCCTTGCTCTTCTCGACCACCCGCTCGGTGAAGCGCGCGGCGACCGCCTCGTGCACCAGCATGCGCTTGACGGCCGTGCAGCGCTGGCCCGAATTCCTGTACGAGCCCTGCACCGCGAGCGTGGAGGCCTCGTCGAGGTCGGCGTCTTCCATCACGATGATCGGGTCGTTGCCGCCGAGCTCGAGCACGATGCGCCGGTAGCCGGCCTTGCCGGCGATGGCCTTGCCGATCGCAACGCCGCCGGTGAAGGTGACGAGGTCGACGTGCTCGTTCGTGACCAGCTCGTCGGCGATCTCGCGCGGGTCTCCGGTCACGACCGAGAGCATCTCCGGCGGCAGCCCGGCTTCGTACAGCAGGTCCGCGAACAGCAGCGCCGAGAGCGGCACCTTCTCCGAGGGCTTGAGCACCATCCGGTTGTTGGTCGCGACCGCCGGCACGACCTTGTGCGCGACCTGGTTCATCGGGTGGTTGAACGGCGTGATCGCGGTGATCACGCCGAGCAGCGGGTCGCGCTGCGTGTAGACGCGGCGCTGCCTGCCGTGCGGCGTCAGGTCGCACGAGTAGATCTGGCCGTCGTCCTTCAGCGCCTCGGCCGCGCCGAAGTGCAGCACGTCGGCGACGCGGCCGGCCTCGTAGGTCGCATCCTTCAGGCTCAGGCCCGACTCGACGCTGATCAGCGAGGCCACCTGCGCGCTGCGCTCATGCACCAGCGTGCCGCACCGGTCCAGGATGGCCGCGCGCTCGAAGCGGGTCAGGCGAGGGCGGAAGGCCTGCGCGATCTCGAACGCGCGGCGCACCTCGGCGAGCGTCGCCTTCGGCACGCGCGCGATCGCCTGGCGCGTGAACGGGTTGCGCACGACGATGCAGCGCTCGCCGCCGCGGTCGGCGCCGACCGTCTCGCCCGCGATCCGCATGCCGTGGTTCGGGATCTCCACTGGATCAGTGCGCATGGTTCAAGGCAAGCTCGAACGCGTCGAAGTTGCGCCAGCGGCGCTTCGCGGGCAGGTCGCTCGCGCGGCGGTTCAGGATCAGCGGCACGCGCTGCTCGGACAGGCCGCCGTGCGAGCGCAGCGGCGCATCGAGCGCCGAGAGATCGTGGCGCGCCTGCGCCGTGCCGATCACGGTGTAGCGCCCGGCGACGACGACGAGGTCGCCGATCCGGTCGGCCGGCAGCTCGAAGCGTTCGGCCGCCGCGGCGCGATCGAGCACGAGCTCGATGCCGGGCAACGCCGCGATGCGCTCGATCAGCGCCGGCACGTCGGCTTCGCGCGGCAGGTATACGGTCGCGAACGAACCGAGCGCGCCGTGGTGCACGACGTACGGGTCGGTGATCGGCAGGATCACGCGCGCCCTGCGGCCCGGCGCTTCCTCGCCGGTGCCGAGCCAGCCGTCGAGCACGTCCTGCAGGTAGATCACGTCGGGCTGGGCGTCCATGCGGGTCTTCGGGTTCATGCCGTGGTCGGCGGTCAGCACGATCACGCAGCCCATCGCGTCGAGCTGGCCGAGATAGCCGTCCATCATCTTGTAGAACGCGTCGGCGTGCTCGGTGCCGGGCGCGTGCTTGTGCTGCACGTAGTCGGTGGTCGAGAGGTACATCACGTCGGGCCGGATGCTGGTGCGCTGCATCAGCTTCACGCCGGCGGCGAACACGAATTCGGAGAGCTTGGCGCTGTAGACCGACGGCACATCCATGCCGACGAGGTCGATCACGCCGCTGATGCCGTTCTCCTCGTGCGTGGCCTCGTCGGCCTTCTCGGCCGAGAAGCAGACGCCGCGCATCTTGTGGCCGAGCAGCTTGCGCAGCTTGTCCTTCGCGGTGACGACCGCGACCGCATGGCCGGCATCGGCCAGCGCCGCCAGGATGCTGGGCGCGCGCAGCCACTTCGGGTCGTTCATCATGACCTCGGCGTCACTCGCCGTGTCGTACAGGTAGTTGCCGCAGATGCCGTGCACCGACGGCGGGGCGCCGGTGACGATGGACAGGTTGTTCGGGTTCGTGAAGCTCGGGATCACGCAGTCGGCGACGAGCGCGGTGCCGTTGGCCAGCACGCTCTTCAGCCACGGCATGCGGCCGTGCGCGACGGCCTGCGCGATGTAGTCGGGCTCGCAGCCGTCGACGCAGACGACGACCGTCGGGTGCATGGGCCGCAGGTATTCGCGGTTGTTGACGCTGATCATGTCGCGGCGGCTTCGCGGCTCTGCTGCCGCAGGTTGTTCTTGATCGTGCGCTCCTTGCTCTCGATCACGTGGTCGAACAGCGCCCGGCCCGCGGCTTCCGGGTCGCCCGAGGCGATCGCCTTGACGATCTGCCGGTGCTCGTTGGCCGAGATCGGCAGCAGCCAGCCGTCGGCCAGGTTCAGGCGCCGGAACAGGCTCAGCTCCTTGATCAGCTTGCGGTAGATCGCGGTCAGCTTGCGGTTGCCGGCGAGCTCGACCAGCCGGTCGTGGAACTGCAGGTTCAGCAGGTGATAGCGGCGCGCGTCCTTGGCCTTGACGACCTGCTCCATCTGGTCGACCAGGCTGCGGATCTCCTTGAGCTGCGCCGCGGTGATCTTCTCGGCGAGGCGGCGGCCGACCAGCTCGTCCATCGCGGCGCGCAGATCGAAGATCTCGACCGCCTCGTCGATCGGGATGTCGCGCACGAACACGCCGCGGTTCTTCTCGGTGCGCACCAGGCCGGCTTCCTCGAGGATGCGGAAGGCCTCGCGCAGCGGGCCGCGCGAGACGCCGAGCTTGGCCGCGAGCGCCACTTCGGTGAGCTTTTCGCCGGGCGCGAGCTCTCCGGAGAGGATCATCCGCTCGAGCTCGCCTTGCACCACGCTGGTCAGCGAGCTGGTCTGGAGCAGCGCGATCGTCGGGTGGGGCGCGATGGTGGCACTCATCGATGACAGGCGGATGTCAGGGTTCGTCCAGCGCTGCCGATTGTCGACAATCAGCAGGAAACAGTTGACGCCCATTCTGGCCCACCGCCAGAATGGCCGCAAGCGCAAGGTCTTGTTGGCACAACGCTTGCACGGCACTTCGCCGCCGCCTTCTTTACCCACTCCGCTCCCACTCTTAGCCCACCGGAGAGACACGCATGAATCTGGGTTACCTCAAGCCGGCGCTCGCGCTGCTCGCGCTGGCCGCATCGACCGGCGTCTTCGCGCAGAAGACCTCGCTGACCGTCTACACCGCCCTCGAGACCGATCAGCTCAAGGCCTACGAGGCCGGCTTCGCCAAGGTCAATCCCGACATCGAGATCAAGTGGGTGCGCGACTCCACCGGCGTGATCACCGCGAAGCTGCTCGCCGAGAAGGCGAATCCGCAGGCGGACGTCGTGATGGGCGTGGCCGCGTCCAGCCTCGCACTGCTCGACACGCAAGGCATGCTGATCCCGTACGCGCCGCTGAACCTCGACGGCATCATGAGCCAGTACCGCGACAAGAAGAACCCGCCGGCCTGGTTCGGCATGGACGTGTGGGGCGCGACGATCTGCTTCAACACGGTCGAGGCGCAGAAGAAGAACATCCCGAAGCCCGAGAGCTGGAAGGACCTGACCAAGCCGGTCTACAAGGGCCAGATCGTGATGCCGAACCCGGCCTCGTCGGGCACCGGCTTCTTCGACGTGAGCGCGTGGCTCACGCTGTGGGGCGACGACGGCGGCAAGGGCGGCGGCTGGAAGTACATGGATGCGCTGCACGAGAACATCGCCCAGTACACCCACTCGGGCTCCAAGCCGTGCAACATGGCGGCCACCGGCGAGTACGTGATGGGCATCTCGTTCGAGTACCGTGCGAACACGAACAAGGCCAAGGGCGCGCCTATCGAATTGGTGTTCCCGAAGGAGGGCCTGGGCTGGGACCTCGAAGCCTTCGCCATCCACAAGGGGACGAAGAAGCTCGAGGCGGCGAAGAAGCTCGCCGATTGGGCCTCGAGCAAGGACGCGATGAAGCTGTACGGCAAGAACTTCGCGATCACCGCGATCCCGGGCGTCGCCGAGCCGCTGAAGAACGTGCCGGCCGACTATGAAGCGCGGCTCGTGAAGATGGACTTCGCGACGACCGCGAAGAACCGCGAGCGCGTGCTGGCCGAGTGGACGAAACGCTACGACGCGAAGTCGGAAGCGAAGAAGTAGGCGACGGTGCCTCGCCGGGTACGGCATTCAGGATGAGCACCACCCCATACCTGCACCTCGAGGGCATCCGCAAGTCGTTCGGGAGCTTTCAAGCGCTGCACGACATCGATCTGACGATCGAGAAGGGCGAGTTCGTCTGCTTCCTCGGGCCCTCGGGCTGCGGCAAGACCACGCTGCTGCGCATCGTCGCCGGGCTCGAGACGCAGACGGCCGGGCGCATCGAGCAGAACGGTCGCGACATCTCGGTGCTGCCGCCGGGCAACCGCGACTACGGCATCGTGTTCCAGTCGTACGCGCTGTTCCCGAACCTGACGGTCGCCGACAACGTCGCCTACGGCCTGGTCAACCGCCGGCAGCCGAAGGCCCAGATCGCGCAGCGCGTCGACGAGCTGCTCAAGCTCGTCGGCCTGCCGGGCAGCGGAACCAAGTACCCGGCGCAGCTGTCGGGCGGGCAGCAGCAGCGCATCGCGCTCGCGCGGGCGCTGGCCACGTCGCCGGGGCTGCTGCTGCTCGACGAGCCGCTGTCGGCGCTCGATGCGATCGTGCGCGTGCACCTGCGCCAGGAGATCCGCTCGCTGCAGCGCAAGCTCGGCGTCACGACGATCATGGTCACGCACGACCAGGAGGAAGCGCTGTCGGTCGCCGACCGCATCGTCGTGATGAACCAGGGCGTGATCGAGCAGGTCGGCACGCCGCAGGAGGTCTACGAGCGGCCGGCCTCGCCGTTCGTCGCCGAGTTCATCGGCAAGGTCAACGTGCTGGCCGCGAGTTCGCTGGGTGACGGGCGGTTCCGCATCGGCCGGCTCGACCTGCAGGGCGCCAGCCACTGCCAGGGGCATCCGGCGGGCCAGCCGGTGCGGGTCTATCTTCGCCCCGAAGACCGGATCGCCGACGGCAGCTTCGACGGCGTCGGCCAGCGGCTCTGGGGCGAGGTCAGCAGCGTCGAGTTCCTGGGCGGCGCCTGCCTCGCGCAGATGGCGATAGACGAGCTCGAGGGCCAGCCGCTGCTCGTGTCGTTCTCGCTGAACCAGATGCACGACCTCGGCGTGCGGGTCGGCGCCCGGCTCGAGCTCGCGCTGCGCAGCGACCGGATCCGGGTCTTCTGACGCGCTTGCCCGATGGCCGCCGTCCTGTCGCTGCCCGACGCTCCCGTGCTGCGCCAGCGTGCGCACTGGACCGATCGGGTGGCGCATGCGGCGATGCTGGCGCTGATCGCCGTGCTGCTCGTGTTCCTCGCCGGGCCGCTCGCGAGCATCCTCGTCAAGTCGCTGCAGAACGCCGACGGCGCGTACGCCGGGCTCGGCAACTTCGCGAGCTATTTGCAGACGCCGGCGCTGCTGAGCTCGCTGTGGCACAGCGTCTGGGTCTCGCTGCTGGTCACGTTCGTCACGGTGCCGCTGGCGTTCGGCTTCGCCTATGCGCTCGCGCGCAGCTGCATGCCGTTCAAGCCGGTGTTCCGCACGATCGCGCTGGTGCCGCTGCTCGCGCCGTCGCTGCTGTCGGCCTTGTCGCTGATCTACTGGTTCGGCAACCAGGGCATCGCCAAAGGCGTGCTGCAGGTGCTCGGGTTCGAGACGATCTACGGTGCGCCGGGCGTCGTCGTCGCCGAGTGCTTCGCGGTGTTCCCGCACGTGCTGATGATCCTCGTGACCGCGCTGTCGCTCGCCGACGCGCGGCTCTACGAAGCGGCCGATGCGCTGGGCACCTCGGCCCGCCGCCGCTTCTTCACGATCACCCTGCCCGGCGCGAAGTACGGGCTGATCTCGGCGGCGCTGGTCGCCTTCACGCTCGTGATGACCGACTTCGGCGTACCGAAGGTGATCGGCGGCAACTTCAACATGCTGGCGACCGACGTGTTCAAGCTCGTGATCGGCCAGCAGGACTTCCAGCGCGGCGCAGTCGTCGGCCTGTTGCTGCTGACGCCGGCGGTGCTGACCTTCGTGATCGACTGGCGCGTCAACGCGAAGCAGACCGCGATGCTGAGCGCACGCGCCGTGCCGTATGGCCCCAAGCCCGCGCGCGGCTTCGATGCGGCGATGACGGCCTATGCGCTGCTGATCGCCGCGCTGATGCTCGCGATGCTCGGGATGGCGGTGTTCGCGTCGTTCGCGAGCTTCTGGCCGTACAACCTCGCGCCGACCTGGCGCCACTACACGATGGGGCTGGTCGACGCCGAAGTCGGCGGTGCGTTCGTCAACAGCCTGCAGCTCGCGGCCGGCACCGCGTTCTTCGGCACGATCCTCGTGTTCATCGGCGCGTACATGCTCGAGAAGACCCGCGGCCTGGCCTGGGCCCGGCCGTTGGTGCGGCTGCTGGCGATGCTGCCGATGGCGGTGCCGGGCCTGGTGCTGGGCCTGGGCTACATCTTCTTCTTCAACGCGCCGGCGAACCCGCTGCATGGCCTTTACCAGACGCTGCCGTTGCTGATCCTGTGCACGATCGTCCACTTCTACACCACCGGCCACCTGACGGCGGTGACCGCGCTGAAGGCGCTGGACGCCGAGTTCGAATCGGTCTCGGCGTCGCTGAAGGTGCCGTTCTTCAAGACCTTCTGGCGCGTGACGCTGCCGATCTGCACGCCCACGCTGCTGGACATCGCGCGCTACTTCTTCATCAACGCGATGACGACGATCTCGGCCGTCGTGTTCCTCTATTCGCCCGACACCAAGGTCGCGGCGATCGCAATCCTGAACCTCGACGAAGCCGGCGAGGCCGGCCCCGCCGCGGCCTGCGCGGTGCTGATCACCGCCGGGTCGACTATCGTCACGCTGCTTTTCATCGCGCTGGGCTGGTGGGTGGATCGGCGCACCCAGGCCTGGCGCAATCCGACCCCACGCTGATGAGCCTGAAGAACGGACCAGACAGACCATGGACCGCGATGCCATCCTGCTGACCCCCGGCCCGCTGACGACCACGCTGCGCACCAAGCTCGCGATGCTGCGCGACTGGGGCTCGTGGGACGCGGACTTCAACGCGCTGACCGCCGAGGTGCGCCGCGAGCTGCTGAAGATCGTGCACGGCGAAGAGTCGCACGTCGTCGTCCCGCTGCAGGGCAGCGGCACGTTCTCGGTCGAGGCGG
>Ga0070706_100002706_pt1 | contig 17735 bp, 17 predicted proteins | sample KBSK5501metaG_FD_65476 | JGI IMG/M metagenome (GOLD analysis project Ga0070706, IMG submission 65476) | Corn, switchgrass and miscanthus rhizosphere microbial communities from Kellogg Biological Station, Michigan, USA - KBS K5-50-1 metaG | ecosystem: Host-associated > Plants > Roots >... | reverse complement strand
AGCTCTGGGTAGGACGAGATGCCGTGCGCGCGCATCAAACGCGTCACGTTCGCCCGCTCCGTGTACTCGGGCGTCGGCATCCACGCGAAGTCTTCCACGAGGAACAATGGTATCGGCGGCCCGGGTGGCACGCGTCGTGCTTCGCCCGTCGCGCGCGCAACCCCTACACTGGCGATGTCACCGTTGAGGGCCTGAAGATGACCCAGAAGACGACCCAGAAAACGACCCAGAAAAAGACAGAGTGGCGGATCGAGAAAGACTCGATGGGGGAGGTTCGCGTGCCTCAAGACGCGTATTGGGGCGCACAGACACAGCGCGCTGTTGACAATTTCCCCGTGAGCGGCATGCGGATGCCGCGTCGGTTCATCGAAGCGCTCGGGTTGATCAAGTGGGCCGCCGCAACGGCGAACGAAGAGCTCGGCCACCTGGACGCGAAGAAAGCAGACGCCATCAGGCGCGCGGCCGACGAAGTCGTCTCTGGAACGCTCGACGATCAGTTCCCGATCGACGTCTTCCAGACCGGATCGGGCACCTCCACCAACATGAACGCGAACGAGGTCATCGCGAACCGCGCGTCGGAGCTGCTCGGAGGCAGCCGCGGCTCGAAGGAGATCCATCCAAACGACGACGTCAACGGCGGACAGTCCTCGAACGACGTGATCCCGACGGCGATCCACCTCGCTGCGCTCACGGCCATCCGGGACGAGCTGACCCCCGCACTTACCACTCTCGAGGGGGCTGCGCGCGCGAAGGCCGAGGCGTGGGCCAACGTGTTGAAAGTCGGTCGTACACACTTGATGGACGCGACGCCGATCACGTTCGGACAAGAATTCGGCGGCTATGCGACGCAGATCGCGAAGGGTCTGGACCGGATCGAAGACGCTCAGAAGCGGCTGATGGAACTCGCTCTCGGAGGCACCGCCGTCGGCACGGGTATCAACGCCGAGCCGGGATTCGCAGCGAGAACGATCGCGATCATCGCGGAGCGCACCCGTCTCGCGCTTCGAGAGGCGGACGATCACTTCGAAGCGCAGGGCGGCAAGGATGCCTGTGTCGAGATGTCGGGCACGCTACGAACGATCGCTGCGTCGATGATGAAGATAGCGAATGACATCCGATGGATGGGGTCTGGACCGCGCGCGGGGATCGGCGAGCTGAAGCTTCCAGAGCTGCAGCCGGGAAGCTCGATCATGCCGGGGAAGGTCAACCCGGTGATCCCCGAAGTTGTCACGCAGGTCGCAGCGCAGATCTTCGGAAACGACGTCACGGTTGCGATGTGCGGCGCCATGGGTAACTTCGAGCTCAACGTCTTCATGCCTGTGATCGCGCGCAACCTGCTCGAGTCGATCCATCTGCTGGCGTCGGCAGCAAGGCTGCTCGCCGAAAAATGTGTCGAAGGCCTGCAGCCGGATGTGGAGCGCGCGCGCGCGCTGGTCGAGCAGTCCTTCCCGATCGTGACCGCGCTGGTTCCGGCGCTCGGGTACGACTTGTGCGCGGAGATATCAAAGGAAGCGTTCTCCAGCGGGCGAAGCATCCGCGAGGTGGTGCTGGACCGAGGGCTGCTCGGCGAGAAAGAGCTTGATGAGGCGCTCGACCTCATGAAGATGACTCGCGGCGGGATCGTGGCGCCGGGCCTCGGCGGCGGCTAAGCCTCCTCCGGCTGGATGATGATGTCGCATCGCCTTCGAGGAGTTCCGTGCGTTCTTATCGTCCTTGCAGCCTGCAGCTCCGCGGCACCGCGCGCGCACACCACATCGACACCGACCTCGACACCGAAGACGAGCAAGCCGGCGACGGGTCGGTCCCCCGGCCCCACGGGATCGCTGGCGCGCTTGCCCTACGACGTCGAGCGCGCGGCCGGGGCAGTCGTCGGGGGAACCGGGTACCTCCTCGGAGGGCTCGTACCGGGAGATCGGTCGGTCTCCCCCATCCTGTCGGTCGATCTCACCACCGGCGTTGCGCGGCGCATCGCCGCACTGCCCGCCGCTGCTCACGACGCTGCGGCGGTCGCTCTGGGCGGCAATATCTACCTCCTCGGCGGGAGCGGCTCATCCGGGACGCTCGTTCAGCGATTCGACCCGTCCTCCCGGAGCGTCACGACGGTCGGCACGCTCCCTCGAACGTTGTCCGACCTCGGGGCGGTCGCGGTCGGCAACACGATCTACGTTGTCGGCGGGTTCGACGGGCAGCACGCGCGGCGTGAGATCCTTGCGACAACGGATGGCCGAATGTTCACCGTCGCCGCGATGCTCCCCCGCGGTCTCCGCTATATGGCGGTCGCCGCAGCCGGATCGAAGCTGCTCATCGTGGGGGGTCAAACAGACTCCTCCCTTGCTTCTCGAGACGTCCTCCTGGCGGATCCGGCGACTGGCTCAGTGCAGCAGCTTGGGACGCTCCCCGTCGCGAACGCCCACGCGGTGGCCGTCGTTCGCGGCGATGTCGCTTTCGTCATCGGCGGTCGCGACGCAGCGGGTCGTCCGACCGCTCGCGTCTGGAGGATCTCGTTGCCGGGAGGCTCGATCGCCGCTGCCGCGCCACTTTCCATCCCGCTCGCAGACGCGACGCTTCTGGCCGGCGCCGACCGGACGATCCTGGCCGGTGGGGCGACCGGGAGCGCTCCGCAAGGTGGCGAGACGAGCAAAGAGATTCTCTTTCCCCAACACTGATCCCGGGGCTGACGCCGGCACACGCGGCCCCCGGTATGCTTCTCGCCGGTGAACCCCCTTCGTACGTCCGCCCGTTTCCGCGCGGCCCTGATCTTGGCTTCGCTCGGCCTGATCGCGTCGGCGTGCCCGACCGGAACCGGCCGGCCCACCGCCGCATCGTCGTCGGCGAAGACGACGCCGGCTGCTTCCTCGCGCGCGCCCTCGACGCCCCCCGTCTCATCGTCTCAAGCCGGTGGGGTGAACGTGTACGCGGCCGCAACGGGGGGGATCCTGGCACGCCTCCGGTCGATCCCGACGCGCGTATACGTCCCGAACTCGATCGGGAACACGATCAGCGTGATCGACCCTGCGACGTTCAAAGTCATCGATAAGTATTCGGTCGGTATCGAGCCGCAGCACGTGACGCCGTCACGCGACATGCGGTGGCTCTACGTCGACCAAGGCAACACGGGGAACCTGACGGTGATCGACCCCCGGACGGGGAAGATCGCGCACATCATCCCCAACGTCACTGACCCCTACAACCTCTACTTCACGCCGGACGGAACCAAGGCCGTCGTCGTTGCGGAAGACAACAAGCGGCTCGACTTCAGAGACCCGGTCAACTTCAAGCTGCTCAAGAGCGTCACGATCCCGTGGCCCGGCGTCGACCACCTCGACTTCACTGCCGACGGCCGGTACCTCCTCGCATCGACCGAATACTCGGGAATGGTCGTGAAGGTCGACACCGTCGCGATGAAGATGGTGTCGCATCTGTACGTCGGCGGAAAGCCGATCGACGTTCGCCTGTCACCCGACGGCTCGGTGTTCTTCGTCGCGAACCAATGGCTTTCGGGCGTCTCCGTCGTCGACCCGGTACACATGAAGCAGATCAAGTTCATCCGAACCGGTCTCGGCGCGCACGGCTTTGCCGTTAGTCGGGATGCGAAGCTCTTCTACCTGAGCAACCGGATCGCCGGAACGATCTCGGTGCTGGACCCGTTCAAGCGAATCGTCCTCAAGACCTGGAAGGTCGGCGGAAGCCCCGACATGATGCAGGTATCGCCCGACGGCTCGCAGCTCTGGTTCTCGAACCGATTCGACGGATACGTCACCGTTCTCAACACCAAGACCGGCGCCATCATCGCGAAGATCCGCACAGGAGCCTCCCCACACGGCCTTTGCTACTTCCCGCAGCCGGGCAACATCAGCCTCGGCCACAACGGCGTCTACCGCTGACCCCTAGACCGGCGGCCAGGGATACGCGCGCCGGTCCTCCGGCGGATCAGGAAACCCCCGCGTTCCGAGCAGCCCATCGAGGCGCGCGCGCGCAGCATCGACCTCGTACGCGGTTAGCCAGCGATCCAGAACAGAGAGGTCCGCGCGCGCAAGATCCGCAGCGAGATCCTCATCGATCGGCTCTCCCGCGAAGTCCCAGATCACGGTTCGCAGCTTCGGATCGCTGTGGAAGCACACGCCGTGATCGACGACCCAGATGCGACCGCCTTCGCGATCGAGCAGACAGTGACCGCCCTTCCGGTCGGCGTTGTTCATGATGTGATCGAACAGCGCCACGCGTCGGAACGTCGCCGCGTGCTCCGGCATGAGCGTGAAGTAATGCAGCTCAGGATCGTGGTCGATGTAGAGCTGCATCGAGCCGATCCCTTCGGGTCCATCGCGCTCGACGGTCGGTGGGACGAGCGACCATCCGATCGCTTCGCTCAGCTCATAGGCCCCGATCTCGCGCCGGTACAGCGTCCCGTCCGGGAAGTCCCATAACGGCGTCTCGCCGGCGCGCGGCTTGTAGACCCCGACGACCTTCACGTCGTCCTGAGCGACGGTGACGGCGAACGTGTAGTTCGACGCGCCGGGAAGGAGGCCGAGGATCTCGACCTCGCCGTCGCGCAAGAGCGTCTTCACGCGATCCGCTGTGAGGCGCACGTGCTTACTCGTCTCGGTAGGACCGGTGACCGTTCATCGCGGGACAGATGTGGTTCTCTGGCTCGAGCGGGTACCCGCAGAACTGACATCGCGGCCGGCCGGCGGCGACGATCTCGAGCGCGTGGACGGCCATCGCGCGCGCTTGCGCTCTTGTTGCGACGAAGCGCGCGCGCGCGGAAACACCGGCGTCCTCTTCGGATTCCATCTCCATGATCACGATCTCGACGCTGGCGGTCGCCTCTTCGTACTCGATCGCGATCTCGCCGACGCGCCACTCGGGCTCGAGCGGTTCTTCTAGCTCGAGTGCAGGGCCGTCGGGCAGAGGCCCTTCGTCCACCTCGGGAAGCGTGCCGAGGAGCTGCAGGAGCGCTTCGGCAAGCAGCCGGACCTGCTCCTTCTCCGCCAGAAGCGTCACCGACGCCGGCCCAGACTTCGCCTGGACGTAGAAGCTCCGCTGGCCGGGCTCGCCGACCGCGCCTGCAGTGATGCGATCGACGGGATCGATGTCGAAGCTCTCGCTCACGCTTGCCTCCGAGCGAGTGTCGACAGATCACCGGTGTCGTTCACGCGCTGGATGATCGGCCCGTACTCGAAGAAATGGATCGCGCTCACCGACGCAGGATCGATGTTGAGACGCCGGTACAGGTCGATGTGCACCCCTGAATAGTGCGCGACGGAAAGCCGGATCCAATCCCCGTGGCTGACAACGGCGACGACCTGCTTCGGGTGTTCGGCTCGAAGCTGTTCGATCGCCGCCACCGCGCGCGCCTGCGTTTCGCGGAGCGATTCACCGTTGGGGAAGCGAACGTCGGACGGCCACGCGCGCAACCGCGACCACAGCTTCCCTTTCGCAAGCGTCTTGAGCGAGCGGCCCTCGAGCGCGCCGTACTTCACTTCGCCGAGCTCCTCGCGCTGGCGTACCCGAACCTTGTGATCGCGCGCGACTGGCAACGCCGTCTCCAACGAACGATCGAGCGGCGACGAGTAGACCGCATCGATCTGGACGTCGTGAAGTCGTTCGGCTAAGCGATCGGCCTGCGCGCGACCTTCATCGGACAGATGAACGCCGGACGCCCAGCCGCTCAGCTTGTTACCGACGTGTGGGGTGAGACCGTGCCGTATCAGAAGCAGAAGCATGGTCGCTCAGTGTATGCGGGTGTTGCGAGCACCGTCGGCAGTCACCGATAGATCTTTCCGCCGCCGTCGCGGAACTCGGCTGCCTTCTCTGCCATCCCGGCCTCGAGGGCCTGCTCGTCATCGATCTTGTGCGACGCGGCGTACTCGCGCACGTCTTGCGTGATCTTCATCGAGCAGAAGTGCGGCCCGCACATGGAACAGAAATGCGCTTTCTTCGCCGGCTCCGCCGGCAGCGTTTCGTCGTGGAACCCACGGGCGCGTTCGGGATCGAGCGAGAGATTGAACTGGTCCTCCCAGCGGAACTCGAAGCGTGCCTTGCTGAGCGCGTCGTCCCACTCCTGCGCGCGCGGGTGTCCTTTGGCGAGATCGGCCGCGTGCGCGGCGATCTTGTACGCGATGACCCCCTCACGGACGTCGTCGCGGTCCGGCAGCCCCAGGTGTTCCTTCGGCGTCACGTAACAGAGCAAGGCCGTGCCATACCAGCCGATCATCGCGGCACCGATGGCCGAGGTGATGTGGTCGTAGCCCGGAGCGATATCGGTCGTCAGCGGACCCAGGGTGTAGAAGGGTGCCTCACGGCACCACTCGAGCTGCAGGTCCATGTTCTCTTTGATCTTGTGCATCGGAACGTGGCCGGGTCCCTCGATCATGACCTGGACGTCGTGGCGCCACGCGATCTCGGTCAGCTCTCCGAGTGTCTTCAGCTCCGCAAGCTGTGCCTCGTCGTTCCCGTCTGCGATGGAGCCCGGCCGCAACCCATCACCGAGTGAGAAGCTGACGTCGTACGCGCGCATGATCTCGCACAGCTCCTCGAAGTGCGTGTACAGGAAATTCTCTTCGTGGTGTGCGAGGCACCACGCCGCAAGGATCGATCCCCCGCGACTCACGATGCCGGTCATTCGCTTGGCCGTCATCGGGACGTACCGCAAGAGCACGCCGGCGTGCACGGTGAAGTAGTCGACGCCTTGCTCGCACTGCTCGATCACCGTGTCGCGGTAGACATCCCAGGTGAGCTCTTCTGCCTTGCCGTCCACTTTCTCGAGCGCTTGGTAGATCGGCACCGTTCCGATCGGGACCGGCGAGTTGCGGATGATCCACTCGCGCGTCGTATGGATGTCGCTGCCGGTCGAGAGGTCCATGACGGTATCGGCGCCGAGTCGCGTCGCCCACGTCATCTTCTCGACCTCCTCCTCGATGGAGGATGCGACGGCCGAGTTCCCGATGTTCGCGTTGATCTTCACCAAGAAGCTGCGACCGATGATCATCGGTTCCGACTCGGGATGGTTGACGTTGGCCGGGATGATCGCTCTGCCGCGCGCAACCTCATCGCGAACGAACTCGGGCGCCACGCCTTCGCGCACCGCGCAGAACTCCATCTCCGGCGTGATGGTCCCACGCCTCGCGTACGCCATCTGCGTGACGGCGGCCCCGCCACGAGCACGCAGGGGTTTCGTGCGCGCTCCGCCGAAGCCGGGGATCGTCCAGCCGCTCGTCTTGCCTTCGTACTCTTCGACGTCGCCTCGCTCGAGCACCCAGTGCCGCCGCAACGCCGGCAACCCCTCCAGGATGTCGACCGGTAGCGATGGGTCGGTGTGAAAGCCGCTCGTGTCGTATAAGCGCAGCGGAGCGTTGTCTTCGACCCCGTACTCCGCAGACGTCGGCGACTGCTCAACCTCTCGGAACGGAACGCGCAGGTCTTCGCGCGAGCCGGTCACGTAGACCTTGTGGCTCCGAGAACGTGAAAGCTGCGTTCCGATCTGTGGGAACGTCGTGACCATGATCCATCCCTCCGCCGGTGCTAACCGGATCAGGTTCTGACGGTCGGTGACAGTGCAGCCACCCTCTCAGCCCGGTCCTTCCCGAGCTCCCGTGCGTTCAATCCTACCCCGCCGCCGCGAGCGAAGATGGCGAGCTGCTAACGCGCCGCGCTGTCGAAGAAAACCGCGAGCGAGGCCGTGAAACTGTGCCAGAAATTCCTCGACCCGATTGGTCCAAGCTCGCCGTTCGCGAAGATCCCTGCGAGCGGCGTGCCGAGCACCTTGCTCACCATCGCGGCGTCGTGATCCGGCTCGTCGAACATGTTCGATCCACGGCCGTTGCACGTGAAAAGCAGCGCGCCGGCCGGTACGACGTCGAGGCTGGTCAGGAGCTGATGCAGGGCATCGTCTGCCGCCTCGGGATCGCGTATGTGGAACTGCACCGTCTCGCCCACGCCGACGACATCCCCCACCGCGACCACGCCGGTCTCGGCGTCTGCACCGACCACGTTTCGCACGACGAAGTCCCCGGCCGCGAAGTCCGTCTTGTACTCATCGACGACACGCCCCAGGAACAAGCCGTTCTGCATCAGCGCGCGCTCACGAGGGCTTGCCTGCGTCCAGATCTCGTTGATCCGCTCAACCGGTCTGCCGCCGGCAAGCTCGAAGATCATGTTGCGGTCGGCGCGGGTGATCGTCGCCGGCTCTCCGATCGGGCGGCATCCTTGGGAAACTAACGGCCGCACCCGCACGCGGCCGCTGATGCCGGCACAGACCGCGCCGCCGGTCCGAACCTCTCCGTTGAGAAGGAGACGGGCTTGTCCTTCTGCGTGGACACCACTGGCGACGCCGCCGACGACGAGCATGCCCGGCGCGTCCTCGTTCATCTTCGAAAGCAGATGTCCCGCCGGGAACGAGAACGGGTCGCACATCATCACGACCGTTGCATCCGGAGCCATCCCTTCCGGCCAGCCGATGTACTCCGCGACACCGTCGCCCGTCTCGACGAAGTCCAGCGTGAAAGGAACAACCGATGTTTCCGGAAGGACGGCCGCCCAAACGGCGACCGCAGGCCCGGCCTCGAGCTCGTGAGGACCGGCGACGATCCCTTCCGCGCCAGAGCCGAGCACGACGGCGAGCGGGAAGCGCTCCTGAAGGGCCGTCGAGACTTCGTCGGCCGCGTCGCGATGGTCGTTTGAGAAGAAGACGAAAACGAGGTCGGGATGCTCGTCTTGGAAGGCGGCGGTGGCTTCTGCGGCCGCTTCGGCCGTTGCTCGGGCGGCGTCCATATCGGTCGAGAAGCCGGATCCGACGCGCACCGAGCTCACACGTCGCAGTGTAGCCTCGCGCTTGGGGCCCGGACTAGGGAGATCTCGGACCTAGTGCTTCACGAAGCGGACCTTCCTCGGCCGCTTCCTGGCGACCGAGGGATCCTTCGGAACAACGCTGAGGGACCCGTCGGCTTCAAGGACGACCAGCTTCGTCTCTTCGATCGACCCGATGCCGTGCTCCCGGAGCGCAGCCATCGTTTCATCGCCGGTGATGCCTTCGCGCTTAAGCTTGTCGGGAAGCCAATGCCCGTCGCGCGCGACCACGACACTCTTCGATTCGAGCAGCCGCTCGATGATCGGGAAACGAACCCGCAGCCTGGCGACCAGGAGGTTGAGCAAGAGCAGCGTCGCGATGATGACGAATCCGCCGCCGAGCGTCGTGTCTCGTCCCGTCATCGCCGGCTGGACCGCGTTGGCGACAAGAAGCACGAAGACAAGATCGAAGAGCGTGAACTGGCCGACCTCGCGTTTGCCGAACACGCGCAAGCCGACGAGCAGCACCAGGTAGATAGCGGCGGAGCGAACGATTAGCGCCCATACGGGTTCGCCGAGATCGAAGAGGTGCATGTGTCTCAGGATAGGGCTGATAACGAGCTTGACGGGGAGGCCGGAGCGTTGAGTTCAGAGCGCGGGAGCTACGTGCGCGCGCGGCGCAGCGCGCGGCGCGCATCCTCGATCGTCACCACTCGTCGCCGGTAGTTGTGCAGCGCGAACCGGTCGCAGGCGGTCTCCGCTGAAGAGTTCTTGTGCAGCACCTCGTACAGATACCAGTGGTACCACTCGTGGCAGTAGAGGAATCGCGCAACCTCCGCGCGCGTGCGGAACGTAACACCTTCGCTGAGCGGGACGAATCTCATCCCCTTCGCAGCGAGCCGCTTGGCGCCGAAGTGAACGACCTCTCCGAACGGATAGAACGGCTCCGGGATCTGAAGCGTGATGGTCTTGTCGTCGAACACCGTGTACGCGGCCAGGTGGGGCGCCGAGCGGTATCGCAGCGGCTGCACGATCAGCTCGTACCCGTCCGCCCTGGGCAGCCCCTCGATAGCCGCGCGCACCGCGGCCTCGTTCATCGCCGGAAGACGCGTGCGGATCCGCACTACGACGCGGGAGCGACGTGCTCGAGCTGCGCGCGTGTCGGCGGCTGGTAGAAGCTCAAGACGGCGTGTTGGCAGCCGGCCTGCTCGAATGCGGGAAGCATCCCGATCTGCTTCGCCATCTGATCTTCCTGATCCGGGTGGATGAAGATCTGGACGCCACGACGCACCTGCTTCGGATCTCGGCCGATCGCTTCGCAGTGCCCGTCGAGCACCTTGTTCAACCGGTCCCACTCCGCCGGATCGAAGCCGACGGCGTTCCACTCGTCGGCGTGCGTCGCGACAACCCGAAGCATCTTCTTCTCCCCGGTTCCTCCGACGACGATCGGCGGATGCGGTTTCTGCACGGGCTTCGGATTACTGAACGCGTCCTTCAGGTGGTAATACTGCCCATCGAAGTTCGCCTCGTCCTCTGTCCAGAGCAGCTTGATCACTTGCAAGGCCTCATCCAGCATCGCGATGCGGACGCCCGCGGTTGGGAAGTCGATGCCGTAGCCGGCGTGCTCTGCTTCGTGCCAGGCGGCGCCGAGGCCGAACTCCAACCGGCCGCCGGAGATGTGGTCGACGGTCGTCGCCATGTTCGCCAGCACGGCCGGGTGCCGGTAGGTCACGCCGGTTACCATGCAACCGATGCGCGCGCGCTTGACGATGGTCGCCATCGCGGCGAGCGTCGTCCACCCTTCGAGGGTGTCCTTCCGGAAGTCGGCAACACCACCACCGAGCCCGTAGAAATGGTCGTAGTTCCAGACGGCGTGGAACCCGAGCTCATCGGCAGCGCGCCAGAACTGTTCGAGCTCGGCGTAGGAGAAGAGCGGCGCAAGCTTGGCTGAGATCAGCATCCGCGTATCCTCTGCGCGCCGGGGCGCCGCGCGCAAATGGGCCGCGCGAAAGTGGTCAGACGGTTGGGCGATTGACGATGCGGTCTGCCCATGGGAACACGACGTACCACATCAGCGCGATGTATCCGATCGCCACCGCGACGTAGATCAGGACACGCTGCCAGCGGCGCGCGGGGAGGAACCGCCGGCGGCGGTGCCGGCCACCGGGCGCGCGGGTTCTCTTGACGCGTTCGTAGGTCATGCGGGAACCGGCGGCGGTGTCTGACCCGGAGCGGGAATGGTCTGGTCGGCCCAGATGACCAGCCGGTGCAAGGAGGTATGCGGCGGCGTGCACGTCGTGATCGCCAGTTTGTACGGGTCCTTGCTGCTCGGGTCGCCGTTCAGGACCCACCCGTCGGTCTTTTCGATCTGCTTGGGCGGGCTCGTGACCGTATATGTGTAGCGGCCCGCCGCCGTGTCGATGTAGATCCGATCTCCCACTCGCATCTGGTTGATGTTGATGCACGGAGAGCCCCACCCCGTCCGGTGGCACGCAAGCCCGACCGTTCCTACTTGCCCGGGAAGCTGGGTCTGTGGGTAGTGCCCCGGCCCGTATGCCAGCGAATACAACGAGATCCCTTGAACGACGATGCGGGACCAGCCGGACCCGAGCCGTGGGATCGTCAGCCTGAATAGAGGGGTGGGACCGTTGTATTTCACTGGTTTGGCAACCGGCGTCGGAGAACCGGAGACGGTCGGCCGGACGCTGGGCTTCAGGATCTGCGGGTCGAAGACCTCCGCGAGCACCTCTTGGCGGTGGTTCGTGATGAGCGACGTCCCAATCTCCTCGTAGGCGACGAAAAGGAGCAACGTCAGCCCGAGGACGATGAAGATGTTGCCGATCGACCGAACCGCTCTCATGTGCCTCAGTGTACGAGTGGACTGCCGTTGTCGCAGTAGCTCTCCGAGAACGAGAACGTTCGGAAAAGGTAGAAGGGGTGGTCTCCCACCCCTTCTGAAGTCTCTTAGGGTCCATCTCTCATCGGTGGCCCCTGCGAGCGGCGCCATCGAAGGCGCGCGCGCGTCGGTGGCCCACGTCTTCGCCGCATCCGCCAAGACCGGCGGTTCGCAGCGAGCATGACGCCTCGCCCGGCCACGCTACTGGAAGGTGTGAACGCGGGCCGGACCCGACCCCGTTCCTTCCGCGTGGCCAATACAACACCCACGGCGATGAAGAGCAGTCCAACGAGCCCGGTGCTCTCGCTGTTCGTGCCCGTCTTCACCAGGATGACTGGCAGCACGACGGTGACCACCGCCGTGTCGGTATCCGTTGCCCTCCGACCGAGGACGTCGGTACCACTAGCCGTTGCAACATTCCTGAGGAGCCCGGCGACGTTTGGCAACGTCGTCGTCTTGGTTAGCGTCGTGCTTGCGCCCGGCGCCAGTGAAGCGATGGTTCCGATCGTTCCGAGCTTGTCGTCGGTCACCAAGATGTTGAATAGCGTGACCTCGCCCGTGTTCGTCACCTTGAACGAGTAGGTGACGGTGTCTCCCGGTGCGCCGCTCGTCGGCGTGACCGACTTCTCGATCAAGATCCCGAGCGGCTTGAGTGTGTTCGTGACCGTAACCGTCACGGTCTGTGTTGCCCCAACGGTGAACTCACCAGCTGGGTCGATCGTCGGTGCATTGTTGACGTCCGGCAGGCCCGTCTCCGTGACCTTGCAGCTCGATCCCGCCGGGATGTTGTCCTGTGTGACCGAATCCGAACCGGTCACTTGCAGGTCGTAGTGCTGCGTTGGGTTGGTGCAGTCGAGACTGAAGTGGAAGACCGTGTTCTGCTCTTCCGCAGGTGCGACCTTCACGATCGTGACCGCGCCCGGCTTGAGAGTGTTCGTAACGGTGACCGTCACGTTTTCGGTCGCGTGCACGGTGAACGCACCCGACGGGCTGATCACCGCAGGCTCGAACGTCGAGCCTGGGTCATCCTCGGTCACTGTGCAGCTCGAGTCGGCGGGGATACCCGACTGTGTAACGCTTCCCGACCCGGTGACTTGCACGTGGTAGACGTTCGCCGGGTTCGTGCAGGTGATCGTGAAGTGGAAGACGGTCGACTGCTCGCTGGCAGGCGCGGTCTTCTCGATCGTGATCGAACCGGGCTTGAGGGTGTTCGTGACCGTGACCGTCACACCGGTGTTGGCGTCGACGGTGAAGGTCCCCGACGGCGAGATGACCGGCGGGTTGAAGCGGTCGGGCACGTTCGTCTCGGTAACCTGGCAACTCGAGCCGGCCGGGATACCCGTTTGGGTAACGCTTCCCGTCCCGGTGATCTGAACGTGGTAGACGTTCGCCGGGTTCGTACACGTGATGTCGAAGGTGAAGACGGTGCTCTGCTCAGACGCCGGCGCGGTCTTGTTGATCGTAACGGAGCCGGGCTTGAGGGTGTTCGTGACGGTGACGGTCACGCCGGTATTGGCGTCGACCGTGAAGGTTCCCGAGGGCGAGATGACCGGCGGGTTGAAGCGGTCGGGCACGTTCGTCTCGGTAACCTGGCAACTAGAGCCGGCCGGGATCCCGGTCTGCGTGACGCTGCCGCTACCCGTGATCTGAACGTGGTAGACGTTCACCGGGTTGGTGCACGTGATGTCGAAGGTGAAGACGGTGCTCTGCTCGGACGCCGGCGCGGTCTTGTTGATCGTGACGGAGCCGGGGGCGAGCGAGTTGGTCACCGTGACGGTCACCGTCTGGTTCGCGCCCACCGTGAATGCCCCCGACGGGTCGATGATCGGCGGGTTGAACGCAGAGCCGGGGTCGTCCTCTGTGACCGTGCAGCTCGATCCGGCGGGGATACCGCTCTGGGTAACGCTTCCCGTCCCGGTGACCTGGACGTGGTAGACGTTCGCCGGGTTCGTGCAGGTGATCGTGAAGTGGAACACCGTCGACTGTTGGCTCGCCGGCGCTGTCTTGTTAATCGTGATCCTGCCGGGGGCGAACGAGTTGGTCACCGTGACGGTCACCGTCTCGTTCGACGTCACCGTGAAGGCGCCGGAAGGACTGATGACCGGCGGGTTGAACGTCGAGCCGGGATCGTCCTCGCTCACCGTGCAGCTCGAGCCCGCAGGCACGTTGTTCTGGGTGACGCTGCCGGTCCCTGTGACCTGGACGTGGTAGACGTTCGTCGGGTTCGTGCACGTGATCGTGAAGTGGAAGACCGTCGACTGCGCGCCGGCCGGGGCCGTCTTCTGGATCGTGATGCTGCCCGGAGCCAACGGGTCGATGAAGTTGATGAGGACCGCGCCTGTCGTTCCGATGGGGATCGTGAACGACTGGGTCACCGTCGCCGGCAGCTGGTAGCCGGGCGGCGCAACCGTTTCGGTGACGTTACATGTCGAACCGGAGGGTCCGCTGACGGCTACGAACCCGCCCGTCGCCACCACGACCGCGCCTCCCGCAAGGGTGCTCGAGTAGACGTCCCCGCTACTCGGCGCCGGCGTGACAACGATCGGCTGCAGGGTCGGGTCGTCCGCCGAGTTGACGCAGTTCCAGATCTTGAAGGTCGCACCCGGGATCAAAGCGCCGGTCGGGTCGGCAGCGGAGTGCTTCTCGATTCGGACGTCTCCACCGACGGTGAAGCACGCTGGCCCGGCCTTGCGGTTGCTGCCCGGCGACTTCGACGGTGACTCGGTCGTCTTCGCGACGTTACAGATGCGCGCGCCGACCGGAGCGTCCGCTGGGATGTCAACGTGGAACGTCAGCTGGAATGATTCTGCATTGTTGACGAGATGGAACTCGCCTTGATCGAGAACGGCGTATGTCTTCAGGTCTGCGCCGTTACCCATCAACACACAGTCCGCGATCGCCCAATCACCGACGTTGTTCGGATCGGTCGGGAACGTGATCGTGTACTGAGCGTTGCCACCGGGAACGAGCGAGCCGCCGGTCAGTGTCTTCTGCGTGTTCTCGCTTCCGGGAGTTGGGACGATGCCGTTGCAGTCTTCGGTCTTGTTGGTGAAGTTAGATCCAGGTGGAGGAGTGATGTCTGCGAACGCAGCAGACGCAGTCGCGAAGATCGTGACTGCGAGAGTGAGAACAACGACGACACCGCGTTTGCTTCGCGACATCTTCATCGCGACACCACGCAAACGGAATAGAGACTCCGAGAGGAGGTCTTACCGTCCCCCATCAACTTCCCCCTAGGAAGCAAAAACCCCGAACCACTCGTTGCGAGCGGCCGGGTTCACCATTAGCTCGCTGCGACCCTGAGGGTGACCAGAGCACGATCGCAGGTCTTCGCTTCCGCCCCGTCGCGCCTGAACACGTTTCCAATGTTGCGTGGGTGTTCAGTTGCGACGACTTCCGTCACGGAATGTAACGGTTCCCCGCGAAGCGTGTCAATACGGAAATCAGGGATCGACTAGGTAAAAAGTCTCCCAGTTCGAAACAATCGTTCACGTCGGCCCTGGTCACCAGGCCGCTCCCATCACACGCCTGGGACTTTGATCTCGAATCGGTCCAATTGTTCCCCGGAGGACCTGATGGCTTGAACGGTGACCGTTCCCTCGGTCACGAAGACGAGAAGGAAATGGTACGCGGCCACACACCGGATCGCCCCGGGTTGGCTGCGAAGGCAGGGATACGAGGTCTGACCTCCGCCGCCGCTCACGACGTAATCGATGCCGTCCACCTTCAGATGCTCGTAGTCGTGGTTGTGTCCCGTCAGCACCAGCGTCACGCCGTAGCGCACGAAAAGGGGAACCCAATTCCGTTGCGCGGCGGTGCTGTCGGTATGCAAGCCGCTCGTGAACGCGGGTTGATGAAAGACGGCGATCTTGACGTGCGCGCGCGATGTGCTGAGCGCGCGTTCGAGCCACGCGCGTTGCGCGCTGTTACCCGGATCGTTCGCATCGAGCATGAAGAACTGCGTCGTTCCGACCGACCATGTGTAGTAACGATGCGGCGACGCAAGCACCGTTCCGGTCGACGGGCCGCCAAGATCATGATTGCCCCACACCGCGCGCCATGTGTTCTCCGGGTGTTCGATGAGACATCGCTCAGGCCGGTAGAAGTTGTTCTGCGTTGCGCTCCCGTCCGGACTGTAGAAGTTGTCACCCGTCGTGACGATGTACTTGAACGGGATCCTCTTTCTGATCGCACACATCTCTGCGGTGACTTGCTGTTGCGCGCGCGTTCCGGCTCCCCAATCGCCCTTGACCGCAAAGACGAATGCCCCTGCCGGACTTGATGCTGATCCGGCCGTCGTCTTGGGCGTTCTGGACGTTGCAGGCGTGCTCGGATGACCTGCGCTGCACCCAACAAGAACGGTGAGCGCGAAGACCAGCGCTCGGCGTGGATTCATGAGCGAATGGTGCCCGACGCGCTCAGGTTGTGCTCGAGGTTCAGCCTTGCGACGCGATCCGGTCGATCAGGGCCGGGAGCCAGACGGGGAGGTCTTCCGGCGTCCGGGACGTCACGAAATTGCCGTCGACGACCACTGGCTCGTTCACGTACTCCGCACCGGCGTTGACCACGTCGTCCTTGATCGCCGAGACACACGTCACCCGGCGGCCCTTGAGGACCCCCGCCGAGATCGGAACCCAGCCTGCGTGGCAGATGAAGCCGATCGTTTTGCCCTGATCGTTCATCTCCCGGACGATGTCCAGCGCTTCCGGCACCCGGCGGATCTTGTCCGGCGCGTAGCCCCCAGGGATGACCAGCGCGTCGAAGTCCCCCGAGCGCACCTCGGTGACCTGGGTGTCCACGTCGACCGGCATACCCTTCTTTCCGAATACGTCTTCTCTCCGATGCCTGCGATCGTGACCTGGGCACCGGCTTCCGCGAGCCGGTAGCGCGGGTACTGCAGCTCCATGTCCTCGTATTCAGGACCGGCCAGGATCAGAACCTTCTTCCCTTCGAGCGGCTTCATCTCGATCACCTCTGCCACAGAGCCTAGGCCAGCCACCGCACGAGGTGCTCGGCGATCTCGGGGCCTTTGTCTTCTTGGAGGAAGTGGCCGGCCTTCTCGATCGTCGCGTGTGGTTGTCCGGCACAACCGGGCACCGCTTGCTGGAGGAACCGATCGGCACCGCGCGTGATGGGATCGGAGTCGCTGAAGAGCGTCAAGAACGGCTTCTCCCACGCCGCGAGCACCTTCCATGCCGCTCGATTCGCATCGGATGCCGGATCGTCCGGCGTCACCGGCACCAAACCAGGGAACGCGCGCGCGCCGGCCTTCAGCTCTTCGGTCGGGAACGGCGCGTCGTATCCGTCGATCACCGCTTGGCTCACATCCGACACACAGCCACCCTTCACGATCCCTCCGATGTGGAACCGATCGGTCGTCGCCGCATAGTGCTTCCACGCGAGGAATGCTTCGCCGGCCGGGATGTCGCCGGTAGGCAAGAAGGTGTTCGCGGCGACCACGCGCGCGAAACGATCTTCCTCTTCGGCCGCGAGGCGAAGGCCGATCAACCCGCCCCAGTCCTGACCGAACAGCACGATCCTTCGCAGATCGAGCGAGGTGATCAGCGCGCGCATCCAATCGACATGACGCTGATACGAATAGTCCCCCAGCGCCGACGGCTTGTCGCTGCGGCCGAAGCCCACGAGGTCCGGTGCGATGCACCGGTGCCCAGCATCGACCAATGGAGGGATCATGGTCCGGTAGAGGTAGCTCCAGCTCGGCTCGCCGTGGAGCAGCAAGATCGGCGCCGCGTCTGCCGGCCCTTCGTCGACGTAGTGGATCCGGATGCCCTCCGTTTCGACGTAATGCGGGGCGAACGGATACCCCTCCAGTCCTTCGAATCGGTCGTCGGGTGTTCGCAGGATGTCCATGTCGAGCAGCCTCCTCGAGCGGAATGGAGTCACGGCAGGGTATCGGCCTTACGATGGATCATGCACGCGGGATGTCCAACTCGACACCGTGCGACCGTTGATTCGTGACCCTTTTCCGGCGCGTTTAAACTGTCCGAGTGACATCCGCCAGCGCTGAAATGCCTAAGCCCCGGCTCCGCGGGAG
>Ga0070706_100002704_pt1 | contig 17739 bp, 15 predicted proteins | sample KBSK5501metaG_FD_65476 | JGI IMG/M metagenome (GOLD analysis project Ga0070706, IMG submission 65476) | Corn, switchgrass and miscanthus rhizosphere microbial communities from Kellogg Biological Station, Michigan, USA - KBS K5-50-1 metaG | ecosystem: Host-associated > Plants > Roots >... | reverse complement strand
AGGCAGGTTCTTCCGCCTCGATGACCACGTCGACCGCTTCTTCGCGAGCATGGACCGGTTGCGCCTGGACCCCGGCCGCAGCCGCGACGAGGTCAAGGCCGTGATGCACGAGTGCGTGCGCCGCTCTGGTCTGCGCGATGCCTACGTCGAGGTGCTGTGCACACGCGGCCTGCCGCAGCCCGGCTCGCGCGACCCGCGCACCTGCACGAATCAGTTCATGGCGTTCGCGATTCCGTTCGTGTGGATTGCCGACCCGGCGAAGCAGGCGCGCGGCATCAACCTCGTCGTCAGCGACGTGCAGCGCATCGCGCCGGCGAGCGTGGACCCGCGCATCAAGAACTATCACTGGCTCGACATGGTGATGGCGCTGTTCCAGGCCTACGAGCGCGGCGGCGAGAGTGCGCTGCTGGTCAACGCGGCCGGCGACGTCGCCGAGGGCCCCGGCTTCAACGTCTTTGCGGTCGTCGATGGCGATCTCGTCACGCCCGATACCGGCGTGCTCGAGGGCATCTCGCGGCGCACGATGATCGAGCTGGCGCATGCGGCGGGCGTCGCGGTGCGGGTCGCCCCGCTGCCGGTGGCGGCGCTGCGGCGCGCGAGCGAGGTCTTCCTCAGCAGCACCGGCGGCGGCGCGATCGGCGTCAGCGCGCTCGACGGCGTGCCGATCGGCCGCCGCGCGGCCGGCGACTTCGGACCGGTCACGCGCCAGCTGCAGGCGGCCTACTGGGCGCTGCACGACGATCCGCGGTTCGTCGAGCCGGTGCGCTACTGATGACGCACGCGCCCCGGAAAGAAAAAATCAACCGTTGTCGAAATGGAGCCGGGCAGCGCGTCATTGTCCAGGCACGGCAATCTCGCCGCGCCGTCCGAACCCTGGAGGAACGATCGATGAAGTACCTGCTGATGATCCACTCGAGCGAAACCGACGACGGCAAGGCGACCCCGGCCGATCTGCAAAGCCTGATGCAGGCCTACGGCGCCTACACCGAGGCGTTGAACAAGGCCGGCGTGCTGCTGGGCAGCAACCGGCTGCGTCCGACGACCGATGCGACGTCGGTGCGCGTGCGCGGCGGCAAGACCGAGGTGTTGAACGGCCCGTACGCCGAGACCCGCGAGCAGCTCGGCGGCTACTACCTGATCGACGTGCCCGATCTCGACGCGGCGCTGTCGTGGGCGGCGCGCTGCCCGACCTCCAGCTATGGCACGATCGAGCTGCGCCCGATCTGGGAGATGCAGACGGAGCAAGCGGGGCAGCCGAGGTATGTCAGGTGACGTGAGGTGAGCGAAGCGCCGTCGCCGGCCGCGCACGCCGCCGAGCTGGCGGCGCGGCGCAGCTACGGCAAGCTGGTCGCGTTCCTCGCGGCGCGCACGCGCGACGTCGCGGCCGCCGAGGATGCGCTCGCGGCGGCGTTCGAGGCCGCGCTGCGCGACTGGCCGCGAGGCGGCGTGCCCGCGAGCCCCGAGGCCTGGCTGCTGACCGCCGCGCGGCGCTCCCTGATCGACGCGGCGCGCCGCCGCAAGACCCGCGACGACGCGATCCCCGACCTGCGGCTGTTCGCCGACGAATCGACCGACGACGCGCCGGCGCGCGCGATTCCCGACGACCGGCTGCTGCTGATGTTCGCCTGCGCGCACCCGGCCATCGAGCCAGGCGTGCGCGCGCCGCTGATGCTGCAGACCATCCTCGGCTTCGATGCGGCCAGCATCGCGTCGGCGTTCCTGGTCGCGCCGGCGGCGATGAGCCAGCGCCTGGTGCGCGCGAAGGCCAAGATCAAGCAGGCCGGCATCCCGTTTCGCCTGCCCGATGCCGACGACCTGCCCGAACGCCTGGCCGTGGTGCTCGATGCGATCTACGCGGCGTATACCGAAGGCTGGTCGGATGCAGCCGGCACCGACGCGCGGCGCCGCAACCTCGCCGAAGAAGGCATCTGGCTCGGCCATCTCATCACGGTGCTGCTGCCCGACGAGCCCGAGGCCCTGGGGCTGCTCGCGCTGATGCTGCACGCGCAGGCGCGGCAGGCAGCGCGGCGCGATGCGCGGGGCGAGTACGTGCCACTCGCCGAGCAGGACCCTGCCGCGTGGGACCACGCGCTGATCGACCAGGCCGAGACGCTGCTGCGCCGCGCGAGCGCGCTGGCCACGGCCGCGACGATCGGCCGCTACCAGCTCGAAGCGGCGGTCCAGTCGGCCCACGTCGTACGCCGCCTGACCGGCCGCGCCGACTGGGATGCGATCGTGCGGCTGTACGACGCGCTCGCGGCGCTGACCGGCTCGCCGGTCGTCTGGATCAATCGCGCGGTCGCGGTCGCCGAGACACGCGGCGCCGTGGCCGGCCTCGCGGCGCTGGACGAGATCGCGGCCGATGCGCGCCTGGCCGACTACCAGCCGTACTGGGCCGCACGCGCGGGGTTGCTGGCGCGCAGCGGCGACGTCGCCGCTGCCGATGCGGCGTATCAGCGCGCGATCGGGCTCGAAGCCGACCCGGCGGTGCGGCGCTTCTTGCAGCGCCGGCGCGACGCGCTGCGCGCGGGCTGAGGCGTCCTCTGCGGTGAAAGCTCTTGAGGTTTCGCTTCAGCGCCGCTCGACGATCACCGGCACGAGCTGCAACGCGCCGCGCACACGCTCGGCGACCACGCGCGCCTCGTCGCGGCTCGGGTACGGGCCGGCCTGCAGGCGGAACAGGTTCGCGTCGCCGAACACCGCGAGCAGCGGCGACAGCCAGTCGAGCTCGGTGGCGACCCGGCCCTGGAACGCCTCGGCGCCGCCGCGCTCGCGGAATGCGCCGAGCTGGATCCAGTAGCCGCGTGCCGGCGTGGTGTAGGCGCGTCCCGGCGGCGCGTCGGCGACCGCCAGGGGCGCGGCGGTTGCCGGTCCGCTCGGTCCGGGCTGAACGGTCTCGGGTGCCGGGTTCGACGCGGCGGACACCGGTGCGGGCGGCGCTTCGGTCACGCCTTTCGTGTCGCCTTTCGGATCGCCTTTCGTGTCGCCGTTCCCGTCGCCGTTCGTATCGGCACCCGTGCCACCGTTCGACACGCCTGCCGCGATCGCCACGACGCTGCCTGCCGGCACCGCGACGGCAGGCACGGCCGGCTTCGCATCCGGCGGCGCGGCGCTCGCGGTGCGCACCGGCGGCGCATCGCCGGGCGCCGGCGCGGCATCGCGGCGCCATGCACCGGTGCGGATGTCGTCGAACGTGATGCGCGTCAGCTCCACCGGCGCGACGCCGCGCAGCAGGTCGAGCTTCAGCGCCGCGGTGTAGCTCAGGTCGACGATGCGCCCGGTGTGGAACGGCCCGCGGTCGTTGATGCGCACGAGCACCTCGCGGCCGTTCGCCGGGTTGCGGATGCGCGCGTAGCTCGGGATCGGCAAGGTCGGGTGCGCCGCGCTCATCGCATACATGTTGTAGACCTCGCCGCTCGCGGTGCGCTTGCCGTGGAACTTGCGCCCGTACCACGACGCGAGGCCGCGTTCGGTGAACGGCTTGTCCTGCGTGATCGGCACGTAGTTCTGGCCCAGCACCTCGTACGGCTTGTTCGGGCCGCCGGAGCGTATCGACTCGAGCCGCGGCTCGGCATCGGGCACGCGCGCGAGGTCGGATGGCGGATTGGTCTCGGGGCCGTCGGCGCCGGGGCGCCCCGCGCCGCCGCGAGGGCCCGAGGCGCAGCCGGCCAGCAGCGCCGCCAGCAGCAGCGTGGCCAGCAGCGCGGCGGACCCGGCACGCGGGCGCTGCCGGCGCGGATTCGGTCGCGGGACCGCGTCGGCGGTCGCATCGGGGACGACGGGCATCGGCGCGACCATACCTCAGCAGGCCGGCCGCCGCGGCGCGTGCAGGTGCAAGCGGCGCAACAAGCTACTTGATCGCCAGCGCGCCGATCGGGGCGGTGGCGACCACGGCCGTCGCGGCCACCGGCGCCATCGCGGCCGTGGCCGTCGTGGTCGCCGTGGTCGTGCTGGCCAGCCGCGGCGCGTCCGGCTGCGCCGCCTCGGGCGGCGCTTCGAGCAGCGCCACCACCGGGCTCTTCAGCGTGCGCGCATAGGCCACGACCGACTGGCTCGCATCGAACGGCAGCCGCTGCCGCGGGTTCGCGCCGTGCGCGAGCAGGTAGGTCACCACCTCGCGTTGAGTCGCCGGGTCGGCGAGGAAGCTCGGCACCAGCACACGGGCGAGCGGCAGCCACGGCTGGCGATTTCCCTGGGTCGGCGGCACCGAGCGCACGAGCTCGGGCGCGCGGGCCAGCCACCAGTCGAGCGCGGCCCAGTGGCTGGTGCGCAGCGCCTCCTCGAAGCCGGCGCTGCGTGTGCCCTCGTAGGCGCCGAGGCCGGCGCGCGCGGTGTGGCCCTCGGCTTCGAGCCGGCGTGCGAACGGCATGGCGAGCAGGTCCGGGTGCAGCGCGCCGAACATGCCGAAGCTGAGCTGGCCGGGGTTCAGCGCGCCGGCGTCGTCCCAGGCGACGAGCACACGGTCCAGCCCGGCGCGGCGTGCGCTCGGACAACTCAGCATGCGGACCACGTCGTGCCGCACCGCGCGGGCATCCGCTTCGGCGAGCCAGCCCAGCGCGCGCAGTTCCGGCGCCGACGCTTTCGAAAAATCCGGGCAGGCATCGGCCCGCGCGAGCTCGACCAGCGGCGACTGCGCGCACGCTTCGGGCTGCGCGCCCCTGTCGAGCAGCTCGGGCAGCACCGGCCAGAGGCGCGGGTCGCGCGCCGCGACGGCCAGCGGGCAGACCTGCAGACCGCTGTGCGCAACGTCCTGGGCGTCCAGACTGCCGGGCTCGAACGCGCCGCAGCGTGCGCTCAGCGCGCGCTGCACGCTGTTGAGGTTGCGGCACGGCACCGGGTCGCCCTCGGTCAGCTTGTCGTGCACGTGCTTGACGATCGCCCATGGCACGCTGGTGTCGGTGGCGACGCCGGCGGCGCCGACCAGCAGCGCCGGGGCCGAGCAACCGGCCAGCAGCGCGCAGGCGACGAGGGTGATCGCGAAGACCGCGTGAGGGATGAGTCTCGTCACGATGCGGGGGTGGTTGGCGGCGGTCAGCCGTTCGGCGCAAGAACCACGCCCGAGCAGAAGTCACGCGCGCAGCGTGATGATGTGAGCGCATGCTTATTGAAATCACAGCATGCGGCCTCTGTCGCCTGATCGCCAGTCGCGTCAGCGGCGGCCCGACCAAATCTGTAGCACGCCTTCACCGGGACGACAGATTTGTCCGGCTTTGTTGCGATTCGTTTCCGCTTGGCCGCGTCGCGCTCGAGCGGCTGGCGCCGGCTATCAGGTCACCGGCGCCGGGTTGAACAGCACCAGCGCGTTCGCGAGCTTCCACTGCTCGGCCCAGGTCTTCTTGCGGCCGCTCGCCACGTCGAGCATCAGGCGGAACAGCTCCCAGCCGACCTCCTCGATCGTCGCCTCGCCGTCGGCGATGCGCCCGGCGTTGACGTCCATCAGGTCGTGCCAGCGGCGCGCCAGGTCGCTGCGCGTCGCGACCTTGATCACCGGGCATTCGGCCAGGCCGTACGGCGTGCCGCGGCCGGTCGTGAAGACGTGCAGGTTCATGCCGGCCGCGAGCTGCAAGGTGCCGCAGATGAAGTCGCTGGCCGGGGTCGCGGCGTAGGTCAGGCCCTTCTGTCTCAGCTTCTCGCCGGGCGAGAGCACGCCGGAGATCGGCGCGCTGCCGCTCTTGACGATCGAGCCCATCGCCTTCTCGACGATGTTCGACAGGCCGCCCTTCTTGTTGCCCGGCGTCGTGTTCGCGCTGCGGTCAACGCTGCCGCGCGCGAGGTAGGCGTCGTACCAGGCCATCTCGTGGATCATCCGGTCGGCAACCTCGGGCGTGGTCGCGCGCGACGTGAGCTGCGCGATGCCGTCGCGCACCTCGGTGGTCTCGCTGAACATCACGCTCGCGCCGGCGCGCACCAGCAGGTCGGTACAGAAGCCGACGGCCGGGTTCGCGGTGACGCCGCTGAAGGCGTCGCTGCCGCCACATTGCACGCCGACCACGAGCTCGCTGGCCGGCACGGTTTCGCGCCGGCGCGCGTTCAGGCGTTCGAGATGTTCCTCGGCCTGCCGCATGATCGAATCGACCATCGACAGGAAGCCGACATGCGCATCGTCCTGCAGGCAGACGACGTCGAGCGCGGCCTCGGCGGTCTCGCCGACATCGGCGACGTTGCGCTCGTCGACCAGCGGGATCGTGCCCGGCGGCAGCAGCCGCTCGGGCTGCAGCTTCTCGCAGCCCAGGCTGATCACCATGACCTCGCCCCCGAAGTTCGGGTTCAGGCTGATGTTGCGCAGGGTGCGGATCGGCACGACCGCATCGGGCGCGTCGATCGCGACGCCGCAGCCGTAGGTGTGCTCCAGCCCGACCACGTCGTCGACGTTCGGGTACCTGGGCAGCAGCTCGGCCTTGATGCGCTGCACCGCGAACTCGGTGACGCCGGCGACGCACTGCACGGTCTGCGTGATCGCGAGGATGTTGCGCGTGCCGACCGAGCCGTCCGGGTTGCGGTAGCCCTCGAAGGTGTGGCCCTCGAGCGGCGGCAGCGGCGCGGGGCGCACGGTCGCCTTCGGCAGGCCGTCGAGGCCGCGCGCATCGGGCATCTTCAGCAGCCGTTCGTGCACCCAGCTGCCGGCGGCGATGGGCTTGAGCGCATGGCCGATCGTCACGTCGTAGCGGCGCACCGGCGCATCGGCCGCGATGTCGACGAGCGCGACCTTGTGGCCTTGCGGCACGTGCTCGCGCAACGTGAGGCCGTCGGGGAACGTGGTGCCGGCCGGCAGGCCGCCGTCGTTCGCGACGATCGCGACGTTGTCGCGATCGTGCATGCGGATGGTGAGAGGAGGTTTGGTGGTGGGCATGGCAACGGCGGGGGTGAGGGTGAGGACCCGCGTACCTCGGTCCCTCAAATCTTCACATTCCCTTCCTTGACGATCTTCGCCCATTTCACCAGCTCAGCGCGCTGGAACTCCAACAGCTGCGCCGGCGTCATCGGTACATTCTCGACGCCCATCGTGAACAGCCGTGCCGCGGTCTCGGTCTGCGCGACGATCCTGGTCAGCTCGTCGTTCATGCGCTTGACGATCGCCGCCGGCGTGTGGGCCGGCGCGAAGATCGCCTGCCACGACGCCACATCGAAGCCCTTCAACCCCGCTTCGGCCATCGTCGGCACGTCGGGCATGACCTTGCTGCGCTTCGCGGTCGTGACCGCGAGCGGGCGAACCTTGCCGGCGGTGATCTGCGGCAGCGCGACCAGCGCGGTGTCGATGCTCAGTGGGATCTGGCCGGCGATCAGGTCCTGCATCGACGGGCCGCTGCCCTTGTACGGAACGTGGATCAGGTCGATGCCGGCGTCCAGCTTGAACTTCTCGCCCGCCAGGTGCTGCGAGCTGCCGGCCCCCGGCGTGCCGAAGCCCAGCGTGCCGGGCTTGGCCTTCGCGGCGGCGACCACGTCCTTCACGCTCTTGAACGGCTGCGCCGCGCCGCACAGCAGCACGTTCGCGATGTTGCCGACGAAGAAGGTCGGCACGAAATCCTTCGCGGCGTCGTACGGCATCTTCGGCTGCAGCACCGGGTTGATCGCGTGCGACGAGATCGTGCCGAGCACGAACGTGTAGCCGTCCGGCGGCGATTTCGCGACCGCGTCGGAGCCGATGACGCCGCCGGCGCCGCCCTTGTTGTCGACGATGATGGTCTGCTTCAGCACCTCGGTGAGCTTCTGGCCGAGCAGCCGCGCGAGCGCGTCGGACGTGCCGCCGGCGGCGAACGGAACGATCATGCGGATCGGCTTGTTCGGCCAGCCCTCCTGGGCGCGGGCGCTCACCCACCACGTGGGCAAGGTGGCGGCGGCAGCGCCGACTAGCAGGCGACGGCGTGAGGTCATGGTGGCTCCTTGGTCTCTATCGGTGTATCGGGTGTATCGGGTGTATCGGGTGTATCGGCGTATCGCTGGTGCGGGCCACGTCTCGCGGCGCCGGCGGTTCAGGGCAGCTCGACGATCTCGACCCAGTTGGGGTTCTTGCCCAGCGGCGTGCGCCCGACCACGCTGAGCGTGCCGCTCGCGGGGTCGATCGCGTGGACGGTGACGCCGTGCGAATCCTGCCCGGCGGCGATCAGGTAGCGGCCCGACGGGTCGATCGCGAAGCCGCGCGGCGTCTTCTCGGTCGGCACGTGGCCGATCAGCTCGAGCCGGCCGCTGGCCGCGTCGACGCGGTAGGCCGCGATCGTGCTCGAGCGGCGCTCGGACGCATAGAGGTAGCGGCCGTCGGGCGTCAGGTGAAGGTCGGCGGCCCACGGCGCGCCGCCGTTGAACCCGCTCGGCAGCGCGCTGGTGCGCTGCTGCTCGTGCAGCGTGCCACGCGCGGCGTCCCAGTCGTACACGTACAGCGACGCGTCGAGCTCGCCCAGCAGATAGGCGTGGCGCTGACCAGCGTCCCAGATGAAATGGCGCGGGCCCGACTTGACCTGCGTCGTGACGAGCGCCGGCTCGTTCGCGCTGAGCTTGCCGGTGGCCGCATCGAAGCGCCACACCGAAATGTTGTCGCCGCCCAGGCTGGTCGCGAGCACGTAGCGGTTGGCCGCGTCGGCGTGGATCGCATGCGCGTTCGGTGCAGTCGCGACGAGCTGCTGCACCGCGCCGACCGTGCCGTCCTGGCCGATCGCGTTGACGCTGATCTTGTTGCCGCCGTAGGACGCGGCGAAGAGCCAGCGGCCGCTGCGGTCGACGTCGATGTTGGCCATGCTGTCGGCCAGCGACGCCTCGCCGCGCTTGGTCAGCCGGCCGCTCTTCGCGTCGATCGCGAAGCTGACGACCCGAAACGGCTGCGAGCGCAGCGCCGCATAGAGCATGCGATGGTCCGGGCTCAGCGCCATCGGCATCGCGGTGCCGCCCACCGCGACGGTGTCGATCAGCTTGAGCTCGCCGTTGCCGCGGTCCAGCGCGAGCACCGAGATCTCCTGGCTGTCGGCGTTCGAGACGTAGACGACGGTCGCGGCCTGCGCCGCACTGACGGCAGCCATCAGCGTGGCCACTCGCAACAAAAGGCGGACGAACATGGGAGCATCTCCTGCGGCATCGCGTCTCGGATTTGGATTTCTCACAGCACCGGGTGCCCGGTGATCAGCGTCGGCAGCCAGGTCGAGAACGACGGCACGTACGTGACCAGCGTGATCGCGATGAAGATCGCGAAGTAGTACGGCCAGGCCGTCTTGGTCGCTTCGCCGATCGAGATGTTGCCGATGGCGCAGCCGACGAACTGCACGGTGCCGACCGGCGGATGAACCAGGCCCAGCGCGCAGTTGAGCAGCAGCATCATGCCGAACTGCACCGGCCCGACGCCCATCTGGATCGCCAGCGGCAGGAACAGCGGCGTCGTGATCAGGATGTGCGCCGCCATGTCGAGAAAGATGCCGAGGATGATCTGGATGATGTTGATGTACAGCAGCATGATCCACGGCGTGGTCGTGGCGGTCAGCAGCGCGGACTCGATGGCCTCGGGGATCTCGAGGTACGCCATCTGGTAGCGCAGCATGTTGGACACGCCGATCAGCAGCAGGATCACGCCGGTCGTCTTGGATGCGCGCGCCAGCGACTTCATCAGGTTCACGCGCGTCATCGTGCGGTAGACCAGCACGGTCAACACGAGCGAGTAGGTCACCGCGATCGCCGCGGCCTCGGTCGCCGTCGTGATCCCCTTCATCACGCAGACCAGGATGATCGCGATCACGCCCAGCCCCGGCAGCGATGCGATGAACGAGCGCAGCACCGAGCCCCAGCCCGGGAAGCGCTGCACCATCGAGCGGCCGTCGATGCTCTTCGGGTAGCCGAACTTCACCGCCTGCCAGTACGCGGTGACGAGCATGCAGACCATGATCCAGAACACCGGGATCAACCCGGCGAACATCAGGTCGCCGATCGAGACGCCCTTGATCACGTGGCTGCCGATCATGCCGGTCGCGGCCTGCGCCGCGAACGCGTAGATGATCATGTTGTGCGACGTCGGCATCAGCGCGCCCGACAGCGAGGCATGCGTCGTCACGTTGACCGCATAGGCCGCGCTGTAGCCCTCGCGCTTCATGATCGGGATCATCACGCCGCCCATCGCCGAGGTGTCGGCCACCGGCGAGCCCGACACGCCGCCGAACAGCGTCGACGCGACCACGTTGGCCAGGCCGAGGCCGCCCTTCCAGTGCCCGACCAGGCTGCGCGCGAACGCGACGATCTTGTCGGCGATGCCGCCGTGCAGCATCAGCTCGCCAGAGAAGATGAAGAACGGGATCGCGAGGAACGAGAACACGTTCATCCCCGAGACCATCATCTGGATCGCCGTCTCGAACGGCAACCCCTCGACGGCGAAGGTCGCGAGGCACGCCAGGCCGATCGCGAACGCGACCGGCACGCCCAGCATCAGCAGGACGACGAACCCGAGGCACAGGACCGTCAATGCCATGATCGAACCACCTCGGTGCCGGAAAAGGTCGCGATCAGGTGCTCGATCGAGAACGCCGCGATCAAGAGCCCGCCGACCACCACGGGCAGATAGCGATAGGCTTCGGAAATGCCCAGCGTCGGGATCGTGCTGCCGTGCGTCGACGTCGCCATCTCGACGCTGCCCACCAGCAGCGCCAGACCGAACACCACGCCGAGGATGTGCACGGCGAGGCTGCACCACAGCTGCAGACGCTCGGACAGCGCGACGACCAGCGAGTCGAGCCCGATGTGCCCGGCATCGCGCACACCCGCCGCGGCGCCGAACATCGCCACCGAGATCACCAGCAGCAGCGCGACCTGCTCGACGTACGGCGGCGCGGCGTTGAACACGTAGCGCAGGACCACGCCGTACACGACGACGATCAGCAGCCCCGAGAGACAGGCGCAGGCGATGTACATCGCCCAGCGCGACAGCCGTGCGTTGACGGCGGCAAGCCAACTCATTGGGACGCCCCGCTCGCCGAATACGGCAAGCGACCCTGCGAGAGGGTCGGGCCTTGCCTGGGGCGGCCCGGCGCGGCGGCCCGTTCCGGCTCTGACGACATCATTTGGCGTTGACGATGTCCGACACCAGCGCCTTCAGCTCCGGCGTGGTCGCGAACTTGTCCCACACCGGCTTCTCGGCCTCGACGAAGCTCTTGCGGTCGATCTCCGAGGCGGACACGACCTTGGCGCCGCCCTTGATCACCGCGGCCTTCGCCTCCTTCTCCTTGGGCTCCCACAGCTGCACGTAGTAGGGCACCGAGTCCTTCGCGGCCTTGCGGATCGCGGCCTGCTCCTCCTTCGACAGCGTGTCCCAGATCTTCTTCGAGAACACCAGCACTTCGGGCGTCATCACGTGCATGGTCTCGGAGAAGACGGGCGCCGACTCGTAGTGCTTCGCTTCGTCGTAGGACGGGTAGTTGTTCTCGGCCGCGTCGAGCAGGCCGGTCTTCAACCCGGTGTAGACCTCGGCGAACGGCATCGGCGTGGGCGACGCGCCCATCGCGCCGACCAGGCTCACCATCAGGTCGGACGGCTGCACGCGGATCTTCAGGCCCTTCATGTCGGCCAGCGACTTGATCGGCTTCTTCGCATAGACCGAGCGCGCCCCGCTTTCGTACAGCGCGAGGCCGATGAAGCCGGCCTTGTCGAAGGCTGCGAGGATCTTCTCGCCCTGCGGGCCGTACATCGTCTTGCGGAAATGTTCGATGTCGCGGAACAGGAACGGCAGCGACGGGATCACCGACTCGGGCACGATGCCGTGGAACGAAGCCGAGCTGACCCGCACCATGTCGAGCGCGCCGATCTTCACCTGCTCGACCGTGTCCTTCTCTGAGCCGAGTGCGCTATCGCCGAAGATCTTGATCGAATCCTTTCCGCCCGTGGCCTTGGAAAGCTGTTCGCTCATGTGCATGACGGCCTGGTTGGTCGGGAAGTCCTTCGCGTGGACCTCGGCCGATCGGAAGGTGCGGGCCATGGAGGTGGCGCTCGCGACGGCGACAGCGCCGACCAGCAGCAGGCGGGCCAGGGTGTTGAGTTGGAAAGTCATGTCGTGGTGTCTCCGTGGTCGAGGGCGAAAGGGTCACAAGACGGTCACTCGTACGGACCCTTGATGACGAAGCCGCCGCCCTGGTAGAGCGTGGCCGGATCGGCGGGATCGAGCGTCGGTTGGCGCGCCTCGGTCGCGGCGCGGAACAGCTCGGAGCTGTCCTGCGGCCGGTAGCCGACGTGGCGGGCGCTCGTGTTGTCCCACCAGGTCGTCGTGTTGTCGGACGCGCCGTAGATCACGCTGTGGCCGACGATGGGCGCGGTCAGGCTGGCGACGACGAGGCGCTCGAGATCGTCGTAGCTGAGCCAGGTCGCGAGCATGCGTCGATCCTTGGGCTCGGGAAACGACGAGCCGATGCGCAGCGAGACGGTCTCGAGGCCGTAGCGGTCGAAGTAGAACTGCGCGAGGTTCTCGCCGAATGCCTTGCTGAGGCCGTAGTGGCCGTCGGGGCGCATTGGCATCGCGGGGGAGATGACCTCGTCCTGCCGGTAGAACCCGGTCACGTGGTTCGAGCTCGCGAACACGACGCGCTTCACGCCGTGCCGGCGCGCCGCCTCGTACAGGTTGTAGGCGCCGACGATGTTGGCCTGCAGGATCGGCTCGAACGGCCCTTCGACCGAAACGCCGCCGAGGTGCACGACCGCGTCGACGCTGTCCAGCAGCGCGTGCACGGCCTGCGCGTTCTCGAGCGCCGCGGGCTGCAGCTCTTCGCCGGCCGCCGCCGTGCCGAGGTCGGCAATGTCGGACAGGCGCAGCAGCGTGCACCACGGTTTCAGCCGCGGGCGCAGCACCTTGCCCAGGCCACCGGCGGCGCCGGTCAGCAACAGGCGATGGAACGGCGGCGCGCCGGCAGGCGTTTTCGGGGGCGACGACGAGGAAGTCATTTGATAGAGTCGGGTCGATGCGGTTGTCATACGTCATCAGTTGTCGTACAACAAGACATCCAAGATGGTAACCAGCCCGTTTCAGGTGTCAAGCGCGCACGATCGGGGTTTCCACGAAGAACCGGCATGAACATTCGTCGTTCCGCATCGCCTCCCGGCACCGACGCCCGGCGCCGGCCGCGCACACTGGCGCACGAGCTCGTCGAGGCACTCGGCGATCGGATCCGCGACGGCCGCCTGGCGACCGGCGCCAAGCTGGCCACGGAGGCGGCGCTGATGGCCGAGTTCGGCGTCAGCCGCACCGTCGTGCGCGAGGCAATCTCGAAGCTGCAGGCCAGCGGCCTGGTCGAGACGCGGCACGGCATCGGCACCTTCGTCGTCGGGCTCGGCGACGCCTCGTCGTTCCGGATCGCACCCGAGCAGCTGGCGACCTTGCGCGACGTGGTCGCGATGCTCGAGCTGCGCATCGGCGTCGAGACCGAAGCGGCCGGGTTGGCCGCGCAGCGCCGCACGGCTGACAACCTGCTCGCGATGCGCGATGCGCTCGACGCCTTCACGCAGGCAGTCGAGGCCGGTCGCGATGCAGTGAGTGCAGACTTCCTATTCCACCTTGAAATCACGCGGGCCACGCAGAATCCGCACTTCGTCAACCTGATGGGCACGCTGGGTGCTGGCGCGATCCCGCGCGCTCGGCTCGACCCGGCCGCAGCGCCGGACGACGAGCGCCAAGCCTATCTGCGGCGGGTCAACGCCGAGCACGAAAGCATCCTCGACGCCATTTCGAACCAGGACGTCGAAGCGGCGCGCGCGGCGATGCGCACGCACCTGGCGAACAGCCGCGAGCGGCGGCGCCGCGCCGCGCAGCTCGGCGACGCGACCCGCTGAGACAGGGCTGCCGCGCAGGCGAAGCCGCGGCCCACGTGCGGCCGAACCAAGGGTGAACCCGGCGGCCAAGAAGGCGGCCAAGAAGGCGACCAAGAGGCGGCAAGAAGGCGGCGATCCATGCCGTCAAAGGCACCGCCACAGCAGGGATTTGCAGTCAGCGCCAGTTTTGACTAGCATCCGCTGAGTTGTACGATGACTGACAATTATGGATGAATATCAGCGAGATTTCATGGCCCCGCGCATGACCCCGCGCATGACCCCGCGCATGACCCCCGCGCACCGCCCATGAGCACGACCCCGCTCGTCACGTCACTGCGCGTGATCCCGGTTGCCGGCCGCGACTCGATGCTGCTGAACCTCAGCGGCGCGCACGGCCCGTTCTTCACCCGCAACCTGGTGATCGCGACCGACAACGCCGGCCACACCGGCATCGGCGAGGTGCCGGGCGGCGAGAAGATCCGCACCACGCTCGAGGAGTCGGCCGCAGTCGTCGTCGGCCAGCCCATCGGCGAGTTGCAGCGGCTGCTCGGTGTCGTGCGCAGCCGCTACGCCGACCGCGACGCCGGCGGCCGCGGGCTGCAGACCTTCGACCTGCGCACGACGATCCACGTCGTCACCGCGATCGAATCGGCGCTGCTGGACCTGCTCGGCCAGCACCTCGGGCTGCCGGTCGCTGCGCTGCTCGGCGAAGGGCAGCAGCGCGATGCGGTCGAGATGCTGGGTTATCTGTTCTACGTTGGCGACCGCGGCAAGACCGACCTGCCCTACGCGAGCGACGCCGGCGCCGACGACGACTGGCTCCGGCTGCGCCACGAGGAGGCGCTGACGCCCGAAGCGGTCGTCAAGCTCGCCGAGGCCGCGCACGCACGTTATGGCTTCAACGACTTCAAGCTCAAGGGCGGTGTGCTCGCCGGCGAGGCCGAGGTCGACGCGATCCGCGCGCTGCACGAGCGCTTCCCGACGGCGCGCGTCACGCTCGATCCGAACGGCGGCTGGCTGCTGAAGGATGCGATCCGCCTGACGCGCGACCTGCACGGCGTGCTCGCCTATGCCGAAGACCCGTGCGGCGCCGAAGACGGCTTCTCCGGCCGCGAGGTGATGGCCGAGTTCCGCCGCGCGACCGGGCTGCCGACGGCAACCAACATGGTTGCAACCGACTGGCGCCAGCTCACCCATGCGTTGTCGCTGCAGTCGGTCGACATCCCGCTGGCCGACCCGCACTTCTGGACGATGGCCGGCTCGGTGCGCGTCGCGCAGACCTGCCGCGACTGGGGCCTGACCTGGGGCTCGCACTCGAACAACCACTTCGACGTCTCGCTCGCGATGTTCACGCACGTCGCCGCCGCCGCGCCGGGCCGCGTGACCGCGATCGACACGCACTGGATCTGGCAGGACGGCCAGCGCCTGACGAAGGCGCCGCTGCAGATCAGGGGCGGGCTGGTCGAGGTGCCGAAGGCGCCGGGCCTGGGGCTCGAGCTGGACATGGCCGAGGTCGAGAAGGCGCACCAGCTCTACAAGCAGCACGGCCTGGGCGCACGCGACGACGCGGTCGCGATGCAGTACCTGATTCCGAACTGGACCTTCGATCCGAAGCGACCGTGCCTGGTGCGCTGAGGCAAGCCTGAAATTGAACTGAACCAAGGGGACCCGATGAACCAACTGCTTCGCGCCTGCGCCGCCGTGCTGGCGCTCGCCTCGATGCACGCCCATGCGCAGGACTGGCCCGCGGGCAAGACGATCCGCATCGTCGTGCCGTACACGCCGGGCGGCTCGTCGGACATCATCGCGCGCGCCGTCAGCCAGCCGCTCGCCGATGCGCTGAAGACGACGGTGATCGTCGAGAACCGGCCCGGCGCGAACGGCAACACCGGCACCGACGCGGTCGCGAAGTCGTCCGGCGACGGGCTGACCCTGCTGCTGTGCGACGTGGGTGCGCTGGCGATCTCGCCGTCGGTCTACACGAAGCTGCCGTTCGATCCGAGCAAGGACCTGCGCGGCGTCACGATGCTCGCGTATTCGCCGCACCTGCTGGTCGTGCACCCGTCCGTGCCGGCCAACAACCTGAAGGAGCTGGTGGCGCTGTCGAAGCAGAAGAAGCTCGACTTCGCGGTCACCGCGATCGGCAGCGCGCCGCACGTGGCCGGCGTCGCGGTCGAGAAGGCGACCGGCGCGAAGTGGGAGTACATCCCGTACAAGGGCGGCTCGCAGGCGGTGACCGACACGATGGCCGGCCAGACCCAGGTGCTGATGAACGGCATGCTCGCGACGCTGCCGTTCGTGCAGGCGGGCAAGCTCAAGGTGCTGGGCGTGTCGAAGGCGACGCGCGTGCCGATGCTCGCGAACGTGCCGACGATTGCCGAGCAAGGCGTGGCCGGGTTCGAGTCGGGCACCTGGCAAGGCGTGCTGGTGCCGGCCGCGACGCCGCCGGCGGTGGTCGCCAAGCTCGCGACCGAGCTGACGAAGATCATCCGCGCCCCCGAGATGCGCTCGCGCCTGACCGTGCAGGGGGCCGAGGTCTACACGATGGCGCCGACCGAATTCACGGGCTTCTTCGACACCGAACGCAAGCGCTGGGCGGGTGTCGTCACGAAGGCCGGCATCAAGCTCGACTGAATCGATTGAACCCTGAGCCACACGACATGACCACACCGACCACCCCATACAGCGCGTTCCCGAACAGCTTCAAGCGCCGCCTGCTCGCCGGCGAAACGCTGATCGGCTGCTGGTGTTCGCTCGCGAACCCGATCACGACCGAGGTGCTCGGCGTTGCCGGGTTCGACTGGATCCTGCTCGACGGCGAGCACTCGCCGAACGACCCGATCAGCTTCATCCCGCAGCTGATGGCGCTGAAGGACAGTGTCAGCGCGCCCATCGTGCGGCCCAGCTGGAACAACCCGGTCGAGCTGAAGCGGCTGCTCGACGGCGGCTTCTACAACTTCCTGATCCCGTTCGTCGAAAACGCCGAAGAGGCAGCGCGCGCGGTCGCCGCGACGCGCTACCCGCCGCAGGGGTTTCGCGGCGTGTCGGTTTCGCAGCGCAGCAACAAGTTCGGCAGCATCAAGGACTACTTCACCGGCGTCAACGACCAGATCTGCGTGATGGTGCAGATCGAGAGCCGCAAGGGCGTCGCCGCGGCGGCCGAGATCGCGAACGTCGACGGCATCGACGGCATCTTCGTCGGCCCGTCGGACCTGGCAGCCGGCTTCGGCCACCTCGGCAACGCGAACCATCCCGAGGTGCAGGACGCGATGGCGCAGATCATCGCGGCGGCGAAGGCGGCCGGCAAGCCGATCGGCATCCTCGCGCCGGTCGAGGCCGATGCGCGCCGCTACATGGCGCAGGGCGTCACCTTCGTCGCGGTCGGCAGCGACCTCGGCGTGTTTCGCGGCGGCACGCAGGCGCTGCGCGATCGTTATTTGTCTGCTTGAATGAAGCCTGACCGGATCACGGAGTAAAGACATGAGCAAGCTTGGATTCATTGGCCTGGGCATCATGGGCACGCCGATGGCGCTGCGCCTGAAGGCCGCCGGGCACGACCTCTTCATCCACACGCGCAGCGAGCCCAAGCCCGAGGTGCTGGCCGCCGGCGCAGTGCGCTGCGCGAGCGCGAAGGAGGTGGCCGAGCGGGCCGACGTGATCTTCACGATGGTGCCGGACACGCCGGACGTCGCGAGGGTGCTGTTCGGCGAAGGCGGCGTGGCCGCGGGTTTGGCCAAGGGCAAGACCGTCGTCGACATGAGCTCGATCTCGCCGATCGAGACCAAGGAATTCGCGCAGAAGATCAACGCGCTGGGCTGCGACTACCTGGACGCGCCGGTCTCGGGCGGCGAAGTCGGCGCCAAGGCCGGCACGCTGACCGTCATGGTCGGCGGCCCCGAAGCGGCGTTCGAGCGCGTCAAGCCGCTGTTCGAGCTGATGGGCAAGAACATCACGCTGGTGGGCGGCAACGGCGACGGGCAG
>Ga0070706_100002700_pt1 | contig 17756 bp, 16 predicted proteins | sample KBSK5501metaG_FD_65476 | JGI IMG/M metagenome (GOLD analysis project Ga0070706, IMG submission 65476) | Corn, switchgrass and miscanthus rhizosphere microbial communities from Kellogg Biological Station, Michigan, USA - KBS K5-50-1 metaG | ecosystem: Host-associated > Plants > Roots >... | reverse complement strand
GCTGATGCGATCTCGATCGCGTCCGAGCTAGGCGAATAGGGAGACGATGATGATGCAGCCCTTGCAGATTTCGCATCTCCTACGGCCACGAGACTGACACCAAATACCAGAATGACCAAAGCCAAAGACGTTGACCTTGAGGTCATGTCCTCTCCCTCTCAGATTCATGTTGCGCCAGGACCAAGAGATGCGCCTTCGCCTCGTCAGGCTGGCTTCTCTTTCAACACTCTTGAAGTAACGGTCTGAATCAAGAGATAGGCTTCGAGGTGACCATCGTGCGCCGCCCAGTGATTGCCCTCCGAGGGTGTTTCGGCGAAACGAGATGAGTCTTTAGGAGACCGCGTAGTATGCGAATGAATTCGTCGTTGCGCTGTTTTACGCAGTTGCTAACGACTGTGTCAACGACCTGGGCGAACGGCGTTCGTAACGCGCTTGCGCCGGGGGCATTGCTCAGTCAACAGAACGAAACGAACGCATCTTGCACCTCGGTCGAACCCGCCTTTGTGTATCGGATGTATGGAACATCCCTGACCGGTATGTCGCGACTACGAAGCATTACGACCACCCCACTCCTTCGCCACAGAATCGATAGTCGGATGCCAAGTGCTCAGCGGATCTGCTTAGTCAATTCACACCGAGTCCCGGGCGCGGGCGTCAGAAGACCTCGTTCCATCCCGTTCGTGCTTCAGCATTCGCCCAAGGGCTTAGCGCGAAGACCGCACTCGGTAGGGACTTCGAGCTCGCTGTCGCCAAACGACCTAACCGTGCACCTGCAGAGGGCGCCGGGTGCAGAGTTGGCTGGATCGTGGCGATGTCGGTGGTTGCGGCGGCGGCGGAAGTTCCGAAAAGGTTCCCGCTGTTCCGCGCTGCTCTGCGCTACTGCACGCTGCTCAGCTGGGGTCGCAGAAAGGTCGCCCGCCGCAGGGTCGCACGAAAGTGCTTGGGCGAGGGGTTGAATTAAGAGCGCCTCGTGGTCCCAACGGGACACTATTCGAACCAGCTTCAGCCGCTGAAAGGCATCTTGGTTGCCTTGAGAAACCAAATCGGGCCCCATGTCACGCGTGCTGCGGAGCCCTCAGCGCTACTTGAGCTCCGTCCCTAGACGATCATGTTCGGAGGACGCCTGTGGGGCTCGCAACGTGCAATCGGCAGCAGCAGCCGCAAGTAGGCTGATCGCCTGCTTGCCCAGCGCATGCCGGAACGCACCTGACTCAGCGAACTTGCCGTCTACAGATTCCGTTCGCCTCTCATTTTTCCTTATCGACGACCTCTATCGGCTGCCCTCACGTCAAGTACCTTGCTCATGCCAACGTTCGCAAGTGTCACATGACGAACCGCAAGGAAGCTGCGCGAGATTCTTGCCTTGCGAAGATTTCGATATGGGGGCCTATCGGCCATGCCAGTGTTTGCAAATGACACATGACCCAAGAGCCTCGGGGATTATCGAGGCCCTACTCCAATCGAGGGTAGACCGGGCTGTCGCCTGGGGTAGTTCGGAGTTTTCCCTTCAGCAGTTGGATGAAGACGTCAGCAACATCAACGCATCGGCTTACGTCGATGTCACGCTCCGAAACTCCCCGGCCGCCAACGCCGCGTTCCTTCAGTTCCGCTTTAGGGATGATGCCGCCCGGTCGCTGCCTCAAACGATCCCTGGCAGCCTCGGCGACCGCGATTAATTCGTCGATGCGGTTCTGACTATTGCATGCTGATCTAGGTTGGCATGAAAAATGCCCGAAACACCATGTGTTGCGTACGTGCGCCACTCACTTGCCGCCTCAGCGAGCCAAGGCTCTCGCCGGTGTTCGTCCAAGACCGCATCTGCAAGGAGCGCCAACCAGATCTCCATGAAACCGTCGTTGCACCAGAACCCGTACCCTGCGAAGCGGTTAAAGACCGTTCCCATGTGAGAAGTCTGCCACAGACGCGGAGCCTTCACAGTTCCGTTAGAAGTCCAGTCGGGAGACCACTGACCCGCGCCAGTGATCGCAAATGTCACATGGGCTCGGGTGGCGGGCGCCTGAGCACTTCCATGATCGACTTTCGAATTGACCACGTCGCGTATGTCGAGAACTTAAAGCCCTTTGAGGGATCGAAACTCTCAGTCGCCTTCATGAGCCCGACGTTGCCCTCTTGGATCAAGTCTAGAAGGCTCATCCCTCGCTCGCTGTAGCGCCTGGCGACCGACACGACGAGTCGGAGATTGGCTCGGATTAGTTGGTCCCTTGCATTTGAGTCTCCAGCGCGACACGCCTCTGCCAGTCGACGCTCTTGCTCTTCAGTGAGGAGGGGGTAGCCCCCAATCTCACGCAGATACTCGGCAAGAGGATCTTTAGTGGACACGCCAATCACGATGTTACGTTCGGTTGGCTTCCCGCGGCTGGGGGGACTCTGGCCGGTTCCCGTCAGGTTCGAGAGAAGGTCCGTTCGCGCAGGCGAACGTCCCCTCACCAGAACCCTAGTCAATTGGTAGTAAGCCAAATCGGTCAGCTCCGATCCTGCGACCGACCCCTGGGGCCGCTTCGGCGAGCCGTCAGCAACACTCCTTGCGCGCTCTTCCCGCCAACGGACCACCTCATCACGCTGATTCCACGTCCATCTATGAGCGTGTGGCGACACCTATAAAGGTGAAGCAGAGGCGAGCCCGTCGGCAAGGTTCCGAAAAGGTTCCTCCCTGCTAAGCGGGTCGCGAAAAGGTCGCGCATCCTTGGGTCGCGCAAAAAGTTCCGAAAGTTCCGCAGAAAGTTGGGGTCGCACCATGTCACTTACGGGTTCCGCCTGACCGTGTGTAGGTGGGATGAAGATCCGACACGCTGACGAACAGACTCCCGAGGTCGCGGGGTCGCTCGGAAAAGTCTTGGGGTCGCTCAGGAAATCGGGCTCGGTGTGTCCCACTTTCGGCGTTGGGGTGGCCGTGTGTAGGTGAGGAAAGTCGTGGACCAGGGCCGAGACCGCCGACCTTCCCCCACCTGCCCCGCAAAGTTGCTCCAAAGCGCGGCCAGAAGGGACCTCGTCATGGCCTTGTTAGGTGAACGGAGTTCGATCCCGCTTCCGGATCGAGATCCGATAACGAACGCAGTCGATGGAAGCACCGAAGCAACCGCCGTTGCCGGGCGGCAAGGATCGGAGGGCCCGATCCGAACCGTTCGGCCGCGGACCTGACAACCGAATACGCGAACCGGATCGCTCTGGCACCGACCAGGGCTCAGGCTAGGTCATGACACCTTGCCAGAAGCCTGTGGACTCCGCTCGCGGCCAACCCTCACTCGGGCACCTCATTGGTGGCGCGCTCGAGCAGAAGCGGAAACGGCCGAAGTGCGGATCACCACGGCGACGAGGCCTTCAGGTCGAAATCACTTGGCCGAGACTCGGACCGATGTGAGCTGCATCCCGGGGAGCGGATCGGTGTGACGGTCCAGCGGTGATCGGGAAACCGGATCGAGGCAGATTCGATTCCGGCGACCGGCGCCACAGCGGCGTTACGGCGGCGGCGAGCCGGCTAGAGAAAAGGCGAATCGCCGCAGGAAACAACAACTGTCGGGGAAGATCCCGCGACGGAAAGGAGGTGGCTTAAGCACAACTATGTCTTCAGCAGAATACGAACCACAGGCTGCTACACCAGAGCTCGACGAGCTCGACCTCGCCCTGCTCGTCATCCTCGCCGAGCACAAGATCCTTTCGACCTACCAGCTGATGGTGCTGTTCTTCGATTCGCTTCGCACCACGCAGAAAAGGATCAAAGAACTAAAGGATCTTGGCCTCGTCGTGACGTTCTCGTGGCGCAACCGCCGCACCTATCGAAGCTCCGACCGCCACTTCCTCTCCGCTGGCGGCGCGGCACTGGTCTGCCGGTACCAGGGCGTCACGCGCGCGCAGCTCGGCTGGATCCCAGCCGACGAGGCCGACGCGCGCAAACGGCTATGGCACATCTCCGGTGCGAACGCGTTCTTCTGCGAGCTGATCGAGGCGACGCTTCACACGGCCGACGTCGGGGTGCTCACGTGGCGTCCCGAGCATCAGATCCGCTCCCCGGAGGCGTGGATCCAGCCCGACGGCTTCGGTCGACTGCTGCAGCCAGATGGCATCACGGAGTTCTTCTTCGAGTATGACCGCTCGACAGAGAACCGCGGACCCATGGTCGCGAAGTTCACCCGCTACCTGCGTGTCGCAGGCTCGTGGCCTCAAGGGTCAGCTTCGTTCCCATCGGTGCTGGTGTTGGTCCCCGATGTTGACCGCGAAATATGGCTGAGAACTCATCTGGCTGCTGCGGCTTGCAACGTCGAGCCCGAAGCCGCCGCACTCTCCGGACGGTTCTTCTCGTCCAATCTCGAGCGCCTCAAGACCTTGGGATCGCTCGGACAGGTGTGGCAGCCCATCCTCTCCGCGGACAGTCGAATCTCCATCACCGCCATGCCGATTACAACTGGTAGGAAGCCCGAACCGGGCTCCCTTGCGACTTGCGTTGGACGCCGATGGCGCGAAGGGCATCAGAACCGATGACCCCAACCACCGCGCGGACCAAGGCGCCGCACTCCTCCCGGACGGGCGGGTCGAACAAGCGAGGACGACCCCGCGGAGGCCCGATCCACATCCGCCGCATCGAACGCGTGGAGCCATCGGCGCAGGAGTACGAAGAGGCCGTCAGAGCCCTCGCCGAGCTGATCGGTGTGTGGCTCTATGAGCAATCAAGCGAGCGCGGGTCGTGACCGCCCCTCGCAGTAAGGTTCGCACGAAGGCTCAGCCCGAGGAGGCCCGCGTGCGCATCGCCACCTACACCCGGATATCCACCGACGAAGACCACCAGCCCTATTCGTTGTCGGCGCAAGCCGAACGACTCGCCTCATACATCAAAAGCCAGCCTGGCTGGGAGCTCGGGCACCAGTTCACCGACCAGATGTCAGGAGCGACGCTGGAACGTCCGGGGCTGCAATCGGCGCTTTCGGAGGCGAAAGCGAAGCGGTTCGACCTGCTGCTCGTCTACCGGGTGGACCGGCTGTCGCGAAGCGTCCGGGGCCTCGCACAGATCCTCGAGGAACTCGATCACGCCGGCGTCGCGTTCCGTTCGGCGACCGAACCGTTCGATACCGCGACACCGGGAGGACGGATGTTCGTGCAGATGCTGGGCGTCTTCGCGGAGTTCGAGCGTGCAACGATCGTCGAGCGCGTAATTGCCGGCATGGAGCGCAAAGCCGCAACCGGTGCATGGCCGGGAGGCTACCGTCCATTCGGCTACGAGCCCGACCCCGCATCTGGGTTCCTCATCGTCAAAGAAGAAGAGGCACCGCTGGTGCAGATGATGTTCCCCTGGTACGTCGGCGAGCGGGTGGGCTCGCAGGAGATCGCCAACCGACTGAACGAACGTGGCCACCGCACCAAGTCCGGTAAGCGATGGAACCATCCCGCCGTGCTAACCGTACTCGCCAATCGCGTCTACGTCGGTGAGATCTTCTACCGCGGGAGTCACCACCCGGCGCCGCATCCGCACCTCGTGGACACCAAACTCTTCGACGCCGCGCAACGGATCCTCAAACAGCGAGGCGAGGACGTCTCACTGCGCCGGTCCAATAGCTCCGAGTACCTGCTGACGGGCTTGGTGTTCTGTGAACGCTGCGGCAAGCGTTTCGTCGGAGCATCGGCGCGCGGCAACAAGTACGAGTATCTGTACTACGTCTGCTATTCGCGGCACCGCTACGGTCCCGATGCATGTGATCAAGAGCGGCTCCCTGCCCCAGAGCTCGAAGACCAGATCCTCAAGCGTCTTGCGGCGTTGCTCTCCGATCATGAGATCCTTCAGAACGCCTTGGATCGATGGGTCGAATCATCGCGGCAGCAACGGCCGCGCCTGGACAAAGAGCTCGCCGTGATCGACCGCAAACGACAGAAGACCGAGCAGGCGCTCGACCGCTATTTCGCCGCCTTCGAGGCTGGGACGCTGAGGCAATCAGCCTGCGCGAGCCGGATCGAATCGCTCGCAACCGAGCTCGACGCGCTCACAGGGCGGCGCACCGAGCTCAGCGCTGAGATGCAGGCTGACTCGATTCAGCTACCTGAACCAGCGGAGCTCGCGCGGCTGAAGACCGATGCCTTGCAGGCGCTCGGCCGTGGCCCGCTCCCTCAACGTAAGGCGCTCATGCAGAGCCTGATCGCGGAGATCCGGGTACAAGACCGAAGCCGGGTAACGCCTGTCTTTCGCGTGCCGGTTTTTGCACCACCTGAAGGCTTGGTGGGCGCGGCAGGTATCGAACCTGCGACCTCCTGCTTGTAAGGCACGCATGATCCAACGCAGTGCTTCCACCAATTTACCTGCGAATCGGCGTCCCCCGAGGAGTCTGAATTATCCGCTCTTGCAAGCCGTAACATCGAAACGTTTCCGGGCCCTGATGGGCGCGTATTACTTCATCCCGAAGACGGAAGGACTCAAGCGGTGCACCGGGCGATGCGACATGATCCACGGAGGACCGTTCTCCTCAAAGGTTGCCGAATCAAGGGACTGTGCCGGCTCTTCGCCCCTCAAGCTAGCGCTTTGGTTACGGGACCCGCGTAAACGGTGCGCTCGTGAAAAGTGCCACGCTTGGTGGCTGATCGCCTTCGCAACCGACCAGCTTGTCCGGAGACAGCCGTAACACGCTGCCTCGAATTTCCCACCGGTAGCTGGCAACACATTGGCCGGACGTAACTACTATCGTGTTGTTGCCCGAAAGGTTGTAATCAGCGTTGGATCCTTGGATCGGCGGCTTCCCGTCTCCGCTTTCGAACTCAGTCCAACCTCCCCTCTGGATAACGAGAGTGATGACTGCGTACTGCTTCGCACCTCCGCCGAGTTGCGCGAAGAATGCGCGCGCATCAGCAGCGGAACCTCCGCCTCGCTCGAAAGCTTTGGCCACGACATCTTGGGTCAGATGTGTCGTCTGCCACGTTCCTTCGATCGGCGACGTCAGATCCAGCGAGCCCAGTGTTGGCGCAAGCGTGCCGGATCTCAACGCGATCTGGTCGAACGCGGCCGCGGTTGCGAATTGATCGAACGAATAGGTCGCTACTCGGGGAGAGGAAACGATTGCCCCGGACGGAGAGTAGACCGGGATCCATGGAACAACTTCCTTCATCATGTATTGATCGAACGTTGCCCAGCACTGCACCCCTGATCCGCCGGTCAGGCTCTGGCACTGGTCAAGGCGGTCATCGACGTTCGGCACTGTCGCTGTGTACCCCCATGACCTCAGCTGGGCCCGAGACGCGCCGACCAAGGTCCAGTTATAAGAGATTTGCCCTCCAGCACCGGGAAGCCCCGAGGAAGAGAACAGCGGCACGAAGAAGTTCCCAGCGTTCAGATAGTCCTTCTGATAGGAAAATCCCAATGCCACGCTCCAGTGGTTGTGGGGATCGCTGATGATCATCGACACCGCATCCACGTAATGAAGTTGTAGACGCAGGCCGACCGAAGCAAGGTTTCCCATCAGGATCTTGGCGGCAGCCACGTTGGCCTTCCCGTGGGCCGCATCGAAGGGGGTGGTGCTCACGTAGAGAGCACCACCGTCGCACGCGGGTCCCGTGTCGCAGATGCCGTCGTGATTCCGATCGTATCTCGAGTGACGCATGGCGGCTCGTGCCATCTCGATGCTCCCCAGATCTCCGGGGGTTTGGTAGGGGTCGTAACTCAGGAGAACGTCATCCTCAAGACTGTCCGGAGCGATGTGGCCGATGACCCGGCCGGCCAGTGATCCCCCCTGCGCCGCGAGCATATCCGCGCGATTCGCGACGTAGTTGGCCGCGCGGCGCACCCATACGTCATCGAACGGCGTCTGGGCCATGTTCATCATGATCGCCGCCGTCGTGTCTCGCGGCGCGACATGGATCGTGGCTTTCGTCGGTTCGGCTTCAACCTTGCGAAGGTCGGCGAATGTGCCGGGTCCCATCAGTACATTCGAGACGTCGGCCTTGCCGGCCGCGACGTCCCGAAGCATGGCTTGAGGATCGGTCACCCTGTTGATCACGATCTTGTCGACATTCGCCGGACGGAGATCGTCTGTGGAACTCTTCCACGACGGGTTCCTGACGAGCGTGAGCCGCGCGTCGGGGATAAAGCCGCTCGCGGGTTTTTGCTGGTCGGCCGGAAGCGAGAAGTCGATAGCGTTACTCCCCTCGACCATGTATGGGCCGGTCGATACGAGGAATCTGCCGTAGTCCAGGTGCCCGGTCGCGACTCCGAACTTCGCCCCGGGGTGGAACGGATCCGGAGGGAGGGGCGATGTCGCCGGCAACGTGAAGCGCTCCGGGAGATCGCCGACGGGATAGCGCAGCCGAACGACGAAAGTGTATCGATCCGGGGCCTCGAGTCCGGACATGGAATCGCTTTTCCCTTGCGAAAACTCCGTGTACCCCTGGATGATCGAGTAGTAGAGAGAGCCGTAGTTCTGGCTGTTGTCGGTCGAGGCTTCGCGCTGGAGCGCACGAACGAAGTCGGCTGCGGTTACCTCCACCCGCTGCAGCGGCGGTCCGTAATGGATCCCCCGCTTCAGATGAAACGTCCAAGTGAGCCCGTCGTCCGAGACGTCCGGAAGGCGGGTCGCGAGGTCTGGACGAAGCTCTGATCCGCCTTTGTCGGTCGGAAGACCGGGGTTCGCGACTAGCGTCCGCGCGAGGCAGCACCGGCCAATCTCGAACGTTTCTGTGTCATACGACTGAGGATCGAGCGGCTTCGTCGGCGAATCCGCTCCGAGTAATACCGGTCCGAAGAATAAGTAGCCCGGGTCGGCGACGACGAGCGTGCCTCCCCGCACCGAGCCTGTTCCGATCTTCGCAACATGGGCCGTGCAGGAAAAGCTCGCCGCCAGGAAAATGGTAAAGGCTACGTGGGCGCGATTACGTCCCATGGACCGTCACCCAGATCCCGGGCGAGCCCGCCACAACGTCGTCGGGCATCCCGTTAATGTGCAGAAGCCGATCGACCTTGTTCGTTCCAGGATCGATCCGAACTATCATCCGCGTTCTTTCCGTCGTCACCCACACGCCGTCGGCACTCGTCGTGACACCCTTTGGACCGCCGCCAATGCTGATAGTGGTCACGATTCCGTTCGTCCGAGGGTCGAGCCGTATGAGCGCATTTCCTTGCGTACTCGTAACCCAAACGGCATCGGCGGTCACAGCGATGCCCGATGGCGCGAAACGGAGTGATATCGGAGTCACCCTGTTTGTGATCGCGTCGATGCGCGACACAGAATCGCTCAATGTGTTCGCAACCCACACCGCGCCGGCACCAAATGCGATCGATTGCGGATGAGGTCCGACGGCAATGTTGACGAATGAGTTCGTTTGAGGATCGACGCGAGCGACCGAGTCTGTCACCTCGTTCGTCACCCAGACGTAGTTGCCACCGAATACGACCCCGTCAGCGCCATCCCCGATCGGGATGCTGGCAGACAACGTGTTGTCGCTTATGTTGAAGCGAAGGAGCGATCCGCTCGCTCCGCCGTTTTGACCGAAGCCGGTCGTAATCCACACCGAACCACCGCCGATGGCGATCCCCGTGGGAGCACCGCCGACTGAGAGCGTGCGAGTGACCGTCCGCGTTCCGGCGTCGATCCTCGAGACCGTTTGATCGGAGAAGTTCAAGGCCCACACATCGCCACCTGAAGCAGCGATCGCTTGCGGTCGCTCACCAACCTTCACGGCAGCGACGAACTTCCCGGCGCGAGTATCGATCACGCCGACGGTGTTCTCCCCCGGTGGAAGCTTCGCGGCCGCCCCACTCGACCTGGTGAACGCTACCACCGACACCGCGACCGCAATGACGACCGCCGCAGCAATGGTTAGTGTCGAGACGCGTTGCCAATGGGGGCGGGGTTTCTCCGTGATTTCACCGGGGAAGAGAACTGGCGTCTCCTCGGATCGATACAGGTCGAGCGCATACAGCCGCCAGGTACCAGGCACGCCCTTCAGGTCGTGCTCGCCGCGCTCGATGAATCGCAGATCGGATCCTGCAACCAGATCGCGCATCGTGCTCGAAATCAACACCTCTCCCGCTTGAGCCTTCGAGGCAACGCGGGCGCCGATATTGACGGCGATTCCACCGACCTTCTCACCCATCACTTCGACTTCGCCCAGGTGGAGACCAGCTCGAATGTCGATGCCGAGCGCATGAACCTGCTCGGTGATCGCCGTTGCGCATCGGATGCCATTCGCCGGCTGATCGAAGATCGCGAAGAAGCCGTCGCCGGCCGTGTCGAGCTCTCGACCCCCGAAACGCTTGAGCTCGCGGCGGACGATGAGGTTGTGACGATCAAGGAGCCGTCGCCATTGGTGATCTCCAAGCTCAACCGTCTTTTCTGTGGAGCCGGCGATGTCGGTGAACATGATGGTGGCGAGGAACCGTTCGGGCTTGGCGTTCCGCCCGCGACGGGCCGCGATCTTCATTTGGCGATTTCCGGCGGCAGCTGGGCGATGGGCTGGCATCCGTGAAGAACGATAAGAACCCCCAATGAGGGCTAGGGATGTGTCGCCGATGCGTCACCTAACTCCGCTGCCCCCGTGGCGGCGAGATGAGCACTTAGGTGATTAAGTCTCGTACATCACAGAACGTAACGATACGGCTCACTCAGCCTATTCGTGGACGTTGAACCTGGAAGACCGCAGGACGCTGCTTGATGTGTTAACACGCGAACGGGAATTATCCCGGCGGGTGGGCGCGGCAGGTATCGAACCTGCGACCTTCTGCTTGTAAGGCAGACGCTCTCGCCACTGAGCTACGCGCCCGGCTGCTCGTAAGTGTAGGACAGCTTTCCTAGGACCCGGGTGCCTGCGGGATCGGTGCGTTCGGATCGCCCCCGATCCCTGCCGCGCTCAGCTGCGTCATCACCGTGTTCAGGTCGAAGTAGTCCCTCCAGGCGACCAGCTTCCCTGCGTCGTCTACCTCGAAGACGCCGGCCACGGGCAGCTCGATCGGCGCGCCCGCAACCTTCAAGCGGTCGATCCGCTCGTTGAACACGGTGTTCCCCGAGACGGCGGTGTGCGTGATCTCCAAGTCGAGGTCCGTGCACGCGGAGAGCTGCACAACGAAGTGTTCGCGGATCGCTTCGCGCCCTCGCACGGTGGTGCGTCCATCGTTCCAAACGACCGCGTCCTCCGTGAAGAAGTCCGCGAGCGAGCGTGCGTCGCCTTCGCCCCACGCGGCCAGAAACGCGCGTACGACCGCTTCCCTATCCGTCATCTCTCTCCCTTCGTCAGGGAAACCCTACCGAAAAGAACATTCCGGTAGGTGCAGAACGCCGGCCTTGCATCCAATAGATACTCTTTTGCGAGTGAGGCGTCGCATCCCCCAACTTCTTGCCGTGACGGCTGCGTTTGTCGTCTTGGCAACCCCGGCATTTGGTGTCACCAATGATCCCGCGCGCGCGCAGCAGTGGGCGCTCACCCGGATCCACGCCGACCAAGCTTGGACGAAGGTGAAAGGCGCGGGGATCACGATCGCGATCGTGGACACGGGGATCGATCTCGGTCATCCCGACCTGAAGAGCAAGATCGTCGCGCACTACGACTGCACCAGCGGCTCGTGCGTTGGTGGCGCGGGCGCGGGGAACGACGACAACGGGCATGGCTCCCACGTCGCGGGGATCGCAGCAGCGGTGACCGGCAACGGAATCGGCATCGCAGGCGTCGCGCCGTCTGCGAAGCTCATGGCCGTCAAGGTGCTCGACTCATCGGGCAGCGGGAATTGCAGCAACATCGTCACCGGGATCCGGTGGGCGTCCGACCACGGCGCGCGCGTCATTAACCTCTCATTGGGCCCGGAGATCGGGCTGCTCGACTTCATCCTGGGAAACAGCTGCGTTACCGACCTACAGAACGCAGCCGCCTATGCCTACGGCCGGGGCGACGTCGTCGTGATCGCAGCCGGGAATCAGAGCCTGAAATCCGCATACAGCAGCCCGGCGCTTGAGGTTGTGGGCGCGACCGGGCCGCAAGACGAGGTGGCTTCGTACTCGAACACGGGAGCAAACATCTACGCACCCGGCGGGAACGAGTCGGGGAACTGCATCGCGCAGTCGACGGGGACGTGCATCTTGTCGACCTGGATGGACAACGGCTATGCACTGGATCAAGGAACGTCGATGGCCGCACCGCACATCTCTGGACTCGCAGCGTTGCTGCTCTCCGAGGGCTACACCAACGCACAGGCTGTCACGCGCATCAACAACACAGCGGACATGATCAGCGGCATCCCTCTTGCCAACGCCGCGCGCGCGGTGGGCGCAACGTCGAGCACGGGCGGCGGCACGCCCAAGCCCACGCCGACGCCAACACGCCGCTCGAGCTCGACCCAAACACCCGATGTCACGCATTCGAAGACGACACCGCCGGCTAACAACGGTCCGGTGAAAGTCCCGGCCCCCTCTTCATCCCCCAAGCCTTCGCCGAGCGTCCTTGCGGTCGGGCCGACGCTCTCACCGGGAACGGCAGGCAACGCGGCAGGCGCGCCCGTTGTAGCGGAAGAAGGAGGCCGAGGTTTGCACATCGGGCTGGGAGCGTTCTCGATCGCCGTGGCCGGCCTCGCGACTATTCGAGTATTGCGGCGCCGCGCGCGCCGCGCTTAACCGTTCGGTCGGACGACGATCCGGACCGGGTCGCCTTCCTTCTCGGAAAGCCTGCGCACTCCATCTGCAACGTCTTCGAGCGGGATGACATCGCTGATCGACCCCGATAAGTCGAGCCTGCCGCGCGCAAGCAGATCGACAAGGTCCTCGAGGTGCCGCTTCCGATAGCCCAAGTGTCCGAGCAACGAGATCGACCGCGAACCGAAAAGCACGCCGGGGCCGAGCTCCAAGGGGTCCAACGACAGGCCCACCATGACGAGCCGGCCGCCGCGCACCATGCACCACTGCGCTTGCTGCAACACGGTATTTTTCCCAACGAGGTCGAGCGCGAGATCCAGGCCGAGTCCCCCGGTCTCTCGGAATATGACCCCGGGGACGTCTTCGGTAGTCGGGTCGATCGCGATGTCGGCACCGAGTGAGAGCGCGCGCTTGCGCGCGCTCTCGAGCGGATCAACCGCGACGATGAAGCCGGCACCAAGCATGCGCGCGATCTGCACCGCGTGCGTGCCGAGGCCACCGATCCCCCACAGGCCCACGCTCTCGCCGGACCGGAGGGCTGCTCGATCGACGAGCGCGCCGTACGGCGTCGCGACCGCATCCGACAGGATCGCTGCTTGCTCCATCGAAACGCCGTCGGGCACGGCGGTGAGCGCGAAGAACGGGACCACGATGTACTCGGCCCACGCGCCGTCGAACATGAAGCCCATGATCTCGGGCGCGAGACACTCTTCCAGCCGGCCGCTTCGGCAGCGCGCGCACTTCATGCACGTCCGCCCAGCCATCATCACGACGCGATCGCCCACGTTCCACCCTTCGACCAGCTCGCCGGCGCGCGCGATCGTCCCGGACGCCTCGTGCCCGGGAGTCACGTCGGGGATCACGGCGGGCAGCGAGCGATCGATGAGGTGAACGTCGGACAGGCAGATGCCACACGCTTCGACCTTCACGAGCACCTCAAGTGGACCCGGTTCCGGGATGGGAACGTCTTCGACCGTAAGCTCCCCCGTTGACGCGTGGTAGCGGGCCGCGCGCATCGTGCCGCTCACTTCGGGATCATCCCGCGCAGGACTTTCCGGTCGACTTTCATCACGGGCGTGAGAGGCACCGCCGGAACGATGTGGATCTCCCGCGGATACTTGTACGCGCTAAGCTTCGACTTGGCGAAAGCGATCAGGTCTTCCTCTGTCACCGCCTCACCCGGCTTGAGCGAGACGAACGCAACGACCTCTTCGCCCTTCGCTTTGTCCGGCCGTCCGACCACGCCTGCCATCGAGACGGCGGGGTGCTCGAGCAACGCATCTTCGACGTCGCGCGGGAACACGTTGAAGCCGCCGCGGATGATCAGGTCCTTCTTGCGGTCGACGACGTACAGGTATCCGTCTTCGTCCACGTATCCGATGTCGCCGGTGTACAGCCAGCCGTCTTTGATCGTGGATGCCGTCGCTTCAGGCGCGTTCCAGTAGCCCATCATCACGCCCTTGGACCGGCAGCAGATCTCGCCGGTCTCCCCCTGCGGAACCTCGTTCCCATCGTCGTCGAGGATCCGCAACTCATAGCCCGCGATAGGAGTGCCGACCGAACCCAACTTGCCCTCGCGTGGCTTGTTCGCCGACATCACGGCTCCCGACTCGGTGCACCCATAGCCCTCGCGGATCTGCACCCAAGGAACACGCTTCAAGAATTCCTCGGCGACCTCACGCGGCAGCGGTGCGGCACCGCAACCGAAGTATTGCAACGACGAGAGGTCGTAATCCTCGAGCGGCTGAGCGAGAAGGATCTGGATCATCGATGGAACGACCGTGGCGATCTGGAGTTTGTGCTCCTGGATCAACGTCAGGAACTCCGTCGGATCGAACCACTTTTGCAGCGCGGCGAAGCCCGGCCGCTCGGCGTGCATGCCGAGCACACTGATGAGCAGGCCGTACGCATGCGAAAGGGGAAGCGGCACGAGCACGCGATCGGTGTCTTCGCGGTTTCCGTGAGCGTGTAACGATGAGCTCGAGAACCAAAGGTTCTCGTGCGAGAGCATCACGCCCTTCGCGCGACCCGTCGTTCCGCCGGTATATAGCAGCGCAGCAAGATCCGTGTCATCGCGATCGACGATCTCGGCCGGCTCCGCGTTCTCCAACGACGATATCGAGATCGCACCGTCTTGCTCGGGCCCGGAACAGATGATCCATTTCAGGTCGGGCAGTCCTTCGGTCGCCTGACGCACGATCCCGATGAACTCCGGACTGGTGATCACCGCGCGCGCACCCGAGTCGCCTACGACGTGGCGAAGCTCTTCCGCTGGCAGCAGGAAGATCGCGGGCGTGATCGCCGCACCGGAACGCCAGAGCGCCCAGTAGGCGACCCCAACGTCGGGGCTGTTCGCCATGAACACGACGACGCGATCGCCCGGAGAGATCCCAAGCTCGATCAGGCCGCCGGCGAGGCGCCGCGCGCGCTCGTACAGCTCACCGCTCCGGTACCACGTGCCTTCGAAGAGCAGCGAGTCGTGATCGCCGAGCCGTTTGAACGTCTCTTCGCCGAGGCGCGCGAGGTTGTGTTGCCCGACAGCCATGTCCTTCTACGCCTGCGCGAAGAAGTCGCTGACGCGCTGCGCGAACATAAGGTCGCCGGCGACCTTGAGCTTGCCGGCCATGAACAGCTGAGGTCCCTGTGCCTGGCCCATGATGAGCCGGATGAAGGTGACGAGATCGGCGGTCAGCGAGACTCGCGGCGATGCGCCCTTGCCGCCGGTGATCGTGCACTTCCCGTCGGCGATCGACGCGTTGTAAGGGAACTCTTCACCTTGGTCCGTGATGTTCCACTGAACGTCGGCGGAAACACCCTGCGCCTTCTCGGGGATGAAGTGCTCTTGCATCGTTTGGAACGTGCGGTCGAGTGCGTCCTTCACACCCACCGCGCGAAAACCTTCGAGCACCTGCTCGTCGGTCGCGCCCTTCAACAGCTCCGCGATCTGCTCGGGAGCCACTCCATCGAGGTTGATCTCCGCCATCCCACTCTCCCCTTCCGTGTTGACCTTCTTGTCGTTGCGCTATGCGCGCGCGCCTGCAAGGAACACCGACCGGAGCAGATCATCTCTTCCGCGCAGCTTCTTGGCCGGCCCGGAGAAACGGATCTCACCCCGCTCGAGGAAGTACGCCCTGTTCGCGATGCTTAGTGCGAGGTCGACGTGCTGGTCAACCAGTACGACCGCGACCCCCTCACGGTTCAACCGTCTGATGATCTCGAGCAGCTCCTCGACGATCTTCGGTGCTAGGCCGAGCGACAGCTCATCGACCAGCAGCAGCTTCGGCTCGACGATGAACGACTTCGCAAGCGTCAACATCTGTTTCTGTCCGCCGGAGAGGCTACCCGCGACTTGACGCCGACGCTCGGCCAGCAAGGGGAAGGCCTCGAGCACCGCTTCGATCCGGGTGCGCAACCGGCTCGCATCACGCCCGAACGAGAACCCCGCGACTTCGAGGTTCTCTTGGACGCTCATCCCGGGGAACACACCGCGTCCACCCGGCATCTGGACGATGCCGCGGCGCAGCACTTCCGGCGGCCGCAGCCCTTTGATCGACTCGTCGTTCCAGACCACGTCGCCGAGAGCCGGCCGGATTACGCCGGAGATAACACGCAGGATCGTCGTCTTCCCGGCGCCGTTCGTACCGAGGAGAGCAACGATCTCGCCCTCTCGAACTTCCAGGTCGATAGAGAACAGAACCTGCACCGGCCCGTAGAACGCGTGAACGCCCTCAAGCCGAAGCATGTGCTCTCCTCGTCCTGCCGAGGTACGACGACAGCACGCGCGAGTCTTTCGTGACCTCGTCCGGCGAGCCTTCCGCGATCACGCGCCCGAAGTCCAGCGCGTAGATCCGCTCGGAGAGCTCGAGCAACAAGCCCATGTCGTGCTCGATCAACATGATCGAGCAGCCCGTCTCATCGCGGATCCTTCGCAGCAGCGGTCCGAGTGCTTCGACCTCTTTCTGCTGGATCCCCGAGGCAGGCTCGTCCAAGAGCAACACGCTGGGCTCGAGCGAAAGCACGGCCGCGAGCTCCAAGAAACGCGTTGTTCCGTACGACAGCGACGGCGGGTACGAAGCTTCCCACGCGCGCAGATCGATCATGTCGAGCATCCGTTCGGCTCGCTCTTCCGCGCGCTCTTCGTCACGGCGCCACGACGGCAGCCGGAGCATCGCCGACCATGAGCCGCTCGAAAGATGGCGGTGCTGCGCGACGAGCAGGTTCTCGCGCACGGTCAGGTTCGAGAAGAGGCGCACGTGCTGGAACGTTCGCCCGAGCCCGGCGGCGACGCGCTCGTAGGGAAGAAGGTGGGTGACGTCCTCCCCATTGAGGAGGATGCGGCCCGAGTCGGGCTTCTGGAAGCCGCTGATCGCATTGAACAACGTCGTTTTCCCAGCGCCGTTCGGGCCGAGCAGCCCCACGATCTCGCCCGGCGCGACGTTGACGCCGACGTGGTCGAGCGCGGTGATGCCACCGAAGCGGACCGAAAGGTCTTGGACTTCCAGCAACGGCTCGGTCATCCCAGCCTCACGAACAGCCATGCGACGCCCACGTTGATACCGATGATCGCGATCGCGACGGTGATCCCGACGCGAGGGCGCGCGCGGATCAGGCGCCACTGCAAGCGCACCACTTGCATCAACCCGCCCGGACGGTACAGAAGGAAGGCGATCAGCAGCCCGGCCGAGTAGATGCCGAAGTAGGCGAAGAAGAATCGCGCGCCTTGGAACACCTGCTGCTGAACGACGAGCGCGACGGCTCCCAGGAATGCGCCGAGCGCGCGGTCGATCCCGCCGACGATGACGACGGTAAGAAGGAGGATGGACGTCGCCTCGACGAGCGGGGACTGGAAGGCCGAGCGCGTCACGCTGATCAGCAGGAGCGCGAGGAACGACCCACCGATGCCGCCCAGCAACCCGCTGATCAAGAACGCGACGAGCTTCGTCTTGTACACATTGATCCCGAGCGCTTGGGCCTCTCGCTCGTTCGTTCGGACGGCGAGCATCGCCCTGCCGGTGCGCGACGACCGCAACCCGGTGACCATCCACACCAGCACCATCGCGACGACGAGCAACAAGACGTAGAACGACGCGTCGGACACGAATGGCTTCGGCCGGTGGACGACCCAGCCGGTCTGGCCTCCGGTCGCGCGGCTCC
>Ga0070706_100002699_pt1 | contig 17761 bp, 15 predicted proteins | sample KBSK5501metaG_FD_65476 | JGI IMG/M metagenome (GOLD analysis project Ga0070706, IMG submission 65476) | Corn, switchgrass and miscanthus rhizosphere microbial communities from Kellogg Biological Station, Michigan, USA - KBS K5-50-1 metaG | ecosystem: Host-associated > Plants > Roots >... | reverse complement strand
TTCGGCGATTGCAAGGTGATCTTCGAACCGCTGCCTCGCGGCGAAGGGTTTGTATTCGAAGATAAGATCTTTGGCGGTTCAGTGCCCCAGCAATACCGCCCGGCGATTCAAAAGGGTATTGTTGAGGCGGCGCAGAGCGGCGCCATTGCCGGCTATCCCTTGGTTGATTTCAAAGTCCAGCTCATCGACGGTTCATATCACACGGTTGACTCAGACGAGCACAGTTTCCGCGCCGCGGGCCGCAAAGCGTTTCGCGCCGCGATGGAAAAGGTGAAACCGGCGCTGCTTGAACCCATCATGGACGTCGAGATCGACGCGCCGCAGGAATGCAGCGGCGACCTGATGGGGGATTTGAACTCTCGACGGGGTCGCGTACAGGGCATGGATACGCGCGGCAAGCAGCAGGTGATCAAAGCCCAAGTGCCGATGGCCGAGATGCTCAACTATCAATCGACGCTAAACTCGATCACCGCCGCGCGCGGTTCATTTCACATGCAGTTCTCGCATTATGATCCGGTGCCGGGCCAGATCGCTCAAAAAATTATTCAGCAGGCCAGGGACGAAGGCCGAATTCGTGTGGCGGAAGAGGATTAGTTCGTCCACGAAAGTGGACGGATTTAGTAGCCGTGGGCAGCGCCCACGGTTAGCATCAGAGTATCAATTGCGACCCTGAAAGGGTCGGATAGCAAAGGAGCCTCCCATGGCCCAAACTCTCGTGAGCCTCATCGTCCACGTGATCTTTTCAACCAGGAACCGCGAACCATTGGTCACGCCTGAGATAGAACCGGAACTATTCGCTTACATCGGCGGCATTCTAAGGAACAACGAGTCCCGTCTGCTCGACGCCGGTGGAACGGCCGACCACGTGCATTTGCTCATTTCACAGTCGAAGAACGTAGCACTCAGCGAGCTAATGAAAGATGTGAAGAAGGACAGCTCTTTATGGATTAAGACTAAAGGAAGAAAATTCAGAAACTTTCATTAGCAAGATGGATATGCAGCTTTTTCGATAGGACAGTCTATTATTCCTGGGTTGAAACAGTATCTTGCCAACCAGAGGGAGCATCATCGGAAGCGATCGTTTCAAGAAGAACTAATGCAATTCCTCGATGAATACGGCATCGAATATGACAAACGATACTTGTGGGATTGATCTGTTCGACCCTTACAGGGTCGGGATATCGTTGACATCTTGATCCGTGGGCGTTGCCCACGGCTACTTAATCCGTCCGCTTTCGCGGACGCACGCAACAGCCCTTAGGGCTGATAGGGAGAGCTGCGATGGCAACTCAGGCAAATCGGACCAGAATAAAGCAAACGATTTTGTACTATCCGACGATTTCTGTCCCTTCCAGTCGGTGGCTTCGACAAGCGATTCTTTACTGGGATGAAATAGGCTCAATAGTTCCTCAAAGATACGACGAAACTGAACTCATACCTTATACACTTGATGTTCAGTTCTTGAAGGACGAGGGAGAATTTCGTTCATTCAGAACCGATTTGATCTATCGGCGGCAATGGAGCAATGTGCACGATTTCGAAAACGAACTAGAGCTTCAGTCAGCGGTTCATAAATAACTCGGTAGCCGTATTCCGACATTAGATGCTCCTGCCTTGTTAGAATTCTCGAAAGCCAAATGGCGGTGTGGAGTCTAGCACAAAGTGCAAATGGGTAATCACTAGTGCGCCCGCTTCGATTTGGCCTGCGCCTTCTTATGCCTTTCCAGCGCGGTCTTGCAGAATCGAACTTCGCGCCTTAGTTCAAGCTGACTCATCACCTGATTCGACAACATCTCCAATGCGCCGAGTTGCTCATTGTTCAGAGTATGAGGGCGGCGATCGGCGACGCAGAGCGTACCGATTGCGAAACCTTCCGGCGAGATCAGCGGCATGCCCGCGTAGAATCGAATGAACGGCTCGCCAGTGACTAGCGGGTTGTCCGCAAAGCGATCGTCGGCGAGCGCATCCTCTACGATAAAACAGCTGTTTTGCAGGATGGCATGTGCGCAGAACGAAATGTCGCGTGGCGTTTCATGTGCCTGCACACCGACACGTGCCTTGAACCATTGACGCTTCGCGTCAATCAAGCTGATCAAAGCAGCGGGTGTGTCGCAGACGTAAGAAGCCAGTCGGGTAAGGTCGTCAAACGTCTCCTCTGAATCGGTATCAAGCACTTGATACTGTCGCAAGGTCTCCAGGCGCGCCGCCTCGTTTTCAGGAATTGGAGCAGCTCTCATTGCGGGTCTCCTTTCCGAGAGCAATCGTTGTGGGACGCAAGCGCAACTTGCGCTATCTGATCGACTCGTCCCGGCGGGGTCTATCGTCAGGGGTCGAGTTGCGCGTATTTTAGTCACGCTGACAGCAAATTGCCAGCTTTATATGGGGCGCGAGGACTACCTGATTGAAGCCGCCTCCGATGGTTCGGATTTCATAGAACCGCGTTTAATTTCGCGAAGACTACAGGTCGGACAACAGCCGCAGGTCGGCAAACAATCTTATCTCTACTATCAATCCGCCATCGGATGCAACCGCCGGCAATAAACAAACCGCTGCAGCAGAGGCCGAAATAACGCGACGATCCTCGCCTCAGCCGGATAAGCTGAATGTGCAGTGAAGTCTGTTATGATATCCGCACCTTCAACCCTGAAGGATTCAGCGGCCAATGTCGTTTTTCAAGATCGTAGGAATCTCTTTGATTGTGGCCCTTGTCCTGTCCTTCGGTTGTAACCCGCGATCCACGAGTCAGCACGCCCTCCTCATATACACACCGCACGGCCAGGACATGCTGCGCGACTTTGTCACGCGCTACAAACAAGCACATCCGGAAGTTGATGTGCAATTCCTCGACATGGGTTCACGTGAGGTTCTCGAGCGCCTGCGAGCAGAACGCAATCGCCCGCAGGCTGATCTTTGGTGGGGCGCGGCACACATGACTTTTCAAACCGCCGCGGACGAGAACTTGCTGGCGCCTTATCGACCGTCGTGGGCTGATAAGGTTCCGGACTTCGCGCGCGACCCTCACGATCAGTGGTATGGAACTTACGAAACCCCGGAAGTAATCGTTTACAACCGCGAGGCCGTGCGCGAAGACGAGTCGCCGAAGGATTGGGACGACGTGCTGGATCCAAAGTGGCGCGACAAGGTCCTGATTCGCAATCCGAATCCGTCGGACTCCATGCGGGCGATCTTCGGAGCCATCATCTGGCGTTTCTACAAAGACACCGGCTCGCCGGAAAAAGGTTACGACTGGCTGCGAAAACTTGATGCGAATGTTCACGAATACACCGCCGATGGAACGTTGCTGATGCAGAAACTGGCGCGACGGGAAGGTTTGATTAGTGTGTGGGATTTACCCGATGTTCGACTTTATCAGGAGCAGAAGAACCTTCCGGTCGCATACAATTTTCCCAGAAGCGGCACACCCGTCGTTATTGACGCCATCGCTATCATTCGGGGCGCGCCGCACGAAAATGAAGCAAAGCGCTTTTACGAATTCGTCACCACTACAGAGAGTTTGATTCACTCGGCGCGCAACTACTATCGCATTCCACTGCGCTCGGATCTCGACCGTAAGCAATTGCCCGAATGGATGAGAGTTCCGTTCACCCGCATGCCGATGGATTGGGACGTCTTGCGCAAGCAAGGGAATGACTGGCTGCGTTATTGGGACACGGAGATTCGCGGCCGGGGAAAAAGTTGAGACGAACGTGCGTTTACCTGGTGGACGGCCTGGCAACCGCGATTCAACCGTAATTCTCGCTTACAGGAGCCCGGGTGGAGGCTGAATTAGGGTCAAAATGGCCGTATTATCTGGGAAACTGTAAAACCTATTGACCTGGGCGGCCCTAATTTGTGAGAATCGATGCCGGCATAGATGGTCACTCATCTAAGCTCTCCACTTGGGACGAAAACTCGCCGTCCTACTTTCCCGAACGCAAGACATCAAGGCTGTTCTAAAGGACTTGTCATCAATCGCTTTCCAGTCAGCAAGCCAGCTGACTAGAACACACCAAAGCTTGAAGTCACCTTAGGGACGCCTTTAAGTCGCTAAAGAGCGAAAATTCGATCATGCAAAAATCATCCTCGGAACCTCTAAACTTTGACGCAGTACAAGATGGCTCGGTGTCATCTCGATCCGACCACAATACGAATGAAAGCGACGTGGAATCCGTTCCCAGCGAGCAGATGATCGCCGACAGACTGTTGGCGGCCCTGGCGGGCGGCAACCTCGAACACTTGGAACAGGTGCGCAACAGCTTTGTTGAGCATGGCTCTACAGAGCGAAAGCCGCAGACAGAACGTCCGACCGTTGTCCCAATATTTCCTGCACCACAGTCAGAAGACGAACGTCTGCGCAAAGAAGAGGAAGCTCTACAAGCTGCGGAGCGCGAACTGAAGCTTCGTCGCGCCGAGGTTTTTGCTGCCAGAAGAAAAGCTGAAGAAGAAACGCAACGAAAAGCAGCGGAGGCGGAACGACGCCAAGCTGAGGCAGAGGCGCTTCGTTGCAAGATTGAAGAAGAACAAAGACTGGCCGACCTGCAGGCTATTCGCAAGCACGCGGAAGGCGCGGCGAAAGAACGAGCGCGCAAGGAGCAAGAACTCACTAGTGAGATCGTCGCCCTGCGCGAAGCAGAGCAAGGACAGCTGAACCGGATTGCCGAAGCCGAAGCTCGGTTGCGCGCCCAACATGAGGCATGCGCTCGCGCCGAAGCAGAGGCGAAGCACCGAGCCGAAAGAGAAGAATGGCTTGCATCCGAAATCGAGTCTCTGCGAAAGGCAGAACAAGAACAAGTCCGGCTAGTCCAGGAGACTGAGGCTCGACTGCTGGCGCAACTTGAAGCGCGTCATCAGGCCGAGACTGAAGCAACGGAGCGCGCCGAAAAAGAGCGGCAACTTAAGGCTGAGATCGAAGCGCTGCACAGCGCGAACGAGCAGCAAAACCAGTTGATTGAAGAAGCCGAGGCTCGTCTTCGTGCGTTGGAAAGGGCGCGCCAGATTGCTGAGGCCGATGTGCAACGAAAATCTGAGGCGGAGCAGCAACTGAATTCCGAGATTGAAGCCCTGCGCAAGGCCGAACGCGATCGGATCAGTGAAATAGAAAGAGCCAGAATTCGTCTGCAAGCCCAGACAGAAGCTCGACAGAGTGCCGAGGTAGAAGCCGAACAGCTAGCTCGAAATGAGCAGCAACTAACGAGCGAGATCGAAGCGCTGCATAAATCCGAAGAAGCACAGCGAGAGCGTTTGGCTCAAATCGAAGCTCGGTTGCGTGATCAACAAGATGCTCATGACGTCACCAAGGCACGGAATGAACAGCTAAGTGAGAAAGAGCAACAACTCAACACGACGATCGAAAATTTGCGCGGCGCCGAGCTGGAATCCTTGAAGCGCATCGAGGAGACAGAAGCTCGCCGGCGGACTCAGGAAGAAGCACACCTAAAGGCCCAGATCGAAGCACAACTTCGCGCCGAGAAAGAGCAGCAACGACTCGTTGAGTTGGAAGCAAGCCGTACCGTGGCGGAAGCTGAAGCGCGGCGGCGCGCTGAAGCGGAACAGTCACTGGTCGCCCGGATCGAATCGTTCGTCGCGGTCAGGGAAGCGGATCTGAAACGCCTCTCGGAGCTTGAAGCGCGCCTCAGAGCTCAACAAGAAGTTCACGATCTAGCTGAAGCGAAGGCCAAAGAGTTAACCGGGAAGGAACAAGAACTCAACGTCACGATCGAAAATCTCAGCGCCGCGGAGCAAGAACAGGTCAAGCGGATTGCCGAGGTTGAAGTTCGTGGGCGTGAGTTGGAAGCGGCGCGTGTCAAGGCCGAAAGAGATTCGCAGCTTCTTGCCCAACAGGAAGAGCAACTGCTGGCTGAGTTGGAAGGTCTTCGTAATCAAGCTAAAGCAGACGCCGAGCAGCGTAGCCAAAAAGAACAGTCGCTCAACGATCAGATCGAATCACTGGTAGCCGGCAAGGAAGCGAGCCTCAAACGGATCGCTGATCTTGAAGCCCGAATGCCCGAGCAACAGGAGGCTTATGAGCTAGCCAAGGCCAAGGCTGAAGAGTTAAGCCAGAGCGAACAAACGCTCAATGCCGCAATCGATAATCTGCGCCGCGCAGAAGAAGAACAAGTGAAGCGCATTGCCGAGGCGGGAGTTCGTCTAGGTGAGCTGGAAGCGGCGCGTGTTAAGGCTGAAAAAGATTCACAGCTTCTTGCTCAACAGGAACAGCGGCGGCTGGCTGAGTTAGAAAGCATTCGCACTCAAGCTAAAGCAGACGCCGAGCAGCGCAGCCAGGCAGAACAGTCCCTGAACGAGCAGCTTCAGGCCCTGCGGAACGATGAAACGGCGCAGCTAAAACGGCTTGAAGAAGCAAAAACCGCTCTTCATGCTCAGGAAAAAGCGCATCAAGAGGCCGAGAATCAAGCGCAGCTCCACGCAGAAGAACATGAGCGACGCGCGGTTGAATTAAAAGCTCTTCGCGATTTGATCGAAGCAGACGACGCGCAGCGTGCCGAGAAGGAAAAATCGCTTAAGCATCAGCTCGATCAGCTGCGCAACACGGAGCGCGAACAATTAGAACAGATCGAAGGAACGCAGGTCCAAATTAGTGCTTATGAAAGAGCGCGCGACGAGCAAGCAGCAAGGTTGCGACAACTGACCGAAAAGGAACAATCGTTCGTTGTTCAGATCGAGCGCATGCGCGAATCAGAGCAACGCTTGCTCGACCGCGTCTCCGAAGCCGAAGCTCATTTTGGCGAGCAGACAAAGTCTCATCAAGCGGCTGAAGCACAAGCTAAGGAACACGCGGAGAAGGAGAATCGCCTAAGTGCTGAGCTCGAAACCTTGCGCAAGGCCGAAGAAGAGCAGCTCAAGCGCATTGAAGACATTAGAGCTCGCGTCTCCGCTCAGGAAGAAGCTCTTCGAGTAGCTCACGAAGAGGCTCAGTGGAGAGCTGATCAAGAGCAGCAGCTCAACGTTGTGATTGACAACCTGCGCGAGGACGAGACCAAGCACGCTAAGCGCCTCGAGGAAATACAAGTCCGCCTGGATGCCCGGGTGGCAGCATGTCACCTGGTCGAGGCCGAAGTTCAGCGGCAGACCGAAAAGGAAGCGCAAGTGTATGCTGAACTTGAGACCTTGCGTAAGAAGCAAGAAGAGCAGTTCAAGCGCGTGGAGGAAGCCGAATCGCTTCTTCACGCTCAGGAGGAAGCCTATCGTTATAGCGAGGCCGAACCACAGCGTCGGGCCGACCAGGAACAGCAGCTCAACGCCAAGATTGAGGCGTTGCGGCAGGCAGAAGTAGAACAGCTCAAGCGCATCGAGGAAGCTAATTTACGTTTGGGTGATCAGGAAGAAGCTTGTCAGTTAGCCAGAGTAGAGGCAAAGAAACTGACCGAAAGGGAACGGCGAATTGATGACGAGATCGCAGCGTTGCGAGAGGCTGAATCAGAGCAACTCAATCGAATCAAAGAAGCAGAAGCCCGGCTTGCGGAGCACGGAGAAATGCTTCGGCAGGCAACGGCCCAGGCGCAACGTCGGGCCGACGAAGAGCGGGAACGATTGAATCAGCTTGAGGCGATTCGCGAGAACGCTCAAGTCGACGCACAGGAGCGAGCGCCGCAGGAGCAGATGGTCAACATCGCAGTTGAGCCCCTGCAGCTGGCGGAACCGGTCGACTACATACATGCTGTGGAACGCCCATCCGAACAGGAAAAGGCGGGCGACCCGATCATAGTGATGACCACGCAAGCGCCGGATAAACACAGCTCGGCGGGTTCTGAAATCGAACCGGTTGAAGAGCCGTGGCTCGTCATCGACTTTGAGCATCAGGTTAATGAAGTCGCCGTCGATAAGAGCAGCAAAGGAAAAAGTGGAACCCCCGTTAGCGGTTCGTTTGTGTTCGAGCGCGAACCAGCTCCTCTGACGGAACGGTCGATGGACGTTTCGACCAATTCAAACCAACGTATCAGCGCCCGGAAACAACTCGAACCTCTTGATAGCGAAGCGGTGTCGCCGGCAATTGTAGAGAGTCTCAATAGCGTCCACTCGCCTCAGAGGGCGGCTGGTCTCGCGGATCTTGCGGACGTTAGTGGCGACGAGTCCTTTCGTCTCATCACCAAATCGTTCGACGATCCTGTCACCGAAGTGAGAAACGCGGCCGCGCGCGCGCTTTATAGCTTGAATCCCGACCGCGCTGCTTCGTTTACTCGAGCGCTGCGTGAAGCTTCGCCTGAGCGGCGGCGAAAAATTGGAGCGGCAATTGCCGGATCAGGTCTGGCGGCGAATGCGATCAATAGTCTCGCTGGCGAAGGCCGTGACAAGACCCACGACGCGTTCTCGATTCTGTTCCTGATGGCCAAGGCTGGCGAAGTTCAGCCTCTGATGCAAGCTATCAGCAAGCATCCAAATATCGAAGTTCGACTGGCCGCTATCAAGCTGCTGGCATTGAGCAATCAGCAACAGGTAATGCCCGCATTTCGCAGCCTGGCTGCGCGCGAGGCCCTGCCGCCTGAAGTTCATTCAGCCGTAATGGAAGCCATCTTCCTGATCAGCAATCAAGCACGCGAAGGTGCGCCAGCGATCACTTAAGCGATCAGAAACGTCGTAACGCTTAGCGCTGGCTGTTATTCTCGATACGACCGATCGATTCGATCGAGCTTACGGAGCAGACCCGGCCACGTCAGCTCTGCGCCCTGGTTCACGGTGACAGCCTTGAGCTGTGAATCGACGCGCTCGACAATAGGATCAGGTATTTCGACGAGTTCCGTGGCGCCGGATTGCGCCAGGATTTGAATCTTGCAGGCGCGCTCGAGCAGGAACATTGCCAGGAAAGCTTCGGCTGCGGACCGCCCGACAGTCAACAATCCGTGGTTCCGCAGAATCATGTAGTTTTTGTCGCCGAGGTCCGCAATCAGCCGCGGCTTTTCCTCGTCATCGAGTGCCAGACCTTCATAGTCATGATATGCAAGCGAGGACAACGCAAACATGGCTTGCTGCGAAATCTGCAGCAAGCCTTTCTTCTGCGCTGAGACAGCGATCCCATAATCGGAATGCAGATGCATGACGCAGAGCGCATCTTCACGTGCCGCATGCACCGCGCTGTGAATCGTGAAGCCGGCGGGATTGATGAAGTATGGCGACTCCGCCACCTTGTTGCCCGCGAGATCAATCTTGACCAGGCTTGACGCCGTCACTTCGTCGAACATCATTCCGTAAGGATTCAGCAGGAAATGATGGGCTGCGTCGGGCACGCGCGCAGAGATGTGCGTGAAAATCAGATCATCCCATCCATAAAGCGCGACCAGACGATAAGCCGCGGCCAGATCGACCCGCGTCTGCCATTCTTGCGGTGATACTTGATCGCGAACGGTTGACGCTTTAGGAGCCGGCGTAATGGTCACTGTCCGCCGCCCGATGCAGCCGTGCTGTGGGCCTTCATCCGCCGTTCCATTTCCTCAACCGAGACGTCTTCCTTGTGCGTCGAGACGTGCCACACATGTCCGAAAGGATCTTCCAGAGTCCCCAGACGATCGCCGTAGAATTGATCCTTGACCGGCTTCTGTACTTTTCCGCCGGCAGCGATCGCTTGTTCGAAGATCGTATCGACGTCTTCGACATAGATCATGATGCTGACTGGTGAGCCACCGAGGGACTTCGGACTCTTATACCCCATCTCGGGAACCTCATCAGCCAGCATGATCGGCGAATCGCCAATCTTGATTTCGGCGTGGCCAATCTTGCCGTCAGGCGCGGGAAAACGGAACAACTCACTGGCGCCGAATGCCTTCTTGTAAAACTCAATCGCATCAGCAGCGCCTTTGATGATCAGGTAGGGTGTGACTGAGTGGTAACCATCAGGAATGGGTTTTGTCATAGGATTCTCTCCTTCTATGATTTTTGCTTGTGGTCTTAACCGGTTGCGAGATTCTACTGCCGCTTGCCTTTGAATTCGAAGTACATCGAGCGGCCTGACCTCCGATGTTTTTTCGATCGTGCCAGATTATTTTGCACTAAGCAATATCTCTAATGTGCGTGGCAATGTACCACATGTTATCGAATGGATCCTTAACCGCCCCGACGCGATCGCCGTAAGGCTGGTCCGCCGGCTCGCCCGATCGAGATTGCGCCTTCTGCTTTCACCGCACGCGCGTACCAGGCATCAACGTCGTCTACGCACAGCATGAACACCATAGGTCTCGGTTGTTCGAAGTAATTTTCGCATAGCTCGGCAAATCGCGCATTATCGCGTTGGGCGGCTTCGATCAGAAGCCGCTCCTCCGCCTCATTGCGGCGAACTTTCTTTGCAGATTCGCTGCCGGCCATGTTTGCTTATATAAACTTCGGCGAAGAAAAAGGGTTACGGCGCAATCAACCGAAACATCGGGGTCGGTCGGTACAATCAATACCTTTATAGATTTCGTAGCCGATGATTGCGACTGTGACCCTTGAATCTGAGAGCTGAGGTTCGACATCTGTTTCCCTTGTAAACATCATCTCGATTCCTTATGGTGTTTGCTATTTCTGAGGTCGTCCAATATCCAGCCAAAAATCCACAAAGGACTGGCACCAACAACCACAGACGCCGGCGCAGCACGGAGAGAAAAATGAACACAGTCAGATTGGATAAGATCGGCGACATTGGCACCCAGAACCTTGAATCCCAATCGTAGCCCGGCGTTCTGTCCATCAGTAAGACCGGCATAAGAGCCACAACAGTGGCTGCTAACAGAGTAATCACTGAGAGTCTGTTCTGGCTGAGCGGAGATCCGACCGCTGCCCTCTTGTAAACCGCAAGCGTGACCAGCCCAGAGAAGACCGCGCCACAAACGAAACTCAAGAGGGCGATCTTGCTGCCAAGCGTGACTGCTCCCAGAGACTCTAGAACTCCGCCTATTGCTCCTCGCCAGAGGCTGGACAACAAACGGAAAGGAATTACCTTCATTTTCCATGAGAGTGATTGGACAGCATAACTGGGTTCATAAGTCTGTCTCACTGTTGATCTCGTGAGCCAACAGAACATCAAATACGAACCCAATGCGCAAATTACCAGCAGTGCCGTAATCACCAGCACCTGGCGTCTTTCTTTCCTGCGACTGCGGAACACTTTCGCGGTGAGAAACACGATCGCTATTGCCGCGGTTGGCACTGCGTATTGCGAAATCAGAATCGAGAAAGCAATAAGAGCGAGCGCTCCGGTGACAACGATGATTCTGCGCCAGAGTGAAGGTTGCTCCGACAAGAGCATGAAGATCGCAAGAAAGGTCAATACAGGTCCGAGCAATGGTAGGAATACCACTGTGAAGGTAACTAACTGGACCTTGCAGAGTACGGGCGCAATTGAAAGTAGCGCCGGAAGCAAAGCAAACCTGGAATATGCCGGAAACATCAGCTGCCAAAGCCGCATCGTCACCAGGCCCATTCCCAGCCATGTGATCCAGTGGAAGGCTATTCCAATCGGAAAAAAGAGCTGGTGACTAAAAAGAAAAGTAAAGAGGGCGGCGGCGAGTGGACGGTCACCAAAGTTAGTTTGAATTGCACCACTACCTAATTCGCCAATTAGGAACAAGAGCCGAGCATCATCCCAAATCGGATATAGCCACGCCGTGCCGAGAGTGAGGGCCGTTACCAATCCCGAAAGAAGCAGAAGTTCGTAGAGTGAGATTCGATTGGCAAACATTTTCTCATCGCTATGATTAGCGTTGCTCACCAGTGAATAAGATTCTCTCGTCAACAAATCCTGCAGGCCGATCACCATGCGACGGCATATCGTCCTCGCCGGGGATCCGCGCCGCCAGAGATCACGCCCGATTTCGCGTCATACATAATCACTGTCGGCGATGAACCGGTGCCCCAGGGTGATTGGATCTTCAATTTGTGACCGCGCGATCCGAGCCGGCTAATCACATCGGCGGGGATGCGCGATTCGACATTAAGCACGCCCGGCAAAAATTCGTGATTGTCGAACGAGCTTACATAATGCTGCGTATCAAAGCGTGGAGCTTCGACTGCTTCCTGTGGATTCATGCCGAATTCGATCACATTAAGCAGTACTTGCAGCAGCGCTTGATCCTGATTATCGCCGCCAGGCGTGCTCAGGACCATGAAGGGGGCGCCATCGTGCAGCACCAGCGTTGGCGTGAGGGTGATGCGCGGACGTTTGCCGGGAGCAACGACATTCGGGCTGTTTGGATCGGTCAACGCAGATTGCAAACGCTGACCCATCAAGACGCCAGTGTCGCCGGCAACGACTGCCGGCAGCCACGCGCCGCTCGGCGTCGCGCTGAACATGTTGCCGTCTCTGTCGATCACGTTGACGCAGGTTGTGTCGTTTGCTTTTTCGATCTCCGGAAGTGGCGCTGCGTTGTAAGAAATCGCCGTAGCAGACGCGAGGAGCGGTTTCATGTTCATCGGATCACCCGGCCGCTGCGCTAGAGATGCCTGTTGCTGATCGATAAGCGATCGACGCATCGCCGCGTAGTTCTTCGATAACAACTCATGCGTTGGAATCTTTACGAAATCTGGATCGCCATAGAAGCGGTCGCGATCGGCAAACCCAAGTTTCAGTGCTTCAGTGACGGTGTGTATGTACTCGGGCGAGTTCTGGCCCATCTTTTTCAGATCGTAGCCTGCGAGCAGGTTCAGCACCTCGATCATCATCGGTCCCTGGGCCCAGAATCCGGTCTTGTAGATTTCGTAGCCGCGATATTCGCCTTTCGCGGGGACGCCAACCTTCGCGTGCCAACCCACAAGATCTTCCGCCGCAAGCAGACCGCCATGTGTCTGCATGTAATCACCGATGCGTTTTCCAACCGGACCTTTATAGAAGTAGTCACGCGCCGCCATCAGCGCCGCATGACGTCCCCGACGAGCATTTCGTTTTTCCGTGTTCACTATCGCGCGCAGGGTTCGGGCCAGGTCGGATTGCACAAAAATGCCGCCAACCTTTGGCACTTCGCCATTCGGAAGAAAGATTCGCTTCGCATCAGGCCATTGCGAAAAGATCGGAGCGCGCGTCTTGATGTATTGCACACGCAATTCATCGATTGGAAATCCATCCGCGAGTTCGATTGCCGGTTGCATGACTTCACTAAGTGATTTTGTGCCGTACTGATCTAGTGCCTTCACGCATGCGTCAAGCACGGCTGGAACTGTTGCCGCCAGCGGACCGGTCGAAGGAATCAAGCCCGATTTCGCGCCAGCCATCGTCGGCATGTCGGCGTCGCTCGTAGCGGCGCGTTGGGTAGTAGATGAATCAGGGGCCGTCGCCGCGGTGCCGGTAACGTGTTGTTGTTTTGCTCGATTCACAAAGAATTCGCGTGTCGCTTTCGCCGGAGCCGTCCCCATGCCTTCAATTACCGCAACGTCTTTGCCCTTTAACTTGATTAGAATGGGAACTTCTCCGCCGAATGAGAAGTGGGAAAATTCAATCACTGACGCCGCCAGAATCGTCGCAACTCCGGCGTCTACGGCGTTGCCGCCTCGTTGGAGAATGCGCATGCCTGCCTCAACGGAAAGCGGCTGGCCGCCCGCGACCACGCCGCGCCGTCCCCGAACAACTGGCCGAAATGTATCGCCGCTGGAAACTGGCGCGGTGGCGCTGAAAATCGCGAAGGTGATCGCGACCGACAGGTATCTAAGTAACCGATGGTGATTGATCATTTTTGATGTGCCTCCGAGTCGATTAGCCAGAGATGATCACTACTGTCCCAACGTTTGGTTGGTCGTTAGGTGTAGATTGTTGCATTTCAGGAAGTTAGGTCCGATGTACGTGACAATCGATTTGAATTCAGAACGAGTCAAGTCAATGCTTCCGCGACTTTTGCGGAAGGAGCTGCTTGATGAATGCTGGCCAATCGATCTTTTCACAACTAATGGACTTTCTTCCTGCTCACGAGTTTCGCCAATGCGTTGCGCGCTACAAGGGCGACTACAAACTCAAGAGCTTTTCCTGCTGGGACCAGTTTCTCTGCATGGCCTTCGCCCAGCTAACGTATCGCGAAAGCTTGCGCGACATCGAAGCTTGTCTGCGTGCCAATCAAACGAAGCTCTATCACATGGGCATCCGCGGCCGCGTCTCGCGCAACACGCTAGCCAACGCCAACTCGGTACGCGATTGGCGCATCTACGCCGACTTCGCTCACTTGCTGATCAGCCAAGCGCGAGGTCTTTACCGCAACGACGACTTCAGCCTGGCGTTGCAGCAAACTGTTTACGCACTCGATGCCACCACTATCGACCTTTGCCTCTCGTTGTTTCCCTGGGCCAAGTTTCGCCAACGAAAGGGGGCCGTGAAACTACATACCTTGCTCGACCTGCGGGGCAACATTCCCACCGTAATTATCATTACTCACGGCCTGATTCACGAGGTCAACATTCTCGATCAGCTAACTTTCGAGGCCGGTGCTTTCTATCTAATGGATCGAGCTTATCTCGACTTTCCCCGCTTACACCGACTTCATTTGGCCTCGGCCTTTTTTGTCACGCGCGCCCGCAAACGATTCGATTGTCAGCGGCTTTACTCGGCCCCAGTCGACCGCACCACGGGTATCATGTGCGATCAGATCGTAACGCTGACCAATCCAGTTCCCCGCGCTGGTTACCCAGACAAATTGCGGCGCATTCGTTATTTCGATCCCCAGCAAGACCGTCGGCTGATCTTTCTGACCAACAACTTTACTCTGCCACCTCTGACAGTCGCGCAACTCTATCGCAGTCGCTGGCGAGTGGAATTGTTCTTCAAATGGATCAAGCAGCACCTGCGCATCAGAAAGTTCTACGGTACTTCAGCCAACGCACTGAAGACTCAAATCTGGATCGCCATCTCGGTCTACGTGCTCGTGGCGATTGTCAAAAAACAATTGAAGCTCGAAGGCAGCCTCTACAGAATTCTACAAATATTGAGTGTCTCGCTCTTCGAGAAAACTCCGATTTTAGAAGCTCTTTCATTATCGGATTACGAAATCCAGCTAACCAGTGCTGGCAAACAATTGACCCTGTTCCACTAACGTTGGGACAGTAGTGAGAGATGATGACTGATTTTTATGCCTCTTTCGCCCACCCGTCAATGAAACCCAGCTCGAGTCCTACTGAACAGATGCGCGCTCGAGGAAGTGACGCGCAATTTCTCGTCACTTTTCGAACACAGGTTTACAAGTTCCTCGCAATGTTTCTGCAACCCTTCCCCTCGTTGATGCGTTTAGTATCAGCTCATTCATTGATTCTCCTTGTGAGAACTGAGACTGAAGGGTAGGGCGCCGAATTTGGGGGAGTTCGGCGCCTTTGCTTCTGTCTCGATTCTGCGTGCCTCGAAAAGCGAGCCCCCCACTCACGGTTGGGTTTTGCCTCCTATTAGGCGACGATTACCGCGCGCTTGCACTTTCCCGCGTTCTGAAGATAATCGCGTTTCTGCTTTCCATCTGTCAGATCGAAAGATTCGAAGATGACCGAAGCCAAAGTCGCGCCCTACGGTTCGTGGAAGTCGCCCATCACCTCTGATCTCATCGTCAAGGAATCTATCGGGCTCAGCCAGGTTAAGCTGGACGGTGAAGACATTTACTGGATCGAGTTGCGTCCTTCAGAAGGTGGACGTCAAGTAATTGTGCGACATACGAGCGAAGGTAAGCATGTGGACATGACGCCGCCCGAATTCAATGCGCGCACTTGTGTACACGAGTACGGCGGCGGCGATTATGTCGCACACGACGGAGCGGTTTACTTTTCGAATTTTTCAGATCAGCAGCTCTATCGGCGGACAGGTGATTCGACGCCGCATTTGCTGACGAAAGAATGCGCACGGGATGTCCGCGGTCCCAGCACCGACCTGCGCTATGCAGATGGCGTGTTTGATAAGCAACGAAATCGTCTGATCTGTGTGCGCGAAGATCACACTCAGAAAGATCGCGAAGCGATCAATACCCTGGTCGCGATTCCGCTAGCCGGTGACGGCAGAATGCAAGTGATAGTTTCCGGCAGCGACTTCTATTCTTCGCCGCGTGTGAGCCCGGACGGCTCACTTCTGGCATGGTTGCAATGGAATCATCCCAACATGCCCTGGGACGGTTGTGAGCTTTGGGTGGGTGAAGTGGCCGCGGATGGAACGATCCCGAAAAAACAACGCATCGCGGGCGGCGTTGACGAATCGATCTTTCAACCGGAATGGTCGCCCGACAGCACACTTTACTTTGTTTCTGACGTTTCGGGCTGGTGGAACATCTATCGTGTGCGCAAGGATGGGTCGACCGAGTGCGTTTGTGAAATGCCAGCGGAGTTCGGCGCGCCTCAGTGGGTATTCGGCTTGTCAACCTATGCGTTTGAATCCGCGGATCGGATCGTTTGTGCCTTCGCTGAACTTGGTATTTGGAAGCTGGGCAGGATAGACACGCATACTCGAACGCTCGAGCGGATCGATAGTCCTTACACCGAGATTTCTTTTGTCTGCGCTGCGCCGGGTCGAGCAGTTTTCCGCGCCGGCTCGCCAACTGAGCCACTCTCGATCATCGAAATGGATCTGGCGACCCAAGAAACGAGAGTCTTACAGCGCGCCAACAAAATCAAGATCGACTCCGGCTACATCTCTGAGCCGCAAGCGATCGAGTTCCCTACTGAAAATGGTTTGAGTGCGCATGGTTTTTTCTATCCGCCAAAGAACCGAGAGTTTGCTGCATCGTCAGACGAACGGCCGCTGCTTCTGGTGAAGAGTCACGGCGGGCCAACTTCGGCTACGATTGCCGTGCTCATGCTGGGCATTCAATACTGGACGAGCCGGGGGATAGGCGTGCTGGACGTTAACTACGGCGGCAGCACCGGCTACGGACGAGCATATCGCGAAAGGCTGAACGGCAACTGGGGCATTGTTGACGTGGACGATTGCGTAAACGGCGCAAATTTTTTAACGGGACGTGGCGAAGTCGACGGCAACCGTTTGATGATCGATGGCGGCAGCGCGGGCGGCTACACGACGTTGTGTGCGTTGACCTTTCGCGACGACTTCAAAGCGGGAGCGAGTTACTTTGGCGTCAGCGATCTGGAAGCATTGGAAAAAGACACGCATAAGTTCGAATCACGCTACTCGGATAGCTTGATCGGGCCGTATCCCGAACGACGCGATTTGTATGTCGAGCGCTCGCCGATTCACTTCGCCGAGCGACTCGCTTGCCCAGTCATTTTCTTTCAGGGATTGGAAGATAAGGTTGTGCCGCCCAATCAGGCTGAGATAATGGTGGAAGCTTTGCGCAAAAAGAAAGTGCCCGTCGCTTACGTAGCTTTTGAAGGCGAGCAGCACGGCTTTCGCCGCGCGGAGAATATCAAGCGCACGCTCGATGGCGAGCTTTACTTCTATTCACGCGTTTTCGGATTCGAGCTGGCTGAGCCAGTGGAGCCCGTGCCGATTGAAAATCTTTAGCGCGAGAGTGTCAGAAGCCCGACCTAACCGGGGTCCCCAAGCGGGCTTCCCGCTTTGGGTGGTCGATAGGGAGGGCTTAGCGGAATTTACCGAGATCAAGCCCTCCCTTGCGGTCGGGCTTCTGACACTAGCGGATCGCTTGTTGTAGCATGACCCGGATTCCAAGGTACCGACGACCATCTACTTGAATGGCCAAACTCGACCGCCTGGGCTGGGCGGACGGTATGTCGGTTCTGTCTTACGGCGTGCGCGTAGGCATACGTGTAAACGACGGAGCTATCCTGAGAGGCGTCATCGATCGGCTGCCGCCAGGATCGAAAACGTCATCGACTCAGGTCGTTGACCATTTGTATTCGCTGATTACCGGCGACC
>Ga0070706_100002698_pt1 | contig 17762 bp, 17 predicted proteins | sample KBSK5501metaG_FD_65476 | JGI IMG/M metagenome (GOLD analysis project Ga0070706, IMG submission 65476) | Corn, switchgrass and miscanthus rhizosphere microbial communities from Kellogg Biological Station, Michigan, USA - KBS K5-50-1 metaG | ecosystem: Host-associated > Plants > Roots >... | reverse complement strand
TGTGGCTGGCCGACCTCGTTGTACCTGTCGGACCGCGGCCACGACATCACGATCATCGACAACCTCAGCCGCCGCAAGATCGACGTGGAACTTGAGGTGGAGTCCCTGACGCCAATCCGCCCGGTGAGTGAGCGGCTCCGGGTCTGGGAGGAGGTCTCAGGGCGCGAGATCGGGTTCGTGAACATCGATCTGGCCACCGAGTACGACGGGCTGGTGGCGATTCTGGAGGACATCCGCCCCGAGGCGATCGTTCACTTCGCGGAGCAGCGCGCGGCGCCGTACTCGATGCGGACGACGCATACCAAGCGCTACACGGTCGACAACAACGTGCGCGCGACCCACAACCTGCTCACCGCGCTGGCCGCGACCGGGATCGACACCTCGCTGGTGCACCTGGGCACCATGGGCGTCTACGGGTACGGCTGGTCGGGCAGCGCCCCGATCCCGGAGGGCTACCTGACGGTGAAGGTGCCCACGCCCGACGGCGAGCTGGAGCGGGAGATCCTGCACCCGGCCAACCCCGGGTCGGTGTACCACATGACCAAGACGCTGGATCAGCTGATGTTCGCGTTCTACGCCAAGAACGACGGCCTGCGGATCACCGACCTGCACCAGGGCATCGTGTGGGGCACGCAGACCGCCCAGACCGCCCGGGACGAGCGGCTGATCAACCGGTTCGACTACGACGGCGACTACGGCACGGTGCTGAACAGGTTCCTCATGCAGGCGGCCATCGGCCACCCGCTGACCGTGCACGGCACGGGCGGGCAGACCCGCGCGTTCATCCACATCAGGGACACCGTCCGGTGCATCGAGATCGCGGTCACCAACCCGCCGGAGGATGCTTCCAAGCCCCGCGTTCTCAACCAGATGACCGAGACGCACCGGGTCGCCGACCTGGCCAAGATGGTCGCCGATGCCACGGGCGCGGACATCGCCTACCTGCCGAACCCGCGGCGGGAGGCCGACGAGAACGACCTCGCCGTGCGCAACGACCAGTTCCTCGCCCTGGGCCTGGAGCCGACCACCCTGTCCGATGGGCTGCTCACCGAGGTCAGGGAGGTCGCGGCGCGGTACCGCGACCGGGTTGACCCGAGCAAGATCGTGTGCCGGTCGGTCTGGCGGGTCGGCATGGAAACCGCCGACGACCTGATCGCGGAGCTACCTGCCTAACGGATCCGGGGCTCGCCTGGTACGTCGGCAACCCCGGTGCCAGCCCGGACTTCTCCGCTGGAAAAGCCGGACGTCCGTACGTGGCTGGCGTGACGCGCAAGGCTGACCCCGGTCGCAGTTAACATTGGCCCCGTGCGCGCCTGGGTGGTTGACGAGCCTGGCCCGGTGCCGGACTCGGTCCGCTTGGCTGAACGGCCCATCCCGGAGCCGGGGGCCGGTGAGCTGCTGGTCCGGGTGATCTGCTGTGGGGTTTGCCGCACCGACCTGCACCTGGCCGAGGGCGACCTGCCGCCCAGGGCGCCCCGCATCACCCCGGGACACGAGGTGGTCGGCGAGGTCGTGGCGACCGGGCCGGGGGCCACCAGGTTCCACGCCGGTGACCGCGTCGGCGTCGCCTGGCTGGCCGGCACCGACGGCACCTGCGCGTACTGCCGGGCGGGCAAGGAGAACCTCTGCCCCGCCTCGGTGTACACCGGCTGGGACCGGCACGGCGGCTACGCCGAGTACCTCACCGCTGCGGACGCGTTCGTGCACGCGCTGCCCGCCGGGTTCAGCGACGCCGAGCTCGCCCCGCTGCTGTGCGCGGGGATCATCGGGTACCGGGCGCTGCGCCGGGCGGAGGTGCCGCCCGGCGGCACGCTGGGCATCTGGGGCTTCGGCGGGTCCGCGCACCTGGCGGCCCAGATCGCGATGGGCCAGGGCGCGGCCGTGCATGTGTTCACGCGTGCCCCCGCGGCCCGGGAACTCGCGCTCAGCCTTGGCGTTGCCTCCGCCCAGGACTCGTTCGACCCCACCCCGGTGCCGCTCGACTCGGCGATCATCTTCGCGCCGGTGGGCACCATGGTGCCCGCCGCCCTCGCCGCGCTCGGCCGGGGTGGCACCTGCGCCATCGCCGGGATCTACCTCACCGACATCCCGTCGCTGAACTACGAGCGCCACCTGTTCCAGGAGCGCACCCTGCGCAGCGTCACGGCCAACACGCGGGGCGACGCCGCCGAGTTCCTCACCCTGGCGGAACGGCTGCGGATCAAGGTCACCACGACCCCGTACTCCTTTGATCAGGCCGGCCAGGCACTGGCCGATCTCGCGGCAGACCGGGTCCACGGCGCCGCCGTTCTGTCTATGTAAGAGCAGAGGAATGGGCCGGAAGCGGCGCTACGGCGCCGGCGGCAAGGGGCGGGGCGCCTTAAGCTTGGCCGGTGACCAGCCCTCTCGACGCCGCCACAGCCCTGCTCACCCGCTTTCCTCTTATCGACGGCCATAACGATCTTGCCTGGGAACTGCGCGAGGTCGCCGGCCCTGATTGGCGCCTGACCGACATAGCCGCGCGGCTCAGTTTTACCCACACCGACCTGCCCCGGCTGGCGCAGGGCCGGGTGGGCGCGCAGTTCTGGTCCGTGTTCGTGCCCGGGTCGCTGGCGGGGGATGGCGCCGTGGCCGCGACGCTGGAGCAGATCGACTTCGTCCGCAGCATGATCCGCCGGTACCCGGACGCGCTTGAGCTCGCGCTCACCGCGGCCGACGTGGAGCGGATCTTTGCGGCCGGCCGGGTCGCCTCGCTGATGGGCGCCGAGGGTGGGCATTCGATCGCCTCCTCCCTGGGCGTGCTGCGCAGTCTCTACGAGCTGGGCGTGCGCTACATGACGCTGACCCACAACGCCAACGTGGGCTGGGCGGACTCCGCCACCGACGAGCCGGACTGCGGGGGGCTGAGCCAGTTCGGCCGCCAGGTGGTCGGCGAGATGAACCGGCTCGGCATGCTCGTCGACCTGTCTCACGTGGCGCCGCAGACCATGCGGGACGTGCTGCAGGAGACGATGGCGCCGGTGATCTTCTCCCACTCCAGCGCCCGGGCGCTGTGCGACCACCCGCGCAACGTGCCGGACGAGATACTCGCCGCCCTGCGCGCCAACAACGGCGTGTGCATGGTCACGTTCGTGCCCGCCTTCGTCTCCCAGAAATGCCGGGACTGGGAGCGGGGCCTGCAGGAGGAACTGGAGCGGCGCGGAATGGACCCCCACGAGCGCGCGGCCCGGACCGCGCTGCGCCAGGAATGGGCGCAGGTCAATCCCGCGCCGCGGGCCACGCTCGCCCAGGTCGCCGGCCATATCGACCACGTCAGGGAAGTGGCGGGCGTGGATCACGTGGGGATCGGCAGCGACTTCGACGGCACCGACGAGCTTCCCGACGGCCTGTCCGACGTGTCGTGCTTCCCGGACCTGTTCGCTGCGCTGCTGGACCGTGGCTGGACCGAGGCGGACTGCGGGCGGCTGGCCGGGGGCAACGTGCTCCGGGTGATGCGGGACACCGAGACGGTGGCCCGCGGCATGTCCGCGCTTAATGGCTAGAAGTGGGTGCGGGGGCGCTCCTGGAGCTCGCCGTCGACGTAGAGGTCCACCCTCTCGTTGTAGAGGCAGGCCAGCCCGGCGACCTTCTGGCTCTCCGGCAGCGGCGTGCGGTAGATCCACACGATGTCCTCGTGCACGGCCGTGCCGGTGTCCACGGACCAGTACTCCGCCGCGCCCTTGTAGGGGCAGTGGGTCTGCTTGGTTGAGGAGCGCAGCAGGTCCATCCGGAGGTCGGTGAGCGGGAGGTAGTACCGCGGCGGCAGGCCGGTCTCGAACAGGATGCGCGGCTGGCCGGAGTCGGCGATGGTCACGCCGTCGACCTCGATCCGGACATGCCGGGAACTGGCGAGGATGTCCACCCGGCTGTAGGGGTCGCGCGGGTGCGTGTAGACCGGCTCGTCCTCCTCGAGCCACTCGCTCATCGAGCCCCAGTCCAGCCGGACCAGGTCCCGCAGCGCCTCGAGAGGGGAGTCGGGGTAGCGCAGCGCGGCGCCCTCCGCGGTGGCCGTGGCCACCGCGACGTCGTACAGTTGCCCGTCGCCACGGCTCGGCGAGTGCTCGGTCTTGCCCGTGGGGACCAGTTCGGCGCGTACGTCGCCCGCCGGGATGTAGTAGGTGGGGAAGTAGGGCCACTCCCAGACCAGGAACGGGCGCTTGGTGTCGGCCACAAGCTGGCCCTCGAGGTAGGTACGGACCCGCTTGGGCCCCGGCTCGACCCGCACGCTGCCTGCCCTGTCGGCCATCGCTCATCTCCGTCCTGGTGGCGTCCGGGCCGTAGAGCACCCGGCAGCAGAGCTGCTGGGCTCGCTATCCCAGCGCCCTACAGCCGGGCACTCTTTGCTGACCCAGTAGCGTCAATGTATGCGACTCGGTGTCCTGGACGTCGGTTCCAATACGGTCCATTTCCTGGTGGTAGACGCACACCGGGGCGGCCGCCCGCTGCCCGTCTTCTCGCACAAGGCGGAGCTGCACCTCGGGGACCACCTCGAAGACGGGAACCGGCTGTCGGCCAGCGTCACCCGGCAACTACGCGCGTTCGTCGAGGAGGCGCTGCAGATCGCCGAGGACAAGGGCGTGGAGGAAACGCTCGCGTTCGCGACCTCGGCGGTCCGCGACGCCGCCAACGGCGACGAGGTCCTTGCCTCGGTCCGGGCCGGGACCGGGGTGGACATCCGGGTGCTGCCCGGGCCCGAGGAGGCGCGGCTGACGTTCCTGGCCGCCCGTCGCTGGTTCGGCTGGTCGTCCGGGCGGGTGCTCATGCTCGACATCGGCGGCGGCTCCCTGGAGATCGCGGCCGGCATCGACGAAGAGCCCGACCTGGCCATCTCCCTGCCCCTGGGGGCGGCGCGGCTCACCAGGGACTGTCTGAGCGGCGACCCGCCGGCCGCGGAGGAGGTCCGGCAGCTGCGCAAGCACGTGCGCGCCGAGATTGCCCGGCGGGCCGGCGAGGTGACCCGGGCCGGCTCACCCGATCGCGCGGTCGCGACGTCCAAGACATTCCGGCAGCTTGCGCGGATCGCCGGCGCCGCGCCCTCGGCCGACGGGCCCTACGTCCGGCGTGCGGTCAGCCACGCCGACGTCACCGACCTGGCGAAACGACTGGCGGCCATGCCCTCGGAGCAGCGCGCGAACTTGCCCGGGGTGTCCTTGGTGCGTGCTCAGCAGCTCGCCGCGGGCGCGATCGTGGCCGACGCCGCGATGGACCTCCTCGGCCTGCCAGAGCTTGAGATCTGCCCCTGGGCGCTGCGCGAGGGGGTCCTGCTGCGCCGGATCGACACCCTGGCCACCGCCTGACAACAACAGCGACGGCTCTGGGGTCAGTCGCGTGCGACGGGGGTGTCAGCAGGCCTATTCCGGGAGGGAGCGGGGGGTCTCGGCGGGGCGGGCGGTGCCGCCCTCCGGCGCGGACGCGGGCCGTGTGGCCTTGGCGGCGGGGCGGTCCTCGGCCGCAGGGACGGCGCGCGCGGCGCGCTCATCGGCGCCTGGGCGCTGGCCGAGGTGAGCCGCCCCCGGCCGGGCCTGATCCGGTGCACGCTCCTGGGCCGCGTCCCGGGCGCCGGCGCGCCCCGGCATCTGCGGCGCCGGGGCGTGCCGGGCCTCCGTGGCGGTGGCCGGGCGGCTCGCGGCAGCGGCGCCCGACGCCGAGGCGACGGACTTGGCGACCTCGTCCTCCAGCGAGCCGCGCGCAGTCTCGCTGGACACAAGGTTGGTGACCACGTCGCGAATCTCGGTGAGCCGGCGCATCGTCTCGGTGTGCCGCGAGGTCAGGAGGTTGAGGCGGCGCTCGGCACCGTCATGGATGGCGCTCGCTCGCGTGGTCGCATCGTCGAGCATCTGCTTCGCCTGCGCCTTGGCTGAGGCCAGCGCGGTCTCCGATTCCTTGGTGGCCTCGGTGATAGACCGCTCGCTCTCGATGCGGGCCGAGTTCCGCAGCTTCTCCGCCTCGGCCCGCGCGGTCGCGATCGCGTTCTCCGCCTGCTCCTGCGCGGCGGTCAGCATCCGCTCGGTCTGGTCGCGGGCGTCGGTGCGGAACTTGTCCGCTTCCTTCTTCGCCTCTTCCCGCATCTTGCCGATGTCGTCCTGAGCCCGGTTCCGCTGCGCCTTGGCCTCGTCGTCGGCAAGCTTGAGTATCTGGCCGACGCGCTCGCTGATCTCCTCGTGCGGGGGCTTGGTGCTCAGGCCCTGCCGCGCCGCGGACAGTTCCAGCCGCAGCCGTTCGGACTCGTCAAGCGATCGGGAGAGCCGTTCCTCGAGTTCGTGGATCTGGCTGCGGGACCTGGCAACGAACTCGTCCACCTGCCGGCGGCTATAGCCGCGCATCTGGACTTCAAAGGCGTCTTCTTGCTCGGCGTCTGGCATCAGGTCTGAGTTACTAGTCATCGTCGCACCCGGGATATGAGCCAGGCCAGTCCCGCCGCTGTCCGGGCTGGCAGGAGCGGGGCCGCCTGGTGGCTGTCATGGAAGGTCCACCCTGGCGGGCGGGATGGTACGGAGCCGCTTGGTGGCGGGTCGTGCGGAAAAGCGTCTCACAGGAGGAATGGCCACGACTCTCGTCCCACCTGCGCGCCCGCGCAACCGAAACGAACGATTGTCCCGTTTTCACCTAATTCACGAAGCGTCGCCGGTCCGGTGGCACGAGTCACTTCCCGCGCGCCCTGACAGCGCGGGGCTGTCGCGGCGCTTGGGACGGGTGGGGCGCCAGGTGTCGGTGGGCCCGCCTGGGAGTGCCGGTGCGGGAGTGCTTATACCGCTTACTGAGCGCGGTGAAGTCGGCTTGCTGGAATTGTTATCGGGGGGACGGGTAAATCACCCGAAGGTGGTCCAGGAATGACCCTGTTGGGTCATGCGTGGACGTCGCGCGGGGTCGTAGCCTGCTTAGCAGAGGTTCGGGGATCCGCTCGGCGATGGAGGTGAGCGCGGTGCGAGAGGGTCTCGATCTGCGGGTCCACGACAGCGTTGCGCTCGACGAGATCGAACTCTACGCGGAAGTACTCAGCGCTGTCGCTGCCAGCGACCGTCCGCTCACGTCAGAGGAACTCGACGAGGTGCTGGGAGTACGTTCCGTAGCCTAGGCGCGCCGTTGCTTGACGGGTTCAGCCTGCTCGGCGGCCTTTGGCCGCCTTCGCTGAGGGTCGCGCCACGGTGCTAGCCCGGGGGCCGAGCCCCCGGAACCCCGCGATTGGTGGTACCGGTCGGCATTTCAACCTCCGATCAGAGTGGCTCGTGCGTGTACATCACGTCGGTGCTGGAGCGGGCGAAACCAAGTGACACATACAGCCGGATCGCTGCCGCGTTGTCTTCCTCGGTGTAGAGCATGACTGCCGGCAATCCCCGGCCCTGCAGGTAGCGCAGCCCGGCCAGGGCGAGCGCCTTGCCGAGCCCGCCGCCCTGTTCCGCCGGGTCCACCCCGAGGACGTACACCTCGCCCACCGGCTCGCTCCCGCCCCCCTCGTGGATCTTGGTCCAGTGGAAGCCGGCCAGGTGCCCGTCGCGTACGGCGAGGAAGAAGCCGTCAGGATCGAACCAGGGCTCCGCCTCCCGGTGCTGCAGGTCCGCCCGGGTCCACTTGCCCTGTTCGGGGTGGCCAGCGAAGGCGCGAGCGTTGAGCACGATCCAGTCGTCGTCATCCTGGCCTGGGATGAAGGTGCGCAGCGAGATTCCCGGAGGCAGCCGTGGCTCGGCCAGGGCACCGCCCAGCGGCCGCCGCATCTGCCACAAGCCGCGCGTGCGGATGAAGCCCGCCCGCGCGGCGAGCCTGGCCGCCGCTGGCAGGTCCCCGTGCGCCCAGATCCGGACCGGCAGCGCGCTCTCGCCGGCCAGCACCTCCCGGGCCAGCGCCAGGCCAAGGCCGTGCCTGCGGTAGGCGGGGTGGACCACCAGTTCCCCGCTCCTGCCCTCGGCCGGATCAGGGCCGCCAAGGAAGGCGTATCCAGCCAAGTCCTGATCGCGCCGCAGGAGCAGGTTCCGTGCGGCCGGGTCGCCACCGTACCGGAGCTGCAGCTGGACCTGCTCGGACAGCGGGCCAACGCCGTCGGCGCGGGCCGCCGCCCCGGCGAGTGCGAGGACCTCCTCCGCCTCGGCGTCGCTGACCCGGCCCCTGGTGGTGATGCTGACGAGGTCAGCGTCCGGCTCGCGCAGGGCTCATCCTCCTCACGGCGGCGGGCTCAGTCTCGCGCTGCACGCCATCGTCCTCGCCGCCCGGCCGGGCGTCCCCATCGCCCTCGGCGCCGCCTCCCGCCGGGCTGCCGGGCGGCATGGCGTCACGCGCATGGCCGCGGCGCCCGTCCTCGCCCGGCTTGAGCGGCACGAACCGGTAACCCACGTTGCGCACGGTGCCGATCAGCGCCTCGTACTCGGGACCGAGCTTGGCCCGCAGCCGCCGCACATGGACATCGACCGTCCGCGTCCCGCCGAAGTAGTCATAGCCCCACACCTCCTGGAGCAGGTGTGCGCGCGTGAAGACCCGGCCGGGGTGCTGGGCAAGGAACTTCAGCAGCTCGAACTCCTTGAAGGTCAGGTCGAGCACACGCGCGCGCAACCGTGCCGTGTAGGTCGCCTCGTCGATGGACAGGTCGCCGGAGCGAATCTCGTCCGGGGCCGCGGGCGCCGCGGTCGCCTGCCGGCCGATGGCGAGGCGGAGCCGGGCTTCCACCTCGGCGGGCCCCGCTGTGTGCAGGACGACGTCGTCAGCCCCCCATTCGGCGGTGACGGCGGCCAGCCCGCCCTCGGTCACGATGGCAACGACGGGTGCTTCCGGGCCTGCTCTGCGCAACAACTGGCAGAGCCGCCGCGCGGACACCAGGTCCTTGCGGGCGTCGACCAGGATCGCGTCCGCACCCGCGGCGTCGTCGAGTGCGATCATGTCAGCGGGGCCGGTTCGCACCGTGTGCAGCAGGAGGCCAAGGGCGGGCATGATCTCCGGTGGCGGTTCGGCGGCGTTGGTCAGCAGGAATAGCTCACTCATCCTGCTGCCACCTCCGCCCTTACCGTGTGGTGGGGACAGGCCCCGCCCAAGGATGTGCCGAAGGGCCCGAGGGCAGCATCGCCCGGAGCCGATGTGAGCGAGGATAGCCGACATGCCGATGGTAACCGTGCGCTACTGGGCTGCGGCGAAGCAGGCCGCTGGGGTGGCGGAGGAGACGCTCAGCGCCGCCACGCTCGCCGAGGCGCTCGCCGCGGCGGCGGCGAGCCGCTTGGGCTCCGCAGATTTCCAGGCGGTGCTGGCCCGTTCCTCAATCCTCGTCAACGGGGAGCAAGCGGCCAGGCGCTCGGCGGAAACCGTGCCACTGGACGAGGGAACGGTCATCGAGGTCCTGCCGCCCTTCGCCGGAGGCTAGGGGGTGGGCACGGTGAGAAACCGGCGTGAACCAGGAGTGCCCGGGCGCCGTTTCAAGAGTGTGGCGCGCCAAAAAGCAACGGGGGATTCTGAACCTGCCCACCGGGCCGGGGACGAGGAACTCGTCCGCGCACTCTACGCGGAGCACGCGGCGGCGCTGCTGCGCTTCACAATGCGCATGACCGATGGTGACCGGCAGCGGGCGGAGGACATAGTGCAGGAGACCCTGCTGCGCGCCTGGCTGCACCCCGAGGCGATCGCGGAGCGCCCGGCACGACCGTGGCTGTTCGCGGTGGCACGTAACCTGGCCGTTGATGCGCACCGGGCAAGAAGGGCACGCCCCCAGGAAGTCGGGGAGGGCGCGCTCAACCTCGTCCCCGTACCAGATGAGGCCGATCGGGTGCTCGAATCATGGGCGGTCGCGGACGCGCTGACCGCGCTGCGACCAGATCACCGGCAGGTCCTGCTGGAAACGTACTATCGGGGCCGGTCGGTGGCCGAGGCCGCCGTCGTGCTCGGCGTTCCGGCGGGGACCGTCAAGTCGCGGGCGTTCTACGCACTCAGGGCGCTCCGGTTGGCACTTGAAGAACGGGGGCTGGCGCCATGACCGGCATGGCTAGCTGCCGTGAAATCCGGCAAGCACTGGGCGTCTACGTGCTGGGCGCCATCGAGCCCGCGGAGCGGGCGCTGGTGGACGAGCACCTCGCCACCTGCCCTGACTGCCGCGAGGAGCTGGCGAGCCTGGCCGGGCTGCCGGCCTTGCTGCGCAAGGTCCCCCTCGCTGAGGCCGAACGGCTGGCCGCAACCACCGAGCTCGACCCGGACGAGCTGCCGTCGGAGGAAATGCTCAACTCCCTGGTGGCCCGCACCACCAACGTGCGGCGGATCCACCGGTGGCGCCGCGTGACGGCTGCGGCGGCCGTGATAGTCCTGGCGCTCGGCGGCGGCGCGGCCGCGGCCACCGCCCTGGAGCACGGGCCCGCGGCGCCGCAGGTGCACTGGCATGAGGCGGTAGGCGCCGGCCCGGCGGCGGGCGTTCGCCTCATCGTGCTGTACCGGCACGTGCCCGGGGGTACCCAGATGAAGGCAAACATCACCGGCGTCAAGCCGGGCACAGTGTGCGAGTTCGAGCTCATTGACCGCAGCGGGACGCCGTGGCGGGTTGGCAGCTGGCAGGCGCCCGCCAAGACCTCGCCCTGGTACCCGGCAATTACCTGGTTGCCCGACCGGGACCTGCGGACCTTCCAGGTGCTCGTCAACGGCAAAGTGGTGGCCTCGGCGGCGACCTGATGCGCCTGCCCGGGAATGCGGCCGGGCCGGCCGGCGCTGTACAGGGGCGTGATTGCGGGAGCCATCGTGGCCGCCGCCGTACTCGCGCTCGCGGTGGCCGGAGGTATCGCCTGGCAGCGGCGCGACGGGCGGCTGAGGGCGGCGCGCCAGCGGCCGCTGACCGTGGCCGACCTTGGCGAGCCGCTGGGCGAGCGGGCGACGCTGTTGCAGTTCTCCTCGTCTTTCTGCGCGCCGTGCCGCGCGGCCAGTCACCTGCTCGCGGACGTGGCCGCGGGCACCGAGGGCGTAACCCATGTGGATCTCAACGTGGCCGACCGGCTGGACCTGGTCCGGCTTCTCGACATCCGCCGTGTCCCCACCGTGCTCGTGCTCGGCCCAGCGGGCCAGGTCGCCCGCCGGGCGAGCGGCGTGCCCCGCCGCGACGACGTGCTGGCTGCTGTCGCGCTCGCCACTGGCGAGCCTGCGGCGCGCAACGGGAGTGACAGCGGGCATGGGCTTGCATAGCATCAGACGCGTGCATTCCCCCGCGACCACCGGCAGGCCAGCGGGCTCGCGTCAGGCCCGCCCCTGGTCGGCCATGCTCACCAGGCGGCGCCAGGTCGACTACTGCCGGGTGGCGGCCGCGCTGTGTCCGTTGCCGGGCCGGCACCGCCCCGCCTGAACGGCCGTGGCCGGGCCACGCCAGCCGGGCACAGGACCCGGCGGCCCACGAGCCGGCGCGGCGTGTGCGTGGCGGGCACACCTTGAGCCGCTCGCGGCCCCGCGGGCGCGGCGGCAGGCGAACAAAGACATGAAAGACGCGGAAGGGGAACGACGCCCATGAAGGTCGATCCACGCGGCCAGCGTTTCGCCGCAGCGATCACGGCGGCGGTCCTCGTCGCGGTGCTCATCACCAGCAGCACCTGGCTGCTCGCCGCCCAGGCTGTCGTGTTCGGCATCGGGGCGATCTTTGGCCTCAAGTACGCGCCTTACGGTCTGGTCTACCGGGCGCTCGTGCGCCCCAGGCTGGGCCCGCCGAAGGAACTGGAGGACGAGGCGCCGCCGCGGTTCTCGCAGGGCGTCGGGCTCGCCTTCAGCATCGCCGGGGTCATCGGGTACGCCACCGGTGTGACGCCGCTGGGCATGGCGGCGGCCGCGGCCGCGCTGCTGGCGGCCTTCCTCAACGCGGCCTTCGGCCTGTGCCTCGGTTGCGAGATGTATGTGCTAATTCGACGAGTCTGGCCAGCCCATCAGGGCATGGGGCGGCCAGCCTGACAAGGAGGTATCTGTATGAGCCGCTCCGATGTACTGGTGGACGCCGACTGGGTGGAAGGTCACCTGGGGGATCCGGGCATGGTTCTTGTCGAAGTGGACGAGGACACCAGCGCCTACGACAAGGGCCACATCGCCAGCGCGGTCAAGATCGACTGGAAGAAGGATCTTCAGGACCCGGTACGCCGTGACTTCATCGACAAGCATGGTTTTGAGGAACTGATGTCGGCGCGCGGCATCTCCAACGACGACCTCGTCATCTTGTACGGCGGGAACAACAACTGGTTCGCTGCCTACGCCTACTGGTACTTCCGTCTGTACGGGCACGACAAGGTCAAGCTGCTCGACGGCGGGCGCAAGAAGTGGGAACTCGACTCGCGTGACCTGGTGACCGAGGTCCCCGAGCGGCCCAGGACCTCCTACCACGCGGCGGACCCGGACACCTCGATCAGGGCGTTCCGCGACGAGGTGGTCGCCGCCATCGGCCAGCGCAACCTCGTCGACGTGCGCTCGCCCGACGAGTTCAGCGGCAAGCTCCTGGCGCCCGCGCACCTGCCGCAGGAGCAGGCCCAGCGGGCCGGCCACATCCCGACCGCCAAGAACGTCCCCTGGTCCAAGGCCGCCAACGACGACGGCACCTTCAAGGCGGACGAGGACCTGCGCAAGCTGTACGCCGACGAGGCGGGCCTCGATTTCAGCAAGGACACCATCGCGTACTGCCGGATCGGCGAGCGGTCGGCCCACACCTGGTTCGTCCTGCACGAACTGCTCGGGCAGGAGCATGTCAAGAACTACGACGGGTCCTGGACCGAGTACGGCTCGCTCGTCGGGGTGCCCATCGAACTGGGTGAGGGCCGGTGACCGGCGAGCCGCAGGGCTGCGGGGCACCGGCCGGCGGGGTCGCCGTGACGGAGAACTCCTCGGGCGAGGCCATCATCGAGGGCCGGGTAACCATGGACGGCTCGCCGGTGCCGGTCGGGTACGCGCGGCTGCTGAACGACGGCGGTGAGTTCGTCGCGGAGGTCCCCCTGGGCGAGGACGGCGGGTTCCGCTTCTTCGCCGCGCCGGGCTCGTGGACGGTCCGGGTGCTCGCGCCGCGCGGCGCCCGCGCGGACCAGACGGTCAGCGCCGACAAGGGCCACACCACAAAGCTGGAGATCAGCGTCTCCACCGCGGGGTAGCCCGGCGGTCTGTCCGGAGGGGCAGGCTGCCTGTCCCTCCGGCGGGCCCGCCCCGCGCACCGGGCGGCCCAGTGGCTTTTCCCGCCCCCGCGCTCTGCTTTCCCCGCCCCCGCGCTCTGCGCCCGCCCCCGCTCTGCGCCCGCCCCCGCTCTGCGCCCGCCTCCGGATGGAAGGCGCAGGTCAGCTGATCGTTCGTTCCGTAACCCGTCATCCTTTCGTCGCGTCCCCGGCTGCATGCAGTTCAACTCTTCGTAACCTGAACGCCCTAACACTGGACTGGCTGGGCGGAACCCCTCCGCGAAAGATCCGGTGATCATGACTGTTATGCCGCGGGACGACGAGGGCATGGCGGGCCCGCGGAACCGGGCCGCGCCGGCCGCGGCGGTGCTCGCTGACCGGCTCGCCGCGGCGCTGGTCCATCACGAACCTGGCTGGCGGTTGCCCCGGCTCACCGCGCTGGCGCGGCGCTACAGCGTGAGCTCGTCGGAGATTGACGCGGCCATCGACGAACTGGCCGCGCGCCACCTGGTGCGGCGGCTCCCGGACGGGCAGGTGTACCGGGCCAGCCCAGCCGAGTACCGGGTACCCCTGGAAGGGGTCTTCGGCCTGAGCTCCCACGTCGACCCCATGGGCGGGCAGCTCGCGTGCCGGAGCAGGCACGTCACGATGCGCCGGCCACCCGAAGACATCGGCCGGTCGCTGGGGCTGGCCCCGGGCGAGCCGGTGCTCGCCGTCCGAAGCGTCTGGACGGTGGGCGGTGAGCCCGGCGCGCTGGCCGCCAGTTACCTGCCCGAGAGGGTCGCGGCCGCGCTGGGCGTCCTCCCAGCCGGACTGCCCGGCGAGGAAGACGCCCTGCTCGGCACCCAGGAGCCGGTCTCGCCCGTCTCGTTCCCCTACCCCTGGCGGCCCGGCGCGCCCGATGGCCCACGGCCCGGGGCGGTTCAGCTGGAGACGGGCTTGCCAGCCCCCTCGGCGGCCAGGGCGCTCCGGCTGGCGGCCGGGGAGCCGGTCGCCACGGTGACGGTGAGCTTCACCGACCCTGCGTCCGGTTCCCCCATGGCGCTGACGATGGCGATGCTGCGCCCTGAACTGTTCCGCATCGTCGTGGAGGCCACGTCGGAGGGCGTTTCCGGCGACCACACCGGCGGTTTGGCAAGTGCCTGGACACACGCGGGGGACGGCTGGGAACCTTGACCCGACATGCCTGCCGTCGTCCCGCTTGCCCCGGAGCGCCCGCCACGCCGCGCGCGCTATCTCGTCCCGCTGGGCCTGCCCCGCCGTAGTGAGATTCTCGCCGCCCTGGCCGCCGCGGCCGTGGTGGCGAGCGCCTTATTCACCCCGCTCGCATTCGGCCTCGCGGTCGTGTTCCAGGCCGTGAGCAGGATCAGCCGGTGGCGGCCGGCGTGGCTGGCGGTGCCCGCCTGCTGCGGGGCCGTGTGGCTGCTCGCGATCGGCCCACCCGCCGCGTTAGCGGCGTTCGGGGCCGCCCTGAGCTCGGTGGCAGCCCAGCTGTCACGCCTGGGCGCCGGGGAGTCCGGCCCGGCAGCGCTGGCCGGACTCCCCGCCGCCCAGGCACACGAGCTGACTCGCCAGCTCCCGGTGGCCCTGATTCTGGCCGCGGCGGCGGCCGCCCTTGCCTGGTGGGCGCGCTGGTTGCATACCGATGAGTGGGACCTGCCGTCCCCTCGCCCGGGACTCGTCAGCTTCTGCCACGGGCGGTTGACCGCTGCTTCCGTTCGGAATGGAGGCGTCGTCACCAGGAACGGCGCGTGCCTGGGGGCCGATCGGGTGACCGGCAGGCCAGCGGCCCTTTCCTGGCGTGACGCGGGCGCGGGCGTGCTGGTCACGGGCGCGGCGCGGCCAGCGGTGCTGGCGTCGGGCCTGCAGCTCGCCCACGCGGCGATCCGTCGCCGCAAGCCTGTGATCGTGGTGGACCTGGCCGGGAGCCGGGAGCTGCCCGGGGTGCTCGCCGCGGTCTGCGCCGCCGCGGCCGCGCCACTGCTGGTGTTCGGGGACGCCGGCGGGGCGCGTTACGAGCCTGGGCGGCGCCCGGCTGGGGATGAGTTAGCGATCCTGCGGGCGTCGCCGCTGGGGCGCTGGCTGGGCCCCGCCCAGGGCGCCGGCGCCCGCATCGTCCTGCCTGACGTGGTGCGGCGGCGGGCGGTGGCGCTGTTCTGCCTGGACCGGCGCGGATACGGGCGCGCCGCCGAGGTGATCGCGAACCTGGTGGCGGCCGACGTCGACGGCGCCTATTCGGCCCTGAGCCGCCAGGGAGTCCCGGGCGAAGGCCTGGCCTGGTTCACCGAGTGTGACGGGCTCGATGCCGAAGCCCTCGCCCGGCTCGCCTCCCCTGGCAGTCAGCCCGGGCTGGTTCCGGTGCTGGCCACCGCCGCGCCGCGGACGGCCGCCCGGCTCGCCGCGCGGGTCGGTGCCGCCGTGCTGCACCGGCTGTCGGACCGCGAGCTGGCCGCTCAGCTCGCCGCGCTGACCGGTACCCGGCTGGTGCCGGCCTCGCGCGTCCTTGCACGGCAAGCGCTGCCGGAGGAGGGGAGCGGCGCGCCAGGCGCCGCTGCGGGCCACGCCGCGCCGCCGGGTACCATGCCTTTTCCTGTGGTGCCGGACAGTACCCTGTGCGAGCTGCGCGACGACGAGTTCGTGCTGGTCACCGGCCTGATGGAGGGAGCGCCCTGCACCGTGCTCGCGCCCTGCCAGGCGATCGGAGGCCGGATCCCCGCCCCGGCGCTTAGGCGGCCGACGTGACTTGGCGAACCTTCCAGCCCGGCCAGACCTACCTTGGCTGGCAGTACGCCCCGCGGTACGCCGACCCCGGGCCGCCGCCCCGGCGCCCGGCGCCCCCGGATCCCGAGCGGCTCGACCCCGGCTGGCTCGCCGCGCAGCGCCGGGAGGAAACCCGGCTCAGCCGCCCGGCCAGGGCGGCCGCCTGCCTCGGCCTGGCCCTGGCCGCCGGCGTGCTCCTGCTCGGCTGGGCCGGCCCGCTGAACCCCGCGCTGACCGCGCTGGGGGTGGTCACGTTCGCGGGCCTGATTGTGGTGAGCGCTGGTTCGGTCTGGCGGGGCAGGCAGTCCCTGCGGGCAGACATCGCGGCGGAGACGCGGCGGGTCGCGGCGGCCCGTGCCGCGCAGGAGAGCGAGCTGTTCGCGTCGCAGGAGGACCACGCCCGGAGGTTCCGCGACTGGCAGGGACGCGAGCGGGTGTTCGCCGGCCAGCCGGTCTGGTATCCCGTGGCGCTGCCGGGCGAGATCGACCGGGTCGACCTGGTCGGCGGCACCCTGGCCGGCTGGTCGGCGCTGCTCACCATGGTCGGCGTGCCGAGACTCGCCGCCGGGGACGAAATCACCGTGCTCGACCTGTCCGAGGGCGCGGTCGCCCGAGACCTGGTCGCGCTGGCTTCCCGCGTGCGGATCGACCCGCTCGTCTGGGTGCTGCCCGCTGACCTGCCCCGGCTGGACCTCGGTGTCGGCCTGCCCGCGGCGGCGCTCGCCGACATCCTGGGTGCCAGCGTGGCGGCCGGCCTGGGCGAAACCAGCGGGCACGACCCTGCGCGCGACCACGCGCTCCTCGACCGGCTGCTCGGGGTGCTCGGGGACGGGGGGCGAATCCCGCAGGTGACCGCGGGCCTGCGCGCTCTCGGCCAGGTCGGCGACCCGCGCGAGGACGTCCGCCTCGGCCGGCTCACCCCGGACCAGTTGGAGCGCATCACCGGGCTGTTCGGGCGGGGCGCGGCCGACCGGGTGGTCGTCGAGCGCGCCTGGGCGCTGGAGGCGCGGCTGCGCGTGCTGGACCGCCTGGGCTGTGATCCGGTGCCCGTGCCGCGCAGCAGGCTGCGCGTGGTGGCGCTGGACCGGGGCGGCGGGATGTTCGGCAGCGGCGTGCTCGGGACGTATCTGGCGGTGTCGCTCACCCACCTGCTCCGCCACGCCAGCCCGGGCCGGCCGTGGCGGCACACGGTCTGCGTCGCGGGGGCGGAGAAACTGGGCGGGGAAGTGATCGACCGGCTGGCCGGCGCCTGCGAGACCACCAGGACCGGGCTGGTCCTGGCCTACCGGGCGATCTCCCCCCAGGTCAGGGAGCGGCTGGGGCGCGGAAACGCGGCCCTGGTGGTGATGCGCCTCGGCAACGCGGAGGACGCCAAAGTGGCCGCCGAGCAGATCGGGACGCAACACCGTTTCGTGCTCAGCCAGTTCACCGACACGGTGGGCGCGTCGGTCACCGACACGGTCGGCGATTCTTACACGTCCACCGTGGGCGCGGCGGACTCCTGGGCCGCCTCCGTGTCGCGCAGCGAGACGGCCGGCCGGAGCCGGGGGCGCGGCCACAGCAGCACCGGCGCCGCGGCGTTCGCGCCGCGGACCGGGTCGGGCAGCCGGGAGGCCAGCGAATCCTGGGGCACCAGCGATTCGGAGTCGATCACCGAGGGGATCAACACGAGCACGTCGTGGGGGGTCAGCACGGCCAAGGCGATCGGGCTGAGCGAGTCGCTGGGCACGACCGCGCAGCGCTCCCGCGAGTTCCTGGTCGAGCCGCATGAGCTGCAGCAACTGCCGCCGAGCGCGGCGATCGTCAGCTACGCGTCCCCGGCCGGCCGGCAGGTCGTCCTGGTGGACGCCAACCCGGCCATCCTCACGCTGCCCACCACGGTGAGCAGCCTGATGGGGGCGGGCC
>Ga0070706_100002696_pt1 | contig 17765 bp, 18 predicted proteins | sample KBSK5501metaG_FD_65476 | JGI IMG/M metagenome (GOLD analysis project Ga0070706, IMG submission 65476) | Corn, switchgrass and miscanthus rhizosphere microbial communities from Kellogg Biological Station, Michigan, USA - KBS K5-50-1 metaG | ecosystem: Host-associated > Plants > Roots >... | reverse complement strand
GCGCTGTCCGGTGGCGTGGCGCTCAGCATCATCATGATCCCTACCGTTGCCCGCGCCTCCGAGGAGGTGCTGCGACTGGTCCCCAGGGAGCTGCGCGAGGCGTCGGTGGCGTTGGGCGCGACGGAGTCGCGCACGATCCTGCGTGTAGTAATTCCCGCGGCCCGCAGCGGCATCCTCACCGGCATCATGCTTGCCATCGCTCGCGTGGCCGGTGAGACGGCGCCGTTGCTGATGACCGCGTTTGGTACGACGTTTTTCAACACGAGCATCCTCAGGCCGATCGATTCCATCCCGCTGCGCATCTTCGATTTCACTCTGAGCCCATTCCCAAGCGAGCAGAACCAGGCCTACGCCGGCGCGCTGGTGTTGATGGTGCTTGTGATCCTGACGTCGCTTGCGGTACGCTGGGCAACTGGCGGCTTTAGGCCGCGCGGGCGCTGATGCGCGATCTCAATGTAATGCCGGGGCACGAAACCCCAAGGGAGCACAGTTTGGCGATACAAGTCGAACACTTGAACGCCTGGTACGATCGCACGCAGGCGCTCCACGATATCAATCTCGAGATTGCTCCGTTGAGTGTCACGGCGCTGATCGGGCCGTCCGGCTGCGGCAAGTCCACCTTCGTGCGCTGTCTCAATCGCCTGCATGAAGAGATCTATGGCGCGCACGTCCAGGGGAAGGTTCTCGTTGACGGCGTGAATATCTATGCCGCCGGCATCATCCCCATGTACGTGCGCCGCCACATCGGTATGGTCTTTCAGCAACCCAACGTGCTGCCCACGCGCAGCATCTTCGACAATGTTGCGATGGGCATCCGTCTCAATGGGCTGGCAAGCGGCAAAGAGCTCAACGACCTGGTCGAGCGCAGCCTGCATCAGGCAGCCATCTGGGATGAGGTGAAAGACCGGCTCAACGCCTCGGCGGCGGGCCTTTCCGGTGGCCAGCAGCAGCGTCTGTGCATCGCGCGCGCCCTCGCCATCGAGCCACAGATTCTGCTGATGGACGAGCCAGCCTCGGCGCTGGACCCGATCGCCACGTTGCAAATCGAAGAGCTGATGACGACCCTCAAGCGCAACTATACGATAGTCGTCGTGACACACAACATGCAGCAGGCAGGGCGGGTCGCGGACCGCACTGTCTTTTTCCTTTCAGGGCGTATCATTGAAGAAGGCGAAACATCGCAGATCTTCTCGCGGCCAGAGAAGCGCGAAACCGAAGATTACGTCACTGGGCGCTTCGGCTGATGCGAAACAAACGTCCGGAGAGCACACGGAGCAGTGAGGAGATCGTATGAGCATGGCTCAGCCACTTATGGGCGACGCCGCGGCAGCCCACGATGCCAGTCCGCACCAGGGCGCATACATCAGCCGAATTACTAGCGCCGCTAAGATGGAAACCAAAGACCTCAATGTCTACTACGGCGCAACACGCGCGATCAAAGACATCAGCCTGGAGATTCCCGATCGGCAAGTGACGGCACTGATGGGCCCTTCGGGATGCGGCAAGTCCACTTTTCTGCGCGCGTTGAACCGCATGCATGACCTCACACCCTCCGCGCGGGTCGACGGTAAAGTCATACTGGATGGGCACAATGTCTATGACCCTGAGACCGATGTGATTCATCTGCGGCAGAAGGTGGGGATGGTGTTTCAGCGGCCTAATCCTTTCCCGAAGTCGATCTTCGAGAACGTTGCGTACGGCCTGCACGTCCTGGGCAAAAGAAACCGCGCCGAGATTGCCGAGGTCGTCGAGCGCAGCTTGCGCGGCGCGGCGCTCTGGGATGAGGTGAAGGACCGGCTGAACCAAAGCGCGCTGGGCATCTCCGGTGGCCAGCAGCAGCGGCTGTGCATCGCACGCGCCCTGGCCGTCGAGCCGGAGGTGATTCTTATGGACGAGCCGGCCTCGGCGCTCGATCCCATCGCGACGCTCAAGATCGAAGAGCTGGTCCAGCAGCTCAAGCAGCGCTACACCATCGCGATTGTGACTCATAATCTACAGCAGGCTGGTCGCGTCTCGGATTATACTGGGTTCTTCCTGACGGGCAACCTGATCGAGTTCGCGCCGACGACCCAGATCTTCTCACGCCCGCAGGATAAGCGGACGGAAGACTTTATCACCGGCCGGTTTGGCTGAGACGAGGAGGCTGCAGGTGACGACACGCGACGCGTTTCATCAGGAGCTGCGTGAGATCGAGGAAGCGGTCATTCAAATGGCCACCCTGGTGGAGGATGCCATCGCGCGGGCCATGCGTGCGCTCGTGCGCCTCGACAGCGTGCTGGCCGAGAATGTGATCGCGGGCGACAGCGCCGTGAACGAGCTCCAGCGCAGCATTCGCAACCGCTGCATCAGCGTGATGGCGCGCCAGGCGCCGGTCGCGCGCGACCTGCGCGAGCTGACCACGGTGCAGCTGGTCATCAACGAGCTCGAGCGGATGGGAGACCACGCGGTTGGCATCGCTCGGCAGTCACTACGCCTGCACGAAGACGAGCCACTGCCACTGACGGGCGATCTCAGCGAGATGGCCGCGCTGGTGCGCGAGCAGGTGCGCGCCTGCATCCAGGCGTTCGTGGATGTCAACGTGCAGGCGGCACGCGACATTTGCACACGGGATGATGAGGTGGATCACCGCTACCGCGAGATCTTCACGCTGCTAGTAGAGCAAATGCATAGCAACCCAGAGGCGGTCGCGCGGGCGACCAGCTTGCTCTTTGTGGCCCACGATCTAGAGCGCATCGGCGATCGCGTGACCAATATCTGCGAAGACATCATTTACATGGTCACCGGCGAGATCGAAGAGCTCAACTGAGCGCACAAGTACACAGGAGGGCGACGGTGCAACGCACGATCCTGCTCGTAGAGGATGACAGCACACTGCGCGAAACCGTCACCTACAATCTGCGCGCGGATGGGTACGATGTGGTGACGGCGGCAGACGGCGTGGCGGCGCTCCAAATCGTGCGCCAGCGCCCCGTCTCGCTGGTGCTGCTCGACCTGATGCTCCCCCGGCTAGACGGCCTGGAGGTCTGCCGCCGGCTGCGCAGCCAGCCCGAGACGGCGCAGATACCGATTCTGATGCTCACGGCGCGTGGCGAAGAGACCGACAAGGTGGTCGGGCTTGAGATGGGCGCGGACGATTATGTGACGAAGCCCTTTAGCTGGAATGAGCTGCGTGCGCGGGTGCGGGCGCTCCTACGCCGGCACGACCAGGACGCGTCTGGCGGCGCGGGAGCATCGACCGGCGCCGGGGAGACCGTGCTGACTTCGAGCACGCTGCGCATCGCCGTGGAGCGGCGCGAGGTCACGCGCAGCGATCGCGAGATCGAGCTGCCGGCGCGCCTGTTCGATCTGCTCGTGTATTTCGTGCGCAACGACGGGCTGGTGCTTACGCGCGACCGCCTGCTGCAAAATGTCTGGGGCTACGAATACGCGGGCGACACGCGCACGGTGGACGTGCACGTGCGCTGGCTGCGCGAGAAGATCGAGGATGACCCAGCCAACCCCCGGCTGATCCAGACCGTGCGCGGCGTCGGCTACCGCTTCAAGGGGTAGCCGGCTCCCACGCCCCTACTCTTTCTCGATGGCTGCGCGTGCATGCTTGGAGCCGTCGTAGCTCAGCCGCACTGGCTCGTCGTCGATCACCGTCTCCAGATGGACGGGCCGCGACCAGATGTACTGGAGGTACTCCAGCGCCTTCTGCGCATAGGGCAGGTCCAGCTCCTGCGCCTCGAACTGGTGCTTCAGGCAGAGCTCGGTGTTGCCGTTGTAGTCGGCGTCCAGAACAGTGAGGTAGGGGTAGCCGAAGTTCGTCATGCTGGCGATGATGCCGTCGCGGACCTTCTCCCAGTTCTTCTCGGCAATCACCCACTCATCGCCTTCTTTGCGGTACAGGTAGAGGTCCAGATCCTGCACCAGCTCTTTGGTCAGGTAGTTGCGCAGCAGCGAGACATCGCTTTCGATCTCACGCACCTCGAAGATTTTCTCGCGGCCTTTCCCTGGCAGCCATCCCTTGGCCAGCTGCTCCTCGGTCGGATTGTCCCACCGCTGCTCGATATCTTCCAGGATCTTGTAGCCAAGATGGTATGGGTTGATGCGCATGCGGCTCGGCGCCAAGACCCCAGAGTGCATCTGCGCGAAGGCGGTGGCGTCGCCGTCCGACAGGTCGAGCTGGCGAATGATGCGGGCGTGCCAGAAACTCGCCCAACCTTCGTTTAAAATCTTGGTCTGCATCTGCGGCACCAGATACAGCATCTCTTCGCGCACGATCAGCAGAATGTCGCGCTGCCACTCCGCCAGGTTCGGTGCGTGCTCCGCTAGAAAGAGCAGCAGATCCTTCACCGGCTCGGCCCGCGAGCGCCGTGGCTTCAGTCGCGTGCGCGCCTCGTCATCCTCGGCGTCATCCGCCGCTTTGCGGTCCGCCAGCTTCCACAGGTCGTCGTACGGCGACTCTGGCTTGCCCTCAGGCTTGTCGTCGTCCGCCGCCTCACGGGCAACCTTGATGCGCACGTTCGGGTCGATGTGCTCCTCAATCGCCAGCACCGCATCCAGAAAGCGCTCGACCTCGTCCATGCCGTGCTCGTACTCGTACTTGCGGATACGGTCGGCATTGACGCTTACCTTTTCGATCATGTTGCCGGAGGTGTGTTTGAAGTACACGTTGTTTTTGAACATGTCGGTATGGCCGAGCACGTGGGCGACGACGACCTTATTCTGCAAGAGGTCGTTCTGCTCCATGAGGAAGGCGTACGACGGATTGGTATTGACGACCAGCTCATAGATCTTGCTGAGGCCGTAGTCGTACTCAGTCTTCATGCGATAGTAGGCTTTGCCACGCGACCAATGGCTGAACCGCCCCGGCAGCCCGTAGGAGCCGAACTCGTACATGATAGTAGCCGGCACCAGCTCGAAGTTCACTGGATAGGGGTCGAGTCCCTCGCGCCGCGCAATCTCCCAAATCTTCTCGATGGAATCCGACAGCTCAGCAAGGTACTTCTGATCGGGAGTAAGCTCAGTCATGGGACTCAACCTCCTGGGTGGCGTGGCGGCACCGGCGGCGGCAGCGCGGGTCGCCCCGCTATGGGCTGGCAGGAACGGCGTCGCGCGTCGCGAAGAACTTGCGCAGGGCCGGATAGACCTCGCTCTTGTCCGAGATCGTGACGGAGATGAACCGCGGATCCTGCATCTTAGCAAAGGCCGACATCAGCGTGCTGGGGGACCGATAGTGCCCCTCGCGAATCTCGCCGTAGCCGAAGATGTTGCAGACCTCCAGCAGGCTATGGACGAGATTCACACAGCGCTCGTTGTCCCAGGGCAAGTTGTCGCCGTCGGAGAAGTGGAACGGATAGATGTTCCAATCGTCGGGGTTGTAGCGCTCGTGGATGAGCTGCAGCGCCAGCTCGTATGCCGAGGATACCTGCGTGCCGCCGCTCTCACCGTGCGTGAAAAACTCTTCCTCGGTGACCTCTTTGGCCTCGGTATGGTGGCTGATGAAGACGATCTTGACGTTGTTGTACTTCGTGCGAAGGAAGCGCACCATCCAGAAGTAGAAGCTGCGGGCGATGTACTTCTCGAACTCGCCCATCGACCCGCTGACGTCCATACACGCGATGACGACCGCATTACTCTGATACTTGATCGTCGGTTCCCACACCTTGAAGCGCAGGTCCTCGTTCTTGATATCCTTAAAGCGGGCGTCGCCATGAGCGGCGTTGCGCTTCATGTTCTCCTTGATCGTGCGCTTCTTGTCGAGGTTGGCGAGCGGGCCGACCCTGCGCACGTCGGTGAAGCGCACCGCCTCGCTTTCCAGCTCGGCCATCTTCTTCTCTTCGAGGAAGGGCAGCCCGAGATCCTCGAAGATCATCGACGCCAGCTCGTCGAGCGTGACCTCCGCTTCATAGTAGTCCGTGCCGGGCTCTTCACCCGCCTGCCCCTTCTTGCCGCGGCCGGCGCGGGGCTCCGTGGCGACCACATCGCCGACCTGGCTGTCGCCGTCGCCTTCGCCGGCGTGCTGCTGGCGGCCGGGGTCGTAGCGGAACCGATATTCCTCCAGCGAGCGGATCGGCACCTTGATGACCTTCTTGCCGTCGGACAGGATGATGCTTTCCTCGCTGACGATATCGGCGAGATTCTTCTTGATCGCCTCGCGAATCTTCTTCTTGTGCCGCTCCTGGTCAATCTGTCCCTTACGATGGAGCGACCAATCGTGCTGCGAGATTCCTGACGTAGGCATGGGTGCTTCTCCCACCTGGCGCGCGACCCGCCGCTACGGATAGCTCTGGCCGATCCCACCGCGCGGATCGGGGAGTGGAGGGAAGCTGGAGCGCGTGGCTTGCCGCCCTCCCCACGGTCGCACTCCCTAGCGGTTGAGCAGGGAGCCGACGTATTTCAGCAGCTCATTGGCACAGACCGGGCAATAGCCGTGGTCCGAGATCAGCCGGTTGATCACCTCGTTGGACTTGCGCAGCTGCTCGGCATCAGGCGTCTTCGTCGAGGTCGTGATCTTCACCACATCACGCAGGTCCGCGAAGAGCTTGCGCTCGATGGCTTCCTTCAGCCGCTCGTGGCTCGTATAGTCAAACGTCTGGCCACGGCGGGCGAGCGACGAGATGCGAATGAGTATCTCTTCGCGGAAGGTCTTCTTCGCGTTCTCGGTGATGCCGATCTGCTCCTCGATCGAGCGCATCAGCTGCTCGTCTGGATCCATATCCTCTTCGGTGATGGGATCGCTGACCTTGGTCTTGTTGCAGTACGCCTCGACGTTGTCGAGGTAGTTATTGAGCAGCGTGCGCGCGGACTCCTCGAAGGAGTAGACGAACGCCCGCTGCACCTCTTTACGCGCCGTCTCGTCGTATTCTTTGCGCGCTTCGCTGATGAAGTTGAGATAATGCTCGCGCTCTTCGCGCGTGATGCCGGTATGCTGATCGAGTCCGTCGCGCAGCGCGCGCAGCGCGTCGATGGGATTGATGCAGGTCACGCCCGTGCGCACGAGCGCGCTGGAGAGCCGGTTGATGACATAGCGCGGCGAAATCCCGTCCATGCCCTCGCGGACCGCCTCCTCCTGGAGCTCCTTGATGTCCTTTTGCTTGAACTCTTCCAGGTCCTCGCCATCGTACAGCTTGAGCTTCTTCATCGCGCTCATGCCGGCCTTCTTGGAGCCCTCCAGGCGCGTGAGGACGGCGAAGACACTGGCGATGCGCAGCGTGTACGGCGCGATATGCACATCTTTGAGCGCGCTCTGCTTCAGCAGCTTCTCGTAGATCTTCACCTCATCGCTGACGCGCAGGTTATAGGGCACCCGCACGAGGATGATGCGGTCTTGCAACGCCTCGGACTTCTTGTTGCCGACGAAGGATTGGTACTCATTCTCGTTGGTGTGGCTCACCACCACCTCGTCGGCGTAGATCATCGAGAAGCGGCCCGTCTTGATGTTCTGCTCCTGCGAGAGCGTGAGCAGGACGTACAGGAATTTCTCGTCAACCTTGAGCATCTCGACGAATTCCATCAGTCCGCGATTGGCGATGTTGAGCTCGCCGTCGAAGCGATAGGCGCGCGGGTCGCTCTCGACGCCGACCTCGCCGATGGTTGAGAGATCTATACCGCCGACAAGCTCGCTGATATCCTGGCTCTTGGGATCCGACGGCGTAAAGGTGCCGATGCCCTGGCGGTGCTTCTCGCTGAAGGCCATGCGGCGCACGGGCACCGATTCGATCTTGCCGTCATACTTGTTTTCGAGCAGCCAGCGGCACTGCGGGCAGAGGTCGCCCTCGATGTACAGGCCGAACTCTTTCTCCACGTCCGCCCGCAGGTCCGGCGGAATGAGGTGCAGCGGCTCCTCGTGCATTGGGCACTCGCGAATGGCATAGCTGGCCCCGGCCTCGGCACGCGAGTAATCTTCCAGCCCGCGCTTGAGCAGCGACACGATCGAGGACTTGCCGCCGCCAACCGGGCCCATCAGCAGCAGGATACGCTTGCGCACCTCGAGCCGCTGCGCCGCCGAGTGAAAGTATTCCACGATCTGCTGGAGCGCCTTCTCGATGCCGAAGATTTCCTCGGAGAAGAACGTATAGCGGGGATCGCCGAGTCGGTTGGTTTCCGTGCCGGCGGCCATGATCATGTTGTAGATGCGCTCATGCGAGAGCTGTGCAACGGTGGGTTGGCGCGTCGCAATCTCGAAGTATTGCGCGAAGGTGCCCTCCCAGGCGAGTGCCTGCTCTCGTTCTCGATACTCTTCCAGCCGCTTCACCAGATCCATGCCATACTCTCTCTTCCCGGCCTGTCCGGCCGCTCGTGGAGCGGGGGCGGACCCTGCGGTGTGGAACGCCAACGCGCCACGGATGCGCTGCAGATAAGTCGTCTCGCCGCTCGTCTATTTCTCGAACCATGCCGCACCGTCATGCCGCAGGTGCCGGCAATTCAGCACGCTTCTCGATCACCGGCGCGTCGTGCTGCCGATACGACCTCAGCGTCGTTCGAAACCGTCCTTGTTTGCTTGCGAATGCGCTCTGGGCCTCGTCGTCGTAACGGCGGGCCAGCGAGGAGAACAGGACTCCGGGACCATCGCGAACCGTGGCTGGTCAGGCGTGCGCCGCGCAAAGGGGTGCGGGCCGCTCAAACGCGTGAAGCCGCAGGTGCGCTCGGCATAGAACGCAGGACGGTGACGTGCCTCCCGTACTCGGACTAAAGGTCTGGCCGGGCACTCACACGCGTAGCGCATCTGTTCGATGATCGGCGCGCGACGCTGGGCGCTCGACGGCGAGGAGAGGACGTGGGCTCGCGGGGAAGTGTCACCAGGATCGGGCCACGCGCGAGCGGACGCTAATCTCCGCCGGCCTGGCGGAGTGACTCGGGAACGCGAAAGGGCTGTATTACCCGACCAAAGACAATACGGGAAAACAGCCCTTCAATGGTGCCCGGCTTCGCTACGAACTTTGCCTGCTTTCAGTTGGAAACCACACTACCGCGGGCGGGCTGCTCGCATTGCGCTTACAGCCTCAAGCGTACTGTCCCCAGTAGCCTACACACCGGACGTGCACGTTACGTGCCAGATTTACCTCTCCTGGCGTACGACATAATACACTCCGGTTCACCGCGTAGCAACAGGCTACCACACCTCAACTACACAATGCAAGCCCTCAAGCAATCAACAGGACAAGTACTGGACCAATTGGCTACCTGACCTGCATTCGGCAGACAACCAACCTGTGAGCGCCGGCTCTGTGCGCTACGTGCGCTAGCGGAAGTGTGGTAAGCTATGCTAGCGAAAGGTGGGCGGCGGCTGCGCATATCGCCCGCCGCCACATGCGGGAGAGAGTTCCGTACCAGCACAGTGCAGAAAGGAGCGCGCAGCCGTCCCCACGGGGCCACAGAAGCCCGCCGGCTGCGAAAGCGACAGAGTGAGCGAAGTCGTCATTAAGGAGGGCGAGTCCTTCGAGACTGCTCTCAAGCGCTTTATGCGCAAGGTCCAACAGGATGGCCTGCTCTCGGAGGCCAAGCGTCGCCAGCACTATGAGCCGCCGAGTGTCAAGCGAAAGCGCAAGGCTGACGCCCGCGCCCGCAAGGCGCGCAAGGCGCGCGCCAAGGCCGCGGCTCAGGGCCTCTAGCGACCCACGCGCTCGTAGCCGGCCAGACGCTCTGTAGCAAAGCTGTGACACAGGGGTCTGGTCGGCTTGGTGTGTCTGCGTGCTCACCTTCCCCACAGTCTCCGTTTCGCCCACCCGTCGAGGTATCGCTCATGCTGGACCAATTGCGCGGACGCAATCTCGCCCACGTCGGCTGCACCGTCGGCCTGACACTTGGGCTGCTGCTCGGCATGGTCGCCGCCATCGCCGTCCTCGTCGTGGTCCAGACGGACTCCGCCGCGGGCTGGGCTACCCTCGCGTTCTTCGGCGTCACCTTCGCCCTGGGCGCGCTCGGTTACCTGCTGGGTGGGCGCACGTCCGAACGCCTGTGGGGCGCCGGCCGCCGCGGCGACTAGCCGCCGTGTCTTGCGCGGGGTGGGCGTTGAGCTGGCGCGAGCCGAGGGCTCATGGAACCCGCTCGCCAGGTGGCGCGTATGCTGTACGGGAGTGGGGCTGCCAGTTCGCAGCGTAAAGCCACTGAGTATGCCCGGGCCGGCGCTCAGCCATACGGGCGAGAGGGAGTACGACAGTGAACCAGCAAACAGGAACCGCCTATGCGGGGCAGCAGACCGCCTTCGATCATGCCCTCGTCACCTCGGCGTTCGAGCTGCCCGGGCACCGCATCGTCCGCAACTACGGCATCGTGCGCGGCATCATCGTGCGCTCGCGCAGCGTCGTCGGCAACATCGGCGCGGCTTTCCAGCAAATCGTCGGCGGCAACATCTCCATCTACACCGAGCTGTGCGAGCGCGCCCGCGTAGACGCCTATGAGCTGATGATCGCGCACGCCGCACAAATCGGCGCCAACGCCATCATCGCCGTGCGGTACGACGCCACAGAGATTTCGCAGGGCGTCACCGAGGTGCTTTGCTATGGCACCGCTGTCACGGTCACGCCCGAATAGTGCCTCGGGGGACCAGCGGCGCGGGCACTCCGCCGTCTGTGGAGTGTCCGCCTGGCTCGCGGGCTGAGCTATTCCGCGAGCGCGGCGAACGACGGCTTGAGGGCGGGGTAGAGCGCGCGGTAGATCCCGTAGACGCGCTGATAGCGCTCCGTTTGCGCGGGATCCGGTAGGATCGGCGCCCGCAGCGGGACCGCCTGGCTGGCGGCGAGCACATCCGGCCAGGCGCCGGCACCCACCCCCGCCAGTAGCGCCGCCCCAAACGCGGCCCCCTCGGATGCCTCGACGGGCACCAGCTCGGTTGCCAGCACGTTCGCCAGAATGCGCAGCCAGAGCGCGCCACGCGCGCCTCCGCCCGAGACGCGCACCTGCTCGGTGGCGCCGAGGCCCACCGCGCGCATCAGCTCGAAGCAGTCCGCCAGCCCAAAGGCGACGCCTTCCAGTAGCGCGCGCGTCAGGTGGGCGCGCGTGTGCCGCAGCGTGAGGCCGACCCACGCGCCGCGCGCCAGCGGATCGGCGTAGGGCGTGCGCTCGCCGCTCAGGTACGGGAGGAAGAGCAGGCCGTCGCTACCGGCGGGAACCGCCTCCGCCTCCTCCAGGAGCTCGGCGAAGCTGGTGTGCGGCGCCAGCATGTCCCGGTACCATTGCAAGCTGCCCGCCGCGCTCAGCATCACGCCCATCAGGTGCCATTGGCCGGGCACGGCGTGACAGAATGCGTGGAGCCGCCCATGTGGCTCGATCAGCGGACCATCGGTCGTGGCGAACACCACGCCGGAGGTGCCCAGCGTGAGCGCCAGCACGCCTGGCTGCACGGCGCCAACCCCGACCGCTTGCGCCGCCTGGTCGCCGCCGCCGGCCACGATCGGCGTCCCCGGCGCCAGGCCCGTCAGCTGCGCCGCCTCATCGCTTACGGTCGCCGTCGTCTCCGGCCCCTCGAAGGTCGGCGGCAGCCAGGCAGACGGAATATCCAACGCCGCCAGCATCTCCGCCGACCACGTGCGCTCTCGCAGGTCGAAGAGCAGTGTGCCGGAGCCGTCGGCCTTGTCCATCGCTAGCGTGCCGCTGAGCCGGTAGCGCACGTAATCTTTCGGCAGCAGAATGTGGCGCACCCGTGCGTACACCTTTGGCTCGTGCTCGCGTACCCAAAGGACCTTGGGCGCCGTGAGGCCGGTAAGCGCGTCGTTACCCGTGATTTGGATCAGCCGCTCGGCGCCCACACGAGCGCGAATCTCGTCGCACTGCGCCGCCGTGCGCTGGTCGTTCCAGAGGATCGCCGGCCGGAGCGGCTCGCCTTCTTCATCCAGCAGCACGAGGCCATGCATCTGGCCGGTGAGGCCGACCGCCGCGACGGCATTGCCCGACGCGTCCGCCTGCTCCAGCGCGCCACGGATGCTCCGGCACGCGGCCTGCCACCACTCGTGTGGTTGCTGCTCGGACCAGAGCGGGCGCGGCGTCTGTAGCGAGTGCGGCGCGGTCGCGCTCGCCACCACCGTGCCCGCCGCGTCCACCAGCAGCGCTTTTGAGCCGGTGGTAGAGACGTCCACGCCGAGAAACAGTGGTCCCCCAGCCATCGCACCCTCCCTTAGCGCACACCCAACAGCAACTCGACCGTCAGCTGGTCTAGCCGCTCGTAGGCTAGCCCGCGCGCGCCCAGCGCCTTGCGATCGAAGCTCGCCGCTTGCAGCGCCGCCGCCTTCTCCGCGCTGTAGCCGTCCCTGTAGACCGGCAGCGCCTCACCGCCCGCCTGTGCCTCCGCCAGCAGCGCCTGAATCTTCGCATCGGCGTGCCATTGCCGCGCCTTCTCCTTCAGGATGAGGTACGTCCGCATGCAGCCGCGTGCGAAGTCTTTGACCCCCGCATAGTCCTCGGTGCGATAGGCGTGCGCGTCGAAGTGGCGGCTGCCGGTGTAGCCGACGTCTTCCAGGAACTTGACCAGGAAGAAGGCGGCCTTGAGGCTGTGCGAGCCGAAGCGCAGATCCTGGTCGTAGCGCGCATAGACCTGGTCGTTGAGATCGATGTGGAAGAGCTTGCCGGCGTCCCACGCCTGCGCCACGGCATGCAGGAAGTTGAGCCCCGCCATCTGCTCGTGCGCCATCTCAGGGTTCACGCCTACCATCTCGGGATGGTCCAGCGTCTCGATAAAGCCGAGCATGGCGCCTACCGTGGCGAGATAGAGGTCGCCGCGCGGCTCGTTGGGCTTTGGCTCCAGCGCGAAGGTGAGATTGTAATGGCGATCCAGGGCGTATCCGCTGAGGAAGTTGATTGCGTCGCGGAAGTGGCGCAGGCTCTCGACCGGATTCTTGGTGGCGTCGGTCTCGGTGCCCTCACGCCCGCCCCAGAAGACGTAGACGCGGGCGCCCAGCTCGGCGCCGAGATCGATGGCGCGCATCGTCTTCTGCACGGCGTAGGCGCGCACGCGCGGATCGTTGGCGGTGAAAGCGCCATCTTTGAAGACGGGATCGGTGAAGAGGTTGGTGGTCGCCATCGGCACGACCAGACCAGTGTCGGCCAGCGCCTGCTGGAACTCGCGCACAGCGCGGTCGCGCTCGGTGGCGGTCGCGTCGATCGGCACGAGATCGTTATCGTGCAGATTGACGCCATAGACACCACTGACCTCGCCTAGCAGGCGCACCAGCTGAGCCGGTGGGAGCGGCGCGCGCACCGGCTCGCCAAAGGGGTCGCGCCCGATGTTGCCGACGGTCCACAGACCGAAGGTGAAGCGATCTTGCGGAGTGGGAATGAAGTCGCCAGCCATACTGTCTCCTCGCTACTCAGTCGATCACGATCTGTCTCCAGCATCCGTACGCGGCACCAGCACCGCGGACTGCGCGCCGCTCCGGTGGAACTCGCAAATTTGCGCCATCTCCTCAGGCGTGCAGCCAATCAGCACCTTCATCTCGCAGTCGCGCTTCGCCAGGTCCACGGTGAGGACGACGCCGGAGACCGTCCTGGCGCCTCGGGTGCCGAGCCAAACGTCGATGCCCTCGCCGTCCATCGCGCTGGTGCCGGCGAGATAGCCGTAGAACAGCGGATAGCGAACGTCGTCAAAAGACGGGTGAGTCGAGCCGCGCGGCCGGTCGATTGTGATGGTGCTGGTGGCGATCAGGGTATCGAGCGCCGTCCAGAAGCGCTCGTCCTCTAGCCCGGCTGGCCTTCGTGCGCCCATGCCTCTGCCCACGCTCACAGCTCCTAATCCACGCCGACTTCGGCGCCGCCCTCGAGCAACGCAAAGTCGCCCTGCGCGAGCGCCTTTTGGGCGCGCTGGCCGCCGCCGAGCGCCGTGGCGACGAAGACCGTGCGATGCTCGGCGGTGGGGCCGTGCGCACGCAGCGCCGCCAGATGAGCCGGCGTGCCGTAGCCAACGTTCTCGTGCCAGCCGAAGTCTGGATGCCGCTCGTGCAGCAGGCACATCAGCGCGTCCCGGTGCACCTTGGCGACCAGCGACGCCGCCGATACCGCCGGCACCTCGGCATCCGCGCGGACCATACATCGCACTAGCTGGGCGCGGTCGCGTGGGGCAGGCGGGCGCACGCGGCCATCCACGACATACTCATCCGCCGCGACACGACCTATGAGCAGGCGAAAGGCCTCGCGGTTGGCCCAGCCGATGCCCCGACGATTGATGCGCGCGACCGGCACCACCTGCACCTCCACCACCGGCGCGTGCCGCCAAATCAGCTCCGCCAGCTGTTCGCGCCGCCGCCGCGGCACCGTCTTCGAGTCGCGCAAGAAGCGCACGAGCGGACCGAGGCGCTCCGCGAAGTCCACGGGCAGCACGACAGCCGCCGCCACCAGCGGCCCCGCCAGCGCGCCGCGCCCGACCTCGTCCAGCCCGCACTGCACCAGCGGCCCTCGCTCCGGCGCGGCGATCAGGGCCGCCTGGACAGTGACCTTCTCGGGAGTTACCTTCTCGGGCCTGGGTTGGCCGCTCATAGCGCCGCTCACGAGCCGAAGGTGGCGGTGGCGAGCGCAGGGTGGCCGCGTAGCGCCTCGGCAGTCGGCATCGGACGTCTCCCTTCGAGCTGCAGCACCTCCAGCGCAAGCGCCCCTTCTCCGTTGGCGCACACCAGTTGTTGGCCGCCATGTGTGTCGCTGGCGAGCCAGCATGTGCCGGGGAGACGGCCATCGGTAGGCACGCCGGCGACATGGGCCCGGGCGATCTTGACGATCTGGCCGTTCCACAGGGTGAACGCGCCGGGCCAGGGTGAGTAGGCACGCACTTGTCGCTCCAGCTCGGCCGCCGGGCGCGACCAGTCCAGGCGGCCGTCTTCTTTGCGCAGGGGACGCGTCATCGTCGCACGCGCCTCGTCCTGTGGCCGAGGCGAGACGCCGCCCGCTACCCACCGTGGCAGCGTGTCAATCAGCAGGTCCGCGCCGAGGGTCGCCAGCTTGGCCACCAGCGTGCCCGTCGTGTCGTCGGCGGCGATGGGGAGCGCTCGCTGGGCCACAATTGGGCCGGTATCCAGCCCCTCCTCCATCTGCATGATAGTCACCCCTGTCTCGGCGTCCCCAGCGAGGATGGCGGCGGCGACCGGTCCGGCGCCGCGCCAGCGCGGCAACAGCGAAGCGTGCACGTTGAGGCAGGAGTGCGTGGGAAGGTCGAGCACTGCCTTTGGCAAAATCTGTCCATACGCCGCGACGACGATCACGTCGGGCGCCAGCGAGCGCAGCAACGCCTGCGCTTCGGGCGTGCGCAGCGAACCCGGCTGGTAGACGTGGATGCCCTGTTCCTCGGCGTAGCGCTTGACAGGCGAAGCGGCGAGCTGCCGGCCGCGGCCGGCAGGCTTATCGGGGCGCGTCAACACGCCCACGATATCCAGCCCGCTGCTCCACAGGCGCGCGGGCGCGGCATACTGGACGAGTGCACGGAGTGACGGCACGGCGAACTCGGGCGTGCCCATGAACACGACGCGTAGCGGCTCGCGCACGACCGTGTGCATCGCGATCACCTCCCGTGCCGTGAGCTAGCCGCCAAAGGCGCTGCTGGCCCGCGCTCCAGATTGGGAGTATACTCCAATTTGCGCCACGGCGACCGCTCTGCAGCAAATGCGAGCGAGCGCGCGGCGCGGGAGGCGCAGGACGATGGACCCCGAGACTTTGTTGGCGATGGCGCGTGAAGCGGCAGAGCACGCCTATGCGCCCTACTCTGGCTTTCGCGTCGGCGCGGCCGTGGTCGTCCAGACGGCCGGCGGACCGCGCATCGTCACCGGCGCCAATGTCGAGAACGGGTCGTACGGCCTGACCCTGTGCGCGGAACGCTCGGCGCTTGCCGCGGCTTGCATGCTTGGCTCCGGACGGCCAGGGGAGGCCAGCAGAAGCAAAGCACGGCCACCCGCGGTCACCCACGTCGCCATCGCCTGCGTGGATGCGCCGGCCGATGCGCCCGTTGCGGAGCGCACGCCCTGCGGCGCCTGCCGCCAGTGGCTGGCGGAGCTTGCCCCTAAGGCAACTTATTACATAGACGGCATGCCCGGCGAGCTACGACTGGATGACCTGTTGCCCTACGCGTTCCACCTGGACGGCGCCGGCATGCGCGAGCGGCCACGAGCGCGCAAGGGGCGGCGCGGAGCAGGCGCCTAGCGCGCCGCATCAGTCTCCGGTGATTTGCCGCGCGGCGCGATACTCGCGTGCATAGGCGAGATAGTGCTGCACCCCCCGCAGCGTGCGGGCACGCTCGGCTTCAGTCACCGGCCGCGCGACTTTGCCGGGGATCCCCATGATCAGCTGGTCGGCCTCGACATGCTTGCCCTCGGGCACCAACGCGCTCGCCGCGACGATGCAGCCTTTGCCGAGCGTCGCTCCGGTGAGCACGGTGGCGTGCATGCCGACGAGCACGCCGTCGCCGAGCGTCGCACCGTGGATGATGGCATTGTGACCAATCGAGCAGTCCGCGCCGATCTCGCAGGGACTGCCTTCGTCGGCGTGAATGGTGCAATTGTCCTGCACATTGGTGTGCGGGCCAATACGAACCGGCGCGATATCGCCGCGAATCACCGCGCCGAACCAGATGCTCACCTCACTGGCGATCCATACGTCGCCGGTCACGGTCGCTGTGGGCGCGATGTAGGCGTCCTCCGCGATGCGCGGCCAGATGCCCTTGAAGGGCAAAATCGGCACGAAATCACACCTCCCGAGTGTCAGCGCGCGGCGGCGTTTCCCGCTGCGCAGCACTCATTCCACAGCATGCGCACGATGCGCCCTGCCGTCTCGCGGGCGGTGGGCAGATGGGGCTGTTCAGCCGTCAGTACGCAGAAGACGCAGACGCCGCCTGGTCCGCTCAAGATACCGGCGTCCGCGAAGACATCCGGCAGCTCGCCGGTCTTGTGGGCCAGGGCAGCGCTCGCCGGCAGCCAGGCGCGGATGTCGTCGGCGACCTGTTGCGCCGCCAGCAAGGCACGGATGCGATTGGCCCCCGGCAGCGCGCCGCCCCGCACCAGCGCGAGCAGCCGCGCGCAGTCGCCCGCCGAGGTGAGATTCTCACGCCGCGCCGCGCGCGCCTCCCAGTCCATGAAGCGCCGCGCCAGGTGTGTCTGCGTGAAACCCAGGCGGCCCATCGTCTCATTGACCTCTCCCATGCCCACCAGATCGAGCAGGAAGTTGGCGGCGGTGTTGTCGCTGACGGCGAGCATCAGCAAGCACAGGTCGGCGAGCGTCAGCTGGGTGCCGGGATCCATAAAGTCGAGCACGCCGCCGCCGCCCACGCGCGGCTCCGCGCTGGTGTCCAGCCGCTCGGCAAGATCGAACTGCCCCAGGTCGGCGCGACGCATGAGCTCGACGGCGATCGGGAGCTTGGCCAGGCTCGCCGCCGGCAGCGCGTCGTCGGCGCGCAGAAGGATCTCGCCCGGTGGCGCGCCCGTGGGCGCGGGCGGTTGTCCGGCCGGCGCGAACGGGATCACGGCGAGCGCCGTGCGGCCGCCGAGCGCGTCGAGCAGCGCGGTGAGGCGCCCGGCAAGCGCGCCGGCTGTGTCTTCTGCCTGTGGCTGATCTACGTTGCTCATGGGCCGACCTCGGCTGCGCCCTGCGGGACCTCCGTGCCCACTCACGCGCATCGAGTATAGCACGGCATCCAGGCGGCAGATCGCGCGCTGCAAAGCCGCCGTCCAGCTTGACGCCACGCGCGGGGGCATGGTACACTGCTGCGTGCGGGTCAGGCGCCGCCCTGTCCACGCGTCCCGGCGCATTCGTCTAGCGGCCTAGGACGCCGCCCTCTCAAGGCGGAGACCACGGGTTCGAATCCCGTATGCGCTACC
>Ga0070706_100002693_pt1 | contig 17788 bp, 14 predicted proteins | sample KBSK5501metaG_FD_65476 | JGI IMG/M metagenome (GOLD analysis project Ga0070706, IMG submission 65476) | Corn, switchgrass and miscanthus rhizosphere microbial communities from Kellogg Biological Station, Michigan, USA - KBS K5-50-1 metaG | ecosystem: Host-associated > Plants > Roots >... | reverse complement strand
CAGCAGGGCTCATCCTTCACGCCCCATTGCGGCAGGGGCACGGTCTGCGGCTGCCACGCACCGTCTGCCCTCCTGCGCGGCTTGCATCGAGAGGGATTAGCCACGGCCTTCAGGCCGGGGACGGCTCCCCAATCCAACCACTCGGCGGGGACTGCACCCCCATTGCCGCGCTCATTCGCGCCTGCCTCCGTGCCATCGGCACTCGTACGTCGCGCGTCTTGCTCACGGAGATGTGCATTCTCCACGGAGATGCTCATTTCTGACGGTTGAACATCTCCAGCATCTCCGACATCTCCGCGAAAAATCCTGGTCCAATAGGTACACCACCGGCATCTGTTGCCCTCGTCATTCCCCGTATTCCTCCACCTCCTCGTTATACTTCGGAGACTTCGCCAGTGCTGGAGGGTGAGGAGAAGGGCACCGAGCCGGAATTCAACACGGAGATGCTGGAGATGTCGGAGATGTGCGTCGCGGAGACATGAGCATCTCCGTGCGGCATGCGCATCTCCGCATGTGTCAGCCAGCAGCCCGGCCGCCGGACGCGGACCCGCCGCCAGCTATGCGCGCAGCCACTTCGCCACGTCCCTTTCCTCTCTGCCGTCGCTGTGTGCTCTGTGGTGAGATGCTGTTGTGCGCGAGGGCGAGCACGATCTCCCACCCTCAGCCGCCACTGCCCGGCGTCGCCGTCGGTGGGATAGATGTGGCTGTCGGGGGCGCGGTGGTGGCGGTCGCCGTGGGGCTGGTGGGGAGCGCGGTGTTGGTAGGCGCCTTGACAGGGGTCGGCGTGCGCCGCGCTCGCCCACCCGTCGCCGTGGTGGAGGCTGCCGCGCTGGAGGAGGGCGCGCTCGGCTGCTCCTGTCCGCCGGTCCCACTGGCCGTCACCGTTGAGGCCGGAGTTTGCGCCGGCGGGAGCTGCTGATGCGGGGTGGCGACCGGCGGCCAAAGAACAACTGAACCAGCCAGGGCCACACAGGCAACGAACAGGCCAACATTCAGCGCGAGCAGCGCCAGTCTCCCGGTGATCGCGCGCGGCGCGGTTCGGACGGCACGCGCATCCTCGCCCTCATCCATGCCAGGCGCCTGCGGCTCCTCGGCGGGTGCGCCGCCGCCCTCGTCCGCATTCAGTGTCGTATGCGCATCCGGGCCCGCCGGGACTTCCGGCTCCCAAGCCATACCACCCACCACCCATCGACATACACCGTCAGATTGGCTCGTAGTATCGCGAGCTTTCCCGCCCCTGTCAATAGAGAACACCAGTACGAGACACGCGTCCGCCGGCAGCGCACACCAGCGCACACCAGCGCACACCAGCGCGGCCTAGGCGCCCGCGAACCGCCCGACCGCGAACGGCGCGAGGTCCAGCGGCGCCGGCTCGCCCAGCGCCAGACCCGCCATCAGCGCCCCCGAGTAGGGCCCAAGCTGCAATCCCGAGGCGCCGTGCCCCGTCGCCACCAACACATTCTCGTACCCTGGCAGCCGGCCCAGCAGCGGCAGCCCATCCGGGCTCGCCGGCCGCAGCCCAACGCGCATCTCCTTGAGCGTGGCGGTCGTCAGCCCTGTGGCCACGCGTAGCGCCTCTCCCAGCGCCTCGTGGACACCGCCCGCTGTCATGCGTACGTCGAAGCCGCTCGCGCTTTCGCGTGTGGCCCCCGCCACCACCCGATGTGGCGGGAACGTCAGCAGATAGTGCGAGTAGAAGCCGACGATGACCGGCCAGCGGCTCGTCTCGCTTTCCGGCATCTCCAGGTGCAGAATCTGCCCGCGCTGCGGGAACACCGGCAGCGAGACGCCCAGCGCCTGCCCGAGCGCCACCGACCACGCCCCGCCCGCCACGATTACGGTCTCCGCCGCCAGCCGCTCGCTGCCGACCGTCACCGCCTCCACACGCGCGCCCGCAACCTGCGGCGTCGCATCCCCGAGCACGATGCGCGCGCCGCGACGCTCCGCCGCCCGCCGCAGCGCGTCGCGCAGCAGCCGCCCGTCCACACGCGCGCCGTCCGCCATCGCCACCGCCCCGACCACGGCGGCGCTGAGCGCGGGGAAGCGTGTGCGCGCCTCATCGCCGGAGAGCAGCGTCACCGCGCCGATGTGGCCGAGACCGGCGTCGCGTCGCTGGTTGAAGAGCAGCTCCAGGGCCGGCAGCTGGTCCGCCTCGGCTTCCGACATCGCCACGTGCAGCATCCCGACCACGTCGTAGCCTGTCTGCGTCTCGCCGTCCTCCGCCAGCTGTTCCTGCAGCGCATCGAAGTACGCCAGGCCAGGCAGGCCGAGCGCGAAGAACGCCGGTGGGGCGCCAGTGCTGGTGCCAAGCGAGATGATGCCCGCCCCCGCCGCCGTCGCCTGCCCCGCGTCGCCGCGGTCCACCAGCGTCACCCGCACGCCGCGCCGCGCCAACGCATACGCCGCGCTCGCCCCGACAACGCCGCCACCGATGACGATCACATCCTCAGCCACTAGCCCTGTCCTCCTCTACATTCGGCCGGCGGTGTGCGACCCCGCGGCTCTGAGGAAGTATATGCCACGACAGCCCTCTGCCCCACTCCTCGAGTGGTGCTGCGGCCCCTCGGCAAGGTGCAGCGCGGCGATCATCTCGGCGCCCGCCAGGTCGGCGATGGTGCGTGCCAGCGTGAGCGCTGCCCGAGCAGCTAGCAAAGTGTCACAGAATTGGCACACCGCGCAGGGACCCTTCGCCCGACCTATGCAAGCCATCGTCTGCACCTGCAGATGCCTGCGTGCGCGCTTCATCCTGGCGCACCTCATCCAGCAACTGTGCCACTTGACCCTCAAGGAGTGGGATGTCGTGCGTCGCAGTGTGCCAAACCACGTCGAGGTCTATGCTGAAGTAGCGGTGGATGAGGACGTCACGCATTCCAGTGACGGCGCGCCAGGGAATTTCGGGGTGGCGCTCTCGCCATGCCGGCGGAACGTTATTGACTCCCTCACCAATGAGCTCGATACGCCGCAACACCGCATCCTGGACCTGTGTCGAGGCGAGAAAATCGTCTTTGGAAAGTCCCGCCAGGTACGTTCGCACGAGCTGTGCGCTCGCCAGGACATCTTCGAGCAATACACTCAGACGCTTGCTCACAGGATGGTCACTTGCTCGCGAAAGACCTTGTCCTTGATGCGTGGATTCAGCGCGCGGTAGGGTGATGGTCTCCACGTGGCGGCCGAGCAGATCACTCAACTCCAATTCGAGCGCAGCGACGTCCAAGAGACCCGTCGGGCGGGTGAACTCGACAAGAATGTCTACGTCGCTCCCCTCGCGCGCCGCATTGCGGGCAAACGACCCGAAAAGCCCCGCGCGCGTGACCCCATGGGCGCGCAACACGGCGGCGATCTGCTCGGTCTGCGCGGAAGTGAGCACATCCGTAGGCATGGAATCCTCCCCACTGACACGCGAACCAACCGTCTGCAATCGGTTCACGTCCCAGTATAGCAGCTTTACCCTTGCGAGCCAGCGCGAGTGCTGCCCCTGCTCCGGACGGACCACACCGCCAGTTCCCTCTCGCAATGGGAGAGGGGCGGCGCGCGAGCGCCAGGGCTGCGATCGGAGATCGGAAACGCCCACAGATAGTCCAGATGCTGCTGGCCGCTGGCTTTTAGGGCACGCATCATGCAAATCTGAGCAGACATTCAAGCGCGCGCGGAGCCAAGGTGGCCTGCGCGCTCCACATGCGGCGACGATTCGTCAGCGACTACCGACGAGGTATCGCCATGGCCGCACCCACGGAGGCGCGTGGGCGCGCCACATGCGCTGTCCGCTGCGTGCGTCGCCCGCCACTGCCTCCAGCGCGCGGACCCTATGACTACGGCATGCCTAGTGGAAGGCCAGCAACGTGTCGGACCGCAGGCCGAGGCGCAGCGTTTCCAGCGCGATCACGTCCTGCATCGCGATGTTGGCGAGATTCACATCAGTGCCCAGGCGCCGAATGAAGTACGTCTGCAAGCCCTTGTTGGGCGCCTCGAAGATGATCGAGTTGCTCTCGATGCCGGAGCCGAGGATTTCCTCGATCAACCCGTATCGCACCTCGCCGTCCGGGCGGCAGATGCCGCTCGTGCCACTCTCGCGGGCCTCGGTGATGACACGCTCCGCCCCGGCAGCCAGGTCTTCGCGGATATATTCGATCCACTGGGCCGGGGGCAGATGCAAGGAGCGCTCGCTGTCCTTGAAGCCGACCTCGCTCAGCACGCGGAATTCGCGCGCGAACCGCTCGACGAGGCGCGCCTTTTCCGTATTCGACAGGGCGATGGTTCCGTTGGAGATCTCGACGTACTGGCAGCCATAGCGCCGGCAGTAGTCCACATAGGCTCCGACCTGACCCTGGCTCACGAACTTCTCGAATAGCGTCCCGCCGAAGTAATAATCAATCCCACACTCTCTCAGACAGGCAATCTTCTGTTCCAGCGTGTCGGACACGATTGAAGTGCCCCACCCGAACTTGACTACATCGATGAGGCTCTTCGCCCCATCCACCAGATCCTGGAAGTAGCGGGGTGGGAGTCCGTTGTCCAGCACGATCGTCAGGCCATGCGTTCGCGGCTTTGCCGCGTGTGCCGGCAGTGTCAGTGATGTTGCATTCATCGCTCATTCTCTTTCTCGCTCCAGCGCATGGCGGTTCTCGCCCGCACCGCCTGTGCCGCGTACCTATGTGGCCGCTCTTTGGGCGAACAGCCATGACATGAAATCGTGCGAGCTATATGCGTTCATCCAGATGGCGTGGCCCGCGCCCGCAAACTCCGTGAAGTGGGGGTGTCCGCCCGCGGCCCGGATGGCCGCGATCATGTCAAGCGAGCCGGTGACTGGAACAATCGTATCGTCGGCTCCCTGGAAGGCCCAGATCGGCAGGTTAGCAAGCGCAGCCGCCCGCGAAGGGTCGCCTGCGCCCGCCAGTGGGGCCGCCGCCGAGAAATAGCCCGGCCACCGCTCGATGGCCTCCCACACGCCGTAGCCGCCCATCGAGAGCCCCGTGATATAGAGCCTGCTCGGGTCGACGCCCGCATACATCGCACGCACGGCGTCCACGATCTCCTTTGCCATACGCAAGGAGGCGTCCGGAGCGTCCGCCAGCCGGTACGAGCCGTGCTTCGCCGGAACGTTGACCCAGCGATTGGGCCAGGTGACCTGGGGCACCACGATAAAGCTTGGCCACTCGACCTGGACCGCCGGCGACGTCCACACCGACACGTAGGCGTTGCTCAACAACACCGCCTGGTTCAGCTCCAACGTCCGCGTCGCCACTCCTGACTCGCCGCCACCATGCAGCAAGAGCACGAGCGGATAGCGTTGGGTGGGATCGTAGCCGGCGGGCACGTGCAGGTAATACGTCATCGAGGCGCCCCCGCCCTCGCTGAAGACGTGCGTGACATAGCTGTTCATAGCGCTGTTTCTGCCCATAGCCGTGCTGGCGCTGACGGGCCTTGCGCTCCCGACCAGGATCACGAGCACCAGCGCCGCCCCGCACCGGAGCCAGCCTCGACCAAATGCTTGCATGCCAGCATGTACCTTATCTGTCGCTGCCCGCCAGCTCTCTGGGCGCGGAAACCGCCGCGAAGGCCGGGATGTAGGAATGTCTCCGCCGAGGCCGAACGACCGCGCGTCTCACACCCCGGCCCCTAGAGAAGGCGCCCATCCGCGGCGCGCCCAACGAGACGAGCGAGCCGTCGACGCACTGGATGCTTGTGCGGCCGGCAAGGCGCATGGCCAACTCCAACTCGGTCTGGAGAATGCGCAGGACGTCTTTGACGCCTGCCTCGCCGCCCACCGCCAGTCCCCAGATGACGGGCCGGCCCACCAGAACGGCGCGTGCGCCCAGCGCCAACGCCTTGAGGACATCGGTGCCACGCCGGACTCCGCCATCTACGTACACCTCGCAGCGGCCATCGACCGCCGCCACGATCTCGGGCAGCACGGCGATGGTGGGCAGCGTGCCGTCCAACTGGCGCCCGCCGTGGTTCGACACGATGATACCGCCCACCCCGGCCGCCGCCGCGCGGGCCGCATCCTCCGCCGTCAAAATGCCCTTGAACACGAGCGGAAGGCAGGTTCGCGAGCGCAGCCAGTCGATCACCTCCCAGGTCAGCACCTCACGCTCACCCCGCGTCTGCCAGGTGACCCTCGGGGCCACCGCGCCGTCGGCTCCGCTTGCGTACTCCTGACCGGCGAAGTTCCCGAAGTCCAACCCCTCGGGCAGCACGAACGCGTTGCGGCGATCTCGCTCGCGGTTGCCCACGAATGGAGCGTCCACGGTCAACACGATGGCGCGGTAGCCAGCCTCCTCTGCGCGCGCCACGAGCCGCTCGTTGAGCCGCCGGTCGCGATACAGGTACAGTTGGAACCACAGCGCCCCCCCGCCGGCAGCCCGCGCAATCTCCTCCAGACTGCACGAGGAAAGAGTGCTCGCCACCATGATGGTGCCCGCGGCCCGGCTTGCCCTGGCCGTCGCACGCTCCCCTTCGGCATGCGCCAGCCGGTGGACGGACGTGGGCGCGATCAGGACAGGCAACGCAATGGCGTCGCCGAGCGCTGTCGTGCTGGTGTCGCACGTGCGCACGTCCACCAGCACCCGCGGCCGCAGCCAGATTTCGTCGTACGCGGCGCGGTTGGCGCGCAGCGTGCGCTCGTCTTCACTCCCCTGCGCGTAGGTGTCCCAGACCGCCGGGTCCATACACCGTTGCGCCTGCGCCTCGTAATCGTCCAGATTGATGGGTTCCATGCGCTACCTTTCGTCACGTCAACGCGTCGCCACGCCTGCATGGCCGCTGGCGGCGCGTCAATCAGCCAGCTCCCGCTCGGCCAGTCGCATGGCTTGGCTCCCGGGTTGTGATTTGTCCTCCTCCGGCAAGCGCCGTGAAGCGCCCATGGTAGGGGGCATTGGGGCGGCGATGGCTGGTGTCGCTGTCCATCGGCCGAGCCCGCGTGGCCATGCCCAGCCGCCGGCCGTGCGGGCCGCGGGCGCCGCGGCCCGCACCCTGGCAGCCAGGGCCGGGAGCGGCCTCGTTGAGGCCCGCCCCACCAATCTGCTCAAGAGGGGGATTTGAAGCAGCAAGACGGTGAATCCGATGGAGGCCGCCGCAGTGACGAGCCATGCTGAGGCCACGAGCACGGCGACCGGCCACGACGCGAGCGAGTGGATGGCGGCGAGCAGCGGGCCAAGGATCAGCGGATGCACCAGATACACGCCGAACGACGCGTCCGAGAGCCGCCGCCAGATGCGCCGCCCCCGGAGAGACCCCGTAGCCCGCGTGGCGAGTGATCGGCGATAGGTGAGCCAGTAGAGGAAGGCGATCACGGCCAGGCTGTAGAACGCCATGATCGGCTGCAGCACGGCGACAGCGGACTCGAGCGGAGCGTGCTCGATCTCGACCATCACCGCGTAGTGGAGCTCCAGCACGACGAGCCCGGCGACGCTCGCGCCGACGACCCAGGCGCCGTGTCGGAGCAGGAACGCGCGCACCTCGTCGAGATGCAAGGCGACGAACGCGCCGAGTACGAAGTAGAACTGATAGGCCAGGACGAAGCGATCGAGCAATCCGCCCACGAACCCGATGCCTTGCGCTGGCAGGTGAAGCAGGCCTAGGGCGTGCTGGCCGGCGTACAGGAGCGCGACTTCGAGCGCGAAGCTTATTCCCAGCACTCGCCAGGGATAGCGCTCCACACGCCGTAAGAATGCCAGGAACCACGGGAATAGCAAATAAAACTCCAGCGTCAGCAGGATGTAGTAGAGCTGGTATGAGGCGCTCCCAGTCAGCAGATCCCACGCCAGCGTGCCGGCGAGGAGCAGCGGGGACGCAGGGTGCGGATTCACCCGCACGTACACCACCGTCCAGCAGATGTAGGGCACCAACACGCCAACGCTGCGGCGTTTCCAGAAACGCGCGGCCGAGAACGGCTTGCCGTAGTAGACGTACACCAGTGCGAGGGCGGTGACGAACATGAAGACTTCGCGCGTGAAGTGAAAGAGCGTGACGAACCCATTCTGAACTTGCAGCGCGAGCGTCGTGCGGTCCAGGAACGTCGAGTAGGCAACCACGTGCACGGCGACGACTGACAGCGCGGTGAGAATCCGCAGCCGATCGAGCTCGTCCAGGTGGGGTCTGCCGCGCGATGCTATCTCCATCTTCTCTCCATCATCGAAGCCTTGTCCTTCCCTAAGCAACAGACACGCGCGCTGTCCGCGGGTAATCGCCTCCCGCTTGCTCGTGGTGCAAGCGCTGCCGGTCCAGCTTGCCCGTGTGGGTGCGCGGCAGAGCCGCGATGGCGACGAAGTCCGACGGCACCTTGTAGGGGATCAGACACTCGGCACAGAGCGTGCGCAGCTCGTCTGCCAGCTTGGCGGTCCATGGTGTGCGCGTGACCACGTAGGCGATGACCTGCTCCCCGTAGAACGGGTCGGGGCGGCCCACGACGGCCGCCTCGCTCACAGCAGGGTGCGCCAGCAACACTTCCTCGATCTCGCGCGGCGCGACGTTCTCGCCGCCGCGAATGATGACGTCGCGGAGCCGGCCGGTGAGATAGACATAGCCCTCCGCGTCCTGATAGCCCAGGTCTCCCGTACGGAACCAGCCGCCCTCGAATGCCGCGCCCTCAGCCTCGCCGACGTACGCGGGTATCAGACCGGGACCGGCGATGCAAATCTCGCCGAACCCACCAGTGGGTACGTTCTCGAGGGGGCACGGGCCGCGCCAGGCCGGCGTCCGGGGTCGGCAGATACGCAGCGAGAACCCGACGGGCCTGCCAACCGACCCTGGCAGGTGTCGCTCCGGCGGGAGCGGATTGGCGCAGACCTGGCTCGCCGCCTCGGTCAGACCATAGGTCTCGATGATCGGCACGCCGAACTTCTGCTCGAAGCGCCGCTGCTGGAGGGCTGGGAGCGGCGCCGATGCCGTCCGCAGGAAGCGCAGTGTGCCGGGGAGGCAAGCAGGTGCCTCGGTCTCCAGGAGCATCGCCACGATCGTCGGCACGACGCTCGCCCACGTGACGCGGTGTCGCTCCACCCACTCCCAGAAGTGGCGGCGGCGGAAATGCGGCGCAATGATCACCGTGCTTCCCGCGAGCAACGAGGCGAGCAGACTTACCACCGGCGCGTTGATGTGGAAGAACGGCAACACCGCGAGCCCGCGATCCATCGGCGTGAGGCGATGGCTCGACCGAATCTGCTCGGCGGTCCAGGCGAGCTGTCGTTCTTCCAGCAAAACGCCCTTGGGGTCGCCGGTCGAACCGGAGGTGAGCAGACAGATGCGTCCCCCGATGGAGCCGGGGGCCCGGCCCGCGGCGGGCGCCTCAGCCGCGAGCAGTCCATGCCATGTCTCGCGGGCCATCACGCGCGCGCCGCCGATCCCCAAACGACTGGCGTCCTCCAACCGCTCGACAACCACGACATCGGGCGCGAACAAGCTCGACAGTCGCGCGGCCTCGTGCGCCGTCGCCTGCGGCGCGAACGGGAGCAGCGTGTGGCCTCCGGTGAGTGCGCTGAGCCAGACGAGCCCGTTCTCGACACCACCCGGCAGGGCGAGCAGGACGCACGCCGGCGCGTCGCCAAGGTCGCGCCGCAGCCGGTGGACGGCTGCCAGCGTCTGCGCGGCCGGGGCCAGGGAGGCGCACGCACGCCGGCCCTGCGAGATGGCCAGCCCGGCCCGTTTTCCGACTTGGTACAACGCGGGATGAGCAGTCCATCCGCGCGCGCCGTGCGGCTCCGACTCACAGCCACAGCTCCCGCATCCCCACCGGTGCGAGTCGTGATCCCGCCTACCGCTACGAAGCGTATGTGGCCAAACTGAACGATAGGTGCGAGAAACCTGAAGGATTGCTGAATATCACAGCGCCAGCTTCCCGCAGATCCACCCATGTGGCCGAGCGCGAGACGCATACCTGCCGCCGCGTTTTCAGCATATCTTCAGTATTGGCGGCGATAATGTGCAGCAGACGACTTGCCACTCTGTCGCTGGCTCCTCTTCCGCCGGCCGGGCGGCAGCGGTGTTCCTCGCTTTGCGATATACATACAGGTGTTGCGCATGACCAGCAGCGACCAGTCGTTCACCAGGAGCCTTTCGATCATGCAGGCAGTATCCGGAGGGGTGATAGAGCTTGAGCCACGGCTGTCTGTTCTGATCGTGGACGACGAGCCGCACATAGTCGAATTCTTGCAGATGGGGTTTGAGTACGAGGGGTTCCACGTTTCGACGGCGGGCACAGGCGACGAGGCGCTACGCGCGGCCGTGAGTGACGCTCCCGACATCGTGATCCTTGACATCATGTTGCCGGGAAGGAACGGCCTCGAGGTCGCCCGGCACCTGAGGCGGACGAACGACGCGGGCATCATCATGCTGACCGCGCGCGACGCCGTGGACGACCGTATCGCCGGCCTCGATATCGGCGCAGACGACTACGTCACCAAGCCGTTCGCCTTCAAGGAGCTGATGGCGCGCGTGCGGGCGGTGCTGCGGCGCAAGGGGAAGAGCCTCGATCGTATGCTCGCGTTTCAGGATGTTACCCTCGACCGCGAGACTCGGATGGTCGCGCGCGGCGCCCGCACCATTGATTTGACGCCCCGCGAGTTCGAGCTCCTCGAACTCTTCTTGATGCATCCGCGCCAGGTGTTAACCCGCGAAGTCATCCTCTCGAACATCTGGGGATACGATTACGACGGGGGCGACAACGTACTCGAGGTCTTCGTTCGCCACCTGCGGGAGAAGCTGAACGATAGCCCGCCACGCCTGCTGCAGACAGTGCGCGGTGTCGGCTACGTGCTGCGCGGGTGAGAGGTGCGGCAATGCGAAGTGCCTGGGCAGCGCTGCGACGATTAGTAGCGCGCCTGCCGATCCGCTGGCGGCTGACGCTGATGTCCTTCGGGCTGCTCGCCGTCCTCCTTGCCGCCCTGGGCACGCTCCTCTCGATCTCGGAGGAGCATGCACTGCTGACGAATCAGGCAAATGCCTTGCACCGGGAGGCTCGGCTGGCGTCGGGTGTCCTCCATACGTCGTCGCTGTCGCTGGCTCACACCGGGCAAGTCATCCCGGCGGCAACGGGGACCATCCCGACCGCGGCGTACCCCGCGCTCGACATGCTGGTGGCACGTCTGGCGAACCCGAGCACCGGTGTGGCCGTTCTGGCAGCCAATGGCTCCCTCCTCGTATCCCGCGCCACTGACCCAGTAGCCACCGGACCCGCGGCGGCGCCGGCAGTCGCGGTCCCCGCCAACGCCACGCGCCAGGCGCTCGAGACCTCACCCTCCGATGATGCCTATCTCTTGGTGCGGGGGACAGGTGGACACTCGCAGCTGGTCGTGTTGCTCCCCGTCGTCAACACCCTCGATGGGAATGCGGTGGCCGTATTACAGATCAACACGTCGGTCGCGCCGATCGAAACCACCGTGGCGACGACGCGCCTCCTGCTTGCGCTCGGCATCATCGCCGCACTTGTGGTCGCTGGCGCGCTGACGTTCCCGTTGATGAGCGCGGGTCTGCGACCCCTGGTATCGATGGAGCGCGCCAGCAGAAAGATCGCGACCGGGGCGCTCTCGCTGCGCCTGGAGGAGCCGCCCGCGAATGATGAGATCGGCCGCCTGTCGCGCTCGTTCAACTCGATGGTGGAGCAGCTCGAGGCGGCGTTTACACGGCAGAAACGGTTCGCCGCCGATGTGTCGCACGAGCTGCGCACGCCGCTGACCGCGCTCGGCGGGGAGATCGAGATGCTCCTGCTGGGCGCTGATCGGGGCGAGGCCGAGGCAGTGCGGCGGCTCGCGCGCGGGATGTATGCGGAAGTGGAACGCATGCGACGCCTCGTGGAAGACCTGCTCACACTCACGCGGCTCGACGAGGGCCGGGCAGAGCTGCGCATGGGGTCAGTCGAGCTTGGCCGCACGCTCAGGGACGTCGTCGACCAGGCCGAAGGGCTCGCGCGCACGCAGCGTATGCAGTGCGATGTCGAGCCGGCGCTCCCAGCGATCAGGGCCGACGCGGATCGCCTGCGACAGGTCCTCCTGAACCTGATCGACAATGCGCTCAAATACTCGCCGGCCCCTGGCACAATCACGTTGAGCGCGCGCAGGGGAGAACCGGGCACAGTCGCCATCCAGGTCGCGGATACCGGCGTGGGCATCTCCCGCGAGGCCCTCCCCCATGTGTTCGAGCGCTTCTACCGTGCCGATCCTGCCCGTGCGCGCTCGCCACTGCATTCGGGCGGCGCGGGCCTTGGCCTCTCCATCGTAAAGAGTCTCGTCGAGGCGCAGGGGGGCACGATCGCCATCGCGAGCGAGTTAGGCCGTGGCACCAGCGTCACGCTCCACTTCCCGAGCGTGCCGTCCGGACAGACTCCGCAGCTGGCCGCTCCCACGGGTGCCGGCGAGAGCCGATCCTGAGATGTGCGACGTTTCCGCGCTGCGTGGTGGGGAAACATCCTTAGCGTCGCACGGGTCGAGCCGTGCCCGGCTTCGCTGCGAAGCGGGTCGATGTCCATAGACCCACGTAATTCACCACTCTTATGCGGCTGGAGGAGCCATTGGACAGAGGCGTGTGCGAGCATCAGTGCCGCATCTTGCTCGCATGGATGGGATATGCTGTGTGTCTCGCCGATTCTGCGGGCGCTCCAGTGCCTCAGCGTACGCCCGGCGAGGCATTTCTTCATTTGAGAGCAAGGCGAGTGGGATGCGCAGCCAGCGCGGCACATTCAGCCGATGGGCTGCGTCGCCAGCTGCCGGGCGAGCGCACGCTCGTCCGCGTTGGCGACCGGCAGCCCAGGCGCGCCGGCCTGCGCGTTTGCGTTGACGGTGAAGAGTACGCCGAAGCGATACAGATAGACGCTGGTGGGCGCCGGAGCCGTGCTTGCACTGTCACCTGCCGGCGTGACGGTGAACAGGCACCCATCGGCGGGATTGGCGGCGGCCTGGGTGATCACCGTCAGCGGCGCGCCGTTGGTAGCCGAGGTAAACAGCGCATGTGCGTTGCCAAGGATGTCGAAGCACGCGCTTCCTCTGGCGAAAGGCTGACCGCCCATCTGCCAGCCATTCTGCCAGGTGACCTGTACCATCATCAGAGCGTCCGGCGGCTGGTTTGCCAGCGCCGGCACCGCAAGCGGCGCCACGCCAGCGCTGGTAAAGCTCCAGCCCATGACGTCGTGCACCGCGACGTACCACACACTAGCGCCATTCGAGTCGCACAGCGTCACGCAATCGGCCAAATCAGCCAAAATAGCAACGTGGCTTCGTTGCTGGTCAAAGTTGAGATGGTAGCTAAAGGTCGCAGCGAGCGCCGCTGTCGCGACCTGCGGTGTGCCGTCCGCATCCAGGTAGCGCGCGCCCGGCGGCACGGTCGTCGTCAGCTGCATGGCGTCGAGCGCGTGTTGTATCAGCGCTTCGAGGGCGACCTGCTGCTGGTCGCTCAGCGCACGCAGCGTACAGCGGAAGTCGAGGTAGCGACCGGCCCCTTCAAGGATCCTGACATCGGCATCCGCGGCAGTTTTGAGCGGGCAGGTGTCGCTGGCGGCCTGGGGCACGCTCACCACACAGCGCAGCACGGGAAACGGCTCCGCGCGGTACTCCAGGGTATGCCGCCCGCGCGGCAGCGAGAACGCAAACATGGTCTGTGCCGCATAGAGGGAAACGACTTTCCCATCCGCGCGCAAGACGCCCCACGACACGCCGTTGACCGCGGTGAACTGGCCCGCGAGCGGCGTTAGCGTCGCCGTGGGGGCCGGCGTGGGCAGGTGCAGCAGCGCGGCGAGCGCGGCGCGCGAATCGGGGACGCTGCCCAGCAGCAGCACCGTCACCAGCAGCACCGCGGCAGCAACCACAGCCGCCCGCAGCCGGCGCGCTCCACCGGGCGAGGGCACCACTCCGGGCTTCCATGTCCTGCTCAGCGACCCACGCTGCGGCGCGTCTTCCGCCTGCACCGCCGGAGGCGACGCGGACGCGGAATCCGTGGCGGCCGGCAGCGTCTGGCCCGTGCGCAGATCGGTCACCTCGACCTCGAAGTCCTCATCCATCGCCTTGCGCCCCCGCCTTGCGCCATTGCGTCGCGCCACCCACTTCCCAAGTATACGTGCGCCCTAGCGCGCGTCAATGTAGTGACGCGCGGCGCTCGACAGGCATCACGGGCAAGCGTTCTCATCCGCGTCCTACCAGCGGAAGCTAGCCAGCGTGCTTCTCTGTATCCCTGTGCAGAGCGAGCGTGTAGCGTGTGTGCATGAGGCGCCGTCAAGCGGCGAGACGCCAACATGGGCCAACTCGTGACATGCGCTGGCAAGTCATGCAGGCGCTTTCAGCAACACAATGCGGTACCCAGCAGGCGTACATGAGGTGACAAAGCAGTTACACCACTTTTCCGCCATTCGCCCCGTGGGTGTGACGGCTTCGCGCGCGTCGAAGACGCCGCCCACTCCTGCGCACTGTCAGCGCAGGAGTGCATGCCCAAGAAGCACGGCCACCAGTAGCGCCACTACCGCCAGCACGACGGCTGGCTATACGCCAGCAGGAGCACGAGCACCGGGTGATCTCGCCAAACGCACTGGAGCCAACGCCGCGTGCTGCGCATCGTCGCCGTCCTAGCGCCAGCGGTCGCGCCAGGTGACGAACGAGTCGGTGGTGTGGCCCAAGATGAGCATCACGATCCCGGCAGGCAGCGCGCCCAGCTGGCCTTGCTGGCCACTCGTGGCGGTCTCACGGGGAGGAGCAGTGGCGCTTAATGCGCGAGAATTGGGGCCAGAAGTGACGAACCTACCAAGGAGAGGAGCCAGCCGGCAATGAGAGAGGCCACGCCCAGGGCCACTGAGAGCCTCGCTTGCCGTCGCTCCGACGCCTGGACGCGCTGCCCGATGACACTGTCGACGATGCGCAGCAGCTCGGGATCTTCCTGCATCTGCTCCTGTAAATCTTCGAGAAATTGCACGCGCTCGACCAGTTTGGCAAGATCGCCGGTCAGCGGCGCGCTCTTCGACAACTTTGGGCGATTGTCCCCGATCTCCTCATTCAGGCGCTCCACTTCACGCGTCAGCGCGTCCTGCAGGTCAGATTGATAGCTTGCCTTCGCCACTGCTTTCTCCATCCCCACTTAACTGACCAGCTGTGAGGTTATTATCGCAGCTCGGTCAATAATGCCCATGTCGCGTGCTCGTTACGGCATCGCGCGACGAATCAAAGGCCTGCTCGCCGCCCGAGCTGCGCAAGTACACACACGAGGATATTCCATCCGGCGCGCCGTGACGCAGCGAGTAGACTGCCCTTGCGGGGTCGGCGAGCCGTTTCCACCAGCGCTACATGAGGCTCCCCGTCACGACAGACTCTGCTGCCTCACAGCGCCGCCGTGATGTGGAGCACGCGATCGAGGGGTTTCATGGGGCAGCTCCCTTCCTTGTCACGTATGGCGTCTCGGCACGCAATCGATGACGTGCGTCTGTGGGCGGCGATGCGGTCATAACCTATCAGCCTGCTCCGCTGGCCACCACTCCACTACCCGGATGCCCACGATGTCCCCGCGTGCCAACGCCTCCTCCAGCCGCTCAAGCGTCCGGTAGTGGCGCTCTGCATGCGGGCGTTTCCCTTCCAGTGCGACTGACAATCTATACCCAGTGCTGCGATCCTTCACGACAGTGAGGACGTAGCCACCATGCTCGGCGACAGCGCCCAGGTGCGCGTCGAACTTCGGGGCCTCCCGCAACGTCGGCATGTGAGACGCCTCCTTGCCTTGTAAGGACGGCTGGGCAGGCGGCCGGTAACGTGCGCATACGTGCCGGGGCGCAAGAAGACACCTGCTCCTCGAGTAGTCCAGACACAACTACGAGGTGAGAGGAGCGGGTGTAGTAGGTTTGTACGGATCGAGTTACACGGCACTCACGGCGCTGCTTCGCTGGCGCGCGCTCATCGGTGGTGTCGGTAACGATTACGCACTGGCGGCGCGGCGCCGGGCGCCGAAGACGACCAGGAACACACCGATCACGCCGACGATGAGCCCTATCACCGCGAAGAGCCCGTGGCCGCTCATCGCGCTCCCGCCCACGATATTGAGCCCTTGCAGCGTCCACACACTGCCCACGAGGATCGCGAGCACCCCAAGCACAAGCCAGACCCACCTCATTGACCCACTCCTTCTCCGCACTCGCTGCTGTTTGCCTCACACCAACGCGCACACCACCATGCCAGGCCGTGCTGCGGTCTCAGGTGCCCGCGCAGCGACAGCGGGCGTTCTGTAGCTACTACTGAAGGGCGTTACAGCCAAAGCCAGGCGTGTGCGCCCCTTTGTCGAGTCTGAGGAGGTGCGCAGAAGGCGCCGTCAAGCGGCGAGGCACCAGCGAAAGGTAGCTCGTGGTGGGCAGCGCATGTATCGTATGACCTGCCGCGGGCTCCGGTGTCCTCGCACGTTATACAGTAGTGAAGAGTCTGCGTGCTGTCGAACGCGAACGAGCAGCGAGGAATCACATGAGCCGGATCGCCGCGTTCTGGAAGCCGCCACTTGCCTCGACTGGCATCCCTGGCGCACCCGATGCACCCGATGCACCCGATGCACCCGGCGCGTCCTCGACGCCGCTCGCCGGCCACCGGCTCATGGCGGCTCGTCTGCTCTGGCTCGGCGTCGTCCTGCTCTGTGAGGGGCTGCTGGTGGCGAGCCTACCGCAGCGCTATGCCGTGCTGCTCCACCCAACCGCTCCCGGCGTGCGCGCCAGCCTGCTGCATCTCGGATTTTCCACCGCATTCTACGCCGCCTACCATCTCGCGCTGGAGATCATCCCTGCGCTCGGCTTTCTGGCGATGGCGTTGGTGATCTATGTGCGGCGTTCCGACGAATGGCCGGCGATCTTCGTCTCGCTCGTGCTCGTCGCCTTCGGTGCGGCGCTGCCCGGCACCATGTACACGCTCGTCGCCGACCAGCCCATCTGGGGCGCGCCGTACCCCGTGCTCGAGGGACTGGGGTGGTTCCTCCTGCTGGTCTTCGCCTACCTCTTCCCGGACGGTCGCTTCGCGCCCCGCTGGATCGGCTGGCTCACGCCGGTCTGGGCCGCGTGGGTGGTCGGCTTCTTCGCCCTGGCGCCTGTGCTCGCGCCACGTGGCACCTGGCTGGTCGCGCTGACCTTCGTCCTCTGGATCGGTTGGTTTGGCACCGGCGTGCTCGCGCAGACCTATCGCTACCTGTGGACGGCCACCCCCATGCAACGCCAGCAGACCAAGTGGGTGGTGCTGGGATTCGTCGGCGCCTTGCTCGGCGTGGCGCTGGCTACCCTACCGTCCATCGCCGCGCTCTCCGCCCGTCAAGCCGGCCAGCAGGGGCTACTCTATCAGCTTGCCGCCACGGCGGTGATGAGCCTGTCCGCGCTGTGCATCCCGCTCTCCCTTGGCATCGCCATCCTGCGCCACCGCCTCTTCGACATCGACATGCTGATCAACCGGGCGCTGGTCTACGGCTCACTCACGGTGCTGCTGGCCGCCGTCTATTTCGCCGTGGTTGTCGGCCTCCAATCGCTCGCCACCGCCCTGACGCACCAGACCACGCCGCAGCCGGTCATCGTCGTCGCCTCCACACTGCTCATCGCCGCCCTCTTCAATCCCCTGCGGCGCCGCATTCAGGCGACCATCGACCGCCGGTTCTATCGCCGCAAGTACGACGCCGCCCGCACCCTGGAGACGCTCGCCGCTGCGCTGCGCGGTGAGTCCGACCTCGATGCGCTCAGCGGACAGGTCCTGGTCGTTGTCCAGGAGACGATGCAGCCGACCCACGTCTCCCTCTGGCTCGCGCCGCCGCGGCAACCGCGGGAGATGGTGTTGGATACGCCCCCACTCACCTCAGTATCGGAGCGGTCGCT
>Ga0070706_100002692_pt1 | contig 17790 bp, 19 predicted proteins | sample KBSK5501metaG_FD_65476 | JGI IMG/M metagenome (GOLD analysis project Ga0070706, IMG submission 65476) | Corn, switchgrass and miscanthus rhizosphere microbial communities from Kellogg Biological Station, Michigan, USA - KBS K5-50-1 metaG | ecosystem: Host-associated > Plants > Roots >... | reverse complement strand
AACTCCTGCGGTGCGATCAGCGACCGTGCGAACACGTCGGCCGCCAGCAGCAGACAGCCGCCGGTCGCGGCGCTCGCCAGCAGCGTGTAGCCGTGCGGTGCCGGCGCGAAGCGACGCACCAGATGCGGCGCGACCAACCCGACGAATGCGATCAATCCGGTCTGCGACACCGCAACGCCGATCGCGAGCGCAAGCGCCGCGACCAGCGCTGCGCGCACCCGCGGCAGCGCCAGCCCGAGGCTGCGTGCGCCGTCCTCACCGAGCGTCAACGCGTCGAGCGCGCGCGCGAGCCACCACGCCGGCGGCAGCGCGATCGCGAGACCGCCTGCGAGGACCGCGCAGGCACTCCAGCTCAGGAAGCCGGTGCTGCCGAGCATGAACGCCTGCTTGCCGCGCAACGCATCGGGCGCGGCGCTCGTCACCAGATCGCTCGCGGCCGCGAGCAGCACGCCGACGACGACGCCGGCAAGCAGCAGCCGCGTCGTCTGCTCGGCGCCGCGCGCAAGGAGCAACGTCAGCATGACACCGAGCAGCGCACCGGCGAAGGCCGCGCCGACCAGCCCGAATCGCGCGACCGCACCGGCCGTCGCGAGCCCCGCGCCGTCGCCGGCGAGCGAGCTCGCCGCGAGCACGAGCACGACCGCGAGCGACGCACCCGATGCCGAACCGAGCAGATAGGGATCGGCCAGCGGGTTGCGAAACAGGCCTTGCGCGACCGCGCCGGCCAGGCCGAGCGACGCGCCGGCGAGCCACGCACCCAGCGTTCGGGGCGCGCGGATCTGGCCGACGATCAGCGTCGAATCGCCGTGCTGCCAGGCGCTCCATAACGCGAGCGGCGACCAGCCCTCGCTGCCCGCGGCGAGGCCGGCGAGCAGCAGCACGAGGGTCAGCAAGGCGAGCCGCCAGGCCAGGCGCCGACGGCGCTGCCGGTCCGGCACGGCGGCCAGCGACAGCGCGATCGTCACCGCGGCGCTCCGCCCGGCGCCGGCAACGCCGCGAGGCATGCGGCCAGCGCCAGCGCCGCCTCGCCCATGCGCGGACTGGGCCGGATCAGCAGCTCGTACGTCGCCGGCTCGAAGCCGCAGGTCGCACCGTCGCGCAACGCGCGCAGGCCGCTCCAGCCGGGTCGCCCCGCCATCTCGGCGAGCGTGTGCTTCGGCGCGATCACGAGGTCGGGCTGCGCACGCACGACGAACTCCGGGTTCAGCTTCGGAAACGGACCGAGCTCCTTCGGCACGATGTTGCCCAGGCCGAGCTGCGCCAGCGTCTCGCCGATGAACGAGGCCGGACCGGCCGCGTACGGCGACGGGTCGACCTCGAAATAGACGCGCCGCCCGCGCCACGCCGGCGGTACGCGCTCGGCCGCTGCGCGTTCGTCGCGCTCGATCGCCGACCACACCGCAGCCGCCTGCGGCGCCTTGCCTAGCAGTTGCGCGAGCGTCTGCAGCGTGCGCTTGACGTCGGCGCGATCGTCCGACTTGAGCACCAGCACTTTCAGCCCCAGGCTCTCGAAACGCTCGACGGCCCGCGCGCTGGGCTCGGCGAGCACGAGATCGGGCTTCAGCGCAACGACGCCCTCGAGCTGCACGTCGTCCAGCCCGCCGAGCTGCGGCAGGCCGCGCACGCGCGGCGGCCAATTCGAGAACCGATCGACGCCGACGAGCCGGTCGCAGCCCCCGAGCGCACAGACGCCTTCGGTCAGCGAAGGCTTCAGGCTGACGATGCGCCGCGGTGACGCCGCGAACTCGACCAGAACGCCGCGGTCATCGCGCACCGCGATCGTCTGGGCGAGCGCCGCGGCGCTCAGCGCCGCCGCGAGGCACGCAGCGGCGAACCGCTTCACCGTTCGCGCCGCACCTGCACGTGCGCCTTTCGTTGTGCCAGTTGCTGTTATTGCCATCCCTTGCTGTCGTAGCGCACGCCGATCCAGGCCTGCCGGCCCAGAGTCTGATAGTCGCGTGCCGGCTCGATCGTGCGATCGGTCGCGTTCAGCAGTTTTGCTTCGAGCTGCCATTGTTTCGCGAAGCGCCAGCGAGCGCGCAGATCCAGCGTCTCGTACGCGCCGAGCTGGACGCCCGCATCCGGCCGCGCACCGACCGCGAGCAGTGCCGCGCCGAAGCTCCATGCGCCGAGATCGTAGTCGGCCACGAGGCTCGCCTGGCGCGCCGCGCGGCGCGGCAGGCGTGCGCCGGTGTCCAGGTCCTTCGCGTCGAGGAAGTCGAGCGTGCCGCGCATGCTCAAGGCGCCGAAGCGCTGCGCGCCGGCCAGCGTCGCGCCCTGCAGCTGGGCGCGGCCGAAGTTGCGCGCGCAGCCGAAGCTGTAGGCAGGGTCGGCTGGGCAGTTCGCAGAATCGCTTTCGTAGCCGATCAGGTCGCGCACCCGGTTCCGATAAACCGTGGCCGACAACTCGCTCTCGGCACTGCGCCAGCTCGCGCCGAGTTCGACGCTGCGGCCGCGCTCCGGTGCGAGCGTGGGCACGCCATAGCCGGGGAAGTAGAGCTCGTTGAAGCTCGGCGCACGGAACGTCGTGCCGGCCAGCGCGCGCACGCGCAGGTTCGGCACGATCTCGTAGCTCCAGCCCAGGCGGCCGGTGGTGCTGCCGGCGTACGCCGAGTTGTCGTCGTGGCGCAGATCGGCCTGCAGCGACTGCGCGCCGAACGTGCCGGTGTAGCCGACGACCAGCGCGTTGTTGCGACGCTCCACGTCGGCCCCGAATGAATCCGACTGTGCCTTCTCGTTCAGATGTTCGTAGGCGAGCACGAGCTGCTGATCGGCGCTGAACTTCAGCGCGTTCTGCCACGTGAGCTGGTCGCGTTTCGTGCGGAAGCGGCTGATGATGTTGCCGCCGCTCTTCAGGTCGTCGTCATCGTGCGAGAGCAGCGCGCTGGTCGTCCACATCGCGTTGACGACACCACGGTAGTCGAGCGCGGTCACGGTCGAGTTGAGCTTGTTGCGGAAGTCCGGCGACGGGTCCTGGGTGAAGTCCGGCAGGAACTCGCTCGAGTCGAACTGCGAATCGAGTCGGCTGGCGACCACCGACAGGCCGACGCGGTGCCCCGCCGCCGGCGTGTAGCCGAGCTTGAGTTGGCCGGTGTTGCGACGGTAGCCGTCGTCGTCGGGGTTGTAGTTGCCGAACTGATCGCCGGGCTTCAGCGCCGAGACCCCGCGGCTGCTCTCGCGGCCGATCGCCGCCGCGTAGTCGAAGCCGCCGCCCGAACCGCTGACGCCGACGTTGCCTTCGCGCGAGCGATAGCCGCCGACCGCCGCGTTCGCGGTGACGCGCGGCTCGCCGTCGCCGCGCCGCGTGAAGATCTGGACCACGCCGCCGACCGCATCGGCGCCGTACAGGCTGGAGGCCGGCCCGCGCAACAGCTCGATGCGGTCGATCTGCGACAGACCGATGGATTCGAACTCGGCCTGGCCGAGCGTCGCCGAGCCGACGCGCACGCCGTCGATCAGCACGACCGTGTTGTTCGCGCCGGCACCGCGGATGAACACGGTCGCCGCCTGGCCCGGCCCGCCGCTGCGCGAGACCTGCACGCCGGCCTCGCGGCGCAGCAGGTCTTCGAGCGAATCGGCGGTGCTCTCGCGGATGCGCTGCGCATCGATGACGACGACGTCGCCGGTGATGCGCGAGAGCCGCTCGGGCTCGCGCGTACCGGTGACGACGATCGGGTCGAGCGCGGTCTGCGCGACGGCGGCGCCGCAGGCGCAGGCCGCGGCCGCGACGGCAACAAAGGTGAAGGGGGACGGAACGAGACGACCGTGCACGAGGCGCGGCGAACGAGGAAGGGAGATCATCAGATGAACACTCGAACAAGAGGCACGCGACCCGCTTCCCCGCGGACGCTTGCGACATGGAGGCGGCTCGGCCGCTTCCGCTCGTTGGCCGGTATCCGGGCTGACGGAGCGACCCTAGCGGACCTTCCCGAAGAAAACGCGTCTTCAGTGGCATGTGCGCAAGAGCGGAAGCTGCGTGGAACCGCGAAGGGGACCCACCGGCTTCGTCCGTCGTACCGTTGCGGGGGCAGCGCAGATTCGGTCGCCACGTTCAGTCGTGACTTCCTTCTGCTTCCCGTTTAACTGTGCCGGCTGAACACCGGCACGGGCACCAACGAGCGGCATTGTATGCAGGTGTGACGCCTACAATGCCCGCGTCACCCCTCCCCACGCGCCATGGCCACGATCCAAGACCTTGCCGAACGCGTCGAACGCCTGCTCGTGCGCCATGAAGAGCTGCTGCGCACGAACGCGCTGCTCGAGCAGCAGTTGGCCGCGGTCACGCACGAGCGCGACAACCTGCGCTCGCGCCTGAACGCGGCGCGCAGCCGCATCGACGCGCTGCTCGAACGCCTGCCGGCAGAGCCCGCGCCGGCCGAATCGGATGCCGCGACCGGGAGCGATCGATGAAGCAGATGGAAGTGACGATTCTCGGCCAGAGCTACCTGCTCGGCTGCCCCGATGGCGGCGAGCGCGACCTGCTCGAAGCAGTGGCGAGCGTCGACCGCGAGATGAGCGCGATCCGCGACGGCGGCAAGGTCAAGGCGCGCGAGCGCATCGCCGTGCTGGCCGCGTTGAACCTCGCCTATGCGCTGGCCGGTCGGCCGGCGGTGCGTGCGCCGCAGCCGAGCTCGTCCAGCGTGGCGCCCAGCGGCGAGGTCGACCTGAACGCGCTCGTCCGGCGGGTCGACGAGGTGCTCAGCGCGAACGGTCAGTTGCTTTGATGTCGTGCGTCGCGTCACACACGCGGCGTAGAATGAATCGGTCCGTCGCGTTCGCGTGAGTTTTATATTTCCTTGAACCGATGCGCGTATGCGCAAGGGCTTGGAACATCGCCCGGCAGGTGTGATCGTCTCGCGTCAGATGAACCCGAAGCCCGGCTGACCTCGCCCACCTGAACTGCCTGGGTTCAGGAATGCGGCTCACGGTTTGCGGCGGACACCTTTCCTCTTCGGCGACCCATGCAATATTGGCTGATGAAGAGCGAGCCGTCGGACTGCTCGATCGACGACCTCGCCGCAGCACCCGCGCAGACCGTGCCGTGGTACGGCGTGCGCAACTTCCAGGCGCGCAACTTCATGCGCGAAGAGATGCGCGTCGGCGACGGCGTGCTGTTCTATCACTCGTCCTGCCCCGAGCCCGGCATCGCCGGCATCGCCGAGGTGGCCAGCGCCCCGTATCCTGACGCGAGCCAGTTCGATCCAGCCAACCACTACTACGACGCGGCCTCGCGGCGCGAGAAGCCGCGCTGGTACCTCGTCGACGTGAAGCTGGTGCGCAAGACGCGGCTGCTTTCGCTGGCCGAGATGCGCGACGCGCCCGAGCTCGCGACGATGCGCACGCTCAAACGCGGCAATCGGCTGTCGATCACGCCGGTGACTGACGAGGAGTGGAACGCCGTGCTCGCGCGGCTCGCGGCGACCACGGAATGACAGACGGGCCGGGCGCTCGCGATCAAGCCGCGCCGAGTTCGAAGCGGATGCTCGCGAGCGTGACGTGGTTGCCGCCGCGCTTGCGCGCTTCGGCCAGCGCGTTGTCGGCGGCGCGCAGCAGCTCCGCTTCGCTGTTCGCGGTGTGCGGAAAGCTCGCCACGCCCATCGACACCGTGAAGCCCAGGTCGCGGCCCTCGAGCACGACGATCTGCGTCGCGCACTGGCGGCGCAGGCCTTCCATGCGCGAGTGCGCGGTCGCCAGGCCGACACCCGACAGCAGGATCGCAAAGCGGCTGTCGTCGAGCCGGCACGACGCGTCCATCGCCCGCGTGTTGCCGCGCAGCAGGCGGCCCAGCGCTTCGAGGATGCGGCTGCGCGCCTCGGCGCCGGCGGCATCGACTGCATCGCTGAACGGGTCGAGCTCGATCATCACCAGTGCGAACTCGCGATGCTCGCGTGACGACAGATCGACCTCGCGGCGCAGCTGATCTTCGAAGTGCGCGCGTTGGTACAGGCCGGTCGGGCCGTCACGCAGCGCCTGGTCCTGCAGCTCGCGGCGCTGCATCTCGGCGGCCTGCTGCTGCTGCTCGAGCTGGCTCAGCGCATGCTGGAGCTGCTGCTCGCGCTGATGCTCGGCCGTGGTCTCGGACCACACGGTCAGCACATGGCGCGGCGCGCCACCGTCATCACGCGGCAGCGCGACGCGCGTGACGGTGAAGTCGCGACGCTGCCCGTTGCGCTCGAGGCGCTGCTGGGCGCTCGTCGCGACCGTACCGGCCAGCACGGTCTGCTCCGCGCTGCGGATGGCCGTGGCCTGTGCCGGGTCGAGCAGTTCGGCGTCGGTCGCGGCCAGCATCTCGGCCGGCGATCGCCCGAACAGATCGGCCAGGCGCGCATTAGCGTGCAGGTAGCGGCCGCTCGCCACTTCCTTGATCGACACGAGAACGGCCAGCCGATCGAGCACATCGAGCAACGCCCCGGCGACGATCGCCTCGTGAACCCCCAGTGAGCTCGCCAGCGATCGCACAGTCTCGGCGCGCTCGCTCATCACCGACGATCGTGTCTCGTTCATCGAATCCTGTTCCCCGAGCATCGCGGCCCCTTGTCCGGGCGCGAGTGTGAACCTGTTGCCGAACAGGCGGTACCCCCAGTTCGTGCGCCGACTGCACGACGCCGCCCGTCTCGACAATCCCTAGTTCGATCATAGCTTCGCGCTGCGAACATACTGCGCGGTTGACGTTGAATGCGATTGTTACGGCCGCATCGAGCAGGCCTGAAAATTGCGAAAGTGCGGATGGAGACGACGCATGGCCATCACCCAGTACATCAAAGAAATCGGCCGTGGCAAGGATGGCGCACGCTCGCTGAGCCGTGAGCAGGCCTACGATCTGTTCAGCCAAGTGCTCGACGGGCAGGTCAGCGATCTGGAGATCGGCGGCTTCGCGCTCGCGATGCGGATCAAGGGCGAATCGCGAGCCGAGCTCGAGGGCTTTCTCGATGCGACGCACGAACGCTGCCTGCGCATTCCGAGCACACGACCGACCGTCTTGCTGCCGTCGTACAACGGCGCACGCAAGCTGCCGAACCTGACGACGCTGCTCGCGCTGCTGCTCGCGCAGGAAGGCGTCAACGTGCTGGCGCACGGGCCGAAGCTCGATCATGGCCGCGTGACCACGGCCGACATCTTCCGCGACCTCGGCCTGCCGATGGCGCGCGACGCTGATGAGATCGGCCACGCCTGGGCACGGCGCGAGCCGGTGTTCATCACGGTCGACACGCTGTGCCCGCCGCTGGCGCGACTGCTCGAGGTGCGCGCCAAGGTCGGCGTGCGCAACTCGGGACACACTGTCGCGAAGGTGCTGGCGCCGTGCAGCGGCGCTGCGCAGCTGCGGGTCGTCAACTACACGCATCCCGAATACGCGGCGCTGCTGGCTGAACTGATGGGCAGCACGCATGCGAACGCGCTGCTGCTGCGCGGCACCGAAGGCGAGCCGGTCGCCGACCCGCGGCGTGCACCCAAGCTGGACGTCTATGTCGACGGCATGCTGCGGCCCGCGCTGTCGCGACCGGCGCACGAAGGGGTGCTGACCGAGCTGCCGGTGCTGCCGCGAACCTGCGATGCAGCGACGACGGCGCTGTACATCCAGAGTGCCGTCAGCGGCGAGAAGCCTGCACCCGGCCCGCTGATGCAGCAGGTCGACTGCATCCTGCAGACGCTGCGCCAAATCGAGCATCCGCACGACGACCCGCACGCCGCGCTACAGGCGATGCAAGAGAAGTCCGCCTGATGTCGACCTGAAGTCCGCTGACAGGTGCGGGGCGCGCGGGTGCCGCCGCATAATGCGGGCCGCAGGAGGAGCAGACGATGGCCATGGACGGACGGCGCAAGCTGAACAGGCTCAGTGAATCACGGTCGAGCGCGCTGGCGTTGTTCAACTTCGTGCGCGGCCGTTCACCGCTGGCTCGCGTTTGGTGCCCCGTGGAAGGGCTGAGCGCTGAGTGACGACCGTACCGGCTTCGACGCCGTCGTCATCGGCGCCGGCGCCGCGGGCCTGCACTGCGCGGCGATCGCTGGACAGCTCGGCGCACGCGTGCTGCTGCTCGATCACGCCGAGAAGATCGCCGAGAAGATCCGCATCTCGGGCGGCGGCCGCTGCAACTTCACGAACCGCGAGGCGGGGCCGGCGAACTTCTTCTCGGCCAACCCGCACTTCTGCCGTTCGGCGCTGGCGCGCTACACGCCGGCCGACTTCATCGCGCTGGTCGAGCGCCACCGCATCGCTTGGCATGAGAAGCACAAAGGCCAGCTCTTCTGCGACGACAGCAGCGACGCGATTATCGAGATGCTGCTGCGCGAGTGCGCGCAAGGCGGCGTGACGCGTTGGCAGCCGTGCGCGGTACACGCGGTGCGCCACGGCGACGTCGGCTTCGAGCTCGACACCGATCGCGGCACGGTGCGCGCGGCACGGCTGGTCGTCGCGACCGGCGGGCTCTCGATCCCGAAGATCGGCGCGAGCGACTTCGGCTACCGGCTCGCGCGCCAGTTCGGCCATGCGATCGTCGAGACCCGGCCCGCCCTCGTGCCGCTGACCTTCGATCCGGTCACATGGGCGCCCTACGCGGCGCTGTCGGGCCTTTCGCTCGAAGTGCGCATCGCCGCCGGCGAGGCACGCTCGCGAACCGGCCGCGCTGAATTCATCGAGGACCTGCTGTTCACCCACCGCGGGCTGAGCGGGCCGGCGGTGCTGCAGATCTCGAGCTATTGGAATACCGGCACGCCGATCCGCATCGATCTCGCGCCAGGCCGCGACCTGGCCGCCCTGCTTGCCGAGGCGAAACGCCGCTCGCAGCGCCGCCTCGTCAACGAGCTGGCCGAGATCATTCCGAAACGCCTTGCCGACGCCTGGCTCGCCGGCATGCCCGACGACGACGCGGCGCTGCCGATGCCGCAGCAGCGCGATCGCACCCTCGCGCGGCTCGCCGAGCGGCTGCAGCGCTGGGAGCTCAAGCCGCAGGGCAGCGAGGGCTATCGCAAGGCCGAGGTCACGGCGGGCGGTGTCGACACGCGCGAGCTCAGTTCGCAGACGCTGGAGAGCGAGCGCATTCCCGGCCTGCACTTCATCGGCGAGGTCGTCGACGTGACCGGCTGGCTCGGCGGCTACAACTTCCAGTGGGCCTGGGCCAGTGCCGCCGCTTGCGCCCGGGCGCTGGCGGCCGGCACGTCGGCTGTTTAGCGCCTGCCGTTAGTGGCCGCCAACCGGCGGTTGCGCAGCGCTGTGGCACTGGCTATAATCGCGGTCTTTGCCGGTACAAGGGCAGCACAAGGGTCTCCCGTTGTGTTCCGTTGTATTCGGCAAGCACCGCAACTACCCGGAATTCCAAGCGTTACATGACTACGATTCGCGTCAAAGAAAACGAGCCGTTCGACGTGGCCCTGCGCCGCTTCAAGCGCACCATCGAAAAGCTCGGCCTGCTGACCGATCTGCGTGCGCGCGAGTTCTACGAGAAGCCTACCGCCGAGCGCAAGCGCAAGAAGGCGGCCGCGGTCAAGCGCCACTTCAAGCGTGTTCGCAGCATGCAGCTGCCGAAGAAGCTGTACTGAACCCCGCCGAATCCAGCGGTTCAACATTCGACAAAGCCCGCGCCAGCGGGCTTTTGTACTTTGGAGCAGGAGTCGCCACCATGAGCCTGAAAGACCGGATCACCGAAGACATGAAGACCGCGATGCGCGCGAAAGACGCACCGCGCCTCTTGACCATCCGCGGCCTGATGGCGGCGATGAAGCAGCGCGAAGTCGATGAGCGCATCACGCTCGACGACGCGGCGATCGTCGGCATCCTCGACAAGCTCGTGAAGCAGCGCAAGGATTCGATCGCCCAGTTCACGGCCGGCAACCGGCCTGACCTGGTCGAGAAGGAAAGCGCCGAGCTCGCCGTACTCGAAGCCTACCTGCCGCAGCGCCTGGGTGCGGATGCGATCGCGGCCGAGGTCGCGGCCATCGTCGCCGAGGTCGGCGCCAGCGGCCCGGGCGACATGGGCAAGGTGATGGCGGCCGCCAAGGCGAAGCTCGCGGGCAAGGCCGACATGGCGCAGGTGTCGGCCGCGGTCAAGCAGGCTCTGGCAAAGTAGCGCTCATGAGCTCGCTTCCGTTCCGCGCCGTTTCACCCGACGTCTGCGTCGCCCCGCAACTCACGCCCGAGGCGATGGCCGAGGCCGCGCGCACCGGCTTCAAGAGCGTGATCAACAACCGGCCCGACTTCGAGCACGGCCCTGATCAGCCGACCAATGCGGCGATCGAGGCGGCCGCGCAGGCGGCCGGTCTCGAGTACCGGTTCCTGCCGGTCAGCGGCGCCTACCAGTCGCCCGAAGAGATCGCCGCGTTCGCGAAGCTGCTCGCCGAACTGCCGCGGCCGATTCTGGCGTTCTGTCGCTCGGGTGCACGCTCCACCAAGCTGTTCGTCGCCGCGACGGCGGGCTAAGCCGCCGGCACTCCTGCGCGCTGGGTGCCGCCAAGGGCAGCGCTCAGCCTCCGAGATACGCCGCGACGACCTTCGGGTCGTTCAGCAGCCGCTCGCTCGCATCGGCGAGCACGATGCGGCCGTTTTCCAGCACGTAGCCGTGGCTGGCCACCTTCAGCGCCTGGCGCACGTTCTGCTCGACCAGCAGGATCGTCAACCCGTCCTGGTTGATCTGCCGCAGCGTGCGGAAGATGTCCTGCACGATGATGGGCGCGAGCCCCATCGACGGCTCGTCGAGCAGCAGCAGCCGCGGCCGCGCGAGCAACGCCCGGCCGATCGCGAGCATCTGCTGTTCGCCGCCCGAGAGGTTGCCGGCCAGCGCATCGATGCGCTCGTGCAGCCGCGGGAACAGCGCGAGCACGCGTTCGAGGTCGCTCGCGACTGCGGCGCGGTCCTTGCGCCGGTAAGCACCGAGCTCGAAGTTCTCGCGCACCGTCAGCGTCGTCAGGATCGCGCGCCCTTCGGCCACCTGCACGAGGCCGCGGTCGACGATCTGGTGCGCCTTCAGCTTCGTCAACTCCTCGCCTTCGAAGCGGATCGAACCGGCCCTCGGCTTCACGAGGCCGGACAGCGCCAGCAGCGTCGTCGACTTGCCGGCCCCGTTCGCGCCGACCAGCGTGCGGATCTCGCCGGCATGCACCTCGAAGGCGATGCCCTGCACCGCCTCGATGTGCCCGTACGCCACTTCGAGGCCGCGTACTTCGAGCAGCGCCGTCATCGTGCGCCCTCCGCAATGGCTTCGTCGTCCTCGCGCCCCAGGTAGGCCTCGATCACCGCCGGATTGCTCTGGATCTCGGCCGGCGTGCCCTCGGCAATGATGCGGCCGAAGTTCAGGACCGCGATGCGCTGGCACAGCCCCATCACGAAGCGCATGTCGTGCTCGATCATGAAGATCGTGTAGCCGCGCTGCGCGATGCGCTGGATCAGCGCCATCAACTCGACCTTCTCGCCCGAGTTCATCCCGGCGACCGGCTCGTCAAGCAGCAGAAGGCGCGGCTCGGTCGCGAGTGCGCGCGCCAGCTCCAGCTTGCGCTGATCGCCGTACGACAGGTTGTCGGCAACGTCCGAGGCCTTGTGATCCAGACCGACCCACGACAGCAGCTCGAGCGCCTTCGCGTGCGACGCGCGTTCCTGCGCGCGGAAGCCCGGCAGCGAAAACAGCAGCGCCGGCACGCCGTAAGTCAGATGCGCATGCATTCCCACGACGACGTTCTCGAGCAGCGACATCTCCTTGAAGATGCGGATGTTCTGGAACGTGCGGCCGAGACCGCGCCGCGTGATCTGATGCGGCGCGACGCCGACCAGGCTGCGGCCGTCGAACTCGATCGTGCCGCCGCTGGGCGCGAGCAGCCCGGTAATCAGGTTGAAGACCGTCGTCTTGCCCGCGCCGTTCGGCCCGATCAGGCCGAACACCGAGCCGGCCGGCACGTCGAAGCTCACGTCCTGCAGCACGCTGAGGCCGCCGAAGCGCTTGGAGACCTGGGTCAGCTTCAGCATCAGCGCTCTCCGACCGTCGCCGGGGCCGGCTTGCGCGGCGCGCGCGCGAACCACTGCCGGAAGCGCAGCGGATCCCACAGACCCTTCGGCAGGAACAGCACGATCAGCACGAGGATCGCGCCGTTCAGCATCGTGCGAAAGTCCTTGAAGCCGCGCAGCAGCTCAGGCAGCAGCGTGACGATCAGGGCCCCCAGCACTGGACCGGTCGGCCCGGAGGTGCCGCCGAGGATCGCCATCGTCAGGATGTCGACGCCGCGATCGAAGCCGAACTCACTCGGCCCGATGAAGAAGGTCAGGTGCGCGTTCAGCGCGCCGGCCAGCCCGGCAATCGCGGCGCCCAACGCGAACGCGAGCATCTTGTGCGCCATCACGCCGATGCCCATCAAGGACGCGGCGACACCGTCCTCCTTGATCGCCTCGAAGGCACGGCCGATGCGCGAACGGCGCAGCCGCCACAGCAACAACAGCACGACCACGAGCGCGAGCACGACGTGCCACCACTGCGTCTGCTGCGGGATGCCGTTCAGCCCGAGCGCGCCGCCGGTGAACGACTCGGCGTTCAGGATCAGCACCCGCACGACTTCGCCGAAGCCCAGCGTCGCCATTGCGAGGTAGACGCCCGACAGGCGCAGCGTCGGCCCGCCGATCGCAAGCGCAACCAAGGTCGGCGCGATCACGCCGCCAGCCAGCGCGACGGGGAACGGCGCCCCGACGTTCATCGTCAGCAGGGAGGCGGTGTAGGCGCCGATGCCCATGAACGCGGCATTCGCCATCGCCAGCAGCCCGCATGACAGCGTCAACCAGATCGACAGCGCGAGCAGCGCGTTGATGCCGATCGTCAGCACCAGGTTGCTGTAGACAGCCCAGAAATTGTCGAACCACTCCATCGTGTTCAGGCCTTCCGCTCGAGGACCTTGCCGAACATGCCCTGGGGCCGCAGCAGCAACACGAGGAACAGCAGCCCGAACGCGACCGCATCGCGCATCGTCGAGCCAATGTAGGCCACCGACATCACCTCGGCAAAGCCAAGGAACAGCCCACCCAGCAGCGCGCCGCGGATGTCGCCCATGCCGCCGAGGATGATCACCGCGATGCCCTTGTGCAGCATCGGCTGGCCCATCAGAGGGAACACCGCGTTCGAGTAGAGCGCGATCAGCACGCCGGCGACGCCGCCGAGTGCGGCGGCGACGGTCGAGGTCAGGTAGAACAGCCCCTCCACATTGATGCCCAGCAGCGCCGCGGCCTTCGGCGACTCCGCGATTGCGCGCAGCGCGCGGCCGAGCTGGGTGCGGCGCATCACGAGCAGCAGCCCGGTCATCAGCGCGAACGACAGCAGCACGATCGCCAGCTCGAGCACGCTGATCTGCACGCCGGCGAAGTGCAGTTGCTCGTTCGGCACCACCTCGTTCGGGAACCGCAGGTTCTCGGCACCGAAGAGGCCCTGCGACGCGTTGTTGAAGAAGATCGCAAGGCCGATCGTCGCGATCATCGGGATCAGGTGCGGCGCGTTGCGCTTGCGCAGCGGTTTCAGGATCAGCAGGTCGATCACGAAGCCGAACGCGCCGGCGATCACGAGCGCCGCGATCAGCGACGCCCACAGCGGGAACGCCAGCTTCGTGACGGCCTGCAGCGCCGCATAGGCGCCGATCATGAAGATCGCGCCGTGCGACAGGTTGATCACGCCCAGCACGCCGAACACCAGCGTGAAGCCGAGCGCGAACAGCGCATAGACGCAGCCCAGCGACAGGGCGTTGACGAGTTGTTGTTCGAGCACGCTATAACCCCTTTGCCGCGCCGGGCCGCCCGAGCGCCGGGCCGCCCCAGGCCAGGCGGCCGTCCCCTCGGGGGACCGTCCGCGGTACTCCGCGGACGACGGGGCGCATCACTTTTCGATCAAGTACTTGCCGTCCTTCGTGACGCTGACGATCGCGGCTTGCTGCGCGTCGTAGCCGGCCGGCTTGCCGTCCTTGGTCTTGGCCTGGCGGAACTTGAACGCACCGGTCGCGCCGGTGTGCGTCGCGGTCGGAAGTGCGTCGCGCAGCGCCTTGCGGTCGGCTTCGAGGTTGCCCGTCAGCTTGATCTTGCCGAGCGCGTTCGCGACGATGTTCATCGCGTCATAGGCCTGGGCACTGAACTGGTCCGGCGCGGCCTTGTACTTCTGCGTATAGGTCACGACGAAGTGCTGGTTCTCGGGCGTCTGGTTGCCCAGCGCCCACGGGCTGCCGACCCACAGGTTGTCGCTCGCGCCCTTCGCGAGGTCGAACACCTTGACCGAGTTCATCCCGTTGCCGCCGATGAACGGCAGGTTGATGCCGAGCTGGCGCGCCTGCACCATGATCGGCGCGCCTTCAGCAATCAGCGCCGACAGCACGATCGCGTCCGGGTTGCTCGCCTTGATCTTCGTCAGCTGGGCCTTGAAGTCGACGTCGCCCTTCGCGAAGGTCTCGGTGGTCGTGACCGGGATCTTCAGGTCCTCGAGCGCCTTCTTGAAGGCGTCGTAGCCGCTTTTCGTGAACACGTCGTCGTTGCCGTAAAACACCGCGACCTTCTTGACGCCGGCATGCTTGGAGGCGATGCGCAGGGTTTCCGGCAGCACGTCGGCCTCGGTCACCGAGTTGCGGAACACATGATCGCCGATCGACGTGATGCCGTCGGCCGTGTTCGAGGTGCCGAACACCACGGTCTTCGCGGCCTGCGCGATCGGATCGGCGGCCTGCGCCGAGTTCGACAGCGTCGGGCCGAACAGCATCAGCACCTTGTCCTGGAAGATCAACTTCTTGAAGACGTCGATCGCCTGCTCTTTCTTGCCCTGTTCGTCCTCGAACTGGAGCGCAATCTTGTTGCCCTTGACGCCGCCGGCCGCGTTGATCTCGTCGGCGGCGAGCTGGAAGCCGTTGCGGATCGACTGGCCGTATTGGCTGGCCGGGCCGGACAGCGCCTCGGCGGCACCGATCTTGATGTCGGCCGCGTAGCCCGACGCGACGGCGCCGGCCGCCACGAGCGCCACGATCAATCGGCGTGCGCGAAAGGGAGAAGCGAAGCTCATGGGGAAGTCTCCAGAACCATCGTTGGTGGAGCGCGCCGGCGAATACCGCAGCCACGGTTCGCGCCAGCCCGCGTTTGAAACAAGCCCGCAATTATTGCGTGCGTTTGACAGCCCCCGCCACCGGGCGTGTCCGCGGCAGCCGCGATAGCTCAGGAACCGGCGATCTTCATCCGCTCGATCAGCACCGAGCCGATGGTCTTGCTGCCCATCGTGTACGCGTCGGCCCCGACCGCCACGATTTGCTTGAACATGTCGCGCAGATTGCCGGCGACCGTGATCTCGTTGACCGGGTACTGGATGCGGCCGTTCTCGACCCAGAAGCCGGCCGCGCCGCGCGAGTAGTCGCCGGTCACGTAGTTGACGCCCTGCCCCATCAGCTCGATCACGAACAAGCCCCGGCCGAGTTTCTTCAGCATCGCATCGAGGTTGTCGCCGGGCTGCGTGAGCCGGCTGGTGAACGCGAGGTTCTGTGAGCCGCCGGCATGGCCGGTCGTGCGCATGCCGAGCTTGCGCGCCGAGTAGGTCGAGAGGAAATAACCCTGGACGACGCCGTCACGCACGACATCGCGCTGGCGCGTCAGCACGCCTTCGTCGTCGAACGGCGCGCTGCCCTTGCCGCGACGCTGGTGCGGGTCTTCATGGATGTCGACATGCTCGGGCAGCACCTGTTGGCCGAGGCTGTCGATCAGGAAGCTGGACTTGCGGTACAGCGCACCGCCGCTGGTCGCCTGCACGTAGGCACCGAGCAGCCCGGAGGCCAGCGACGACTCGAACAGCACCGGCACCTCGCAGGTCTTGATCTTGCGCGAGCCCAGGCGCGACAGCGCGCGTTCGGCCGCGTACCGGCCGACCGCTTCGGGCGCCGCGAGCTCGTCGGGCGAACGCATCGACGAGTACCAGGCGTCGCGCTGCATGTCGGTCTCGCCGTTCTTTGCGCCGCGCGCGGCGATCGACGCGATCGGCGCCACCGACAGTGAATGCCGCGAGCTCGCATAGCCGCCGCGAAAGCCACGCGTGTTGCCGGCGTAGAAGTGCGACTGCTGCGCCGAGACGCCCGCGCCTTCCGAGTTGGTGATGCGCGGGTCGACCGTCAATGCCGCCGACTCGCAGCGCAGCGCGATCTGCATCGCCTGCTCGGCATCGATCGCCCAGGGGTGGAACAGGTCCAGATCGAGTTCGGCGGCAGCGCCCAGCGCCAGGTCCTCGGCCTGCGGCAGCCCTGCGGCCGGATCTTCGGCCGTGAAGCGCGCGATGTCGTGGGCGGCGCGCACGGTCTGCTCGAGCGCCGCGCGCGAAAAATCCGAGGTGCTCGCGTTGCCGCGGCGCTGCGCGATGTAGACCGTCACGCCCATCGACTTGTCGCGGTTGCGCTCGACGTTTTCGACCTCGCCCTTGCGCACCGAGACCGACAGCCCGACCCCTTCGGACACCTCGACACTCGCATCGCTCGCGCCGAGCGAACGGGCGAATTCCAGCGCGTCGTCGACGATCTGCTGGAACGCCTCGCGCGGATAGGCAAAACCGGAAGACTTCTGTGTCGACGAGGAAGCGGGCATGTGCTGTGTGTGTGGTGTGTGTGGTGTGTGTGCCGGGGCGGACTGCAGGGCCGGTCTATGATACCGGCGCCCCGGAGCCTCACGCATGGCCTGTCGCATGCCCTGTCGCTCATGGACTCGCACCGATCCCGTTCCCCTCATGTCCGTCCCTTCCGATCCCTCCGCCCCCGATTTCAGTGCCGCCGACGAGCCGCCGAGCAAGACCAAGCTGAAGCAGGCGTCGCACGACCTGCAATCGCTCGGCGAAGCGGCCGCCGCACTGCCCGACGATCGCCTGCGGGCGCTGGCGATCTCCGAATCGCTGCTCGATGCGATCCTGACCTTCAAGAAGACGCGCAGCCACGAAGGCCGGCGCCGCCAGATGCAGTACGTCGGCAAGCTGATGCGCCGCGACGAGGATGCGCAGGCGATCCGCGAGGCCGTCACCGAGCTGCAGCTCGGCCGCGCGAAGGATTCGCTCGCGCTGCACGAAGCCGAACGCTGGCGCGCCGAGCTGATCGCAAGCGACGACGCGCTGACGCGCTGGGCCGCGCAGCAGCCCGGCAGCGACACGCAGCAGCTGCGCAGCCTCGTGCGCGCCGCGCGCAAGGACGCCGCGCTCGAGCCCGAGAGGCGCAGCGGCCGCGCCTACCGCGAGCTGTTCCAGTTCATCAAGCAACACACCCCCGCGAATGACTGACTCGACTGCTTTCGATCCGGTGCGCATCGGCGTCGTCTCCGTCAGCGACCGCGCGTCCAGCGGCATTTACGCCGACATGGGCATCCCCGCACTGCAGAGCTGGCTGAATTCGGCCGTACGCAACCCGATCACGTGGGAGCAACGCCTGATCCCCGATGAAGAGAATCTGATCCGCGATGCGCTGATCGAGCTGGTCGACCAGGTGCATTGCGATCTGGTGCTGACGACCGGCGGCACCGGCCCGGCCGCACGCGATGTGACGCCCGAAGCCACGCTCGCGGTCGCCACCAAGGTGATGCCGGGCTTCGGCGAGCAGATGCGCCAGATCAGCCTGAACTTCGTGCCCACCGCGATCCTCTCGCGCCAGGTCGCGGTGGTTCGCCACAAGGCGCTGATCATCAACCTGCCCGGGCAGCCGAAAGCGATCGCCGAAACGCTGGGCGGGCTGCCGACGGCGCAACCGCCGGCGGGCGGCATCTTCGCCGCGGTGCCGTACTGCATCGACCTGATCGGCGGGCCGTACATCGAAACCGATGCCGCGGTCTGCAAGGCGTTCCGACCG
>Ga0070706_100002689_pt1 | contig 17802 bp, 10 predicted proteins | sample KBSK5501metaG_FD_65476 | JGI IMG/M metagenome (GOLD analysis project Ga0070706, IMG submission 65476) | Corn, switchgrass and miscanthus rhizosphere microbial communities from Kellogg Biological Station, Michigan, USA - KBS K5-50-1 metaG | ecosystem: Host-associated > Plants > Roots >... | reverse complement strand
CCAGCGCCATCGTGAAGCCGTGCATGCCGGCCTTCGCGGCCGAGTAGTTGGTCTGGCCGAACTGGCCTTTCTCGCCGTTGACCGACGAGATGTTGATGATGCGGCCCCAGCCGCGTTCGACCATGTCGTCGATGACCTGCTTGGTCACGTTGAACAGGCTCGTGAGGTTGGTCTGGATCACCGCGTCCCAGTCGACGCGGCTCATCTTGCGGAACATGCCGTCGCGCGTGATGCCGGCGTTGTTGACGAGCACGTCGATCGGCCCGAACTCGGCCTTGGTCTTCTGGAAGGCGGCGACGGTCGAGTCCCAGTCGCCGACATTGCCGACCGACGATTGGAACGTGTAACCCAGCTCCTTCTGCTCGCCGAGCCACTTCGCGTAGTCGCGGCTCGGCCCGCAGCCGGCGATCACCAGGAAGCCGTCGCCGTGCAGGCGCTGGCACATGCGTGTGCCGATGCCACCCATCCCGCCGGTGACATACGCGATCTTCTGAGCCATCGTGTGTTTACTCCCGTCATACAGCACCGCCGCCACGGAAACGGAAGAAGCGCCGTCTTCCGCCCTCCGTGACCCGGTGTTCGTTCGATCTCCAGGCGCTCTGTCCGAGCGCCGCAAGCCTCAGCGCTCGACAGTCAACGCAACGCCCATGCCACCACCGATGCACAGCGACGCAATGCCCTTCTTGGCGTTGCGGCGCTGCATTTCGTGCAGCAGGGTCACCAGAATGCGGCAGCCGGATGCACCGATCGGGTGACCGATCGCGATCGCACCGCCGTTGACGTTGACCTTGCTCACGTCCCAGCCCATTTCGTTGTTGACGGCGCAGGCCTGCGCCGCGAACGCTTCGTTGATCTCGAGCAGGTCGAGGTCCTGCGGCTTCCAGCCGGCGCGCTGCAGGGCCTTCTGCGACGCCGGCACCGGGCCCATGCCCATGATGGCCGGATCGATCGCGACGGTCGCGTAGCTCGCAATGCGCGCCAGCGGCGTCAGGCCGAGCTGCGCGGCCTTCTGCGCGGTCATCACGACGACGCCGGCTGCACCGTCGTTGATGCCCGACGCATTGCCTGCGGTCACCGTGCCTTCCTTGTCGAACGCGGGGCGCAGCCCGGCGAGCGCTTCGGCGCTGGTCTTCTTGTTGATGAATTCGTCGGCGCCGAAGACGACCGGGTCGCCCTTCTTCTGCGGGATCGTGAACGGCACGATCTCGTCCTTGAACCTGCCGGCTTCCTGCGCGGCGGCGGCCTTCTGCTGCGAGGCGAGCGCCAGCGCGTCCTGCTTGTCGCGCGTGATGCCGTACTTCTTCGCGACGTTCTCGGCCGTGATGCCCATGTGGTACTTGTTGTAGACGTCGAACAGGCCGTCGACGATCATCGAATCGATCAGTTTCCAGTCACCCATGCGCTGGCCGTCGCGCGAGTTCGGCAGCACGTGCGGCGCAAGGCTCATGTTCTCCTGGCCGCCGGCGATCACGATCTCTGAATCGCCGTCGCGGATCGCCTGCGCCGCGAGCATCACGGCCTTCAGGCCCGAGCCGCAGACCGCATTGATCGTCAACGCGGGCACGCTTTGCGGCAAACCGCTCTTGATGACGGACTGGCGCGCCGGGTTCTGCCCCGAGCCAGCCGCGAGCACCTGGCCGAGGATCACCTCGTTAACCTGGTCGGGCGAGAGCTTGGCGCGCTTGAGCAGTTCGACGATCACCGCAGCGCCGAGTTCGGGCGCGGGGGTCTTGGCGAGCGTGCCGCCGAACTTGCCCACGGCGGTGCGGGCGGCGGCGACGATGACGATGTCGGTGGTCATGGCGGTTCTCCGGAAAGGGCTGTGAAAGGCTGTGAAATGTCGAAAGACGGCGGAAAGCGAGAGTCTGGAAAGAGGAGCTTCGCGGGAATGGGTTCAGATGCAGTGGGGATGGGGCAAACCGAGATTACGCTTTTTGCTTGACGTAGCGACCGGGTGCCGGCTCGATTGGCCGGTATCGGCGATTGCCGGGCGTCTTCGGCGCGGCGATCTGCTTGCCGGCGTGGCCCTTCAGCCACGTGGCCCAGTCGGTCCACCAGCTTCCCGGCTGCTCCTTGGCGGCGACCAGCCAGTCCTGCGACTGCGCCGGCAACGCGGCCGAGGCGCCGATCCAGTGGCTGCGCTTGCCCTTGGCCGGCGGGTTGATCACGCCGGCGATGTGACCCGACGCGCCGAGCACGAAGCGGGCCTTGCTGCCCTTCAGCACCTGGGTATTGCGGTACGCGGCTTCCCACGGGACGATGTGATCCTCGCGCGACCCATACACGTAGGTCGGCACGGCTAGGCGCCCGAGGTCGATCTTCTCGCCGCAGACCGTCAGCCGCTCGGGCTTGACGAGGTTGTTCTCGAGGTAGGTGTGGCGCAAATACCAGCAGTACATCGGGCCCGGCAGGTTGGTGCTGTCGCTGTTCCAGTACAACAGGTCGAACGGCGGCGGCGTCTCGCCCTTCAGGTAGTTGCCGACCACGTAGTTCCACACCAGATCGTTCGGGCGCAGGAAGCTGAAGGTCGTCGCCAGCTCCTGGCCCTTGAGCAGGCTGCCGCCGTTCGGGCTGGCCGGGCCCAGCGTCATCTCGCGCATCTGCACCATCGCCTCGTCGATGAACAGGTCGAGCACGCCGGTGTTCGTGAAGTCCAGCAGCGTCGTCAGCAGCGTCATGCTCGCCGCCGGCGTCTCGCCGCGCGCCGCGAGCACCGCCAGCGCGGTCGCGAGGATGGTGCCGCCGACGCAGAAGCCCAGCGTGTCGATGCGGTCGCTGCCGGCGATCTCCTGCACCACGCGGATCGCGCAAATCGCGGCGTCTTCGATGTACTGGTCCCAGGTGGCCTTCGCGAGGCTGTCGTCCGGGTTGCGCCAGCTGATGACGAACACGCGGTGGCCTTGCTCGACCGTGTAGCGGATCAGCGAGTTCTCGGGTTGCAGGTCGAGGATGTAGTACTTGTTGATGCACGGCGGCACGAACAAGATCGGCCGTTCGTACACCTTCGCGGTCAGCGGCTTGTATTCGAGCAGCTGGAACAGCTCGTTCTCGAACACGACCGTGCCCTCGCTGGTCGCGACGTTGCGGCCGACCTCGAACACGGTCTCGTCGGTCTGCGAGACATGGCCTTGCTGGATGTCGTTCCAGAGCTGCTTCAGGCCCTGGCCGATGCTGTCGCCCTTGGTCTCGAGCGCCTTGCGCTGCGCCTCGGGGTTCAGCGCGAGATAGTTGCTGGGCGCGGCCGCGTCGATCCACTGCTGCACGGCGAAGCGGATGCGCTGGCGGGTCTTCGCGTCGCCTTCGATGCTGTCGGCCATCTGCAGCAGCGTGCGCGCGTTCAGCAGGTACATCTGCGCGAGGTAGGCGCTCGACGGGTTTCGCCAGTCTTGTGCGGCGAAGCGCCTGTCGGCAGGGGCTGCCACCGCATCGGCGCCTTGCAGCGTCTGGTTCCAGAGCTCGGTCGACGCTTTCAGGTAGTCGGCCTGCAGCTGCGTGAGCGCCGGCATCGGGAGGCTGAGGCCGGACATCGTCTTCCAGACTTCGGTGAGCGACGAGCTCAGGGCCGCGGCGTGGGACGCCAGCTCGGCAGCGAGTACCGGCCCCGCCGGGGCGGCGGCGGGCGCCGCAGAATGGGAACGCGATCTCATGTGTCTCCTCGGCGGCTCTTCGGCACGGGGTCGGGTCAGGCTACGTGATCGAGCGGGACTTGTACATCCGCAATCAATCCCGGTTGATTTCCATCAATCATGCAAATCGGCTTGCCGCATTATGGCAGTCCATTTCACATTAAGGCAAGGCTTTGAAGGCCTTCGAGGGCGGTGAGCGATGTATCTGGTGGCAATCGGCTGGATGTACGTGGTGCTGATGGCGGCGATCGTCGAAGCGCTGGGCAGCGACGGCACCGTGCTCGGCGCCGTGTTCACGTTCCTGCTGTGGGGTCTGCTGCCCTTGACGATCGTGATGCATCTGCTGCGCACGCCGACGCGGCACCGCGAGCGGCAGGCGCGAGCGGCTGCAGCGGCTGCGGCGGCCGCTGCGGCCGACGGATCAGCGCCGCTCGATCCAGACGGCGGCGGCCATGCGGCCGGTGAGGCCATCGCGCCGGAACGAAAAGAACCGTGACGGCGACTCGACCGTGCACCAGGTGCCGCCGTTGACGGATTGCACGCCGGCTGCGACCAGGCGCTGCCGGGCGAGCCACGGCAGGTCGGCGTTCCACTTGCGGGACTCGCCGCCGGGCTCGAGCGCGGCGAAGCCCGGCTGATCCGCATGACGGTCCGGGTCGGCACCGAACGCGCCAAGCACGTCGCCGCCGACTTCGAACCGGCGCGGCCCGATGCACGCGCCTAGCCAGGCTTGGAGCTCACCGGGCTCGCAGCGGGCGGCATTGCACAACGCCGCAATCGCCGCCTCGAGCACGCCGCCGGCCAGCCCACGCCAGCCGGCGTGCGCCGCCGCAACGCCGCGCGCGGCCGGTGCGGCGAACAGCACCGGCAGGCAGTCGGCCACCTGCACCGCGCAGACCACGCCGGGCTCGACCGTGAACGAGGCATCCGCGTGGTGGAGCGGCGCACCGGGCTGCCGATCGCGCTCGGCCAGTTGCACGACGCCCGCGCCGTGCACCTGCTTCAGCCAGACCGGTGCAGCGCCGATCGCATCCGCGAGACGACGCTGGTTCTGCGCGACCGCTACCGGGTCGTCACCGAGGCCATCGCGTAGGTTCAGGCTGTCGAACGGCGCGGCGCTGACGCCGCCGTGGCGTGTCGTCATCACGGCGCCGGTGCCCGGCGCGTCCCACTCCGGCATCAGCCAGTCGGCGTGCAGGCGAGTCGTCATGCGGCGTCGGGACAGGCCGAAGCCTGGGTCTTCGCGAACGCGTCGTGCTGCATGCAGGTTGCGAAGATGCGCATCACGGTCGGCACGTGGTCGAGCCTGCAATCGAGGCGCTGCGCGTTGTGGATCTGCGGCACGAGCACGCAGTCGGCGAGCGTCGGCGTGTCGCCATGGCAGAACGCGCCCGTCTGCGGGTGGCCGGCGAGCCCTCGCTCGACCACCTCGAGCCCGGTCTCGACCCAGTGCCGGTACCAGCGGTTCTTGTCGTCCTCGCTGACCTTCAATGCGTGCACGAGATAGCGCAGCACACGCAGATTGTTGAGCGGGTGGATTTCGCAGCCCACGTCCTGCGCGAGCGCGCGGATGCGGGCGCGCGAGCGCGCATCGCCGGGCAGCAGTGGCGGCTCGGGGTGCGTCTCGTCGAGGTATTCGATGATCGCCATCGATTGCGTCAGCACGTGGCCGTCGTCCTCGATCAGCGCCGGCACCAGCCGGGCCGGCGCGAAGTCGCTGAACGGCGGCTTCATCTGCTCGTTGCGCAGCAGGTGCACCGGCAGGTAGTCGTACGCGAGGCCTTTCAGCGCCAGCGCGATGCGCACGCGGTACGAGGCGGATGAGCGGAAGTAGTTGTAGAGCTGCATGGCAGAAAGGGCCCGCCATCAGGGCTTCGATACCTCAGCCCGAACGGGATCGTGATTCAAACGGGGGCGTGATCTATCTCGCGACGATCTCCACTTTCAGCGACCCGACGCCTTCGATGCGCCCTTCCAGCGTGTCGCCGATCTCGACAGCGGCCACGCCTTCCGGCGTGCCGGTGAAGATCAGGTCGCCTGGCGCGAGTTCCCAGGCGGTGGACAGGTGCTCGATGATCTCCGGCACGCTCCAGATCAGCTTGCCCAGCGTGCTCGCCTGGCGCTTCGCGCCGTTCACGTCGAGACGGATCACGCTGTCGGGGCCTATCGTCGTGTCTTCGGCGCGGCGGATCGTCGAGATCGGCGCCGACTCGTCGAAGCCCTTGCCGATGCACCACGGCCGGCCGAGCTTCTTGGCTTCGCCCTGCAGATCGCGCCGTGTCATGTCCAGGCCGACCGCGTAGCCCCAGACGTGGCCCATCGCGTCGGCCGCGCGGATGTTGCGCCCGCCCTTGCCGATCGCGACGACCAGCTCGAGCTCATGGTGCAGGCTCGCGGTCAGCGTCGGGTAGCGCATCCGCCCGGTCGTGCCTTCGGCGACGGTCAGCACCGCGTCGGCCGGCTTCATGAAGAAGAACGGCGCCTCGCGCCCGCTGTGCCCCATCTCGATGGCGTGCTCGACGTAGTTGCGGCCCACGCAGTAGATGCGGTGCACCGGAAACTGGGCGGTGCTCGATTGCACCGGGACAGACGCGGTCGCGGCAGGCGGAAAGACAAAGCTCGTCGTCATGAAATTGTTTCCTCGACAGGGATGCGCGGAATGATGCCACGCAACGCGCCGCCACGATGCCTGCGCAGGCCTCGGCCGGGAGGACCTCGCAGCTACACTGCCGCGCATGTTCACCCCTCGCAGCATCCGCCACTGCAAGGTCTGCGGTGGTGCCACCGAATACCGCACGCCACCCGACGACAACCGCGACCGCGCGGTCTGCACCGCGTGCGGCACGATCCACTACGAGAACCCGCTGAACGTCGTCGGTACCGTGCCGGCGTGGGGTGACCAGGTGCTGCTGTGCCGCCGCAACATCGAGCCGCGCTATGGCCTGTGGACCCTGCCCGCCGGCTTCATGGAGCTTGGCGAAACGGTCGAGCAAGGCGCCGCACGCGAAACCGAGGAAGAGGCCGGCGCGCACTTCGAGATGCAGGAGCTGCTGACGGTGCTCAGCGTCGTGCGCGTGGGCCAGTTGCACCTGTACTTCCGCGCCCGGCTGCTCGACACCGAGTTCGCGCCCGGCCCCGAAACGATCGAGGCACGCTTGTTCCGCGAAGACGAGATTCCCTGGGAAGAGTTGGCATTTCGCACGGTGCGGGAAACCCTGCGCTACTACTTCGCCGCTCGCCGGACGGGTCAATTCGGCGTGCACTGTGCCGATATCGCGTGATGCGGCTTTCGCTTTCGCTATCGATTTCGACCGCTGCTTCGACCGCTGACCACTGATTGATGAATTCCCCGACCTCGACCGTGACGCCGGTGGCGCCCGCACCTGCGGCAGGCGCGGTACCCACGCAGCTGCGCGAAGACCTGATCCACCCCGACCCGCTGCTCGACTGCCTGGTCGAAGTGGCGCGGCTGCACGGCCACGCGGCATCGCGCGCATCGCTCTCGGCGGCGCTGCCGCTGGTGGACGGCAAGCTCACGCTGGAGCTCGCCGAGCGCGCCGCGGCGCGCGCCGGGCTCTCGACGAAGCTGCAACGGCTTGCGCTGGCCGACATCGACACCGCCGCGCTGCCGGCGATCCTGATCCTGAAAGGCAACCGCGCCTGCGTGCTGCTCGGCTGGAGCGCGGCAGCCGACGGCACGGCCGACGCCGAAGCGCGCGTGCTGCTGCCCGAGACCGCCCAGGGCAGCGTGACGCTGCCGCGCGCCGAGCTCGCGCTGCGCTACAGCGGCATCGTGCTGTTCGCGCGGCCGCATTTCCGCTTCGATACGCGTACGCAGGCCGCAGCGCCCGCGCACACCGGCCCGGCCGCGCCGGCGCGCGCGCTGAAGTCGCGCCACTGGTTCTGGGGTGCGCTGCTCGCGCAGCGCTTCGTCTACCGCGACGTGCTGTGGGCCGCGCTGCTCGTGAACCTGTTCGCGCTCGCGTTCCCGCTGTTCTCGATGAACGTCTACGACCGGGTCGTGCCGAACAATGCCGTCGAGACCTTGTGGGCGCTGGCGATCGGGGTGCTGTTGATCCTCGGAGCCGACCTCTTCATGCGTCTGCTGCGCAGCCACTTCGTCGACGAGGCCAGCGCCCGCATCGACGTGCAGATCTCCGCCGGCCTGATGGAGCGCGTGCTCGGCATGCGGCTCGAGAACCGGCCCGAGTCGGTCGGCTCGTTCGCGGCCAACCTGCGCGGCTTCGAGCAGGTGCGCGACTTCATCGCGTCGGGCACCGTGACCGCGCTGATCGACCTGCCGTTCGCGCTGCTGTTCGTGATCGTGATCGCGACGATCTCGCCGTGGCTGATGCTGCCGGTGATCGTCGTCGGCCTGGCGATCCTGGTCGTCGGCTATGCGCTGCAGCACCGGCTGCACGAGCTCTCCGAGACGACCTACCGCGCCAGCGCGACCCGCAACGCGACGCTGATCGAGAGCCTCGCCGGCATCGAGACGATCAAGTCGCAGGGTGCGCAAAGCGTCGTGCAGGCCAAATGGGAGCGCACCAACGCGTTCCTCGCGCGCACCAACGTCAAGATGCGCGCGCTGTCGAGCTCGGCGATGTACAGCACGAATGCCTTGTCGCAGCTGTCGTCGGTCGCGATGGTGGTCGTCGGCGTCTACCTGATCGCGCAGCGCGAGCTGACGATGGGCGGCCTGATCGCCTGCACCATGCTCGCCGGCCGCGCACTCGCGCCGGCGGGCCAGATCGTCGGCCTCTTGATGCAGTACCAGGGCGCGCGCACGGCGATGGACAACCTGGACCGGCTGATGGACAAGCCGACCGAGCGCCCACCCGAGCAGACCTTCGTGCAGCGGCCGACGCTGCGCGGCGAAATCGAATTCCGCAACGTCAGGTTCGCCTACCCGAACCGGCAGGACGCGGCGCTCGACGGCATCAGCTTCAAGGTCGCGGCCGGCGAGCACGTCGCGCTGATCGGGCGCGTGGGGTCGGGCAAGTCGACGATCCAGCGGCTGATCATGGGCCTGTACCAGCCGACCGACGGCGCGGTGCTGCTCGACGGCATCGACCTGCGCCAGCTCGATCCGGCCGACGTGCGCCGCAACTGCGGCTCGGTCGCGCAGGACGTGACGCTGTTCTACGGCAGTCTGCGCGAGAACATCGCGTTCGGGCTGCCGTATGCCGACGATTCGGCCATCGTCGCGGCGGCCGAAGCGGCCGGCATGTCCGACCTGATCAACCGCCATCCGCGCGGCTTCGACATGCCGGTGGGCGAACGCGGCGAGCTGCTGTCGGGCGGCCAGCGCCAGAGCGTGGGCCTCGCCCGCGCGCTGCTGCACAACGCGCCCATCCTGCTGCTCGACGAACCGACCAGCGCGATGGACTTCTCGACCGAGGCGCAGATCACCGCGAAGGTCAGCGCCTTCGCGCAGAACAAGACGGTGGTGCTGGTCACGCACCGCACCTCGCTGCTCTCGATGGTGCACCGCGTGATCGTGATCGACGGCGGCAAGATCGTTGCCGACGGTCCGCGCGACCGCATCATGGAGGCGCTGGCCACCGGCCGCGTCGCGAGGGCAGCGTGACCATGAAGCGCGACGCGCCGAAAACCGCCGCCGGCACGCTGCTCGCAGCACCGCGCGAGAACGTTGCCGCCTCCAGCGACCCGGCCGGCTTCCGCGCTTTCGAGCTCGAGGCCGACGAGGTGATGTCGCGTGCGAAGACGCAGCGCGCACAGGCGATCGTGCGCACGGCGGTGGTCGTCGTGCTGCTGCTGATTGTCTGGGCGTCGCTCGCGCATGTCGACGAGGTGACCAAGGGCGACGGCAAGGTGATCCCGTCTCGTCAGCTCCAGCTGGTGCAGTCGCTCGACGGCGGCGTCGTCTCCGAGATCCTCGTCAAGGAAGGCCAGGTCGTCGAGAAGGACCAGCTGCTGCTGAAGATCGACGAGACCCGGGCGACCTCCGGCGTGCGCGAAAGCGCGGCGCAGGGCTTCGCGCTGCACGCGCGCCAGGCGCGGCTGCGCGCGATCGCCGAAGGCGCCGCGTTCCAGCCGCCGGGCGGCGGCACCAGTGCCGACGAGAAGCACATCGTCGACGAAGAACGCCGCCTCTACGAAACGCGCATGTCCGAGCTGAACACGATGCTCGCGATCAACCAGCAGCAGCTCGCGCAGCGCCAGCAGGAGCTCAGCGAGATGCGCGCGCGCAAGACCTCGGCCGAACGCTCGCTCGACCTGAGCCAGCAGGAGCTGACGAAGACCAAGCCGCTGCTCGCGACCGGCGCCGTCTCCGAGGTCGACATCCTGCGGCTCGAACGTGAAGTCTCCCGGGCGCGCGGCGAGTCGGAACAGTCGAGCGCGCAGATCGCGCGCGTGCAGGCCGCGATCGGCGAGGCCTCGCGCAAGATCCAGGAAACCGAGCTGAACTTCCGCAATGAGGCCCGCAAGGACCTGGCCGAGACGCTGGGCAAGCTGAACGCGCTGAACGAAGGCGCGGTCGCGCTGAGCGACAAGGTCGACAAGTCGCAGATCAAGAGCCCCGTGCGCGGCCGGGTCCAGCGGCTGCTCGCGAACACGGTCGGCGGCGTCGTGCAACCGGGCAAGGACATCGTCGAGATCGTGCCGCTCGACGATGCGCTGGTGCTCGAGGCCAAGGTGCTGCCGAAGGACATCGCGTTCATCCACCCAGGCCAGACCGCGAACGTGAAGTTCAGCGCCTACGACTTCTCGATCTACGGCGGGCTGTCGGCGGCGGTCGAGAACATCAGCCCCGACACCGTCGTCGATGAAAAGGGCAACGCGTTCTACCTGGTGCGCGTGCGCACCCACCAGTCCAACTTCAGCGAGAAGATGCCGATCATTCCCGGCATGACCGCCGAGGTCGACATCCTCACCGGCAACAAGACCGTGATGGCCTACCTGCTCAAGCCCGTCCTCAAGGGCAAGGCCTACGCGCTGCGCGAACGCTGAACCCGACCCCTCGGATGAGGGGACTTGGCGTTTTTTGCAGTGGCGCAATCGACTCGCAAGCGCCGCGCTTCGGTGACGCTGTTCACGCGAAGGCGCTGATTGCATGCGCACAACGCAACCGATCCCGATAGGCTTCGCCCGTCGTTGTAACCGTGTGAAACGAGCGCGCCATGCCGACCCTCATTCAAACAACTCAAGGCCGCGTCACCGGCCTGTGGGGCCGCGCCAGCATCCGCGCAGCGGACGGCAAGATGCACCCGCTCAAGCTCGGCGATATGGTGCACCGCGGCGACGTGATCCTGACCTCGCAGGACGGCATCGTCAGGCTCTCGCCCGACGGCAGCGACCTCGTGATGGCGGCCGCCACGAAGAAGCCGGTCGCCGGCGACGACATCGACCGCGTCATCAACGCGCTGAACGAATACGACCCGCAGGCCGCCACCGCCGCGGGTCTGGCCGGCGGCGACGGCGCCGGCGATCTCACGCCGGGGCTGCGCGTCGATCGCATTACCGAAGGCCTGACCTCCGCGTCACTGCCGACGCGAGCCAGCGACAACGACACGCGGCAGCCGGCCACGCATGGCGGCGCCATCGAGCGCCCGCAAGAGGCGCCGATCAACCTGACCGCTGCCTCCAACACGATCCGATCGGCCGAGGAAGGCTCGGGCGTCAGCCTCGGTCTGCCGGCGCCGGGCGGAGCGTCGGCTCACGCCACGATCGTCGTCGACCACGTTCCGACGATCGGCCTGGTCGTGAGGGCCGACGGAACCGTCGTCACCGCCGGCACGGTACTGACACCGGCCGGATTGACCGGGCTGCGCTACCTGCCGCCCGCCGACTACAACGGCACCGACCCGGTCGGCGCCTTCGACTACACGGTCAGCGACAACGGCCGCTCCGCAAGCGGCAGCGTCACGGTCGACCTGGCGCCGGTGAACGACCTGCCGGTCGCAGCCGACGACGCCGCGATCACGCCGATCAACGTGCCGACAACACTCACCGTGCTCGGCAACGACAGCGACCGCGACGGCGACCCGCTGACCGTGACCGGCGCGACGCTCGCGAACCCGGCGCAAGGCAGCGTCGGCGTGAACCCCGACGGCACGCTGACCTTCACGCCGGCCACGAACGTCTCCGGCCCGGTCGCGATCACCTACACGATCTCCGACGGCCACGGCGGCAGCGCAGGCGCCACCGTCACGGTGACCGTCGGCGCGAACAGCGCGCCGGCCGGCGCCGACGCGGCCCGTACGCTGCCCGAGGACGGCAGCTATGTCGTCGCCTCCGGCGACTTCGGCTACGCCGATCCGGACGCCGGGCAAACGCTCGCCGCCGTGCGGATCGACTCGATCCCCGCGTCGGGATCGCTGCTGCTGAACGGCACGGCGGTCAGTGCCGGCACGCTGGTGTCCGCTGCCGAGATCGCCGCCGGCCACCTCGTGTTCGTGCCGGCCACGAACGCGAGCGGTGCGCCGTATGCGACTTTCGGCTTCAGCGTGCAGGACAGCGCCGGCGCCTTCGACCCCACGCCCAACACGATCAGCTTCAGCGTCACGCCCGTCAACGACCCGCCGGTCGCGCACGATGATCTCGCGGCCACGCCGATCAACATGCCGGCGACGTTCGCCGTGCTCGCGAACGACGGCGACGTCGACGGCGACCCGCTGAGCGTCACCGGCGCCACGTTGGCCGACCCCACGCTCGGCAGCGTCGGCGTCAACGCCGACGGCACGCTCGCCTTCACGCCGGCGGCGAACGTCAGCGGCGACGTCGTCATCCATTACTCGGTCGCCGATCCGTCCGGCGCGACCAGCACCGCGACGCTGACAGTCCACGTCGGGCCGAACACGCCGCCCGAGGGCGCCGATGCGACCGTCACGCTCGCCGAGGATTCGACCCGCAGCTTCGCGCCGGCCGACTTCGGCTTCAGCGACCTTGATGCCGGCCAGGCGCTCGCCAACGTGCGCATCGACACGCTGCCCGCCGCCGGCACGCTGACGTTCAGCGGCAGCCCGGTCGTCGCCGGCCAGGTGATCGCGGCGAGCGACCTCGCGCAGCTCGTCTTCACGCCGGCGCCGGACGCGAACGGCACCGGCTACGCCGCATTCAGCTTCAGCGTGCAGGACAGCGCCGGCGCGTTCGACACCGCGCCGAACACGATCACGATCGACGTGACGCCGGTGGCCGACGCGGCCGCGATCAGCGGAACAGGCAACGGCGCGACCGTCGAGGACACCGTTCTGACGACCAGCGGCAAGCTCGACATCACCGACCCGGACGCGGGCGAAGCCGGCTTCGTCGCGCAGACCCATGTCGCGGGGGCACACGGCACGTTCAGCATCGACGCGGCCGGCCACTGGACCTACACGCTGAACAATGCCGACCCGGCGGTGCAGGCGCTCGGCCAGGGCCAGGCCCTGCCGAACGAAGTCTTCACGGTCCGCAGCATCGACAACACGACCGTCGACGTGACCGTGGCCATCGTCGGGACCAACGACACGCCGGTCGCCGTGCAGGACGGCGCCGCGCTGGCCGCGAGCTCGACGCTGACCGCCGATGCCGCGATTGGCGTGCTCGCGAACGACACCGACGTCGATACGGGCGACACGAAAGCCGTGTCGTCGATCAGCTTCGGTGCGACGCCGGGAACCGTCGGCTCGGCACTGATCGGCACCTACGGCACGTTGACGCTGCATGCCGACGGCAGCTACAGCTACCAGGCCACGCAGCCGGCCGCCGGATCCCTCACGCAAGGCCAGACCGCGACCGACAGCTTCAGCTACACGATGGTCGACGCGGCCGGCGCGAGCTCGACCTCGACGCTGACCTTCACGGTGACCGGCGTCAACGACGCGCCGGCGGCGACAGCCGATGTCGCCACGGTCATCGAGGACACGCCGCTGCTCGTCCCGGCCGGCTCCGCCTCCGGCCTGCTGCAGAACGATCACGACGCCGACAGCGGCGCGACGCTGTCGATCACGCAGTTCACGCTCGCCGGCGACCCGACGGTGTATGCGCCCGGCAGCGCCGCGGTCATCGCCGGCGTCGGCACGCTGACGATCAACGCCGACGGCTCGTACGGCTTCACGCCGGCCGCCGATTACAACGGCCCGGTCCCGGTCGCGACCTACACGGTCAGCGACGGCACGCTGAGCGACACCGCCACGCTGACGCTGAGCGTCGCGCCGGCCAACGACCCGCCGCTGCTGCAGCTGGATGCCGACCATTCGCACAACACGGTGGCGGTGCAGCCTATCGCCGGCCTGTTCAATACCGGCGAGGATGCGAGCGGCGCCGCGCTGCCCAACAGCGTGCTCGACACGCACTACACGCTCGTCTCGGCGCCGGCCGGCAGCACGGCCGCCGTCACGGCGAACTCGCTGTCCGGTGCCTGGGTCGCCAACGATGCGGACTCGGCCTGGATCGGCAGCACGGGCAACCAGCCGACCGGCATCTACCAGTACCAGACGAGCTTCACGCTGCAGGCCGGGGCCGACCCGAACTCGGTGCACATCGCGTTCGACATCGCGACCGACAACAACCTGCGCGACATCCTGGTCAACGGCGTGTCGACCGGCATCAGCTCGAACCTGCAGTACAGCGCGTTCACGCACATCGAGCTCGACGGCGGCAGCGCCGCCTTCGGCGACGGAACGAACACGATCACCTTCGTCGTCGACAACCGCGACCCGGGCTCGCCGACGTCGTCCGGCCCGACCGGCCTGCGCATCGACAACATCACCGGCAGCGTCGCGGTGATCGCAGGCGACGCCACGACGCACCTGACCGACTACGCCACGATCTACGTCGAAGGCACGCCGGTCTCGATCGGCGATGACGACGTGCTGATCCAGGACATCGACAGCCCGCTGCTGCAAAGCGCGACGATCACGCTGACCAACCCGCAGGCCGGCGACGTGCTGGCGCTGGGCACGCTGCCCGCCGGCGTGACCGCCAGCGTCAACGCGGCCGGCACGCAGATCACGCTCAGCGGCGCGGCGTCGCTGCTCGACTACGAGAACGCGATCAAGGCGATCCAGTTCGACAACACCAGCGAAGCGCCGTCGGGCGCGGTCGACCGCCTCGTCACGGTCGTCGTCAACGACGGCTACGCCGACAGCAACACCGCCACCACGACGGTCCACGTCGTGCCGGTCAACGACTCGCCGAGCCTCGACCTCGACGGCAACGACTCGACGGCTGCCGGCACCGGCTACACCGGCACCTACGTCGAATACGGCAGCGGCGTTGCGATCGTCGATGCCGACGCGACGCTGACGGACGTCGATTCGGCCGTGCTGCAAGGCGCGACCATTCACATCACCAACGTGCAGCCCGGCGACGTGCTGATCGCCAGTGCGTTGCCGCCGGGCATCTCGGCCGCCGTGTACGACCCGGCGACCGGTACGCTGACGCTCTCGGGCAGCGCATCGCTCGCCGATTACCGGTCCGCGCTGCAAGGCATCACCTTCTGGAACCCGCGCGGCGACCTGAGCGGCGTCACCCGCACTATCCAGATCGCGGTCGGCGACGGCAGCAGCGACAGCAACGTCGCCATGTCGACCATCCACGTCGTCACGGTCAACGACGCGCCGACGGCGTTGCCCGACACCGCCACGGCCAACGAAGACACGACGCTGACCGTCGCAGGCAATTCGACCTCCGGCCTGCTCTTCAACGACACCGACGTCGACACCGGCACGACGCTGACCGTCACGCAATTCAGCGTCGCCGGCGATGCGACGATCTACGGCGCAGGCAGCACCGCGACGATCGCCGGCGTCGGCACGCTGCAGATCGGCTCCAACGGCAGCTACACCTACACGCCGGCCGCGAACTACAGCGGCAGCGTACCGACCGCCACCTACACGGTCAGCGACGGCCAGGCCACGAGCAGCTCGACACTGAACATCACGGTCACGCCGGTCGTCGATGTGCCGACGCTGAGCTCCGTGGCCGGCAGCAACTGGAGCGCCTACACCGAGGACTGGCAAGACCGCAACGTGACCGCCGGCTCGATGACCTGGACCGGAAACCGCGCCATCGAGGCCGGCCAGAACGGCGACCCGGCGCAGTCCGCGTACAGCGCGGTCCAGAACCCGCACACCAGCGCGACGCCGGGCACCAACATCGTGATGGAGTCCGAGAGCTACGGTGCCGGCAGCAACGTGTTCAGCTCCACCGTCAACTTCGCGACGGCCGGCCAGGTCATCGAGATCGGCTTCGACGCGATCCGTCGCACGGCCGGCCTCGTCTCCGGCGCCGATGCCAACGCACAGTCGTTCACGGTCGAGTGGAACGGCACGGTCATCGGCACCTACAACCCCTCGGGCTCGACCTGGACCCAGGCCGACCTGCAGGTGACGAGCCTGGCCGGCGACAACACGCTGACGCTGCGCGCGACCGAGACAAGCGGCACGCTCGGCTCGCTCATCGACAACATCAGCGTCAAGACCATAGGCGACGCCGCGATCAACACCACCGCCAAGCTCGCATCGCTGGTCGGCGTCGCGACGTTCGGCGACTCGGTCGACCATTCCGAGCGCCACACGCTGGCGATCGACACGATCCCGGTCGGCGCGACGCTCAGCGACGGCACGCACTCGTTCTCCGCGACGGCCGGCAGCACGAGCGCCACCGTCTTCAACGCCGACGATCCGAGCTCCGCGACCGGCGGCTCGAACTGGGATCTCGCCCATCTGACGCTGACACCGCCGAGCAATTTCGTCGGCACGGTGCCGCTGACCCTCACGGCGACCGCCACCGAGCTCTCGAGCGGCGAGACGGCGGTCACGCACTCCGACCTGCCGGTGACCTTCGTGCCCACGCTCACGGCGTCGAACACCGGCACCATCGGCGCCGAGAACAACCTGAACGGCACCCACGGCAACGACCGCATCGTCGGTCTCGACGGCAACGACGGGCTGAACGGCAACAACGGCAACGACATGCTCGACGGCGGGCTGGGCAACGACTCGCTCAGCGGCGGCAACGGCAACGACGTGCTGATCGGCGGCAAGGGCAACGACACGCTCACCGGCGGCAACGGCGCCGACGTGTTCAAGTGGTCGCTGGCCGATCAGGGCACGACCGCATCACCCGCCGCCGACACGCTCGCCGACTTCGACAACAGCGCCACCGGCGACAAGATCGACCTGCGCGACCTGCTGGTCGGCGAGCACAGCGACGCCGGCAACCTGAGCAGCTTTCTGCACTTCAGCTACAACGCCGGCACCAACACGACGACGATCTCGATCAGCAGCAACGGCGCGTTCAACGGCAACAACTACGCGAGCGCCGCCGACCAGACCATCGCGCTGGCGGGCGTGAACCTGACGACGCCGGGCACCGACGCGCAGATCATCAACGACCTGCTGACGCGCAACAAGCTGGTCGTCGATCACTGAGCCTGAAGTGACGGAGCAACACAGGGGCCGGTGATGCCGTCAATGCCGCAGGCCCAGAGAGCCTGCGCGTCGGCGTCGCTGGCGACGCCTTCGGCGATCACCTGCAGCGACAAGCTGTGCAGCATCGTCGCGAGGCTGGTCACGAAGTCGGCGCGGCGGCTGTCGCTGCCGGTGTCGCGCACGACCGAGGCGTCGAGCTTCACGTAGTCGAGCCCAGCTTCGAGCAGCCGGTCGATCCGGCTCAGCCGCTCGCCGGCGTGTTCCAGCCCGAAGCGCACACCCAGCGGCCGGATCTGCCGCGACAGCTCGCGCACGAGCTCGAACTGCTCGGCCGCCGCGATCTCGCCGACCTCGACCCACAGCTCGCGCGCCGCGCGCGGATGCTCGGCGAGCCGCGCGCGCAGCCGCGCGGCGAAGCCGCTGTCGGATAGCGATGACGGCGAGAGGTTGACGCAGCGCGCCTGGCCATCGCGCGCGATCGCGCGCAATGCGAGCGTCAGCACGAGCTCGTCGATCGCCGGCGTCATGCGGGTGCGCAGCGCGAGCGGCAGCCAGTCGCCGGCGACCTCGAAGGCGCCCTGCTCCTCGAGCTGCAGGCGCAGCGGACATTCGAGATGGATCAGGCGCTGCGCGCGGTCGACCACGGCAAAGCTCGCGAGCCGTGCGCGCTGCTCATCCCGCAGCGTGGCCTGCAGCAGCTCGCTCCAGCGGTACTCGCCGAGCGTCGTCCACGCCGGTCGCTTCGCGCCAATCTCACGGCCAGCGTCCGTCGCAGCCACCGTGCCGGCGCCCGC
>Ga0070706_100002688_pt1 | contig 17804 bp, 17 predicted proteins | sample KBSK5501metaG_FD_65476 | JGI IMG/M metagenome (GOLD analysis project Ga0070706, IMG submission 65476) | Corn, switchgrass and miscanthus rhizosphere microbial communities from Kellogg Biological Station, Michigan, USA - KBS K5-50-1 metaG | ecosystem: Host-associated > Plants > Roots >... | reverse complement strand
CGAGGCCCTTGGGGCCTTGCATTTCAATGAAAGGAGCGAGATGTATGTCAGATACGAGTGCTGATACGCGTGTTGGGTTGGGCGCGAGCGCGAGACAAGCGCTGGCGCAAGCCATGGAAACGTGCTGCCCCGTCATAGAGCTGCGCCAATATGTGATGAAACCAGGTCGCCGCGAAGATCTCATTGCCTTGTTCGAGGAGCATTTCATTGAGGGGCAAGAAACATACGGCATGCGGATCATCGGCCAGTTCCGCAATCGCAACCATCCTGACCAGTTCGTCTGGATGCGCGGTTTTGCCGACATGGAGGCGCGGCGGAAAGCCTTGGAGGGCTTTTACGGTGGCCCGATCTGGAAAGAGCATCGCACTGTGGCCAACGACACGATGATCGATTCGTCAAATGTGTTGTTGCTCAAACCTGCTCGCGCCGCATCAGGCCTTCGGCTCGATCCGGCCGATCGCCCAACGATGGATGCGAAAGGCCCGGCGGGAGGGATCATCATCGCGACGATCTACTCTTTCGATGCGCCGGTTGACGCGAAATTTGTCGATTTCTTCGAAACCGACATCGCACCCGCGCTTCGCGGCGCTGGCGCGACGCTTTTGGGACATTTCGTCACCGAGCCGAGCGAAAACACCTTTCCGCAGCTGCCGGTGCGCGAAGGCGAGCACGTCTTCGTCTGGCTCGCCTCGTTCGCCGCCGACGTGGCGTATGCGGCGCATCAAATCGTTTTGACAAAGAGCCAGGCGTGGATCAAATCGCTTGTCCCCGCTTTGAAGGTTTGGCTGTCAAAGCCGGCAGAGGTGTTGGAATTGGCACCGAGCAGGCGTTCGCTCTTGCGCCATCGCTCGGCTCAGGAAAGTGCCGACGCCGCGCCGCAGTGACATTGGGAACGCTTCACACTTTGTCTGATAGAGGTAAGGTTAGGTTACCGGAGGCGTGTGATGAGGAAGCGTTTCGGGAAGTGACGCATGCTGCGATTGTAGTCGCTCAACAAAAAAACGCAGCACGGAACCAGTCTCATTCGATGCGATTGTCCCGTATTGCCCTAGAGATGAGAGACTGTAGCCCAAAGAGCTCTGAGAGGCAGAAGAATGGAACTGATCGAAGAAGTGAAAGAGTTACTGATAGAGACGGAAAAAGTGCTCAAAGGCAGTGCGCGCCGCTTGTTTATGGCACGGACAGTACATGCATTGGGAGAAAGAGGAAAGCCGCCTGGCAGAACAGGAGTTAGGATGGAATCGTGGGACCATCCGGAAAGGTCAGCGCGAATTGGAGAGCGGGATCATCTGTCTCGATGCATATTCTTTGCGAGGCCGCAAGCGCAGTGAAGAGCATCTGCCCAACTTGCTCAAGGATAACACCGCCATCGTGGATGGGCAGAGTCAAGCAGACCCGCAGTGCAGGCACGAATCGTCTCTACACGCGCCTGACGGCAACAGAAGTGCGCCGCCAGTTGATCGCGCACTATGGCTATCGTGATGACGCATTGCCCACTGCGGAGACGATCGCCACCAAGCTGAACGAGCTGGGATAGTATCCAAAAAAGGTGGCCAAGAGTCAACCCCAAAAAAACTCCCCGAAACCGATGCTATCTTCGCCCAGGTGAAGCAGATCAACGAGGAGGCAGATGCCGATGAGCAGACCGTACGGATCTCGATAGATGCCCGCGTCCACGGTCAAGGTTGGTCCTTTCGCACGAGGAGGCAAGAGCCGCCTCTCAACCAAGGCCGCCGACCATGACTTTGAGGCGGAAGCCACGGTGACCCCTGTGAGCATTTTCTTGCCCGCCTTCGATGAGATCTTTTTCTATGGTGTGATCTCGAAAGTGACCAGTGATTGTCTGGTGGATCGTTTGGTTGATTGGTGGGAAACAGTGAGAGAGCGCTTTTCCCAGATCAAGACGATCGTCATTCATGCAGATAATGGACCGGAGAGCCACAGTCGGCGCACGGAAGTCTCATGCAGCGTCTGCTGGAGTTTGCTCAGCGGTATCAGATCACCGTACGTCTCGCGTATTATCCACCCTATCATAGCAAATACAATCCGGTCGAACGCTGTTTGGGGCATTTTAGAACAGCACTGGAATGGGGCTTTGCTTGATTCAGTCGAGGCAGTGATCCAGTATGCCAAAACCATGAGCCTTCAAAGGGAAACATCCCGTGGTCGAATTGGTGACGACTACGTATCAGACCGGCGTGAAACTGACCAAGGAGGCTATGGATGCCGTAGAAACCCAACTTCAGCGATTACCCTCTCTGGGAAAGTGGTTCGTGGATATCAACTGTTCTCCGCCAGCTATTCGGGATGATTAATTATTCTTGAGTCCCTAAGATCACTATCTTGGGGCAACCTTGCCCATACTCTTCTCTACGATGTACAATTTGGGAGTGCAGAGGACCGCAGCCTCACACAAACTCTATTTTTTCATGCGGCGGAGAGCCAAAGGGACATAACATCCCTCAATATGGAGGATTTTTTCATGCCAGTCAACATAAACGAGTTAACCGCAATCGAAGACATAGTAGCACGCGAGATACTCGACTCTCGCGGGAACCCCACCATCGAAGTAGAAGTATTACTCATGGGTGGCGAAACCGGAGTTGCAGCAGTTCCCTCCGGCGCCTCAACTGGAGTACACGAAGCAGTAGAACTGAGAGATGGAGACAAGAGTCGCTATAGCGGTAAAGGAGTTTTAAACGCCGTTATCAACGTTAGTGAAACCATCCGCGAAGCCATAGTCGGCATCGAAGCCACCGAGCAAATAACGATAGACGAATTAATGATCGAACTGGATGGCACACCAAATAAAGGTTCGCTGGGTGCAAACGCCATACTCGGCGTCTCACTAGCAATAGCAAAAGCAGCGGCCAATGCCCTGGAGCAACCACTTTATCGTTATCTTGGAGGCGTATCAGCTCGCACGCTACCGGTCCCAATGATGAATATTTTGAACGGGGGTAAGCATGCTGACAACTCGACCGACATGCAAGAATACATGATTCTGCCTATTGGCGCTTCCAGCTTTCGCGAAGCCCTGCGCACGGGTGCCGAAGTATACCAGAGTCTCAAGAAAGTACTGCATGGTAAAAAACTCAACACCAATGTCGGCGATGAAGGCGGCTTCGCTCCCTCACTCAGTTCCAACCGTGAGGCGCTCGAGATTATAGTAGCCGCTATTGAGTCGGCGGGCTATAGACCCGGAGTAGATATTTTCCTCGGCATGGACCCTGCTTCCAGTGAGTTCTACGAAAACGGCAAATACGTGCTGGCACGCGAGGGACGCACGCTCACCTCAAGCGAGATGGTCGATCTCTACGAGCAGTGGATAAACGAGTATCCCATTGTCAGTATTGAAGACGGACTGGCTGAAGATGATTGGGATGGTTGGAAATTTTTGCGCCAGCGCCTGGGTAACCGTATACAACTCGTGGGAGATGACCTGTTCGTTACTAATACAGCGCGTCTTAAGCGCGGCATCGAGGAACAGTCTGCCAATTCTATCTTAATCAAACTTAACCAGATCGGCACGTTAACCGAGACGCTGGAAGCCATCGAGATGGCCAAACGTGCCTCTTTTACCGCTGTCGTCTCGCATCGTTCCGGCGAAACCGAGGATACAACTATTGCCGACCTGGTAGTTGCCACCAATGCCGGACAGATCAAGACTGGAGCACCTGCGCGTAGCGAACGCGTTGCCAAGTACAACCGCCTGCTCGCCATCGAAGACGAGCTTGGCGAAAAAACAGCTCGCTACGCTGGTTTCAGTGCTTTTTATAATGTGCCTTCGCTGTATGGCAGGCAGTAGGGTTCATATTGTTCAGCAAACGGGCTGGGCGAAGAGAGGCAGTATGTTGAGACAAACTTCTGAAAATGAGAAGAGCACGCAAGAACGGCGTAAAGCGCATGTAATCCACTACAACCTTAGCTACATTGTCCAGGGTGCCGAGCTCGGAACAGATGGCGCAATCGTACTACTTCACGAGCTCATGGGTGGAGCATTTACCTGGAGAGACATTCTGCCCCGGCTGGCACCTGCAAACCGGGTGATTTATGCCATTGATATGCTCGGCTATGGCCAATCCGATCATCCCTGGCAAGCAGACACCTCCATCTGGGGACATGCAGATTGCCTGAATTTTTTGTTCGAGCAGCTCAACCTTACCAATATTGTGCTGGTGGGACACGGCATCGGAGGGGGCGTAGCCCAGGTACTGGCAACGCGCCTGAGCCGGGATCGAGTCGCCGCGTTGGTGCTGATTGACACCATCGCCTACGAATACACATTTGCCCCAGACTGGCCATTACCAGACATGAAAAAGCAGCAAGAACCCGACCGGCCAAAAGAGACGGAGCTTGAAGATTTGGTCCACGAATTGCAAGAAACGCTCCCTCATGGCTCACAAAACCCCGATCGTTTCAAGCAAGCCATGAACGACTGGATTACGCCCTGGGAAAGCGAACTGGGCAAAGAAGTCCTTTTCCAGCACATTCGCTTATTGCTGCCACATTACTCCAATGCGGTGGCTTCTGATTTGAAGGTTATGGGGAAACCTACGTTGATTATTTGGGGCGAAAATGATGCGCAGATGCCTTTAAAAATGGCCCAACGCCTGCATCATGACATTCCCGAATCTCGTCTCGTAATCATTCCTGGTGCCGGACACCTGGTCCTATTTGACGCACCTGATGATGTAGCCGGCGCTATCAGGGATTTTGTGGGGAGATTGTGACGACTCCCCGCGGCACAAGCCGGGGGCTTCTGGAATGACGCGGCCGTGTCGTCCCACGGCTTTTTGCAAGATATTCAAGGAAGCGTTATGATCTCGATCGAGCATGAGCCCGCACTGCTCACACTCGTACACGCGTACCGATAGCGGCATGTCTTGTGTGTGCCCGCAGCCCGAACAGGTTCGCGAGGTGTGCGCCGGGGGAACTTTCAACACCATACGGCCAGCTTCTTCCGCTTTACTGCATAGGGTTTGAAAGAACGCAGACCACGACGCATCTGCGATGCTTTTCGCCAGCTTGCCGTTCTTTACCAGATTGCGCACCACCAATGCCTCCACCGCAATCAGGCCGTACTGATTGACGAGCCGACGCGTGTGCTGCTGCACAAAGTTCTCGCGGCGGTGCCGGATGCGTTCATGGACCAGGCTCACCTCCCGTTTGCGGCGACGGCGTTGCTGCATCTCTTTCTTGGTTTTCGCGAGCCTGCGATTGGCTTTTGCCAGCGCGTGCTCTTCCTGGCGAAAGAACCGCGGATTGTCAATCTGCCGCCCGTCGGAGAGGTAGGCGAAGGTCTTGAGTCCCACATCGATGCCAACGTGCTCAGGCGAGGCTGGCAACACAACAGGTTCCACCTCGTCGCAGCAGATCGAGACGTACCACTTGCCAGTGGAACTTCTTCTGACGATGGCCGTCTTGGGCGTGCCTTTGAGGGGACGATGCCGCACCAGTTTCACATGGCCGATTTTGGAGAGCACCAACTTGCCGTCCTGCGAGAACGCAAAACAGCCTTGCTTGCCGGGGGAAGCATACTGAGGAATGTCAGGCTATCATAGCGGAACCTGGAACGATAGCGGGGATAACCGATGCGCTCACCTGGGGCGCATCCCCGAAAATACGCCTGGAAAGCCAGGTCCACCCGCTTGACCACGTTCTGAAGTACCTGGGCGTTGACTTCTGCCAGCTCTGGACGCACTGCCTTGCACGCAGGCAGCTCCGCGCACTGCTGAGCGAACCCAAGCGAGACGCCCGCCATGCGGTAGGCGTCCCTTCGCTCTTGCAGTGCCGCGTTATAGCTCTCACAACAGAGGGTCAGCCACCTGTTGAGCGTAGTCTGCTGCTTCTTGGTCGGATAGATGCGGTACTGAAAGGTCTTTTTCATGTCACAAACACCCTTCTTTTCGGCAGCGTGAAAAGCGGAAACTGACCTCCTCTCTTACAAGAAACCCCTGCTTCACTACCACATCTGAAGATGGGAATCCTCACGGCCGGACTTTGGGTAGAGTATTCATGCAGTGTGAATATTGTTGTTAGTTTGTCACGAAGCTAATTTGATACGCCCCTCATTATCTGGGGAAGAATTGATCCTGGAACCTTTCCTTGTGGGAGAAACAGCCCTCAAACTGGCCTGATTCTCTTGCTGAAACGCCTCACAACAGTGATTGTATTCTTCCGCGAGAAGAATGTAGGTGTCGTACATCTGCTCAAGCACTTCTAACGAACTTCCTTGCTGCTCTGCCATGACCAGTTCATACCATTGTTGCTGCATAGTTTTTTGGGCTCGTTCAAGCTCAGTCAATGTCATCAAAGTACTCCCAGTTCTTCCATATTTCGGCGGGAGAGGGGAGGGTGAGAGTGATGTGGGGCACCCCGCACCCCGGCAAAGGGCGTTGCCCTCTGCACCCCTGCTGAAAAGTTACAGCATTTATGAGGCTTTACGATGTTGTTTCTGTTCATTGTATTCATGGCTGAGCTGCGTTATCAGCGCTTTCGCATCCTGATAACGCATCGTCTCTGGATGTTCAGGTTCAGGCTTACCTAAGTGCTGGCACAACTTGCGAATACTGGTCAACTGTTGATCCGTAGCAGTGGCATCAGCAGGGCCTTCTTCCGCAGTTGTACCATTTGCCTTGTCGTTACTTCCTACCGCTGCGGATCGCATAGAAGCGAGAGGTTTTTGTCCATTACCGTCAGTTGCAGGCATACTCCGATCGACCGGAGCGTCCACAATCCGGTGCTCTTCGTTCAATTCGGGGGCGAACTGCGTGCCAAATCCCAAAGCAGCGAGGGCACGACCTATGGCCCCGGTTTCTGCTTTCTCTGCGTACTCGCTGAATGATGCTGCCTTCTCACTCTTATAACCAGTTGCACTGCCGCCCTTGCCATCCTTTACGGTGGCCTTAAACATTGCATAGCCCTTGGCACGTTTGATCATCTTCTCAGAGCGCCGAGTCTCAGCATTCCAAACGTAGACTTCTTCTTGAGTGTCACGATCCAGATCCAACGTGATCAACTCAGTGAAGATTTCTCCTTCCGGGCAGACCTCTCTGAACCAGACGAGTCTCCATTGAACAGGGAGATACTCCTGTGCTCCTTGTTTTGACTTGAGCTCAATGAGGTGCTCTCTTGGGTTAAATGTGGGTATCTGCTCTTTACTCGCCATTATCGTGTTCCTTTCCGATCCGATAGTCTATACTCTTGTTATACTTCTTGCTATTACATGAATAGCAAAGAGGCTGCATATTTGAGATGTCAGATGTACCACCCCTCGTGATGGGAATCACATGGTCGGCAGTCAGTTTGATCTCAGGTTCTCGTCTGCCACCACAAAGACAGGTAGAGTCGTATTGCAATTTGAGATCTCTCCATTGCTGCGGAGTATATGACCCACCTGCTTGAGTTTTACGGGTACGTCGCCTTGAAAAGTGAGCCTTATCAATGGCAATGTAGATTTCTGGATGAGTCTTTCGATGAAGTTTTCTCCTCTCACGAATCTCCTGTTGTCTCTCTTGATAGTCGATTCTTTTCTGTTCTTTGACTTGTTCCGCAAGTTTTTGATAGTGATTCCTGCGATACTGCTTGAGATGTTCTCCATGGGCTTTCTGATACTGCTTGCGAAGTTCCAGAATCTCCAAGGCATGCTCTCGATAATAGGTCTTTTTCTGATTGCGGATTTCCTCGACATGCTCTTTATAGTAATCTCGGCTCTGCATGTTCAGCGTATCAGCATGTTCCTGATAATACTGCTTATGGTAATCAGGTCGAGAGTCTCGCCATGCTGCGTGATTGGCCAAGATCCGTTCTCTATTCTTTTGATAGTGCGCTTTGTTGCTCGTACTCGAACATGCCCGGCATGCTGCATGTAATCCCCCTGCACCGATCTTGTGCTTGCTAAACGAACCAACACACCTACTCTCTTTACACTTCGTGCACCGCTTACCCTCGCACTGACAACCTTCGAAAACATGCTCTATCATGTTATACTTATCCATCCAAGTTTTAGAAATTTTGTTCTAACAGTATACCCGACGTAACACATTCTGTCAACTTTGGCTATCTATGTATTCTTTTTTTGAGGGCAAAAGGAGGTAATGATCGGAATACCCACGTCATCCATCATGTTGTATGATATATACTACTCAATGAATGAATACCTGGATGCATTCAGATATGTAAGGAAGTATGAGCATAGCCGGGAACAAGCAGGAAAAAATCCATGAGTGCCACAATTATTTACAATGAAATACAGACGGCCCTCAAGCGAGGCGAACGCTTCGCTATAGCCACGGTCATCAAAACTGCCGGCGCTGCTCCATGCGGTGTCGGAAGCAAAATGTTAGTTCGCGCCGATGGCACAACCAGCGGCAGCTTTGCAGGGCCCAAAACTGACGGTCGAGTAGCGCAGGAAGCACTGCAGGTCATACATGACGGCCAATCCCACCTTACACATATCCACCTGGACGCCGACCAGGGCGAAGCAGTAGGCAGTTGTGGAGCGACCCTCGAAGTTTTCTTTGAAGTCCTGCATCCAGAGCCTCGATTGATCATCGCAGGCGCAGGATACGTGGCACAGGCGCTGGCACGACTGGCGTCCGCGCTTGATTTTCGTATCGTGGTCGTGGATGACCGGCGGGACCTGGCCGACCCGGTTGTCTTCGAAGAGAAAGTGCAACTCACCTTTGGGGATATCCCGCAGACGATACACGAACTGGAGCCTGACGAGTCGAGCTGGATCGTGATCGTCACCCGCGGTCACCATCTCGATAAGGATGCACTCCAAGCTGCGCTAGGAACCAATGCAGCATATGTAGGCATGATTGGCAGTCCGAGCAAGGTGAAGCGTATCTTTAAAGACCTGCTGAAAGAAGGTATTTCGCGCGAGCGATTAGAGCAGGTACACGCACCTATCGGCTTAGACCTGGGAGCCGAGACCCCCGATGAAATCGCCCTGAGTATCGCTGCCGAGATGGTGATGATCCGCAAGAAGGGCAGCGGCGCGGCGCTCAATACGCTACACCATGTGCTGGACGAAGAGGTTACGGTTGAGAGCCGGTAGACGCACATAGGCTCAAGACGCTTCGCGTTGCCTCTCTTCCCCACAATAGTTGCCAAAACCTTAACCAGAGCTTGCACCAGTCAAGATTCTGTCGTTAACCTACGTCCGTTGAAGTTTCTGCGCTAGCCCAAAGGCCCAACTGGACGGGAGGCTCAACTACGGTGAGCCTGTTTTTCTGCTTCCATTCGTTATGTCGCTGCAGGAGCAAGGTTTTGACCTCGCCCTTGTTTTTGCAGGCAGCCAATTCTGTATCCCCAAAGCGGCTGGCCAAATTCAGAGCCGCATTGTGGTCAGCATGATCGCGGTGCTGACAGACCACACACGCGAACGTGCTCTGGTCGGGCCGGTTGGCTCGATCTGGGTAGTGGCAGTGATGACACTCCTGTGAAGAGTAGGCCGCTTTGACCGTGTGCGCCGCCATCCCGCGTTTGGCAGTCGCCCAGGCGATCTGCTCAGGTATGTGTGCCAGGTTGGAAGCATACAAGTAAGCATTCATAGATCGTGCTTTGAAGCGCATGGAGGCCACCGAAAGGTCCTCGTAGAGAATACGAGCATCAGGGTGATCCTCAAGCAGGAGATTGACCGCCCGGTTGATCTCCTGACGAACATGCCGGCCCAGGCGTTGTCCGGTGGCGCTGCTGGTCGAGGGGAGTCTCTCCGCCCCCTTCTTTTTCAAGCAGGCCCGTAACTTGGCCTTCCTGCGGCGCTTTTGCCGATCGCGCTTCTGACGTCGGGCCAGCTTGCCATGAAAGGACCCATACTGTTTGCCAGTCGAGGTGGTAATGAAGTTGGCAATGCCCACATCTGCCCCGACACGAGGGGCCGATACCGCTGTCTGAAGAGGAACGTCCTCATCAAACGAAAGGGTGAGCCACCAGACGCCGTTTCGCTTGTGGAGTGTGGTGGAGGTATTGAGGATACGGCCATCGAGGGCTTTTCGATGATAGGTGGCGAGTTTGACTGGAACACGCAAGGGATTGCCTTTGTCCAACGTGGAGATGCGCACCCAGTAGTCGAAAGTGCTGTCTTCCGACGGTTCGACGACGACCACGTTGGCATTGGCCTGTATGCAGGGGACGCGCAGGATTGGGAGATTCCATTCTTGCCAGGTGGGTTCTTGGCACGTCGGATCAGGGTTCTGCTCTTGGGCTTGTTTCCACTCCAGCAACTCTTCCAGGTAGGCGTCGTAGGCGGCTTGTCGATTGGTTCGCCAGGATTTCGCGATGCCTGCCGCTTGCTGGATGGCGACGCGCTGATACCGCTCAGAAAGCTCGCTTGGAACGCTTGGGTCAGCATACCCGTCTGGGGGCGAAGCCGCCCTGCAGAAGGAGGTGACATACTGCTGGCAGAGAGCCTGGAAGGTCGTTGCTAGCTGGTCGAGAGCATCCAGTTTGCCAGCATTGGCCTCGATCAAACGTATGTGCGTCACTGCGCGCGTGATGGTCTGCTTCGTCTTCTTTTTGCGTTTGCGCGCACGCTTCTCTTCTTCAGTTGCTTTTTGCGGGCTCTTTCTCACGTGAAGACCCATTCTGCTGCAAGGCAGCCAGGACTTGCTCTGTTTTGCGCTTGGCGCGTCTGCGCCCATATAAGCGGGCGCAAAAGGAGGTGATGATGGCCACAAAGTCACCCATCAGGTCATCTTCCGCCGTATCCGCCGTGTTGACGATGACCAGTTCCCGTCCTTGCATGCTGAGCAACGTCTGCAGGTAGGCCACTCCAAATCGTGTAGCCCGATCCTTGTGCTCCACGACAATCTGCCCGATCTTCGGATCAGCCAACAACGCCAGGAATTTGGGGCGCTGATCGTTGATCCCGCTACCGCATTCTTTGACCACTTTCCCCACTGACCAACCCTTGGCATTACACCAACTGACTAACCGTTCGGCTTGTCTCTCCAAGTTGTCTTTGTTCTCGCTCGAAGAGACGCGGGCATAGACGGCCACTGTGCGAACCTCAGGGGAACGCACCTCTGGTGGGTCAATAATCACCGTGCCGGTCGGTAGTTGGTAACCAGGAAGCTGGCCCCGTTTCCACATGCGCCAGGCTGTGTTGTAACTGATCCCGATCTGTTTGGCATAACTCGTCAACTTCATGCATCGAATTGTACCACCTTCTCTTCTCACTTGCAAGAGATGATAATACTTTGCATGAGTTGGCTATAAAAAACAAATACTTTCACGACGTTTGAAATGCCCCTACAATCGAGAGTGCAATTCTACATACTACACGTATTCGCATCATAAAAATGCGGCATGGAGACCCGCCCCGTTCTAGGGGGCGGGAGGAACTGCCGCCCTCCATCGTAAGAGTTTGATCGGGTGACAATCCGTCAGCCTGGCTGTTTGGGTGAGCCGCTTGCCCGTAGCGGGCGCGTGCAGGCTGAGTTTCCCATCCATCGTGCCACCTACATACGCTTTCCCATAGGTGGGATGGGTGACCAGGGTGCCGCGCTTGAGACCGAGTGAGAGCGTGCCCCGAAGGGTTTGCGCTTGCCGCCTTTCTCCGGCTCCAAGCGATGCAGCTGACAGTGATGCCAGGCCAGCGGCGTGATGCACAGCAGTTGCGTATGATCAGGGGTCGTGTGGCCGCCCATCGCCGCATAGGCCAGCACCCAGGCATCCACGCAATGCGCTTCCCACACCTGCACCAGCTTCTTGCCGGTTTTCTTGAGACCCAACTGCTCTCGGAGTGCCTGGGTCTCGTAGCCCTGTTTCGTCTGCACGCGGGCCAGCTGGCCCGCGTTCGCGATAGAACCACTGCTTGCCGACTTCCAGCGGGGAAAAGCTGCGGTCCCACCGTCGCTTTCCCGTGGTGCGGGCCTTGATGTCCTCGACCACAAAGACGTTCACCGGGAAGAGGTGGCAGAGGAAGCAGGCCAGCCGCAGTTTCCGAGGCCCTCGCGCCCTGGTGGACGGCGGCAGTTTCTTGTCGGTGCGTTTGCGGTTGTGACTTGGCTGGCGGCACGGCGTGGTACGCTATCGGCGCGCTCGGCGCATCCTGCGACGCTGCTTCACGCTGTCTTTCACGCCTGCCCTGGCGTCGGCCTGGATATTGAGGTAGGTATGAGCCTCCGAGCGGACGCTATAGCCCTCCTTCTTAGACCCCGGATCGATCCCCACTGCGATGGGTTGCACCTCTCGTACCCTGGGTTCCCGGTTGAGGCGGATACAGAAGATGCCCCCTTCCAGAAAGGCGTGGCCTGCCCGCTTTTGATCCACCGTCGCGCCCTCTGCGGGGTCGTTGGCATCGGCGGCTGCTGATGCTGGTCTACCACAGGTACAAACATGTGCGATAAGCCTCCTTCGAGTGTGTACATTCCCTTCGAGGCTTCCCAGCAGAGCGGAGAGAGATGAGGGAGGCGTCTTTCTCGTCTGGTGGGCCGCCACGCCCGGCTGATTCAGCTCCCTTCAATCGCCCGTTTCCGAGCTTGGACAAGCTAGTTTTGCAGTTGCCCTGGTGTGGAATCCGGTGGCAAGCCGGACTCGTTCACAAGCCCGCCCCTTTCTAGGGAGCGGGTGCTTGACACTGACCCAGGTGGAATAGCCAATTGAGGAAACTCACGCTTACCAAACCAGCAGTCATACGTTATGCATACTAGAGAGTATCAAAAAGCCGTGTCTATCGTGATAAAAGTACACTTCATATCCACGGAAACTGATTTCTTCCCTCGCTTCGAGGCACTGCGTGGAAGTACGTTCATGTAATGTGAGAGGATGCTTGTGATAGTGAGAAAATCATGGCAATGGGGATCAATCGCTCTTTTACCTGGGAGCAGGGATGTACGCCTCCTGCATTCCAGTGTTGCTCACGTTGTTGAGAGGTGCTGTGGTATGGCGCACTTTGGATGCTGCGCACTGAAAACAGGATGAGATTGACCATGCAAGATCTACAAACTACGCTGCGAACCGGGCAATTGATACGAGGGCACTACAGGGTGATCGAGGTCCTTGGCCAGGGAGCATCTGGTGCCGTCTACCTCGTCAATGACGAAGATAACCCCCAAAAACGCTTTGCCCTCAAAGAGACGATGCATACCGTTCGCGAAGAACGAAGTGATTTCTCTTTCGATGCCGGGGCGCTGAAACGGCTCTCTCACCCGGCATTACCCGACATCTACCAGGTATTCTCCGGTGACGACAGCGACCGGTTCTACATCCTCATGGACTACGTTGAGGGATCGAACCTGGAAGAAGTGCGGCAGTTGATGCCTGGGAAGCGTTTTTCCTTGCACGCAGCCCTGACGTTGCTGTCACCCATTATGGACGCGATAAGCTACCTGCATCGACAACACCCTCACCTGGTGCATGGCGACATCAAACCGTCCAACGTCATCGCGTCACTTGCCGGTTCGGCTACTCCAACGAAGCTCGTTGATTTCGGCGGTGCCACTACCCTGTACACAGACGCCTCTGCTCAACGGAGCATGCTCAACTACCGAGCGCCTGAACAATGTGGCAGGAGCGCGAGTCGCCGTACGGATGTGTACGGCCTGGGCGCCACTTTCTACACACTCTTGAGCGGTACGATCCCGGTTGCAGCTTCCGATCGCCTGGCGCTCATAGACAAGGGGGAACCCGATCCGCTCTTGCCGGTGAATCAGATCAATCCCTTCGTGCAAACAGTCGTGGCCGAGGCCATCACCTGTGCCATGTCTCTCAGCAGACGTGACCGGTACGCCTCCGTTGAGCACTTCCGTGAGGCGTTATGGCAGGTGATGCATGCCGACGAAATGGGACTGCGGACACCGGACCTCTCGTTGGTGGTTCCGGCCGAGAATGACCATGCGAGATCGGATGCCGGGCCAGATAGTTCGACGCTGGAAGTGGAATTGCCGGCGTTGATTGCCTATGCACTCATGCAGGAGGAATTGACATTTGCAGGCGTATCTTCAGGACCTCTCCTTCCGCCAACCATTGCTGGAGAGGGAAAGCTCCCTGCTGTCGTCCGCCGTACGAAACGTCGCCATACCGCCAACGGGAGGGCGCATGGCACCTCTCGAAGACGAAAGCGCAAAGGGCGGTTGTTCCTGGTTCGTCTTGTACTTCTCCTGTCATGCGTCATAGGATCAATGCTAGGATTTACCGGATACCAGATCTATTCCGCGAGGTATCAGGGCGAAGTAGCGCTGGGACAGGTGGGAATACAGCACCTGCAAACGGCTGTCTCGCTTCTGCAAGCATGGGCAAAAAAACCGCTCGATGCGGCATCGGTGACGCACGCGCAGCATGAGTTCGCGGCGGCATCCGCCGTCTTTACTCAGCTCGAGACGGATGCACAATCGTTCTCCAGGGTCGGTTCACTGATTCCCGGCTCTAGCACGCGTTTGAACGCGGCATTACGAATGCTACCAGTAGCCCTGGAGATTTCTCAAGCTGGAATCGCCGGTTGCGATGCGCTCAACGTGATCATTTCCCGGCTCCATGAGCCGTTTGGTACAGGAGACGGCATCTCGCTGGCTGACCTCGAGGAGGTCGGCAAGGACTTTCACCAGGTGGAAGCGGATATCAACCAGGCAACTGCGCGGGTCAACGCCTTACAACCGGATGATGTGCAATTCGATGCACGCATTGGCAAGGCGGTTGCGTTGTTCCATCGCTATCTCCCAACCCTGCAAACCTTTCTGCAGCAATCCGATCAACTCCTCCCCATCCTCCCCGCATTGCTTGGCATCGGTACACCTGCCTTCTATCTCGTCGAGATACTCGATTCGACGCAACTGCGGCCTGGCGGTGGCTTCATCAAGGACTACGGGTTTGCCACACTCATAGGCGGACGGTTGAGCGCTGCGCACATCTCAGATACGAATTTGCTCGATACGCGCTTTTCCGCTAGCGGACAAACGATCCCTTTACCCCCTGCATACAGGTGGTTTGATCTCTCGTCCGCGAGCTGGAACTTGCGCGATTCCAATCTCGATGCGGATTTCCCCACGGCTGCCCGCTACGCCGAGCAGAACTATGACTCCGAGCGTGGGAAAGCCTCACTGCAAGGGGTGATTGCCATTACCACCACGCTCATGGAGCGCGCGCTTGCCATTACTGGACCAATCAGTATTCCCGAGTTGCATGAGACGGTGACCAGGTACAACCTGCTCGATCGCATCCACTCGTATCAACTTGGGTCGGGAAGCCATGGTGGAGGTATTCTCACACCTGGTGGGAATGCCCATGGGAGCAGATACTTCACCGAGGTACTGGCTCAACATTTTCTCGAGCGCATCCATCAAATCCGCGCTGCTGTTGTCCCTCAATTAGTGCAAATGCTCGTCAGTTCGCTGCACACAAAGGATTTGCAGATCTATTTCAATGCCAGCCCGGCACAAAGCCTCCTCCGGCTTGCTCATGTAGATGCGACGATCCAGGCCCCGACGGGTGATAGCTTCCTGGTAGTAGATGCGAACATCGCCGCTAATACTGCCAATCAATTTATCACCAACACGTTGGATGACCGGGTCACCATTGATGGCAGCGGGAATGCGACTCATCATACCACCATACGCTACGCATGGCTCAAGAATGGTTCTGTTTTTGGCTCTGCTCTCTATCGCGATTACGTACGCATCTATGTACCGCCCGGCAGTTCTTTGCAGGAACAACAGGGATGGCAGTCAGGGGGCACGAGCGCGGCTTTTGGCCGCGAGGTGTGGGCCGGTTCCTTCACGCTTGCGTACGGCCAGACAAACACCGTCACCCTGAACTGGACAGCAAAGGGTGTTGCGAAAGAGGATGCGGCAGGCTGGCATTACCAGTACCTCGTACAGCGGCAAGCCGGTGTTTCGTGGACGCTGAATGTGGCGGTCACACTGCCGGCATGTGTGGTGAAGACGCATACATCGGGAGGGCTCGTAGCACAGCACAGCCAGGCCACGATGCTTGGCAATTCCCTGACTGGGGATACGCAGCTGGGAATTGATTATAGCTGTTGATAACAAGCACTGTATCGTACTCTTAAAATCGGAGCAGTCATATGCAAGAGGAACCAGAGACGCTTTCTCCCGGAGCAGTCCTACGCAGCCGTTACCTTGTCATTGATTTACTCGGCAAGGGAGGCTTTAGCGCCGTGTATTTAGTCCAGGACCTGCAGGGTGAAGAGAGCTTCTTCGCGCTCAAAGAGGTGGTCACCAGGTATAAAAAGGGAAGCGAGCATTTTACGTTCGAATATAGCCTGCTTGAGCGTCTCGTTCACCCGGCTCTTCCTCGAGTTCATCACGTCTTTGATAATGAAGAGCACAGCCGCTTGTATATGCTCATGGATTATGTAGAGGGTCCAAACCTGGAAACGCTGCGTCATATTCAACACGAGAAGCGCTTTGCGTTACCGGTAATCACCGCCATTCTCGCTCCCATCGTGGATGCCGTTGCGTATCTCCACCGACAAAATCCTCCCATCGTGCACCGGGATATCAAACCCTCAAATATTATCGTGCCCATTGTAGAGAGGAAGACCGTACTGGTAGACTTTGGGATCGCCAAGGAGTATGACAAGCTGGGGACGACCAGTGCGGTGCGCTACGGTTCGCATGGGTACGGAGCACCCGAGCAGTATACTGCGGGGACCAACACGCGCACGGATATCTACGGGCTGGGAGCAATGCTCTATACCTTACTGACCGGTGAGGTTCCAGCCGACGCGCTCGATAGAATGACGCAGCTCAGCAACGATAAGCCCGACCCTTTACAGCCCGCCAGTGAGCTTGTCCCATCTATCCCACTTCCTGCTTCCAGGGCCATCGGGCGAGCGATGTCCATCAATATGATGCAGCGTTTTGCCACGGCCCAGGAGTTCTGGCAGGCTGTACAGGGGGAGTCAGGACAGCAGCCGCACATCGCTGTAGCGCTCGACTCAATAGCTGTCTCATCCTCCAATGCTGTGGTCTCCAGTAAGACAGGCGACGCATCTGCTCAGCCGGCACAAGCGAAGCAGTTACCTGGCAGGCGTTCGAGAAAGATCCTCCTCCTTCCCCTCTTCCTTGTGTTGTTGCTGATCGTAGGAATTGGTGCGAGTTACCGGGGATTTCTTGTGCTCGGGAAGAATCAAGGAGACACGCCGGCAGTAGGCCACTTAACCGTTACCCCTCCGCCCTCCGCTCCTACCGTTCATCCTACCGTGGCCGCTACGGCAACTCTGGCCACGTCCTATGCTGGCACGATTGTCGATCTGCAAGCCAATGTCCCCTCTCGCATGACACTCACACACACACTGCTCAACGATGGACACATTTCTGGATCCATCGACGCATTGCAAATGCGTGGAACGTTCAGTGGTATCCTCGATGCGTCGAAACATATCATCTACTTCATTGAAACAGCCAGCAGCGGCCGTGCGCCCCTCTCTTTTACGGGAACTGTCAAAGCGAATGGTGAGCTCGGGGGATCATTTTGCGCGATCGATCAAAGCGGCCAATGTATCCCCAACGGTGTTTTCGGCCTTTGGAGCGTTTCTCCTCAAAAGTAAAACCCGGCTATCAGTACATTTCCTCTGACATGTGGGTAATCACCATATTTCCTATCGCCTTGCACGAAAAGATAGGAAGCAGTACACTCTATCGAGATGTGTAGTAGAAGTAGTCAGAGAGCATCTACGTATCTGAGGTCTCTCGCACGTAGGACAGCTCCTAGTAGGAATGTGCATGGACAAAGAGAACACTTCCATGCTTTTCGTTTCCTCTGCACGAGAAGACGCTGAGCATGTTACCCACCTCACAGCTGATTTAGCTGCACACGGCTTCTCTTTCTGGACT
>Ga0070706_100002687_pt1 | contig 17810 bp, 14 predicted proteins | sample KBSK5501metaG_FD_65476 | JGI IMG/M metagenome (GOLD analysis project Ga0070706, IMG submission 65476) | Corn, switchgrass and miscanthus rhizosphere microbial communities from Kellogg Biological Station, Michigan, USA - KBS K5-50-1 metaG | ecosystem: Host-associated > Plants > Roots >... | reverse complement strand
CGGATCTAACGGCTGTGGAGGTTCTTGTGGAACTTGTGCTAGCGGAAAGACTTGTTCCTCGGGACAATGCATGACTGGAACATCTACATGTGGTGTTGGAACTCCGGGCGGCGCAGGGGCGAGTTGTAGCTGTGTCTTAGATTGTCAAAATGGTTTTGCATGTACGAGCGGAAAATGTACATCTTCGGGACAAGAAGGAAGTGCCTGTTCTGCAACTATGCCTTGTGCCAATAACACTTTAACTTGTAGTGGTGGGCAATGCGTCCTGGTAAATAATACCAGCGGCAGCTGTTTTAATGATGCTAATTGTTCAGCTGGAGCCATTTGTATAGGAGGTAAATGTCAGGTACCGACGGGTGGGAGCGGATCCGTTTGTAATTCGACTCATCCATGCTCCTCCGGATTTTCTTGTGACAACTCAACTAATAAGTGTGTTGCCGCTACCACCGGAACTTGCCCCGTTGGTCAAGGTTATGTTGTTGCAACAGGACAATGTCAGGCGCCAGTTGGAAATTGCGCCAGCTACGGACCTGGACCCGGAAAATGCTTTGTAACTACAGCAATCGGCGCTACCTCTGATGGAAGCGCAGTTTGTGATGCAGGCGGACATTGGACAACATGTGCTCAAGGTTATACCTGCAGCAATAATGATTGTATTCCCCCAACAGGTTGCACTGGCGCGGGTTGCACTGGAAATCAGTCTGCGACATGTCAAAACATTAAAGCTTATTCCTCGACGTGGACGCTTTTGACTTCTGCTCAACTTAGTGCCTTAAAACCGGACACAGAAATCAATTTCTGTTTGACAGCTTCTGCGACCAATGGAACTTTTGACTTGGCTAAATTTACAATTAATGGAACTGTTGGTGCAGAAACATCTACTAAAGGACAGGGAGCTGCGGCAGGTGGTTTCTGCCAAAGCTACAAGATTAAAGCGACTGACACAAGCATGACAGTTTCAGCTCAAGTCCATCATTCGACATTAGGTTGGTTCTAAAAAATATCATGAAAAATATTGGAAAAAGTAAATTCGGCACTGTTTTAGTAGTTTTAATTACTCTAGTTTTAGCTGGAGTAGCTATTTATACTGCAATACGGTTGTACCAGCTTAGACAAACATCTGTTGCACCAAATGTTCCCTCAAGCTTCCCTCAGGCAGCAGAAATCAAGACAAATAACTGTAAACTGACATTTACAATTGGCTCAACAGCATCGCCTTCAGAGACCCCGACATCAACACCGACAGAGACACCTACCGAAACCCCAACGTCAACACCAACCGCAACTCCTAATTCATGTAATGGAACTTGCGGCAGTAATGCCAACTGTTCATCTAACCTTGTTTGTTCCGGCGGCTTTTGTCGAAATCCATCTTGTACACAAAGCACAAGCTGTGCATGTGCAGGGACTTCTACACCTGCCCCCACTCCGACCTCGCCAACTCTTCCAAGTTCTGGTACTGATTGGCCAACATATGCCGGAGCCGCGCTTGGGGTATTCGTAATTATCGGATCTCTACTCCTGGCTCTTTAAAAGTTGCCAATGTCAAACTTAATAGCGACGACAGTCGCTTTCCTAGAAGCCAATCTCTTCAAAATTGTTTTGATAATCGCACTTTCTGCCATATTTTATTTTATTTATTATTTGTCCACTTTTTCTCTTAAGAAGTTAAAAATTGAAGCTTTCCAAAGTTATCCCTTTAATCTTTTTTTTCCATCGGGCGGGGCCTGGTCAGTCGGGTATTTTATTTTGATAATTCTACTTTTGAGTTTCCTGATTTTCTTCGAACTTAAAGGCGGATTTTACCTCGGCCCTGCATAATTCTACCTCCAAGAGCTAACCCAATAATAACTTTTGTCGAACCATAGTGGGACTGAAAGACCAGCCCAATGTGGATAAAAATAAATAAATACCAAAAGACTTGCAAAAAGAAAAGTGAATATCAACTTAGGATTACGCCTTAAGACATAACCTGTTGCAATCGTAAGAAAAGGAATTGAAGGGAGATAATGATACAAGAACATGATTCTCGGGGAAAGTGCCCAGGGTACAAAAAATATTAAATAACTAAAAACCACGAGGCCTAGTTTTTTATTTCTTTCAACATAGGAATAAACAAGAGAAATAGCGACAGATGCTAAACCAAACCAAAAGATCAAAGGATTTCCCATCGCATAAATCCTTGAAACCCAACCTCCAACTTCGTCAGAGGTGTAAAGATATATCGGGCGAATTAAAAATGGCCAAGACCACCATGGAGATGAATAAGGATGTGTTGCCCTAAGCCCTGTGTGATACCACCACATCTGTTCCTGCATTCCCCACCATGTTGTTAAATTGTGTCCTGTTAAAAACATATCGAAATAGGAAAGCAGATAAATTGCGGCCGGAAGAACAAAAAACCAAACGATCGATTTTGTAAATTTTTTCTTTCGCCAAATCCACAAAACAAACATTATTGGTATTGCCCAAATCGCTGACCATTTAGAAGCAATTGCAAGACCAAAGGCAAGGGCGGAGAGAAAATCTTTTTGCTTAATGAATAAGTAAATTGAAAGAAGTGAGAAAAATAAAATATAACTGTCATTCATGCCAATCCTACTTAAAACCAGAGGCAACCCGTCCAGAGAAAATACCGCGGCGGAAAGAAGCCCGACAAGTTCATCATGAAACAGAGTTTTGCCTAGAAGATAAATAATTAAAACTGCGCCTACCCCCAAAAGCGCACCCGGGATTCTCCATCCGAAAGAATTTTGTCCAAAGACTTTCATTCCGAGAACCATTCCAAGTTTTGCCAAAGGCGGATGAGTCCATTCATATGCAAAGCCTTCAGGAGGTGTATTCCACCATTCCCAAGCTTTAGCAACATCAGAACTTAATATTGTCTTTGCGGTAAAGGCATGATAGACCTCGTCAAAATACATCGCTTTTGGAGAACTAAGGTCAAAAACTCTGGCAACAAACGCAAAGAGTAAAATTCCGGCAAGAATATATTTTGCCTGATTTCTGGTAATTGTAATTTTTGGAAATTCAAATGTTTTTTTAATTGGTTTAACTGAGAAATTTTTCCAGTAATTTATTATTTCTTGCCATTTAATTTTTAAATTTGTAAGTAGTGCGTAAAAAATAAATATGACAAATGAAACGTTTAAAGCTTCGAAAATTTTGACAAACAAATCAGGGATTGCCTCTTTGAAGTTTTGAGTAATCCAAATATAGGAATAATAAAGATTGGCAACGTAACTTAAGGAAAACCCGATATAAGGAATTAGAAAAATCGGATTTTCAATTGCAACTATCGTAAGCGGGGCAAAAACGGGAAGTAGGTGGCGTTCATGAATTCTTGTAAAGAAGATAAAACTCGCGGCAAAAATAAATGACATCAAATAATACTCGGCATTTTTATTTTTCCGAAGTTTATAAATTAGAAATATTGTTAAAAGAGCGGTAAAAACATATCCTCCAACTTGGAAATAAATATTGTCGGGTTTCCAAAAACCGTTAAGACCCCAGAAATTAAATGCATTAATTGATGTATATGGGTATTGATTTCCCGAAACGCTAAGTCTTTCTAAAATAAATGAAATTAAATTTCCATGATTCCAGAATGGAACAAATCCGGCAACAAAAATCGATAAACCGGTGAAGATGTAAATCGCAAAGTGTGCAAATTTCTTTTTTTCTCTGACAAACAAAAATAAGATTACAGGAAAAATAAATGCCGCCTGGGGTTTAATTAAAGTTCCGATCGATAAACTGACAGCAGATAGAAAAATTGAGAATGGAAATTGGTAGACAGCAAATAAAGAAAAGAGTGCAGTCAAAGAATCCGCTTGCCCCCAAAGTGTAGAGTTTCCTAAAATTGCCGGGTTGAAAAGGTAAATAGACGCCCCGATTAAGGCCCATTTTTCACCCTTTGATTTAAGCAGAATTTTAAATATTACCAGTCCCGTCAAAAGATCAGAAAATATTGCTGGCAATTTATATAAAAGCACTTGGGGAATAAAAGTGTTTATGTGACCCAAAAACCAAAGGACGTAAAGATAACCCGGTAAATAATCGCTCCAAGAATTGTAGAAAGTTTTAAAACCCTGGCTAACAAGAGTTCGGCTCCAGGCAATGAAAGTTCCCTGATCAAGTGTTAGGGTTCCAAAAAGACTCAAGGTAAGGCGGACTACCAAAGCGACCAATAAAACATATACAATATTTGGTATGAAGAAGCTCGCAATTTTTGCCTTTGTACTATCTTTCATAGTTTATTTTTTTACCTCTTCCGGGAGAACCCCTTACGACTATTTTACCCGACTTTCGGATTCTTTTTTACAGGGAAAAATTTACCTGACCGAAAACCCACCTTGGTTATCTGAATTAATACCTGCAGGGCCTGGTAAATTTTACGTCGTCTATCCTCCGATGCCCGCGATTTTATCACTTCCTTTCAGGTTTTTATTCAAAGATTTATTTCAGCAACAGTACTTGGCTCATCTTTTGGGGGCCGGGATTGTAGTCTTAACAATGCTCACCGCCTGGACAATTAAACCCGACAAAAAACTGGTGATCTGGACCGGCCTTCTTGCCGCATTCGGTAATATTATCTGGTTCCTTTCCTCAGTTGGCTCATCATGGTATCTGGGGCAAATTACTTCCGCTTTCTTTTTAACATTCGCTTTATAAGAATCCTTAAATAAAAAACGGCCCTTCTTAGTTGGACTATTTTTAGGGGCGGCTTATCTTTCCCGAATTCATACAATTATTTCTTTCCCCGTTTTTCTTTACTTACTCTGGGGCAAAGATTGGTTTAAAAAATATTTCTTATTCGGTCTCGGTGTTCTACCATTTATAACTTTTGATGCAATATATAATTACTTGCGCTTTGGAGTATTTTGGGACAAAGCTTATTTTATTCTTCCCGGAATTTTAGGAGAAACTAATAAGCCCTGGTTTTTAAAGGGGGTAACCAATATTTCATATATTCCTGCAAATATTCAGGCGGCTTTTTGGACATTCCCGAAAATTATCCCCACTTTTCCTTTTATTGAACCTTCCTGGTATTCCTTGGCAATTTGGATTACAACTCCGGTTTTTATCTTCGCGTTTTTTGCGCCGTTTAAAGAAAAGTTTGTGAAATTTTTATGGCTTGCAATACTTTCTATATTTTTAATAGTTGCCTCACACGGCGGAACAGGATGGGCCCAATTTGGTTACAGATTTGCCGTAGATTTTTATCCTTTTCTTTTTATTCTTGTAATAAAATCCGTTGCTAAAACCGGGGTAAAACCAATTCATTGGATTCTTTTGATTTTGAGTATTTTGGTTAATTTATGGGGAGTGCTTTGGATTAATAAATTCGGCTGGGTCAGTTTTTAATTTTTGTTTAGCACTTCGTTAAACCACTTATTAATATTCTCCCAATTACCATTTCCCGCGGCGGGAATGAAAACATACAATTGATCATAAGTTTTACTAATTGGCGGGTTAGCTAAAAGATCTTCAGGAATTAAATACTGTTTGATATTTTTGTCTCCCTTTAAAACCATTCGACCTAAAACGGCGGCAGTTGGACCGTCAATATCAGTCTGCACATATTTTTTAAGGACATTTAAAAGTGCCAAATCGACTTTAGGGGATATTAGAACTTTGGGGTCCATAATTTTATTTTTGATTGCGTTAATAACTTTCTGTTGCCTCTCCTGTCTTGCCGTATCGGTTCCTTCGGGTCCTTCTGCATGGCGCGAACGAACAAAAATTAGGGCGGTGTCTCCATCCATCAGTTGAGACCCAGATGAAAAAGTCACAGTTTGGTAACGGCAGGAAAGTTTCGGGTCTCCTCCGCAAAGGTCATTCTCACGCCCTGCAATAGGATAAAGTTTGTCTGTAAAACCGGTAGATACATCAACTCTTATTCCTCCCAAGGCATCAACAATATCTTTAAATGCCGAAAAATCTATGACGACTCCGTATTGAATTTTGTCACCGACCACTTTTTGGGTAATATTTTTGGCAAAGGAAATTCCATTAGGTGTTGAGTTTCCAAAATAAGCCGTAGTTTGGTTACCCCAGTAGTAAGCGCTATTAATTTTTGCACGAATTTCAGGAATCCAAAGATCCCGAGGAATTGATACTGTTGTAATTCCGGGAGAGTTTTTGGAAACCGAAACCAGAAGCATGGTGTCGGTTAAATCCGGCCCCTCGTGTGACCCGCCCGCCTTACCCATTACTAAAATATTTGTCCGACCGTTCTCTGATGCAACCAAGCCGGGGGGCGCGGCAATAAAATCATAAGCTAGAGTGAAAACATTGCCGATTCCCAGATTTTGGAAAAATTTAAAGACACCAAAGAAAAAGCCAAAAATTACCGCCAGGGTCAGAATTAGAATCGAAATTCGGAAAACCCATTTTTTTTGTGGTCGATCGGATATTCCCTGCGTGTTAGAATTGTCAGACATGTCAGATACAGATAGTATACCCGGTTTGAACGATCAACAAAAAGAGGCTGTTACTTATACAGGTGGTCCCATTTTGGTTTTAGCAGGCGCCGGAAGTGGAAAAACAAAAGTTTTAACCCACCGGGTAGCTTACATGATATCCCAAAATTTGATCATGCCTGAGAATGCGCTTCTTTTAACCTTCACCAATAAGGCGGCCAGTGAGATGAAGGAGAGAATCTCCAAAATTACAAATGGAAATACTCCTATGACGGGAACCTTTCACTCTTTCTGTGCAAAAATCTTGAGAATTGACGGAAAACATATCGGTGTCCCGCCAAACTTCATTATCTACGACGACCAGGACCAAAAAGATGCTGTAAAACAAATTCTTGAAAAACTTAATCTTTCGACAGATCAGTACAATCCGGCATCAATTTTAAATGGCATCGGGGAGGCGAAAAATCAAATGCTGACCCCTGAAGAATATAAAGGCTATGTTCGGGGCGAGTGGCAGGAAGTCGTTGCCAAAGTTTACGACGAATATGAAAAAATGTTAAAGGAAATTGGGGCACTGGATTTTGACGATCTTCTTATTAAAACCGTAATACTATTTAAAGAAATTCCCGAAATTTTGGAGAAATGGAACAGACAACTCACACATATTTTTGTTGATGAATGGCAGGACACAAATAAAATTCAATATTCCCTAACCCGTCTTCTCGTTGGAAAAAACAAAAACATCACCGCGGTGGGGGATGCTTCCCAGTCAATTTATTCCTGGCGAGGCGCGGACTATCGAAATATCAATAATTTAATACGCGACTACCCTGATATAAAAGTAATAAATCTCGAACAAAATTATCGTTCAACTCAAAATATTTTAGACGCCGCTAACTTGGTTATTTCCAAAAATACTTCTCATCCAATTTTAAAACTTTGGACAGATAAAAAAGCCGGAGCAAAAATTCGTCTTTATGCTGCAAGAAATGGTTTTGACGAAGCAGATTTTATTGTCGACGAAACCAAAAACTTAAATAGATTTCCTGAAACCGCAGTACTTTATAGAACAAATGCCCAATCCCGTGTACTTGAAGAAGCATTCCTCCACGCAGGAGTTCCATACATGCTGGTTGGGGGAACGCGTTTCTACGACAGAAAAGAAATTAAAGACGTGATTAGTTATATTAAATTTTTGGTGAATCCAAAAGATTCTGTTTCTAAAAAAAGAATTGAAAAAATCGGAATTAGAAGATTTGAAAGACTTCAAGAAATGTCGTCAATTGAAGGCCTAACGACATTAGATATTCTAGATGCTGTTATTCAAAAAACAGATTATCTCTCTCTATTTCAAAAGGAATCGGAGGAAAATTTAGCGAGACTCGAAAACATAAAAGAGTTGCGAAGCGTTGCCACGGAGTTTCCCAACATTAACGACTTTTTGGAAAATGTAGCACTCGTTGAAGCTGGCCCAAGAAACCAAACTAAAAACGCCGTGACCTTAATGACTCTTCATGCGGCAAAAGGCCTCGAATTCCCAATTGTTTTTATCATAGGAATGGAAGAAGGCCTTTTCCCTCACTCCAGAAGTTTGATGGATACAAATCAATTAGAAGAAGAGAGAAGGCTGGCTTATGTCGGAATTACGAGAGCCAAAGAAATTTTGTATTTAACCTATGCAAATTCCCGATTATATTTTGGAGAGAAACTTTCAAATCCTCCTAGCCGATTTATTTCCGATATTCCAGAAAACCTGCTCGAGAACATTGGCGGAGGAAACTTTAGCGCGGTCAACGATTTTAAATTAGATTCCGTCGACGACATCAAAGGAACGTTTGATGATATTATAGAAAAATATCTAGATCATGAATAATCTTGATAAAATTGCTACACACCCACTCCAGACGAGCTACTGGAAAGAGTTCCGTGAGAAGTGGGGGAACGAGGTCTTCGAAACTAAGTATGGAATTCTAACTCTCCATAAACTCTCCTTCACAAATTATAAAATCGGAATTTTTGAAAAAGGCCCGATGCCGCTTGAATCAATGATTAAAGACTTGGTGCAAATCGGAAAAGAAAATAATTTAGTATTTATTAAACTTGAGCCAAACTATCCCGTCAGAAAAGACAATATGGCTTGTGCCGATAAAGATAAGGCAGTTAGACTCCTTAAAAAATATGGAGCGATCCCAGGAAAAACCGTTTTTACCCCATCGACTTTTTGGATCGATCTAAAACCAACTGAAGAAAATTTAATGAAAAGTTTTTCCGGAAAAACCAGATACAACATTCGCGTTGCCCAGAAAAATGGCGTTACAGTCAGGGAAGACAATAGCGATGCGGCGTTTGATAGATATTTAGCACTAACCAGCGAAACGGTTCACAGGCAGGGTTTCTACGCCCACTCCCGCCGATATCACAAATTAATGTGGGAGATCCTGAAAAAAGCAAAAATCGCACATCTTCTTACGGCAACTTACAAAGGCGAAATTATAACGACCTGGATACTTTTTGAGTGGCGCGACTTTTTGTACTATCCATATGGGGCTTCCACTCAAGAACATAAAAATGTAATGGCCAATAATTTAATGATGTGGGAAGCGATTAAGTTCGGCAAGAAGTTGGGATTAACCACATTTGATCTTTGGGGGAGGGAGGAGGGTAAAGGGTTTACAAAATTTAAAGAAGGCTATAATCCTCATGTAATCGAATTTCTGGGGACTTGGGATTTGGTTATAAACGGGCCTATGTATTCGTTATATAAAATTGCTGAAACGATCCGCTGGCCAACTCTCAAACTCGTAGCCAGGTTCGGTCTCTCCCATCACCGATTCTAAAATGATTGATATCAGACAATCGCTTCAGTATGCCAATTATTTGAAGGTTGAAGGCTGGGCAGTCGAAAGAATAAATGAAACTAACTACTTCATCCGCAAGTTTGGCTTTATTGGTTCGATCCTAAAGATTCAGAGACCCGAAAAAATAGATTTTGAAGCTATCGACAAATTGTGCCGAAAATACGGTGTTTTTCAGGTAATTATCGAGCCTAAAAACTTGAATCAAGAAGAAGGAATTAAGAATAAAGGATATAAACTCTCAAAAAGCCCTTATCTACCCACAAAAACACTTCAAATCGACCTAACCCAGCCTCAAAAGGTAATTTTGGACCATTTTAAAAAAGATGCCAGACGGGCAATTCGGCAGGGAAGTGGCCAAATAATTAGTTCGTACTCGACTGACAAAGACATCAAAAAGTGGCGTGAATCATGGAAAAATTCAGTAAAATTTGACCGATATGTGCCAAGTCTTAAGCAATTAATTAATTTACGCAAAAGCTTTACCCCCAATCACTGTCTATTCCTTGCGTCGCACAATATTACTGGCAGAATTATAGGTGGAGCGCTTTTCACGATTTCTTCACACAAAAGATCAAACTATATCACTTACTATTGGTATGGATTTACGGGAAACGAGGGCCGCACTTCCCTCTCCCAGTACTCTCTCCTCTATCAAGGAATACTATGGGCTAAAAGGATGGGTTGTAAGAATTTTGATTTTGAAGGAATCTATGATTCCAGGTTCCCTATTAAATCTTGGCTCGGCTTCACCCATTTTAAAAAGTCTTTTAGAGGAGCCGAAGTTCTCTACCCAGGAAGCTTTACAAAATATAGATTTCCGTGGTAAATTTATATCAATGAAGAGAGGTAACCAAATAGTAATGCTAGCCTCCATTTTTACACTTCTTGCTGTCGACTGGCTCACTTTCCACGATTTCTTTGAACCCCACACCTGGCGTGATTGGCTTCTCCTCTTTGCATCAATTTTAGTCTTCTCTTACTTCGCCCTGGAGCTTTCTAAAAAGAAGAGGGGTTAATCCGTTTTACAAAACAGTGAGAACTCACAGCCCATTTGGCAGAACATGTGGTTACTACATTTGAAATCGGATTTTTCGATTTCTTCCCGAACTTTGAAAATTTTCTCGACTGCGTCTTCTAGCTGTTTAGCGGTTCTGGTTGTCGAGATCTTTTCCTGAGTATCCAAGAAATATAAAGCAAGTTTAACTTTATCCGGTGTTTTTCCAAACGGCGCACTTGGAATTTTTGTTGCAGCCAAAGCGTAGAAAGAAAGTTGCAGGTTTCGGTCGACTTCTTTTTGAGTCGGAATTGTCGCCCCGCTTTTATAGTCAATTATTTCGATCAATCCATCCGGCAAAATATCTACTCTATCTATTTTCCCACCAATCTTTAAACCATTACCAAGAGGTAAATTAAAAGGCTGTTCTAAAACTTCCGGCAAATTATTTTTATCAAATCCTTGCTTTAAAAATCCCGCTAAATAAAGTTTTCCTTTATTAAAAAATTCAATTTCGTGTTTTTTGTCTTTGTATCCTTCGCCTATCCAGTTTTTCTCAAGCAAATCATACAAAAGTTCATCTGTGGGTTTTGTTTTATCTTTGACGGCTTCAAAAAAATCTTTTAAAGTTGCATGCATTGCCGTTCCAAAACTTTGAGATGCAGAAGGAGGAGTCGGCACTTTATAAACATAACGAAGTTTGTAATGCATCGGGCATGTTTCAAAAGTTTCTATTTGGGAATAGGAAAGATAATCAATCTTAAGTTTTTCAACAGGCTCTGTCGGTTTTTCTTTTGCCCCATAATCTAGGAACGAGAGTTGATCGACCTTCGCAGATTTTTGAGACTTTAATGCCCTATCCCCAATTGACTCATAAATAAACGGAGAAAGTTTTTTCTCGCGTTTCCCCTCACCGTAATAATCGGCAGCAGTCAAAATTAATTTCTCTTTGGCCCGGGTCATACCGACATAAAAAAGCCGTCGTTCTTCTTCCAAATGATAATCCCCAACCGGCAAAACCTCTTTTATTAGACCATCCGGAATGGGAATCTGTTCACGCCGTTCAATTGTCGGGAATCTTTGAGCAACAAGATTTACCAAGAATACGACCGGGAACTCAAGACCTTTGGCTGAGTGCGCCGTTAAAATATTTACAGCATTAATATCAGTCCAATCGCTGTCGGTAGCCAGCGGCGACTCCCCGAGTTCCATAGAAAGGTTAATGTAGTCGACAACTGCAGAAACGGAAAAATCCTCATGATCGGCCTCATATGACTTTAATTTATCAAAAAGTTTAGCTATATTTTTGGCTCGTTTCTCAGCTTCCGCACTTTCGGGCGAAAGAAGTTCTTTAAGTAGCCCGGTACTTTCCAAGAAGAAAAATAAGAGTTGTCCGGCACTGTCTTTTTTGACCAATTCAAGGTCTTTTTTGATAATTTCGAGTAACTTTTGTACTTTCTCGCTCCCTATTTTTTCCGCAGATTCGAAAAGTGAAACATTGTTTTTTCTGGCAAAATTTCCCATTTCCGCAAGTTCCCTGCCCGTTATTCCAAAATGGTCGATCGATAAAAGTCTGTAAAAAGAAACCGAGTCGGTAAAATCATAAAGAACTTTCAGAAAAGAAATTAGATCAATAATTTCCGGTTGTTTAAAAAGCCGCCCCGGACCTAAAAATTGGAATGGCACTCCATTCCTACCCAGTGCTCTCATAATCGGTTCCGAATGGTTATTCGCCCGAACCAAAATTGCAAAATCCAAGTATTTGTACTTGTCCTGAGAGATGAGTCGAAGGATCTCTTTGGCTATAGCATCCGCCTCATTTTCAACTCTGTCAGAATGGATAAAATTAATTTCCTCTCCGTCTTTTGCAACTAACGAAATTAGTCGTTTATCAATCTTTTCCACAACCTCGAGTCGATCGGGATTGTTGTGTTCAATTAGATCGTGGCTTCTATCCAAAATTTCCTGAGTCGAACGATAATTTTTGGTTAATACTATTACTTTAGTTTTGGGGAAATTTTTCCTGAATTGAACGATGTTACTTACAGCGGCACCTCTAAATCTGTAAACCGACTGGTCATCATCCCCCACCACGTTAATATTGCCGGATTTACCGGTAAGCAGTTTTGTTAATTCATTTTGGGCGTAATTTGTATCCTGAAATTCATCAACGAGTAAATATTTAAATTGTTTTTTATATTCCTTAAGAATGTTCGGCCGATCTCTAAAAAGTTTTAGGGTTTTAATTATTACGTCTCCAAAATCCAAAACGCCTTCTTTGGTTTTGATTTCGTCATAGGCTTTATAGGCTTTTGCTAACTCTAACCACTTTTCTGCTTCAGTTTTGTCCTCAGTATTTCGGATTTCGGATTTTGAGTTTCGTGCTTTCGCCCAGTCGAGGTACTCGACCGGCGATATGTCTTCATCCTGAAGCCTGGAAAAATGTTGGAGCATTCCGCTTAAGAATTTATTGGGGTTACCTAGTGGTCGAAAATAATCCAAATCCAGTTTAAAGAGATTTTTACGCAAGATCTGAATAGATTCCGCCTCGGTCATTAATTTGTATTTAGGGTCAAGTCCAATGTGAAGTGCTTCTCGTCTAAGAATTCTGTCGCAAAAAGCGTGGAAAGTCATAATCCACATTTGGGTGTAACCATATGGCATGGAAATATCCACCCTCTCCTCCATCTCCCGAGCGGCCTTTTCAGTGAAAGTTAACGCCAGAATTTCACTCGCTTTGGCTTTTTTACTAAGAATCAAATATTTAATTCTTTCGGTTATAACTTTCGTTTTCCCCGTTCCTGCTCCGGCAATAATTAGAAGTGGTCCTTCACCAAACTTAATGGCGTCTTGTTGTTCTTTGTTTAATTTTAAATTTGAAGTCTTGTCCACGAAGCAATTCTATAACAGATACAAGAAAACTGCACTCGCCGACACTAGGCCGGCGAGGCAAAATTCCTAAACTAATTAACCCTTTAGGGCAGCTTCCACCAAATCTTTCGGTAAAGATGCTGCAGACTTTAATGCATTCCTTACAGAGTTTCCCGCTTCACCACCTACTTTGTCGGCGGCCTCAACTGCTCCACCAACTGCCATCTTCACTGCTTCGTCGGAGGATTTACCTACTTTACCAACTGTTTCAATCGCCCCTTCAACGGCGGTGACTGCAACACTACCTACATCTTCCCCAACCTCGGCTGCTCCAAGGACTGCACCGGAAACTGCTTTCCAGGTAGCCGTCATCACATCTCCACCGGTGTCTGAAACCGCCATAATTGCTGATGAGACTGTGTCCTTAACTGCGTCGATTACTGCGACTCCAAGGTCTTTTGCGGAAAGAATTGCAGCAGCAACAACGTCTGAAACATCTTTAGCCCCTCCTACTATTTGAGTTTTTACTCCATCTCGAAGAGCTGTCAAAACATCAGAAGCGCCTTTAAGAGTTACGACCATGGCGTCCTTGAGCTCGTTAACTACAGAGTTTACAAATGCCATTAATAATCACCCCCTTTCCAATTAAAAATTTCACTACTATTAACCATAAAGCATTTGGAGTTTGAGGTCAAGCAATGTATAATTCCAGGCTAGTCGTACCTTGTCGGCAAAAAAGGAGGTAGTAATGACAATAACGGTCGCAGATCTTTTGAGGCGTAAGAAAATCGACCACCCGATTTGCATCGATCAAAGCGCCACAGTTCTCGAAGCTTTGAAGTTGCTTGCGAAAGAAAATATCGGGTGCTTGGTGGTTGCTGGTCCAAACTACTCTCTGCAGGGAATGTTTTCAGAGAGAGATAACGCTCGGAAGATTGAGCTCGTTGACCGGCATGCCGATTCAACCATTGTTAGTGAGGTGATGACGCTTGCCTCAGAAACTTTCAAGGTGGGTCTTGGGGACAGCCTCGAGCATTGCCTTGAGACAATGCGGGATAAGAACATTCGGCACTTGCCGGTAGTCACAAACACTGGCGAAGCCGAAACGGTAATTGCCTTGATTTCGATAAGAGATGTCGTCGTAACTCTTTACGAAGAACACAAGGCGACTGCTGAGGAGTTGCAACATTACGTCACCGCAAACCGGTGAACATAACCAGCCTCTTTTGTCTTAAGCCGACAAAGACAAAATGCTGGTTATTTTTTTATTTTTCCAATTCTTTTTTTATTTCCCCACCCAAATTTTGAGTTGAAGTTATTTTTTGCCCGAGTTGTGTGAAACTCGAAAAAACATTACTCATCATGTTGTAGGCATTGTTTAGATGTTTTTGCAAAGTACTTAGATTCTCTTCGACTTTAGAATAATCTTTTTGAATGGCTCTTAAGATTCTGAAAACTTCTTTTGATTTAAGCTCCAAGTCTTTTCCTTCAAATGATAGTAGTAAGACCTGTAGATGTGCATATAGTGTGTTTGGAGAAACCGGATAAACCCTCATGCGCCTTGCAAAAGTGGAAAGTTCTTGAATATTTACCACTTCGTAATAAACAGCCTCTGAAGGAATATACATTAAGGCAAAATCCATTGTACCCTCCTCCGGCAAAATATATTTTCGGGAAATATCATCGATATGTTTTTTAACATCCTGTATAAATTGCCTTTTACCGGTCGTTCTTTCCCCTTCAGTCTCCCCTTTTAACATCAAATTAAAGTTTTCCATTGGAAATTTTGAATCGATACAAAGGAGCCCGGCATCGGTTTTAAGTACCGCGTCCACTTTTACTCCCGATTTAAAGGGATATTGAAGATGAAAAGCGTTTTTTGGAAAAGTTTGTCCGATCATTTCTTTTAGAACTTCCTCCCCGAGTCCCCCCCGAAGTTTTGGCGACTGCAAAAAATCCTGCAAAGTCCGAATTCCTTTGCCAATTTCGCTCATCTCGCCCAGGTTTCTTTGTACCTGAGAAATGACACGAGCCGCGTTATCAAGTCTTTCGTTAACAGCCTGAGTATTTTTTTGAAGTGAGGAGAGTAGGTCGCGTCTATCCTCGCGGGAGCCGGTTTGCAAAGTTTTTATAATCTCAAGCAGTTCATCGCTCGGTTTTTGAGAATCTTTCAAATCCGTTAATTTCTTATTAATAAATACAGCAATGATAACAAGCGCCGCTAATACTATAATAAGAACAATCGTTGGATCCATGGCAAAACATTCTATCACGTCGAGAGTAAATATCACGTCGAGTGTGAACACTCATCGTAGAGTTCAAATTTTAAAAAGAAAAAACTTCTTTCCGACATTTATTATTACTGTTTTGCTTTGGGGGCTTCTCGCGAGTTTTATTTATTTCGTAGATCCGCGAGGTTTTGCCGCAATCCCTATTTTTTTCATTTTAGTTTTTATGGCTCTACTTTTTACAATTTCACTTATATTTGTAGATAGAAGGAGGGGTTTCTTGGGGGCCATCGCTATAACATTTTTTCTTATTCTTACGCTTCTGGGAGTCGGAAACATTCTTAATTTTATTTTGATTCTTGCAATCACAATCTGCGTCGAGCTATATTTCGCGTATAAATGATGAATTCCTCATTAAGACGTCAACTACTTCGCACTTTCTCCCAAATGATAGATGATTTGAAAGATCCTAAGGAGATTGAAACATTCCTGACTGACTTTTTTGATGACGAGGAGCTGACACGTTATATTAAACGAATCTCTATTGCCTATTGGCTGAAAAAAGGCAGAGACGAGGAAAATATCAAAAGGAACTTACAGGCCACTTTAAAGGAGATTATTCAGTCCGAAAGACTTCTTAAAAAACCTGGAATTAAACTTGCCCTCAAAAAGATCGAGGCTGAAGAGTTTGCAAACCAGTGGGTAGAAAAAATCAAGAAATTTGCTAAGAAGTAGCCTCAAACCTCCCCAAGCTGTACAATAAGGGCATGGACAAGAAATTCTATATAACCACAACTTTGCCTTATGTGAACGCCGAGCCTCATATTGGCTTTGCCCTGGAGATAGTCCAGGCTGACGCCGTGGCTAGGTTCCACAAGGAAATTTTGAAGGAAGAAGTCGTTTTTAACTTCGGAACGGACGAACATGGCCAAAAAATCTACCAGAAGGCAGTTGAGGCCAAAAAAGACCCGCAGGAATATACAGACGAATACGCCAAGAAGTTCGATGCTCTCAAAAAGGCGTTAAATCTTAGCTATACCAATTTTATTAGGACTACCGATCCCGATCATGTTAAGGCCGCCCAGGAATTCTGGAAACTTTGCGATAAAAACGGCGATATTTACAAGAAAAACTACAAAACCAAATACTGCGTAGGCTGTGAACTTGAAAAAACCGATTCTGAGCTTGTAGGCGGCAAATGCCCGCTTCATCCCAAGCTCACAATTGAGGTAATCGAGGAAGAAAACTACTTTTTCAAGTTTTCCAAATATCAAAAACCTCTTTTGGATTTTTATGAGCAGAATCCAGATTTCGTAATTCCTGAAGGTAAATTTAACGAGATCAAATCCTTTGTAAAAGAAGGTTTGCAGGATTTCAGTATCTCCCGTCTTAAAAGCAAGATGCCCTGGGGAGTTGATGTTCCGGGGGATGATAAACAAGTAATGTATGTCTGGTTTGACGCGCTTGTTAATTACATTTCAACTTTGGGCTGGCCGAAAGATGAGAAAAAGTTCAAAGAGTTCTGGCCTGGAATTCAAGTTGCCGGAAAAGATAATCTTAGGCAACAAACGGCCATCTGGCAGGCAATGCTGGCCTCCGCCGGGCTTCCATTTTCTAAACAAATTTTTATTCATGGATTTATTACAGTTAACGGACAAAAGATAAGTAAAAGTCTGGGAAATACCATTAACCCTATTGAGGTTGCTGAAAAATACGGGACCGATCCCCTCCGTTATTATTTATTATCCAAGATTAATCCTTATGATGACTCAGATTTTACATTTGAGAAGTTTGAAGAAACGTTTAACGGCGAACTAGCCAACGGTCTTGGAAATTTAGTGGCCAGGACAGCCAAGCTTTGCGAAAATTCCGGTTTTGCATTTCCGGCTGTAAAAGTTCAGGTGGATGAAAAGATCGAAAAAGCACTTAACCAGTATCGTTTTGATGAAGTCTTAAAAATAATCTGGGAAGAAATCTCCCAAACCGATCAATTTATCAACGAGGAAGAACCTTGGACGCTTAAAGGCGAGGAACTTAAAAAGGTTTTGATCCATTTGGTAGACCATTTACGCTCGATTGCTTTTAACTTAAAACCATTCCTCCCCGAAACATCAGAAAAAATTGAAGCGCAATTTAAGGGACCAAAGATTAAATCAGATAAACCGCTTTTCCCACGCTTGGGTTAATATAAAATATGCGCCAGTTCATTATCAAACACGAAAAAGGTATTTTGCGGGCTCTTGAAATTTTGCCCGGTTTTGTTTCCTGGAATTTAATTCTCCTTCCATACTGGGGAATTTTTGTTTTTCCGGTTTTTATCGCCTATTTCATTTTGTTCTTTAACGTTTATTGGTTCTACCAGTCCCTCCAAATCGCAATTTCTTCAATTATTTCCCATACCCGGATTCAGGCGGCAAAAATTTACGATTGGATG